>Ga0105238_10000286_pt1 | contig 56028 bp, 40 predicted proteins | sample KBSC34metaG_FD_81526 | JGI IMG/M metagenome (GOLD analysis project Ga0105238, IMG submission 81526) | Corn rhizosphere microbial communities from Kellogg Biological Station, Michigan, USA - KBS C3-4 metaG | ecosystem: Host-associated > Plants > Roots > Rhizosphere > Soil | place: Michigan, USA...
CAGGTAGCGGAACAGGTGGGTGATGGGCACCGGCTGGCCGAACGCCTCGCGCAGGCGCCCCTGCACCCGCACCAGCAGCAGCGAGTGGCCGCCCAGGTCGAAGAACCGGTCGTGCGCGCCCACACTCTCCACTCCCAGAACCTCGGCCCACACCGTGGCCACCCTGCGCTCCGCATCGGTGCGCGGCGCCTCGTACGCGCGCGTGGCGTACGCACTCCCCTCCGGCGCCGGCAGCGCCTTGCGGTCCAGCTTCCCGTTGGGAGTCAGCGGCAGCGCCTCCAGCACGACGAACACCGCCGGCACCATGTACTCCGGAAGGCTCCGCCGCAGGTACTCCCGCAGCGCATCCGCCTCGACGCCACCGACTACGTACGCCACCAGCCGCTTCTCGCCCGGCGCATCCTCCCACACGATCACCCGCGCCTCCCGCACCTCCGCGTGCCCCGACAGCACCGCCTCGATCTCCCCCGGCTCGATCCGGAAGCCCCGGATCTTCACCTGTTCGTCCACCCGCCCCAGGAACTCCAGCTTGCCCCGGGCCGACCACCGCACCCGGTCGCCCGTCCGATAGAGCCGCGCCCCGGTCTCGTCGCCGAAAGGATTGGGAACGAACTTCCCGGCCGTCAGCCCCGGCCGCCCCAGGTAGCCGCGCGTCACCCCCCTGCCGCCCAGGTACAACTCGCCCGGCACCCCTACCGGCACCGGCCGCAGCCCGGCATCGACGACGTACGCCTGCGAATTCGACAGCACGCGTCCGATCGTCACCGGGCCTCCCGGCCGCCGGAGCGCGTACGTGCTGAACGTGGTGTCTTCGGACGGACCGTACATGTCGTAGACCCGTTCCACCCCGTGCGCATACAGCGCATCCACCAGCTCCGCCCGGAGCGGCTCGCCACCCAGGTTCACCGTCTTGACCCCGGACGGGATCCCCCCGCTCTTCAGCAGTGCCGCGGCGGCGGAGGGTACCGTGTCGAGGAGCCGCACCTGGTCCGCGGCCGCCGAGCGCGCCAGCGCCAGCGCGTTCTCCACCACGATCACCCGCCCGCCCCGGGTGAGCGGCGTGAAGAGCTCGAACACCGACATGTCGAAGCTGAGCGACGTCGACGCCAGCATCCCCGACAGCTCCTCGTCGGAGTAGACGCTCCACGCCCACGGCAGCATCACCACGGCGCTCTCGTGCTCGATCGCGACACCCTTGGGAATGCCCGTCGATCCGGAGGTGTAGATCAGGTACGCCAGGTTCCGCGGCGCGACGCGGCTCTCGACGTTCTCCGCGCTCCCGGCCGCGATCTCCGCCCGCACCTCCTCCTCGACCACCACCTGGACGCCGGCCTGGACGACGAGGAGACCGCGCAGCGTCTCCTGCGTGAGCAGCACCGAAGTGGCGGAGTCGGCCAGCATGAGCACCAGCCGCTCGGCCGGATACGCGGGGTCCAGCGGCACGTAGGCGCCCCCGGCCTTCAGCACGGCCAGGAGCGAGACCACCATCTCCAGGTTCCGCTCCATCAGCACGCCCACGCGCACCTCGGGGCCCACGACTCTTCAACAAAATTAGGCGATAATCTAAGCTAAGAGTGTGTTTAAGAATTTGCGGTTCTGCCCACCATGAGCTGGATCATGACCAAGTGAATCATCGCTTCGCTCACCGTCGTCAGCTCTTCGTAGTCCTTGCTGAGCCGGCGATACTGACCGAGCCAATCAAATCAAAGGTTCGCTCGACCGCCCAGCGCCGCGGGAGCACCTGGAATCCCTTGTCGGTCCGGCGGATGATTGCAAGGAGCCATCCGCCGAACGCCGCGGCCCAGTCAGACGAGATCACCGGTGTAGCCCGCGTCGGCCCAGATGATCTGTAGCCGAGGAGCCGAGGAAACAGTCCCCACAGCTTCGACAGCACCAGCCGGGCACCGATCCCGGTCCTGAAGGGAGGCGGCATGCACCACCACCGTGAGCAGAAGCCCCGTGGTATCGACTACGATGTGCCGCTTTCGGCCCTTGACCTTCTTGCCCGCGTCGTACCCGCGGAGCCCCCTTTTTCCGTGGTCTTCACGGACTGGCTGTCGACGATGGCAGCGCTGGGCGTCAGCGCTCGGCCCTCTCGAACGCGTGTCTGCTCGCGGATCGTATCATGAACGCGCTGCAGCACGCCTTGCTTGGTCCACCGGTTGAAGAAGCCGTACACCGTTTCCCACGGCGGGAAGTCGTGTGGCAGCATCCGCCAGGCGCCGCCGCCGCGCACCTGGTAGAACAGGGCGTTGACCACCTCGCGCAGGCTGTGCGTGCGCTTGCGGTCCGCGTTCGGCAGAAGCGGTTTGATCCGCTCCCACTCGGCGTCGGTCACGTCTGTTGGGTAGGCTCGTCTGTTCATGAGCCCCAACTGTAATCGTTCGCCGACGCTCAGAACAGATTCTTAAACACAGGCTCGCGGATAAGAGCGGCTCGAAGGCGGCCCGCGCGGAGCCGTCCAGCGGGGCGGCCGTGCGCAGCGCGACGGCGCTCCAGAGCGCGCCAGGTCTGGTGTGGGCAGGCTGCGGCGCGGCCGGTCGGCGTTCGCCGGTCGAGGACGGAGCGCGCTCTCGGGAATCCTGTGTTTGCATTCGCAATGACATGGGTTCGAGGCTACTAGACTAGGACTAGGCCCGCGCGGTCCGCAGCCCGTCAGGCGCCGCCGAACGTGGCCTCGCGAAGGACGCTGCCCTCGCCGGACAGGCGCACGACCCACGCGGCGGTGGTCCCCGGCTCGGGAAGTGTGGTCGAGCCGGCGACCAGCACACCGCCGTCCGGTGCCGCGGCGACGGCCCGGGCGTGCCGCTCTCGCGCGACGTCCGACATCCACCCGCCCGCCTGCTCACCCGCGGCGCTCAGCAGCCACACCCGGGCCGCGCGGTCGAAGAAGTCTTCCGCGGAGTCGCCCGCCACGGCCACGAGGCCGCTGGGGAGGACGGCTACCCCGTACCCCGCCTCGATGGCGCGGCCGGGATAGGTGCGCTCCCACTCAACGCCACCGTCCGCGTCCACCCGCACCACCCACAGTGCGCCATCGGGGGTGGACTCGCTACGTAGTCGCCCCGCCGCGAGCGCGGCGCCGTCCGGCGCGGCCGCCACCGCCGCCAGCTCGCCCGTTCCCCGCGGCCGGAGCGGCCGCGACCACGCGGGCGCTCCTCCGGCGCCGACGCGGACTGCCCGTGGAACCCCGTCCCCTCCATTCCCCACCGCCACCACGCCGCCATCCCCCAGCGCGGCGAGCCCGGTCACGCTCGCCAGCTCCGGAAGCTCGCGGTCCCATTCCGCCGCTCCCTCCCCGTCCACCCGCAGCAGCCAGCCGGCGCCGTCGCGTACCCCGCCGGCCACCACGGCGCCATCGGCGACGGCCACGACGGCGGTGAGCCCGTTCACGCCCGCGGGGCCGGGCGCCAGCCTCCAGCGCTCGGCTGCGTCCGGCGCGAACGAGACGAGGCTGCCGCGGAAGCGGTCGGGTGCCGCTTCCTCCTCCCCGGCGACCACCCAGCCGGAATCGGAGAGCACGGCCACGGCGCGAGCGTGGCCCCGCACGCCGCGCCACTCCGGCGCGCCCCGGGCGGGCCGCAGCTCCCCGTCGAGCCGCAGCACCCACATGTGGTAGCCGGCGCCGCGCGCGCTGGTGCTCCCCGCTACCACGCAGCCGTCGCCCAGGGAGGCGACCGCCGCCGCGCTCGCGTGTCCGGGCGGCGCCGGCAGGCCGGCGAGCCGCTCCCACGCGGGGCGGGCGTCCAGGCCGGGGACAAAGGGCCGCTCCATCGCCTAGAACCAGCTCCTTTCCTCGTCGATCCACTGCTGGCGCAGCGGGTTCACCATCCCCAGGTCGTTCACCGCGTCGACGATGGTGTCGTCGTCGCACACCCAGATGAAGACCTGCTTCCAGTAGCTCGTGTGGAGCGCGGTGCGGTCGGCCATCGGGAAGGCGAGGATGATCGGCGCGATGTCGCTGTATTCCATCTCCCGCCACCGCCCCGGCACGCGGAGGAAGTAGTTGTAGAGGAACTCCATCTGCCCCGCGAGGCTGACGTGGAGCGAGGAGAGGAAGGTGATCATCTGCGCGCGGGTGAGGACGGAAAGGCGGACGGAATAGGACCAGTCACCGTCGGGAGAGCGGTCCGCGATCAGCTCCCGCTGCTCCGCGGGCGTCAGGCGGCCCAGGATCGGCAGCACCTGGGCGGCCGTCGTGCTCGCGGAGTCGTCGATCTCCGCGTCGAGCTGGTGCAGGTTGGGCCGCGTGCGTACGCGCGCCAGCTCGGTCCCGCGGGTGTACCCGGCCGCGGGCGCGGGGCGCGCGTCGGTGGCGGGGTTGAAGCCGGTGCCCCCCGGGGTGAAGGTGTTGCCGAGTTGCATCCCGTATCTCCAGCGGTCGTCCACGGAAGCCAGGTCGGCGCCGGTGAACGAGGGGATGCTGCCGCCGGTGTTGTGCGGGCCGGGAGTGACCGTCGGCGCCATCAGCGGGCCGAAAACGGTGGCGGCGGCTCCCTGCTGGCGCGCGATGTTCTCGAGCTGGGTGCGCGTCGACACCGACATCCCGGCGTAGAGCGGCTGGATGAGCTGCTGCTCCTCGGAAAGCGTGCGCATGTCCCACTCCAGCGCCGCGCGGCCGGTGAGGGGTCCACCGAGGAGGAGGGCGCGCAGCTTGGGGAACACGTTGTCGAAGATGACCTGGTTCCCCTCGCGCATCATGGCCTGCAGCTCGTTGCTCATCGAGCCGAAGGCCGAGCCGAGGCTCGCCAGGCCGGGATTCATGAACGCGATGGTCTCGGCGCCGCTGGCCACGATCGAGGCGGCGAGCGGCCAGCGCGTGGTGTAGCCGCGCGCCGTGGTATACTCGTAGAACCAGCGGTAGAAGGCGCGCCGCTGGGGGATGGCCGTGTACTGGCCGGGGTTGTTCGCCATCAGGTTGACCAGGCACGCGTTGCTCCAGCGCGTGGCGGTGGTCTCGCGGTCGTTGACGGTCCAGTCGGCGAGCGAGATGGGCGTGGCGGAGTCGGGCAGCTCGCGCCGCCGGAGCGACACCGAAGCGGTGGAAAGGCGTGCGGGCACGGCCCGGGCGGAAAGCACGGCCTCGGCCGCGGCATCCGCCTCGCGCTCCAGCGGGTCGTCGGTGCGCCCCACGGTCAGCGGGGCGGCGGCGGATGCGGCGCGCTGCAGGTCTCCCTCGCCGCCATTCTGGACCACGTGCGCCAGTTCGTGGGCCAGCAGCCTTCTCCCGGCCGGCGACGCGGGCGCGTACTCCCCGGCGCGGAAGACCAGGTCGCGGCCGACGGTGTAGGCGAGCGCGTTCACCGATCGCGCGGAAGCGTCCGCCGCGGCCCCGGTGTGGACGCGCACGCCGCCCAGGCCGTGCCCGAAGCGCGCTTCGAAGAACGCGCGCGTGCCAGCATCCAGCGGCCGTCCGCCGCCCGAGCCGACGACGGAGCGCACGCTCTCCAGCGGCGACGGCGCGGACGGCCGCGGTGCCCCGGCGACCGGCGCGGTGGACGCCGCGCGGCGCTGGACCGCGGCACCCTCCCGCTGCTCGCGATCCTGCTCGCACGCGGGGCAGAGCGGCTGGGGGACGCCCGTGCGCTGCTCGAGCTCCTCCGCGCCTGCGCACGCGGCGCACGTGCGGCGGACGACGAGCGCGCCGCCCGACGCGCCCCGACGCCGGCCGAGCGTCTCCGCGGGAGGAGGTGGGGGCGATGCGACCGCCGCAGGGCGCCGCGCGCCCCCCGCATGCGTGGCGACGGCGAACGCGTGCACGCCGCCCTGCCCCTCAGCGGGCACGGCGGTCCGCGGCTTCGCGTCCGGAAGCCTCGCGGCGGGCTTCTTCTGCAGCGCCTGCAGCATCGATCGTCAGGCCGGCCACGTACCGGGAATGGTGAAGGTTGACCTGGTCCGCCGTGACCGACGGCCTCTATCTGATCTCAGCCGCGGATCCCGATGCGAGCCTCTACGATTTCGCGGGTCCGACGAAGCGCTGTGGCCCGGCGGCTTTCCGAGCGGTCGTGGCGCTTTGAGCGGCACGCCCGCCGGCCATCCGGCTCATGGATTCCGCGCCAGGGCGATGCGGAACCGCGCGCGCAGCCCCAGGTTGCCGATCTCGGCGGCGCGAGGCCCGAACACCGCGCGCAGGCTCGCCATCACCGCCGAGCTCGTCACGCTGCCAAGGAGCCGCTCGATCGCCACCATGTCGTCGTCGGTCACCACGCCCGACAGGAGCACGTTCAGCATGCGGGTGATGTCGGAGCTGGTCTGCCGTGACAGGGCGCCCGTGTCCATCCGGTTGATCCAGTCCCGCACGCGGTTGTCATCCTCCCTCAGTTCCGACGCGATTCCGGGTGCCTCGCTGGTGACGAGGCCGGCAACCGCGGAGGCCGCATCCAGCGACCTCCAGCGGTTGGCCGACATACTTACGGGGCGGGGGATCAGGCTTTCGGCCGCGAACACGGTGGCCGCCGCCGGAATGGGATAGCCCGTCCCCTGGGCGAGCGCATTCGCGACGTCCTTTCTCGAAAGCTGCACCGATTCCAGCGCAAGCTTGCGGTTGCGGTCGTTGGCCACGTCGTTCAGGTGATTGTCACCGTAGGCGATCCAGACGTCGCCGCGGTCGTTGGTGACCTGCACGCCGAACTCGTTGTCCAGGTCGTGGAGCACTTTCGAGTTGATGTCGCCCGTGGTTCCCGCCGCATGGAGCGCGGCCCGCTGTACCCGCACGTGCCCTCCAGAGAAGGCGTCGGTCAGGAAGTGGTCGCCCGCGGCGTTGAGACCCCACGCCAGGTTCGTGTTCCCGGAGCGCGCGGCGGCGATCGCTTCGACGTGGTGCCGGCGCCAGATGTCACGGTTCCGCTGCCCGGCCGGGACGTTGGAGAAGTGGCCGATGTTCTCCTTCGCCAGCGCGAGGTACCGCCCACCCGTGTCTGCCTGGAACTGTTGCGTGGAGGTGCTGCTGCTGCGGATGCGGGGAACCAGGTCGATCACCTCGCGGAGCGGTGCCCGGTTCAGCGCGTGGAAATCGGCGTACATGTCGCCGCTGAGGGCCACGATCTCGCCGTAGGTCAGCCCCTGGGCCAATGCGCGCCGCTGCACTGCGTTGATCGAGGCGTAATACGTCTGCCACGCCGCAGGCCAGGTGGCGACGGGCGAGGCGCGCTGCGGAAGGTCCTGGGTGTGGCAGTCGAGCAGGATGTATCCGCTCCCGGCCGCGGCCGTGTCGCCCAGCTGGACGTGCTCGGGGCTCTCGAACCGCTGTACACACCTCCCGGCGGCCGGGGTAATGGGGACGGCGCCGGGCGCGCCGGACGAATGGCCCTGCTGCGCTACGTGCGTCAGCTCGTGCGCCAGCAGCCGCCGTCCCTGCTCCGAGCCGGGCCGGTATGCGCCCGCGCCGAACACGAGATGCGAGCCGACCGTGTAGGCGACGGCGCCCACGGCGCGGCCGAAGCGCGGCTCGAGGAACGCGCGCGCCTCGCCGCCAGCGGCTCCCCCGGTGAGGCCAGGACGTCGTGCACCAGCGGCGGGGCGGCCGCGGGCGCGGCATCTCCCGACGCGGTGCGCTGGAGCGCCTGCTCCTCCTCCGCCCTGCACGCCGCGCACTTCTCCCCGCCGCCGCCGCACGAGCCGCGCCGCAGGCGGGAGACGGAGGGCGCGGCGGGAGTCGTGGCCGCCGGCGCGCCGCGCATCACCGCGTCGGCGACGCGGTCGGCCTCGCGCTCCAGCGGGTCGTCCACCGGGCCCACTGCGAGCTTCGGCAGGACCGCGGGCGAGCGGGTGGCGAGGCGCTGCCAGAGCGCGTTCGGCGCTTCGCGCGCGGGCGCGGGCGCCGCGCCGCGGGCGAGCGGCGTCGGGACCGTGGGCGTGGCGGGTCTGCAACGCGAACATCAGGACGCTCCCCGGCCGCGACGGCGGCCGCGTCGGTATCGGAAAGGTGGGGGGCGAGCGTGGTCACCCCCATATCCAGGCGCAACGCCCGAAGGTCGTGAGCCGGCCGCCGCGGAACTCCAGTCCGAGGTACCCTTCCTCACCCTTCGGCTGCACGGCCTCCCGCGAAGTCTCTGCTTCTCCCCGCGGGTGCGCGAGACGGCACCTCCACCGCCGCAGGCGCACTTTCGCTGTACGCACCGTGGCGGACGTCCGCCTGCTCGCCCAAGCGTCTTCGCCGGACCCGGCAGTTCCTCCGCCGCGGCGGGACGGCCTCCGTCACGGGCGCCGCCCGTGGGGGAGGATCGGCATGCCGTCGTTCGAGGCCCGCCCTGTCGCGGAGCCGCGCCGGCGCCCGGGCGCCAGTCCGAGGCCGGCTACCCGTCGCGGTGCACGCCTGCGAGGTCTGCGCCGGAGACGTCGGCACCCGCGGTGCGGGCGCCGCGGAAGTCTGCCCCGCGCAGGTCCGCCCAGCCGAGCGCCGCCCCCGTCAGATCGGCGCGCGTGAACATCGCGAGCGGCGCGCGCGCGCCTCCGAGCATGGCCCCCTGCAGCTCGGCCTCCGTGAAGTCGGCGCCCTCCAGGTACGCGTTCCCCAGGTCCGCGCCGGCCATCCTGGCGCCTCGGAACGTCGCGTGCTGCAGCCGGCTCCCCCCGAACAGCCAGGCGCGCTCCAGCGAGGCCTGGTCGAAGCGGGCATGGGGAGCCCACACCGCCGAGGCGTCGGCGTCCGCCAGGTCGGCGCCGACGAGCGAGGCCTGCCACAGCACCGCCTGCTGGAGCTTGCGCACGACCGCGCCGTCCAGCCGCGCGAACGCCAGGTTGGCGAAGGTGAGGTCCGCGCGGCGCAGGTCCAGCCCTCGCAGGTCGATCCCGCGCAGGTCCAGGTCGGGGTCGCCCAGCAGGGACGGATCCCCGCTCCAGCCTGGGCGAAGCTCGTCCGAGCCGGGAAGCCCTCGCAGCTCGCCGTGCCAGGCTTCACCCCGCCGCAGGAGGGCCACCACCCGCTCGCGCCGGGCCCGCCCCGCGGCCGAGGTCCAGCGAAGCCGCAGCTCCTCGGGCGTCACTGGACCGTCCTCCACCAGTTGGGGTTGTAGCGGGGGTTGGGCCGCCAGTCCACACGGTACCGCCGGGGGCGGATCTCGGTGACGTGGCCGAACCGCCGAACCGCCTCGGGCGGGATGTGGGCGGGGATGGAGATCTCCCCCTCCCCGAACATCAGGTTTCCACCGAACCCGGCTCCGCGCCTGACCCGCCCCTGGAGCTGCGCGTTGGCGTCCCACCCGGGGACGCCCGTCACCTCCAGGACGGTTCCGCCATCCCTGGCCCATGCGGCGGCGCCCTGGCCGCCCTGCGTGGAGATGTCCCGCGTGGCCCCGCGAAAGGCGCTGTCGGGGTGTTCCTCGACGTGCTCCAGCAAGCCGCGGCCGGACCCGCGGGGCGGCTCGAACCCGGGCGTACGGAGCTGGGCCGCAACGGCGTCCACGTCGTCGGCCACCCCTGTGTACAGCGTGGCCCCGTGCCCCAGCGGGTAGTCGGGGACGACCTCGCGCACGCCGCCCGCCGGCGTGGGGACCTGCGCGGTCAGGTCGCGGTACAGCGCGATGTCGCGCCCGTGCGCCCGGGCCAGGGCGTCTCCGAAGCCCCGGCGCCGCGCCTCCGGAAGGGCGGCCCCCGCAGCCTCGAGCCGGCCGACCGCCTCGTACATGCGTCCCTGGGAGAGCGCCGTGTCCGCGCCCTGCAGGCGCCGCGCCGCCTCGTCGGGGAGGCCGTGGATCTCGCCCGATTCCATCCCGGCCGCGCGCAGCGCCGACACCAGGCGGCCCGCCTGCTCCTCCGTCGCGCCGGACGCCACCAGGCGCGAAACCGCGAAGGCGCGCTCCAACTGGCCCAGCTCGGCCCCCTGGGTCCGCCGGAGCGCGGCGAGCAGGTCGCTGCTGCGCGCGGCGTACCGCGTCATCAACTGCGGGTCCTGCGCCAGGATGTGCGCCAGCCGCTCCAGCTCGTCGGCGGTGGCGCCGTTCAGAGAGCGCAGCGTGGCATCGTCGAGCGAGCTGAGCATGAACACGGCGGGCCGGCTCAGCGCCTCCTCCACGTTTCTGCCGACGACCGAGCGCAGCCGGGTGCGCTCGCGGGCCATGGCCCCCAGGCCGAGCGCGAACAGGCCACCCGAAAGGACGAGGAGGGTGATGATCTGGGTGATCGCCTCCTGCTTGCGCGGCCCCGACAGGTGCGGGTCCGCGAGGACGGCGTCGATTTGCCGGACGCCATCCACGGAGATGAGCACCAGTTGCGTGGCGTCGAGGGCCGTGACCGACCAGAGCAGCATTCGGCCCTGGGCCGTCATCATCAGCGCGCGGCCACCAGTGGTGGCCGCCACCCACGCGGTCCTCATTCCGACGATGCTCGCGGCGACCCCCACCACGTCGATGGCGACCCGCGTGCCGCTGGGCTGCGCGTTCTGAAGCTGCTCGGAGATGTCGATCGCCGCCGACGTGGCACCCGTGGCAGCCGCCGCGATGAAGAGCCCCGCCGCGACCGGCTGCCCGCCGGGCACCAGCCCCACCACCACGCCCGCGACCGCCAGGGCCAGGCTCGTCCACCCCAGCCCGCCCGCCCGCGCGCCCATGGTGGACGTTCCGCGCGTGGCGAACCGCCAGCCGCCCGGCGTGATCCCGTGCGGGTTGGAGGGGATGTCGATCCGCAGCGACCCTTCCGGGTAGAGGTTCCGCTCTCCGAAGTCGTCGAGCGCGGCGCCGGTGCTCTCGCCGCCATACTCCACCCGGGGCGCGCCGGGCGTGAGGTCGAGCAGCCTGATGCGGGCCGGGTCTGTCCGGTCGGGTCCCATGAAGAGCCGGGGGAACATCTCCACCCCGGTGCGGCTCCCCACGTGCGAGGCCCTGAGGGCGACCGCGCGCGGATCCCCCTCGGCGTCCACCGCGAACATGCCGGTGTACCGGGCCACGTCGGCCTGGAACGCGCGGTACCGGGTCACCTCCTCCCGCTCCCGTTCCGGGAGTACCGCGAGGACGTACTGGGCCTCGCCGATCTCCTGCCCCTGCGCGTCCAGCTCGACGACGCTGAAGCCGAAGGTGCCCGCGGTGGTGGTGCTCCACCGCACGCTGCGCCCGTCGCCCAGCTCCCAGGCGGTGCCTCCCCGGTAGGAGGTCCGGGCAAGTCCCGCGAACGCGGCGTCGGCGGAGGCGTCGCCCAGATTCCGCACCGTCCAGCGGAACGCGGCGGCCGCGGGAAGGGGGTGCACGCTCAGCGTCGCCGACCCGGGCGAGTCGCGGGAGGAGAGTGGCGCCGGGTTCTCGCCCGAGAGCGACACGTAGGTGGGGCGGTGGTAGGACTGGTCCTGGATGCCGCCGTGGGCCAGCCGCCCGTGCCCGGCCTCCAGGACGCCGCCGTACGTCGCCAGGTCCCACGCGGGCTCCTGGGGGAACACCGCGTCGGCTCGCTCCGCGGCCGACACCGCGGTCCAGGTGCGCGTGAGCACCAGCCGATCCGGGCGCCCGGCCACCGTGATGATGATCCGCTGCGTGTAGTCGCCCGCGCGGAGAAGGGGGAGGGTGGTCCGGTTGGGGCGGCTGGAAGCCCCGGTCATTCGCCCCCCGCCCGGGTACTCGGTGTCCCACATGTGGACCGCGACCGCGGGGGTGGATGGCGCGGGCGGCTCCTGGCGCATGCGGAAGCCGAGCTGCATCCCCACGATGTAGGGCTGGCCCGGCTGCCGTTCGGGTGTCTGCTCGATGGAGATGCCCAGGGCCCGCGCCTCCGCCTCCGACGCCTCCTCCGCCAGGGTGGACGGCGCCTGTATATCGCACCGCTGGAGCTTCAGCGCCCCCCGCAACGGCCGGGCCTCACGGCCCATGAGCACGTCCCGCGCGGCAGCGTCGGCGTCGTGCTCCAGCGCCGGGTCGCTCGCGGCGGCCGGAGACACGGCGCCGCCCCGCTGCTGCAGGGTGTGCGTGAGCTCGTGGGCGATCAGCGCGTCGCCGGCCAGGGTGCCCGGGCGGTACTCGCCCGCCCCGAACGCCACGTCGCTCCCCACGGCGAAGGCACGCGCGCGCAGATCGGCGGCCGTGCGGGCGGCGCGCGCGTCGGTGTGGACGCGCACGCCCGCGAAGCTCGTCCCGAAGCCGCTCTCCATCCGCGCGCGCACCGCAGGGTCCATCGCCCGCCCGGGGCCGAGCCGCGCGCGCACGGCGGCGGGGTGGGCCGGGGAGGCCGCGGACCCTCCCTCTGCGCCTGCTCCCTTCCCCTGCACCGCCTCGCCGCCGGCCGGCGGAAGCCCGTCGCCCGGCACCCCGCCGGGGAGCTCCGGCACCCGTCCCGTGCGTGCCCATTCGGCGGCGGCCCGGCGGGCGCGAGACACGACGGCGTCCAGCAGGGCGGCGGCGGTGCCCTCGGCGCCGGTGTAGCGGCGGATGGCGCGCTCCACCCGGGCGGCGGGCTGCGCGCGGTAGAAGGCGAGCCAGCCGTCCAGGTAGGGGCACCCCTCGGTGCTTCGCCCCGCCGCCGCCAGCTCCGCGTCGCACACGGGGCGGAGCCGCGACTCCAGCGCATCCATGAAGGCGGAGACGGTCATCCGCCCCGCGGAGGCCCCCGCACCGTCGTCCGCGAGGACGCCGTACGGCCCCGGCCCCGGCGCGGAAGACCCAGCGTCCGCCGACGGCGGGGCCGCGGCGCCGGGGAGCGGCTGGCGCTGGACGGCGAGCCGCTCCTCCTCCTCGCAGGTGGCGCACGGCTCCCCCGACTCCCCCGGCGAGCCGCCGCAGGCGCACTTCCGCTGGACCACCTCCCTGCTCCCCCACGCGAGGCGCGCGAGGGTGGTGGACACGGGCGCTTCTGGCGCGCGCCCCGTCCCCGCCGGGTCGCGGCCCGGAGCCGCCGCGTGCTTCGCCTCGCGGGCGCCGGAACCAGCCAGGGCCGTCATCGCGTCACCGGGCGCCCGCAGCCGCGACGGACCCCCGCCGCCCCCCCGCGCGCCGGAGCGGCGGCCCCGGCCCGACGGGGCCGGCGGCTCCTCCGCCGTGGAGGGGAGATCGGCATGCCGGTCGTACGAAGTCCGTCCTGTCGCGGAGCTGCCCCAGCGCCCGGCGCACGGCGGGGAGCGCCTCTCCCGGGGCCCGGGACGTCTCCGGCGCGCGGCACAGCGGTCATGGACCGCTCCCGCGACCCGGGCCGGCGCCCGCGGCCTCCATCCGCTCCCGCCATGCGGGCACGGCCGCGAGCGCGCTCCCGGCCTCGGCCAGCGCGCGAGCGAACGCGGGCGGGAACCCGGCCGCCTCCAGGACCGCGCCGCTCTCGCGTCCCGACAGCGCCCGCGCCAGCGTGGCCGCGTCGAGCCGCGCGCGCGCGTCGGGCGGCCGCGAGCGGGCCACGCGCGCGTAGCGCACCCCCGTGAACACGCGCACCCGCCCGCCGGAAAGCGTGAGCCGCAGTGGTCCCGCTTCGCCGGCGACGTCCACCACCGTCGGGGGAAGCGCGGCGAAGGGGGCCGCGGCCCCGGGCAGGGCTTCCGCCGCCTCCGCCAGGACGAGGAGCAGCGCGCCCGCGCCCGGCGGCGGCGGCCCCCCGCAGCTCCGGCGCAGGAAGACGCGCAGCTCCTCGTCGTCCTGCAGCACCCCCAGGTCCTCGTCGGCGACGGAGTCTCCGGCGAAGAACCAGACCAGGCGCGCGCCCGGTTCGGTGATCCACCCGGCCAGCGCGGGCTCCTCCCCGGCGGTGCGGGCGCCGCGGACCACCGCCGCCTGCAGCTGGAGGACCGTTCCCGCCGGCGGGCCGCCGCAGAGCGCCTCCTCCACCGCGACCTCCACCCGCTGCGCGACCAGCATGCTCCCCGACCAGCCACCCGGGGGCGGTCCCGCGCCGAGCGTCCGGGCGGCCACCGCCTTCGCGACCCGCAGCAGGTCCCACAGGTTCAGCAGGTTCTCGGCGGCGAAGGAATCCATGGGGGACTCGGCTCGGAGGTTTCACCTGCGCTCCAGGCGCAGCGAGAAGGTGTAGGTCACCCCGCCTGCCGTGATGGCCGACGAGGTGGCGCTGAACGGGTGCACCCAGGTGGTGGTGGCCAACGTGGCGGGTGCGGGGGCGGCGCCGCCCCCGGTGGGCGCCGCGGCGAGCTGGAGCAGCCGGACGGTGATAGGTCCGGCCAGGGGGACGATGCTGCCGAGGGGCGTGGTGAAGACGGCCGCCGCCGCGAGCGCCTGGGGGGAGGTGGTGGCCGAGGCGGTCGCCCCCGCGAACTGGACGGCCGCCTGCGCGGGCACCGTCCCCCCGCCCGCGGCGGCCGGCGCCGCGGTGACCTCGACGATCATGGTGTTGACCCGGGTGAGCGCGGCCGTGGTCGCCCCCGCGGCGCGATACTCCGTCTCGTACGGCACCGGCGCGGTGCCCGATCCATCGGCGCGAATGATGGTCTGGTTGCCCACACTGTCGGTAAAGATGCCCTGGAACAGCCCGGTGAAGTTCCCCACGCCCGTCTGCGACACCATGCGGCCGGGTTGCCCGCGCTCCGTCCGGTAACGCTCCTGCCAGCCCCCCGCCTGCATGGCGAAAGCGTGCGCGGGTGTGATCCCACCGCCGTGCAGGGCGGCGTACCGGCGCTCGGCCAGCCAGTGCAGGATGTCTTCTCCCTGGGTGAATGCCCACGGCGCGGCGGTGGGCACGTCGGTCTCCAGCCACTCCATGTCGGTGATGTCGGAAGCATTGGTGCCGAACTCGTCCATGAACCAGGCGTTGTTGCGCCCGGCGTTGATCGTCACCGGGTGCGCCGTGTCTTCGGTGATCTCGATGACCAGGTCGCGGAAGGTCTGGGTCCTCCCCATCTCCCGGGCGATCATGGCGATCATCGCCGCCTTGTCTCCCGCGGTGCCGCTGTTCACCATCCCGCCGGTGCCGTCGTTGACCCGGTCCCACGCCCGCTTGATGCGCTCGAACTGCGCCTGGGTGACGTCGCTCCGGAGGAACGGCCCCATGTCGGAGTCGGCGTGGATGTGGTAGTCGCCGAACGCCGTGTGCTCGTCGCGCGGGACCACCGGGCCGGGAGAGGGAGCCGGGGTAGGAGCGGGGGCGGGAGTGGGGGCGGGGGCCGGCCTCTGCTTGCCCTTGCAGCGCTGGAGCGAGAGCCCGGCGCGGCGCAGGAGCCAGGGACTCGCATTCGCCAGCCCCAGCGCGCCGGCCGCCGCGGCGTCGGCCTCGGCCTCCAGTTCGCGCGACTCGCCGGCGGCGGGGGAGAGGCCGCCGCCGGACTGCTGAACGGTGTGCGCCAGCTCGTGCGCGATCAGCGCGTCGCCCTCCAGGGTACCGGGGCGGTACTCGCCCGCGCCGAACGCCACATCGCGCCCCACGGTGAAGGCGCGGGCCCCCAGCTCGCGCGACAGCCGCGCGGCGCGGTCGTCGGTGTGCACGCGCACCCCGGCGAAGCTGGTCCCGAAGCCCCTCTCCAGGCGCGAGCGCACCCCTCCGTCGAGCGCACCCCCCGTCCCCAACCGGGCCTGCACCCCCGCGGGATCGGCCGCGGGCGCGGGGCCCCCGGCACCCTCCGCCGCCTTCGGGCTCAGGGAGAGGGAGAAACCCGCGGACACGCCGGAGAGGGCGGACGCGGCGGCGGCGCCCAGGCCGCCCAGCGCCAGCCCGCCGAGGCCCCCGGGGAGCTCGGGGAGCTGTCCGGTGCGCGCCCACTCCGCGGCGGCGGTGCGGGCGCGCTCGACCACCGCGTCGGCCAGCCCGGCCGGGGTGGGGGCGTCGGAGCCGGTGTAGCGGCGGGCCGCACCCTCCACGTGCGCGGCGGACCGGCCGCGGTAGTGGGCGAGCCAGCGCTCCAGGTAGGGGCACCCCTCCGTGTTCCGCCCCACGGCGGCCAGCTCGCCGTCGCACGCCGCGCGCAGGCGGCCCTCCAGCGCGTCGAGCCAGGCGGAGACCGCCGCCTCCCCCGCGCCAGCCGCAGCGCCGTCGTCCACCAGCACCGGGGCGGGAGCGGAAGACCCTCCGCCCGCCCCGTCCCCCTCCCCGAAGCCCGGCGAGAACGAGGTGCCCAGCGAGAGCCGCTGGACCGCCAGCCCCGTTTCCTCCTCCTCCCGGCAGTGCTCGCAGGTGCCCCCGCAGGCGCACTTGCGCTGCACGCGCGGATCGCCCGCCGGGGCGAGCGCCCACGCCAGCGGGGCGACCAGGCCGGGCGTGCCGTCTCCAGCTCCGATCCGCGCCTTCTCCCCCGCCTGGGCGGCGGAGGGACGGAGCTCCCGGTCGGCGAGCGCGGCGGGCACGGGCGCCTCCTAGCGCGGGCTCGCGGCGACCGCCGGGCGGGGCGGGCCCGCGCCGCCGAAGTACGCACGGCGCCCCTCCGCGGCGGCCATCGCCGCGTCGGGGGCCGCCGGGGCGGTCGCGCCGTCCCCGTCTCCGCCCGCCTGGAGCCGCCGGACGATTCCGCCGTAGAGCGTAGCGCCCGCGTCCGGTGCGTCGGCCCCGTTCTCCCCGCCGACGATCCGCACCGGGAGGTGGAGCACGCCGCCGGGGCCCGCCCGCGCCTGGCCCGCGTCCACGCCGGGGAGCGCGGCGGCGGCGAGCCGGCTGAGCGTCTCCAGGTCGTGCGGCGGCTCGGCCAGCGAGAGGGAGACGTGCAGCCATCCCGCCCCCGCGTGCGAGACGGCGGCGCTCACCCCGGCCGCGGTGACGCGCCGCGCCGGCCCCGCGCCGTTCCCGTTCGCGGACGGCGACATCGCCGACGCCGCCGACGCAGCGTCGGCCACCGCCCGCCGCAACTCCGCCGCGTGCGCCTCCGAGAGGAGCGCCGGGCGCCGGTCGAAGGCCCGCCGCGCCAGGAGCGCCCCGGCCAGGGCGAGGAGGAGGACGGCCAGGAGGCCGAGGTCGCGCGGCGCGCCATCGGCGGGGTCGCGGGCAATCCAGAACGCGGCGCCGAGCTCGGCCAGCGCCATCCACCGCGGGACGCTCATCCCCAGCAGGTGCGGGCGCTCGTCGCCGCGCAGGGCCTCGGTACCGAAGCGCAGCACCGCGTACCCGGCCAGGAACCAGGCGAACACGTCTCCCTCGGCGGCGAAGGGGAGCGCGGCGAGGCCGGTCACGCCGATCAGCACCAGCCCGGCGGCCTCCAGCGCCTGCACGGGGAAGAGCCGCACCCCCACCAGGTGGCGGGGGAAGCCGTCGCGCGCGGCCTCTTCGCCGTAGACGATGCCGAGGGAGGAGGGACGGCCGTGGCAGCACCCCACCAGCAGGCAGCCGGTGCGCCCGCCGGCCAGGAAGAGCGCGAGCGCCGGCCCCACCACGTCCAGGTACGCCAGCACCGGCTCGCCGAGCGCGGCCAGCACGGCGGCAATACAGGCTTCCGCGAACCAGACGTGCTCCAGCAGCACCAGCGCCTCGTGGCCGGTGAGCCACCGGCGCAGGTAGGTGTAGGCGAAGAAGGAGAGCGCGGCGGCGAGGCAGACGACCGCCGTCACCGGCAGCGAGCGCCCGGCCAGGAGCGCGCCCCCGAGCGCGGCGGCCACGGCCAGGTGGAAGCCCACCACTCCGCAGGTGCGGAAGGCGGGCGCCTCGCGCGAGAGGCGCCCCACGCGGGTGCGGGGGAGGGTGTCGAGGAAGCGGTTCAGCGGCTGCTGCATCGCGCCGGCTCCTGCTCACGGATGGGTGCGGGCCTGGTGGGGACGCCCGTGCGCCGCTCGAGCGGCCTCGGTGCCGGCGCACGCGCCGCACTTGCGTTCACGTCAGCGTGCACCTGAACGTCCCCGAAGCCCCGACTGAAGCGCGGCTCGAGAAGGCGCGCGCCTCCGCGTCCAGCGGCCGCCCCGGCGAAGCCAGGACGTCGTGCACCAGCGGCGGGGCGAACGCGGGGGCGGCATCTCCCGACGTGGTGCGCTGGAGTTCCTGCTCCTCTCCGCCCTGCACGCCACGCACTTCTCCCCGCCGCCGCCGCACGAGCAGCGCTGCAGGCGAGAGATGGACAGCGGCGCGCCGGGAGACACGGCCGCCGGTGCGCCACGCAGCACCGCGTCGGCGACACGGTCGGCCCGCGCTCCAAGGGGATCGTTCACCGCGCCCACCGCGAGCTTCGACAGGACCGCGGGCGAGTGCGTGGCGAGGCGCCGCCAGAGCGCGTTCGGCGCTTCGCCCGCGGGCTCCGGCGCCGCGCCACGCCGCGAGCGGGCGGCGTCGGGGCCGGGAGAAGGGCGAGGCTGCAAGGCAAACACCATGACGCTCCCGCGGCCGGACGGGACTCCTGGTCGTGGACCGAAGAACGACCGGTAAGCGCCGACCCGGGCCGCCCAATGGGACGGCGCTAGAATTCCTGCGCTTTCTCTGCCTCGAAGGTCACCCGGATGGCTCGGCTCGGGTCTGTACCGTCGGCGCCGCCACCGGGACCGGGGCTGGTGAGCGTGACGGTCGAGCTTCCGGTGACTGCATACTGGATGGGCTGTCCCCAGCCGTCGGTCGTGGCGTTGTCGCGGTTCTCCAGGAGCGGCAGTTCCTGGAGACTTCCGGGGAGACGTCCATGGCAGCCCCAGTAGGCCCTGATCCGGACCTCGATCACACCCATCCTCGTAACCGTGAGGTCACGTGGTGGAACCGTCTCGATCAGACCCAGCGGGAGTCTCAGGAGTGCCTTAAGGCCACTCCCGATCCATCCCCACACGTTCTTCGGCACATCGTCGTTCATCGTCAGCTCATCACCAGTGACTTGGCGCATCCGCGAATTCCTGCTGCGAAAACATCCGGCAGTTGTGCCGGCCAACGGAATAGCCGTCCTTCAGACCGAGGCGGGTGCCGGTCATGTAGCTGAGCCACCTGGCGCCCTCCGCGGGCGTCGGGGTATGACGGCTCACGACCGTGGCGGAGGGGACCGGAGCGGGCGCGTAGACTTCACCCTGGAGGATCGACCCGGTAACCCAGCTGTTCCAGCCGAGCCACGTGGTTGAAAACTGAGGTGCCTGAACTCCGGAGGCCGCAAAGGAGAAACACCGCTTCGGCGCCGTTCCGGAGCCATAGCCATCGACGCAGATCTGCTGGTGAACCAGGTTGTTCAGGAACCCGGCGCCGATGTTGCCGGTTTCCAGGGTGATCTCCGCCGTGGCGCCACCCGCCGACGGGCTTCCCGCCCCGGGTGCTCGCGCGCTCGCCGGCACGGATGGATTCGTCTCCTCCTCGCGCTGGACCTGCGCCGGCGCCGCCGCCGAGACTCCCACGACCTCTGCGCCCTGCCCAGGGGCGTTCCCGCCGCCACCCCCGGCCTCGCGCTCGCGGGCATCGTCCGTCGGGCCCGTCCCCAGCGCCGGCTTCGCGGGTGCCTCCGCACCGCCCTGTTGCACCACGTGAGTCAGCTCGTGCGCCAGCAGCCGGCGACCATCGGGCGAGCCGGGACGGTACGCGCCGGTGCCGAAGACCAGGTGCGAGCCGACCGTGTAGGCGACGGCGCCCACGGCGCGGGCGGACTCGGCCGCGCGCGCGTCGGTGTGAACGCGCACGTCCCCGAAGCCGCGGCCGAAACGGGGCTCGAGGAACGCGCGCGCCTCGCGGCCCAGCGGTTCCCCCGGCGAAGCCAGGATGTCGTGCACCAGCGGCGGGGCGACGGCGAGAGCGCCTTCTCCCGACGCGGCGCGCTGGAGCGCCTGCTCCTCCTCCGCCCTGCACGCCGCGCACTTCTCCCCGCCGCCGCCGCACGAGCAGCGTTGCAGGCGGGAGACGGAGGGCGCGGCGGGAGTCACGGCCGCCGGCGCGCCGCGCATCACCGCGTCGGCGACCCGGTCGGCCTCGCGCTCCAGGGGATCGTGCGCCGCGCCCACCGCGAGCTTCGGCAGGACCGCGGGCGCGCGGGTGGCAAGGCGCCGCCATAGCGCGTTCGGTGCTTCGCGCGCGGGCGCCGGGGGCGCGCCGCGCGGGGCGCGGCCGGCGCCGGGGCCGGTAGAATGGCGAGGCTGCAAGGCGAACATCGCTGCCCTCCCATGGTGGCGTCCGCGGCCGGGCGTTCGTCGCACGGACCGCCGCGCCCGTGCGTGTTGCCGCCGTGCCGTCGCACGATCCGATCCCCCGGCCGGGCTTACGGCCGGGCAGACCGCGTGCTGTCGATCACGGGGCTGGCGGGCCGTGCCTTCAGCCCGCTCCCCGCGAGCGGGAGCGGCTGTTCCGCCAGCAGGCCCACGATCGGCTGGTGGAACACGGCCGTTCCGGCGGCGGAGATGCTGTCGCGCGAGATGGAATCGCCCCGCCAGACGGTGTACGCCCCCGTGAACTCCATGCTCCCGCGCCGCGCGGCCAGGTCGAAGATGTCGCGCGGCGGGGGAAGGCACCCGCTGAACGCCCTGAAGCGCAGCCAGGCGGTGCGGCGCTGCGAGCCACCGGCGGGCGACAGCTCCACCGCGCCGCTGGTCCGCCAGGTCACGCTGTCGCGCAGGGTGAGGGTCCCGGCGAAGGTGTCGCGCACGGGGGTCAGCCGCCGGACGGTTTCCAGCCGCAGGACGAAGGGCGTCACCGTGTCCGTGCTCACCAGCGCGTTCCCGGCGGGAGGCCAGGCGGAGATGGTGAGCCGGATGGCGGTGTCCCTGCCGACGCGGTCGCGCCGGCAGCTGTCGAGCGGCGCCCCCGCCCCCAAGGCCAGGAAGCGGATGTACGATCCCGGCGTCAGGCGCGGATCCACCAGCTGCTGCGGGGAGCGGAGCGGGAGCACGCCCGCCAGCCCGGTGGCGGCGGCGAGCGGCAGCATCCAGCGGTATCGCATGGTTGTTTCTCCGGCTGAGCGTGAGTCCTGCCATTCCCCGGGACGACCCGGCCGGTGCCGGGGCGAGGAGGCGCCGCGAAAGGACCGCGGGCGCCGGACGCGCCGCGCGCGCTACGCCGCGGCGAAGATCGTGACCGCCAGCGCATCGCCGAACACGGCCTCGTTTCCCGCGCCCGGCCTCGTCTGCGGCTTCGGACCGCCCGTCGCCCTCACCTTCAGCGCACCCGCGATGGCGGCCGCCTGGTCCACGTGGACGGGATCCGCCATGCCGCGTGAAGCCACCGCCAGCTTGTCGTCCAGGGTCAGCAGGGTGGTCCCCGGGGGCGGCTTCACCGCGTCCTCGATCTGCGCCGCTGGAACCGGCTGATCCTCCCGGAACTCGACCTCGCCGATGCGGACGGCGAACTTTGCCAGCTGCTCGTCGGTGGCGACGCCGGCGCCGCCCATCTGGGTGAGCAGGGCCGTCCGGCTCCTCGCGTTCTTCGCCAGGAGCACGCGGTGCTTGAGCCTCGGGCCGGCGCGCGTCACCAGCACGATCACGCCGTCCGCGCCGGAGGCGTCGAAGAGCTCCGCAACCTGCGGCACCACCTCGAGCTCGGCGGCCTCGGCGGGGGTGCGGATGCCGACCACGCCCACCAGGTTGCGGAGCCGCGCGGCCAGCAGCGCGTCGGGGTCGCCCGCAGCGGTGCCCGCGCCGGTGATGGCGGCGTAGACCAGCGTCTCGCCCGGGTTGGCGTCGCGCCACGCCTGCAGCACGTCGTCCGCCGGGGTGATCAGGTCGGACCCGCCGCCCAGGAACGCCGCAACGCGGTCCAGCCGCTCCACGAAGTGCTCGCCGCCCTCGGGGATCTCGACCTTCCCCGCGATCACATCGTGGATGGTGCCCTGCGTGCTCGTCTCGGGGCGGTCGGGCGCGTGCCAGACGACGTACCGGCGCGTGGGCGCCGCCACGCCGGGCGGGCAGCAGTCGCACGAGCTGCGGCGCCTGCGGTGGAAGAGCACCCAGTCGGTGGTGGCGCGCACCGAGATCTCGCCGGCGGGGGGCGGCAGCGGCGGGAAGAGGAGCTGCCGCGCGCGGGCGCGGAGCTCCGCCAGCTCCGGCGTGCCGCGGACCAGGGCCAGCGCGTCGAGCGAGTGGGTGTGGAAGGGGTTGCCCGCCAGGGCGACGTCGGGGTTCTCGGCGAGCGTCGCCTCTTCCAGCGGCACCGGGGCGCCCTCGGCCTCGATGCGCTCCCCGGCCTCGATCCGCCCGCCGCTCCACTCCACCGTGAAGCCCGGCAGCTCCATGGCGGGGTTCGTCAGCTTCACCTGCGAGGCCACCAGCTTCGCCCCGCCGCCGGCGTACGCCTCGCGCCGCAGCAGCGCCGTCACGCCGGTGGCCGCCTGCACCGCGCCACCCCCCCCCGACGCCGTGACGGCGGCCACGAGGTCCAGCAGCACGGCCATCGAGCTTCCCGCCGCCGAACGCGCGGAGCAGACCAGGTCGCCGCGGACGACCGCCTGGATCCATTTCACCCCCTCCTCACCCGTGTCGGCCGCAACCAGCAGCTCGCCGCGCGCCTGGGTCGACTCGCCCCGGGCGAGCGAAAAGGGGTCCCGCTCGGTGCGCAGCGACATCCACACCGCCCGGTCGGTTTCCACGACGGCGGGGTCGAAGATCGCCGAGAACACCGCGCCGACCGGGTCCGAGGCGCGCTCCCCCGCGCCACCCGCCGTCTCCACCTCCCCTCCCCCGTCCGCCAGAGGCAGGGGGGTGTCGACGAGCTGCGGCTGCGGGCCGGCCGCCAGGCGCGGCGACGGGGTGCCGATCCCGGCGAAATGGAAGGCGCCGCCGCCCGCGGCCGCCTCGCCGCGCCCGGCGCCGCGGAAGGCGACCTCCAGGCGCTGCTCGCCGCCGCCGCCCGCGACTGCCCGGGCGATCGCGACGAGGTCGGCGGCCAGGACCGTCTCGAAGTAGCGCCCCGGCGGCGCCACGGGGATCTCCACCACCCGGCCGCCGGGGACCAGCACGTCGACCTCGGGGCGGAGGGCGGGGTTCGCCAGCCCCTCGAGGAGGCAGATGCGCTCCAGGTGCTGCGCCGCCTGAAAGGCCTGCGCGACGTAGTCGGGGCGGACGGCGCAGAAGCGCAGCTCCACCCCCCCGCCCAGCAGCCGGCGCACCTGCGCGTTCACGTCTTCCGCCCCCAGTCCGGCCTCCACCGGGAGCCACCCGGCGGGCGGCAGCTCGGTGATCCCGCGCTCGATCAGCACGCGGTCGGCGCCGCCCTGCTCGATCCGCGCGAGCGTGGAGCGGACGTCGGTCTGCAGCGCGGCGAGGCGGGCGGAGAGGTCGGAGCGCGCCCCGGCCTCGAGCGCGCGCGCGTCGTCGCCGCCGGCCGCCGCGAAGCCCGCGCCCTGGAGGGCCGCCAGCACCTCGCGCGTCTGCCGCAGCAGCGTGTACTGCGCGGCCCCGGGGTCGGACGCGGACCCGGCGGCCAGGATGCGCGCGAGCTGGCACTGGAACTGGAGCACCTGCGCCCAGAACACCGCCAGCGGGCGCATCCCCGCCTGCCACTGCCACCAGCGCAGCGCGGGGTCGGCCATGCGCTCGCGGCGCGCCGTCCACTCGTCGACGAAGAGCAGCTCGCCGCCGCGCAGCGCGGCCACCGCCAGCGGCACGCCCTCGCCCGCCTCGCCGGCCGCGCCGGTGCACCACGCGGGCTGCCGCAGCCGGACCCCCGCCAGGTCGCGCCCCAGCGCGCGCCGCTCGTCGGCGAAGTACGCCGACGCCGCCTGCGAGCGGAGGTGCGCGTCGGTGAGCCCCCTCTCGCTGCAGGCCGCGGCCCGCAGCGAGAGGGGGACCACCCGCAGCACGATCCCCTCGCGCAGGTAGGGCTCGGCCGTGCTGCCGGCGCACGCGCTCTCGCACAGCTTCCCGTAGACGTCTTCCTGCCCGCAGCGCGCCTCGGCGTGGAGCGCGTCGATCCGGTAGAGGTCGGTGGCGGCGGCGGCCCCGCCGGCGGCCGGCTCGTCGCGCGGCTCGCACCCGGCGAAGCGGGGCGCGTCCGCGGCGGCGCGCGCCTGCGCCGCGGAGCGGCCGCGGGCGGCGTCGACCAGCTGCTTCAGGTCGACCCGGGCGGCGTGCGGGAGGAAGAGGACGCGCCCCGCGGGGTCGATGGCCAGCCCCTCGCCGACCTCCAGCCGGCCGTCGCTGGCCGCCGCCAGGTCGAGCCCGTACACCACGCCGGAGCCGCCGGCGCGGTTGGAGAGCCAGACCAGGCGGCGCAGGTAGTCCTGCTCCAGCCGCAGGTCGTCGGCGCGCAGGAACTTCCCGTCGAAGTAGTTGAGGCGGATGAGCTCGGTGGGGTCCGGGATCACCAGGCCGGGATCGGCCAGGTCCTGCGCCGGCGGCCGGGCGGCGCCCGCGCCGTTCGACGGAGTCGCGGCGGCGCGGGAGGAGGTGGAGGCGCTCACGGCTTGCTCCTTTTCGGCGGGGCCAGGGTGTGCATGGCCACGAAGTCGTGCCCGTCGTCCTTGCTGCCCGGCGGGGAGTGCTCGCCGCCCGCGAGCGGCACCAGGTTGGTGCCGAGGAGCGGCGACGGCCCGGTGCCGCGGGCGATCACCCGCACCAGGAAGCCGCCGAACCCGCTGGCGAGCCGCAGGTGCACGGTGTGCCGGTCCGCGTGCAGGCCGGCTTCGTTCACGTCCACGTCGTGCCACCCGCCGCGCTCGTTGTAGCTGGAGACCGAGAACGCCTCGGGGCGCACGCTGCCGCGCGCCAGCTCGCCGTGCGCGCGCATCGAGATCCGCCGCTCGCGCTCCTGGACCCGCAGCGTGTGGCGGATGATGCGGGGGCCGCCGGCGTCGTGCGGGCCGGCGCCGCCCAGGATCGGCCCGCAGAGGAGCTCCTGGAGGGTGGAGGTGGCCACGTGCGCGGGGCGGACGGTGTTGTCGACCTCGGCGCCGGCGAACGCGGGCCGGCCGTCCCTCCCCGGCTTGAGCGCGACCTCCACGGTGGCGAGCACCACCCCCGCCCGGTCGTCGCCGTCCTCGCGCCAGGGGAAGAGCGAGAGCCCGCCGCCGGGGAGCGGCTCGGGGGCCAGGTCCAGCTCGTCGAGCGCGGCGAAGCGCCGGAACCAGCGCAGGTACGCCCGCGGCTGCCGCTCGACGGGGTGCGCGAGGACCTCGGCGCGCGCCTCCAGCACCTCGCGGTCGGCGTCGTCGACGGCCCCACCCTCCCTCCGCGGCTCGGCCACGCCGAAGAGCAGGCGCAGGCGGTGGTAGGGATGGCCGTGGCGCGGCGGCCGGCCGGGGACCAGGTAGAGCTCCACGTGCTCCTCGGCGCGCGAGCAGGCGACCTCGCCCGCGGCCAGGTCGGCGCACGGCTCGGCGATGGCGGGCACCGGCCGCGCCTCGCAGGCGGCGAAGCGGGCCACCACGTGGGCCCAGAACCTCGTCACCCCGTCGGCGGCGGCGCGCGGCTCCGGCCGGGGGTAGGCGCGCGCCTCCTCCTCCCCGGCGCCGTCCGGCGGCTCCGACTCCTCCTCGCCCCCGGCGTACGGCTCCGCGTCCCCCGGCTCCGCCGCGCCGGCCCCTTCCTCCGCCTCCGCTCCATAGGCGTCGGGCGGCTCGCGGAGCTCCTCGCGGTGCGCGTCGTGCCACTCCTTCACCTCGCGCCGGTGCGCCTCGTACCAGGCGGGGAGGCTCAGGCATACGGGCTCGTCCAGGTGCAGCTCGCGCCCGGCCGGGTCCAGCGCCAGCCCCGGGAGCACGCGCAGCTCGCCGGTGGCCACGCCGCGGCGGCGGGTGAGCTCCACCCGGAAGCCCCAGACCACGCCCTCGCGGTGCAGCCAGCCGTTGTGCAGCCGCACCTTGCCGCGGTGGTACGCCTGCTCGGCCTCGAAGTCGTCGACCCCCAGCAGCATCCCGAAGTGGTAGCGCGGGGCGTAGAAGGGGTAGGCTGGGAGCAGCGCCTCGCCGCCGCCGTGCCCGGCGCCGTCGCTGCCGCAGCGCCTGAGGGAATGGTCGTTTACGCTCTGGTCCGCCACCGGTGCCTCCTTTCGGGGTCAGGCGTCGCCGCGCAGGGCGGCCAGGAGCCGCGCCGGGCGGGTGGGCGCGGCGCGGTCGAGCACGGCGCTCTGCAGGGCGATCTGCGCAGAGAGGAACGCCGCCCTCAGCGCGTGCTTCTCCGCCTCCCAGAGTGTCGCGGCGAGCTGCTGCTCGGCGGTTTCGTCGTACTGGACGAGCTTGTCGCCGGTGCTGCCGGACAGGTCCGCGAGCGTCGCCTTGGCCTCCACGAAGCCGGCCACCTTCCGCCACGCCGCTTCTGGCACGTTCCCCGACCATCCCCCGTACGCAGCCTGGTCCGCGGCCTTGTAGTTGTCCGCCGCCCGGTCGTAAGCTTTCTGCTTCTCGGCCAGGCTCGCTTCGGCGGTCTTGACCGCCGGATCGTCGGAGACGTCGGCCGCCCACGGCGCCTTCGCGCGCGCGTCGGCAACCGCTTCGTCGCGGGCAGCCTTCGCGGTCAGGAGCTCGTGGCGCGCGGCCTCGCGCTTCTCGCGGAGCGCGGCCGCGCGGGAACCCTCCTTCTTCGCGTCGACGAGCGCGTTGTGCTCCGCCGGGGTGAGGAGCGTGCCGCCGTCCACCAGGGCCTGGAGCTGCGCGGCGGCGGCGGCGTAGCGCTGCCGGGCGTGCTCCGCCCACTCCCGGAGCTCCGCGTCCGCCCGGGCCAGCGCCGCGCGGAGGACGGCGACCGCGCCGTCCGGCCCCCCGCCCGCCGTTCTCTCGTCGTCCAGCCGCTTCTGCGCATCCTTGCGCGCGGTGTCGGCATCCTTCCACCGCTCGCGTTCCACCTCCCGTCCGGCGACGGCCGCCCTGTAGAGCTTGAAGAGGTCGTCCTGCGGCTCGGCGGGCGCGCCCTTCGCCGCGTCCGCGGCCGTGTCGGCGGCCTCGTAGCCGGACACCCCTCCGGGCACGGAGTCCGGCTCGCCCGCGGGCTCGCCGGCGGGCGCATTTGCGGATTCGCCCGCGGGCGCCGGTTCCGCCCCGCCTTCCGCCGCCGGCTCCTGCGCGCCCTCCGCCGCCTGGTGCGCCGGGGCCTGCACCCCGGGCAGCGGCGACTCGTCCACCCGCTCGTCCTTCAGCTCGTCCGTGATGCGCTTCGTCACCTTCGCCACGGCCTCGCCCTTCAGCAGCCTGGCGGCGGCGCCGTCTTTGCCGCCCAAGGAGTCCAGCGGCGGGTGGATGGCGGCGGCCTTCCAGCCATCGCGGAGCTTCTTCTCCGCCTCCGCCGCCTTCTTTTCCGCCGGCAGCGCCGCGGCGCGCTTCGTCACCGCCGCGAGGAAGGCCGAGGCCGCGTCGGCCCGCGCTCCGACGAGCGCCGCCCGGTCGCCGTCGTCGAGCAGCGCCGCGAGCTGGCGTCGCTCGACCACCTCCAGCTCGGCGATCCGCTCCCACAGCGCGTCGGCATCGGGCTTGTCCCTCGTGGCCGCGGCCTGCGCACGCAGGGCGGCGAGCTCCTTCTGCGTCTGCGCCAGCTGCTTCGCGTGGCCGGCCTGGCCCTGCTCGCCCTTCGCCGCGGCCAGCGCGACCTGCGCATCCTTCAGCTCCTGCTGCGCGGCCTGCTTCGCGCCGTCGCAGAGCGCCTGGAGCTCGTCGGCCAGCTCGAGCAGGGTGGTGGGAGGGATCGCCATGGGGTCCTCGGTTCAGGCTGCGGTCATCCCGGGCGGCAGCCCGGGGAAGGCGCGGCCGGCCTTGTCGTACTCGCGCCGGAGGGCGCGCACGGCGTGGCGGCGCGTGATGGGGGTGTCCTCGGCGGCGGCCAGGAAGGCGGCGGCCACGGCGGCGTTGCGGATGGTCCCCCCCACCACCGGGTAGTGCGCGGCCAGCTCGGCGACATCGAAGTCGGCGGCGAGCGGGGCGCCGGGGGGGAGGTGGCACCGCCAGAGCGCGGCACGCTCGGCGGCGGCCGGCTCCTCGAAGTCGAGGATGAACTCCATCCGGCGGGTGAAGGCCGGATCGACGTTCTGCTTCAGGTTGGTGGAGAGCACGGCGAGCCCCTCGAAGCGCTCCAGCCGGGTGAGCAGGTACGCGGTCTCCAGGTTGGCGTAGCGGTCGTGCGCGTCGGTCACCTCGGTGCGCCGGCCGAAGAGCGCGTCGGCCTCGTCGAAGAAGAGCACCGCCTGCGCGCGCTCGGCCACGTCGAACACCTCGGCCAGGTTCTTCTCCGTCTCGCCGATCCACTTCGACACCACGCGCGAGACGTCCACCAGCAGCAGGTCGACGCCGAGCGCCGCGGCCAGCACCTCGGCGGCCAGCGTCTTCCCCGTCCCCGAGGGCCCGGCGAAGAGCATGCGGACGCCGCGGGCGCCGGAGCGCCCCTCCAGGAAGCGCCAGCCGTCCAGCACCCGCGCCTGGTGGAGGACGCGCGCGAGCGCCTCGCGCAACTGCGCCATGCGGTCGGCGGGGAGCACCAGCCGGTCCCACCCGGCGCCGGGGCGGAGCAGCCGCACGCCGCTGGAGAGCGCCAGCCCCGCGCGGGTGCGCACCCCCGCCCCCACGTCGTCCAGCCGCGCCGCGCGGCGCTCGACGCGGGCGAGGGCGAGGGCGTCCGCGGCGGCGGCGGCGGCGGCGGCGGGCTCCACGGTGTAGCGCGCGGCCAGCTCCGGCGCCGCCGACTCCAGCCCGGGGAGGAGCGAACGCCACATGGCCTCGCGCGCGACGGTGGTGAGCCGCGGCGCCGGCACCTCGACCACCGGCCGCGCGCCGCGCACCACCACCCCGCCCGCGCGCCCGCACACCACCACCGGCCCGGGGTGGTGCGCGAAGGCCGGCGCCCGGGCGGCGCCCGGCCCCTCGGGGGCGAGCAGGCGGACCACGGGGACCCGGCCGCGCGCCGCGGCGTGCACCGAGAGGAGGTGCTCCGCCTGCGCCGGGGCGGGCGTGGGAAGGATGGCGCACACGGGCTCGGCGCCGGCGAAGGCGGCCAGGGCGGCGCCGCGCCCGAAGGCGGCCTCGTCGGCGTCGGCGGTCACCAGCACGGTCCACGGCTCGCCGGAGCGCAGGGCGCCCAGCGCGTGGGCCGCGGCGGGCGAGGCGAGCCACCCCTCCAGCCCCGCCACACCCACCTCGCCCTCGTCGCGCTCGACCGCGGCGGGCCAGGCGTCCACCCCCTGCAGCACCGACCAGAGCGCCTCGGCGGGGTGCAGGGTGCGCTCCCAGAAGGGCGCGTCGCCCTCCAGGCGCAGCACGCCCGCGCGCACGGCGGGGCCGCTCTCCAGCACCCCGCGCAGCAGCGCCCGGTCGTCGGGCGAGGCGCAGAGGAGCTGGGCGGCGAGCCCGGCGGTGGCGCGCGGCTCGCCCCGCGGGTGCAGCCCCCGCAGCACGCCGGCGTACCCCTCGTGCTCGTCGGCCAGCCCCGCCAGCAGGAGGAGATCGGTGTCGGCGGGAGAGAGCGCAAAGCCGGCCTCCAGCCGCTCCAGCGGGTCCAGCCCCTCGCCGTGGCGCAGCTGCGGCCCCTCGGCGGCGGCGGCCATGGCGCGCAGGAAGTCGCGTGTGGCGGTGTGCTCGCCGCCGGCGGGGAGCGCCTGGTCCAGCAGGTCGGCCAGCCGCCCGGCCAGGCCGGCGGTGCGGCGGGCCAGGCGCGCGGAGGGGCGCGGCTCGGGCACCGGGAAGGCGAGCGGCTCGGCGTTACGCATAGACGAACCTCACCACCACGCCCAGCCAGGGCACCCAGCCGGGGTCCAGGTCCAGCCCCGCGCGCCGCACCTCGACGTCGACCCCGTCGGCCGCGAGCCGCACGTCGATCCACCCCGGGTCCGCCTCCACCCGCGCGTCGCGCCGGCAGATGGCGCGCGCCAGGGCGGCGGCGGCGCGCGCGTCGGGCGGCGGCGCCCCGCGCAGGCGCCGGTGCAGCGCGGCGGCCATGCGCCCGGCCAGCGCGGCCACGGCGGCGGCCTCGCCCTCGCTCGCGGGCGGCTCGCCGCGCGTGGGCGGGTCGCTCGCCGGGCCGAGGCCCGCGAAGGCGAGCGCCGCCGGGTCGGCGTCGTCCAGCGCCAGGAGCGCGGCGGCCAGGCGGTGCAGCACCCAGCGCAGCGGCCGCCCCGCGAAGGAGGCCGCGCCCACGATCTCGCCGGGCACCCCGAGGTCGGTGGCGACGTGCAGCAGGAAGAGCAGCCCGCCCCACCGCGTCTCGCCGGCCTGCCGCAGCCCGGCGGGCGGCCCGTCCTCCTCCGCTTCGCCCGCGCCCGGCGCCCCGGGCGGCGTCGCGCGGCCGGGCCGTGCATCCACCGCGTGTTCGGGAGATGCACCGCCGCCGGCCGCCGCGGGGTGCGCGATGGCCCCCTCGCCGGCCGGTCCAGGACGCTCGCGGCGGGTGGGGCGGCGCGCGTCGAGAGGGCTCGCGCGGTCCGCCTCCCCGTCCCGCCGCGCGGCCGCGCCGCCCGCCGACGGCCCCCGCGCCCGCGCGTCGCCCTCGGCGGAGTAGACGAGGGCGGCGACCAGCGCGGCGGCGGAGGGGCGCGCGAGCGCCGTGGGATCGGCCTCCAGCGCGGCGAGGACGGCGAGCGGCGCGCGCGCCTCCTCCGGCGCCCCGGCGAGCGCGGGGTAGATGGCGGAGGTGCGGACCACCCGCTCGACCCGCCGCGCCGCGGCCGCGTCGGCCGCGTCGGGCGCCTCCACGCGAGGCGCGGAGCGGGCTCCCGGCGACCCGTCCGCATCCCCCCCGGACCCCGCCGCGGAGGAGCCGGCGGCCGGTGCGGCCGGAAGAGGCCGGATCGGACCAGCGGCGCGGGAGGCGCGCGCCTCCGGTCCGGTGGCGGCGCCCGGAAGCAGCCCGGCGACGGCGGACTCGCGCAGCGACGCGGCCCGGAGCGCCGCGCGCGCGACGGCGGTCCACTCCGCCGGCCGGATGCGCCCGGACAGCGCGTCCAGGGCGCCCGCCCGCGCCGCCGCGGCCACGGCGGCGGCGGCCAGCTCGGGGTTCGCGACCAGCGCCCGCGCCGCCGCTTCCGCCGCCGCCGCGGAGGACGGCTGGTCGCCCGCGTTCCACAGGCCGAGCTGGCGCCAGGCCCAGGCGCGCCCGCAGCGGCCGCGGGCGACGCCGGCCAGCAGGTCGACCAGCGCCTGCGCCCGCGAGCCGAAGCGGACCACGCCGGGGCCGCCGGCCTCGACCGTGGCGCGCAGCCCCGCGGCGAGCGCGGCGCCCCACGCCGCCGCCAGCGCGCTGTCGCCCTCGCCCAGGCGCAGGCGCGCGGGCACGTCCAACGCGCGGATGCACACCTCCTCGCGCAGGTCCACCCCGGCGCGGGCGAGCGCCGTCTCCAGCGCCTCGTCCAGCACCTGGCCCAGCACGGCGTCCAGCCGGGCGGGGGCGCGGGCGTCCCCGGCGGGAACCCGGTAGCGGGCGTGGAGGCGGGCGACGCGCACGGTGTCCATCGTCACCCCACCCGCGTGTCGTGGCCCACCCGCCCGGAGCCCGGCACCACCCCCGCCTCCGGGCGGCCGACGACGGTGCCGCCCAGCGCGGCGGCGCCGAGCCGCAGCGGGGCGAAGCCGCCCGTCCGCCCGACGCTGGACGAGATGCCCAGGTGCAGCCCGCGCCCCACCCGCATCCCCTCGCCCGGCGCGCAGACCTCCACCACCGTGTGCGCCGGCCGGTGCAGCTCCAGGATGTCGCCGACCACGGCGCGCTGCTCCTCGCTGAGCGCGCCGCGGACCAGCACGGTGAAGCGGTGCGCGTGCGTGCGGTACGGGTCGCCCTCCGCCGCGCCGGCGGGGGCGGCGCCCGGCTCGCCCACCCGGCCGCCGACGCGGAAGCCGCCGCCCACCACCGCGGTGGAGCGCGCCGCGCCGGTGCCGCCCAGCAGCGCCCCGCCCTGGCCGCGCAGGCGGAACTGCTCCAGCAGCACCACCGCGTCGCCCAGGTACAGCTTGAGGAAGCGCTCGAGCCCCGGCACCGTGCCGCGGAAGCGGAAGAGCCACGCCGCGCTGGCCACCAGCTCGCGCCGCGCGCCGACGGGCCAGCGCTCGTCCAGCGCCATCCCCAGGAAGCCGGCCAGCCAGGGGAGCATGTCTTCGGGGGTGCCGCACGGGTCCAGCAGCACCTCGCGGCGGGCGGCGCGCCCCTCCAGCTCGTCGACCAGCCCGTCGCAGATGGCCAGGAAGCGGCGCAGGAAGTCGGCGTCGGCCTCCTCGCGGCTGAAGGTGCGCGGCAGGCGGCGCAGCAGGTCGTGCGAGCGCTTCTCCACCCGCAGCGAGCGCACGCGCGGGGTCACGCGGGTGTTGCCGGAGAGCTCCAGCGCCACCCACAGGAAGCGCCCGGGCCCGGCCGCCACCGGCGCCTCGTAGGTGACGAACGCGTCGCCCGGCCCGGGGTGCGCCCAGGCCAGCTCGCGCCCGCTGTCGCGGCGATAGACGGGGCGCCACTCCGGCGCGGCGTCCACCAGCGACTCGGAGGGCATCGGCGGCGAGAGGTCCGGCCGGCGGATCACCAGCCGCCCCAGGTTCCGCGGCGCCACGCGCTCGAGGACGGGCCCGGCCGGGGTCTCGTCGGCCGTCGCGCACCAGACGCGCAGCGCGGCGCCGGCGGGGACGCACGCGTCGACGAAGATCCGCCCCCACCGCGCCTGGTACTCGCCCGCGTCGAGCCGCGCGGTGAGCACCGAGCCGCGCCGCTGGTAGGTGACGCGCACCGGCGCCGCGGTGCGGAAGCCGCCCGCCCCCTGGAAGCCGATCCGCCCGTCGGGGGTGCGCACGATCCCGCCGCCGCCGTAGGCGTGGCCGTTCAGGGGCGGCAGCGTCTCGGCGGAGCCCGCGCAGCGGCCGGCGGCGGCCGGCGCCTCGGGGGTCAGCCGCAGCCGCGCGAAGTCCTCGCCCGGCCAGCGCGCCACGCACAGCACCTCGTCGCTCTCCCACTCCAGGTCGGTGGCGCGGGCGACGGGGTGCGCCTGGGGGTGCGCGAGGTCGGCCACCACCAGGGCGTCGTCGGTCCCGGCGCCCACCAGCACGGCCATGCGCCCGCCGGACGACACGGCGACCCGCCGCACGACGAGCGCCTCGGGCGGGAGCGCGAACGCGTCCGGAACGCCGCGCGCGGTGAGGCGGAGGAGCCCCGAGGCGCCCTCCAGCGCCGCCCACACGGTGCGTCCGTGCACCGCCAGGTCCAGCGGGCGCGTGCCCGGCGGGGTGGGCACGGCGCGCAGGAGGCGGCGGCTCCAGAGGTCGTAGACCAGGATCCGCGCCGCGCCGTACTCGGCCACGAAGAGCCGGTCGTCCACGTCCACCGCCACCCCGCGCGGGTCGCGCAGCGGGCCGTGGGCGGGCGCCGCGGGGGAGAAGTCGCCGGCGGGCGGCCGCGGCTCCGGCTCGAACAGCTCCACCGCCACCGGGGGGTCCGCCGCCATCGCGGCCGGGTGCCAGAGGGCGCGGGTGAGCTGGCCCTGCCCGCGGTCCGCGCGGTACAGGCGGCACCCCGCGTCGAACGCGAGCCCGCCCGGCGCGGGCGGCAGCCGCCCCCCGGCGCCCGCGGGAGCAGCCGGCCCCTCGGGCTCGCCCTCCCCGCCGCCCGGCGCCGGCCCGCGCCGCGGCGCGGGGCACCCCCCGAAGTCGCCCGGGTCCGCGGGCCCCGCGCTCGCGGGGAGAGACTCCGGCGGAGCGCCGGGGTCCGGGGCCGGCAGCGGGGGGGTGTTCCGCACGGGAGCCGACCACGCCAGCTCCACCACGCCGGCCTCGCAGTCCAGGAAGGTCCCGCGGTGCGAAGCGCGGGCCCAGGCGTCGCCGCCGTCCACCAGCGCGAAGGGGCGGAGCGTGCTCATGGCTCAGCACTCCTCCCGGGGCGCGGGGATGGAGACCGGCACCTGCGGCTGCGTGCCGGACGGGTCGGTGACGGGCGGCGGGGTGATCCCCGCCCCCGGCTCGGGGGGGAGCTCGCCCGGCCGGGTCTCGACCACCGACACGGCGCTGACCTCGGGGACCTCCCACTCCCGCAGCAGCACCGGGCCTTCCACCCACCTCTGCGCCGCGTCGTCCCACCCCGAGACGCGCAGCCGCTCCACGTAGTCGACGCCCTCCACCTGCACCGCCGCCGCCTCCAGCTCGGGCGCGTAGACGCGGCGCCCCAGCGGCCACCCCCCGCCCTCGGGGCCGTACGGCGGGAGCGGCGCCAGGTACTGGCGGATCACCAGCTCCACCCAGGCCCGCACCGCCTCGATCCCGAACCCCGGCTTCGCCTGGAGCCCCACCGAGACGGCCACCCGGCGGTACGTGGGGGGAACCACGTACAGCTCGGTCGTCACCAGCCGCCGCGCGTCGAGCCAGGCGCACACGCACTTCAGCAGGTCGCGGTCGGGAAGCGGCGCGCCGGGGTGCAGGGCGTCTTCCGCGGGCCAGACCACCACGGTGACCACGCCCGCCGCCGGGGAGACCCGGTTGCGCGGGTCGAAGCGCGGGAGCACCTCCGCGCGCGCCACCCCGGCGCCCGGCGTGATCAGCGCCAGCTCGCGGAAGTCGTCGCGGGTGACCGCGCGGTCGCGGCGCCGCAGCTCGCCGGGGATGCGCCGCACTGCGTCCTGCACCGCCTCGGCGTCGGCGCCGCCGAACGCGGGGCGCGGGTTGCTCGCCTTCACCCCCGGCACGCCGGTCACCCGGGTGATGGACTTCGCGGCGACGTTCCCCCGCGCGCCGCCGCCATAGCGGTACTCCCGGGCGCGGATGCGCTCGCCGATCTGCGGCACGCGTCCGCGGGTGCCGTCGCCGAAGCGCACGCGCCCCGCCTCGGGGTCGAGCGTGTAGACGCGGTCGTCGCGCCCCCAGGGCGCGAAGTCGTCCACCTCGCTCCACCCCGTCCACCCCCCGGGCTCCTCCACCTGCAGCGCGAGCGAGCCCGCGACCACCGGCGCGTGGGTGAGCGTGAACGCCTGCCCCGCGTCGGCGCTGCCGGTGCCCAGCAGCTCGGCGCGCGCGGTGCGCACCTGCAGCGCCTCGGCGGCGTTGGCCCCGATCCACAGCACGCGGCCCAGCCGGCGCTCCGGCCGGCGGCGCCAGGCGCGCAGCCAGAAGACCACCCTGCCGGCGAGCTCCGGGTCCTCCACCACGGGCGGGAAGCTCCCGGTCCCGTCCAGGTCCGGGTCGTCGGGCGCGGGAACGCCCAGGCGGGCGACGTCGGCGGGGAGGCGCAGGCGCACCACGCCCTGGCGCGAGAGCCCGCGCGTGGTGTCGCCCTCCAGCACCAGCGGGCGGTACACGGGCTCGTGGTCCTCCTTCCCCGGCTCCGCCGCCTCCAAGATCTCCCACGCCACCTCGTCGCTGCCGCCGGCGTCGCGGTCGCCGGGGCAGGGGTCCACCTCGTCCAGCCCCAGGACCTCGGGGTCGGGAACGAAGCCCAGGTTCAGCACCTGCCGCGCGAGCGGCGAGAGGTCCCGCGGGTCCAGGTCGCGGCCGCGCAGCACGGCCACCCAGAGCATCCCGTCGACCGTGCGCCCCAGGTCGAGCGGCGGGAAGCCGGGGAGCGAGGGGTCCTCGCCCAGCGGCTCGGAGAGGTAGTACGCGGCCTGGTCCTCGCGGATGCCGCGCGCCTGCAGCGCCGCGTCGGTGTAGATCCGCGCGTCGCCGGCGGGCGTCTGCGCGCGCAGCTTGGCGAAGGCGCGCGCGGCCACCGGGAGCACCTTCGCCTCGTCCTGCGTCTCGAAGCTCGCGCTTCCCGCCTTCGCCTCCGTCCCCGCCGGCACCAGCACGGGCGCGGGCTGCGTCGGGATCAGCTCGAGCATGGCGCGCGCGGGGTGCGCGGGGCGCAGCGGCACGTCGAGCAGGCGCAGGAAGGCCAGCCGGGTGGCCTCGGGCACCTGGTTGAAGCGGAAGAGCAGGTTCTCGCCCAGGAACGCGAACAGCTCCAGCAGCGTGATGCCGGGGTCGCTCGGGTTGTGGTCCGTCCATTCCGGCGTGTAGACCGGAATGCGGCGGACCAGCTCGTCGCGGAGCTGCTGCCAGGAGCGGTCGTCCAGGATGGGGGTCGGCAGCGGCATGCGCCTTCACTCCAGGTAGAACGGGTAGACCAGGTTTCCGGGCCGCCCGTCGCGCGCGTGCGTGTAGCGGACGTGGATCAGCACCAGCGCGGGGTCGTCGCCCTCGTCCACCAACACCGACTGCAGGTCGATGCGCGGCTCCAGGCGCCCGAGCGCCTCCGCCACGTCCTGGCGGATCAGCGCGCGGGTGGCGGCGCTGTTCGGCTTCATCAGGTAGCGGCGCAGCCCGCACCCGAAGGTGGGGCGCATCACCCGCTCGCCGGGCTCGGTGTCCAGGATGATCCAGATCGCCTGGCGCACCTTCTCGGCGCCTTCTTCGTAGCCCAGCTGCCGCTCCGCCGGCAGCACCGGGTAGCGCCACCCGCGCCCCAGCCGCGCGGCCTGCGCGCTCACGCCCCCACCTCCCGCCGCTCCACCCGCGGCGCCCACCGGAGCCCCGCGGTGAGGTCGGCGCCCGCCCCCTCGGCGCTGCGGTCCTTCGCCATTCCCGCGCGCAGCTCGTTCACCGCGGCGTTGGCGTGGGGCGGCGCGTAGTCCGGATCGCCGGGGTTGCCCCGTCCCTTCGTGAACAGCGCCCCCGGCGTGTTCGCCTGCGGCGTGCGGTGCGCGCCGCCGCCGCCCACCGACCCCGGATCGCCCAGCGTGAGGAGGTTGAAGTCGGCGCCCAGGTCGCCGGTGAGCGTCGCGTCGGCGTCGATGTCGGCCTCGAGCCTTCCCCGCACCGCCAGGTCGATGCTGGCCTCGAGCGTGGCGTGCAGCGCCGCGCCGCCGGAGAGCGAGAGGCTGGGCGGGATGCAGAACTTCAGTCCGAGCAGGAACCAGAGCCCGAAGAGGAACACGACGATGGGGAGGAAGAGGTTCAGCACGAAGGTGGCGACGATGGTGATGAGCGGGATGGAGAAGAAGCAGATCTGCACGCCGGCCGTGTTGACCCCCAGCTTCTTCGGCTTCCCGTCGGCGTCGGCCGACACGTTGAGCCCCGACCCCTGCGGGAAGTGCAGCTGCACGGGGAGCCTGGCCCCGACGGTGGCGGCCAGCGCGGGGATGTCGGGCATCTGGATGGTGACGGGGTGGTTGCCCGTCCCCACGGGGTCGAAGTGCGAGGCGAGCTGGAAGACGGGCGTCGGCTCGCTCCACACCAGCTCGCCGCCGCAGTCGCCGCGCTCGCCGGTGCGGGGGCAGCCGCACCGGTGGCGGCGCACGAAGCAGCGCACCTCGTAGCGCGTGGCGTCGTCGAAGCGCGCCGCCCCGCCGGCGTCCGCCTCGCGGCTCCCCGCGGGGAGCACCCCGAACCAGAGGGTCTTCCCCGCCGCGTCGTGCCGCGGGTCGCGCGGGTCGGCCACCAGCGGCGAGAGCGGGTAGACGACCTCCTCCAGCGCCTGCGGGCGGTCGTCCACCGCCGCCCACGCGCCGACGTTCTCCGCGTCCGCGTCGGGGATCCACCCCTCGGCCACGGAGACGGCGCCCGCGTCGGCCTTCCACCGCAGCAGCTGCGCGCGGGCGGCGGTCAGCTCGGCTTCGAGCGCGGCGCGCCGCTCCCGCGCCTTCGCGTCCACCAGCGCGGCGACGCCGGCCGGCGGCTCCGCGGGCCCCGCCGCGGCGCCGAAGACGCCGCCCCCGGTCACCCGCACGCGCTTCCTCAGCAGCCGCCGCGGGCCGGCGCGCTCCCCGAGGGCGAGCTGCGCGGCGAGCGAGCCGATCTTCGCCACCAGCTCCCGCGCCGTGTCGGCGTGCTGCGGCGCGAAGCGCAGCCGCCGCCGGCGGACGACGAAGCCCGCCTCGCACACCTGGCCGCGGCCGACGCTGGGCAGCCCCCGCATCTGGCAGTGCAGCTCGCAGACGACCAGGTAGAAGCGCTTGTGCACCGGCAGGAAGAGCTTGCGCACGCCGGTGGGGACCAGGCAGTGGTCCGCGAGCCGCGGCTTCTTCCCCGGCGGACAGGTGATCACCAGCTGCTGCACCACGTCGTCGGCGCCCCAGGCCAGGCGCTTCTGCGGCTCCTTCACGAAGCCGCTCACCGGGTCGGAGCGGTCGTACATCTGCAGCAGCGGCGCGGTCGCGCGCGGGTCGCGGCCGGGCACGTCCAGCTTCGGCCAGCCCCACCAGGGGGCGGTGAGCGTCCACGGGTGGTCGTCACACATGGGTCACCACACGTTGCCGGCGCCGGGGGTGTACGTCGGCGACACCACGCCGACGCTCGCCACCATCGTCTGGCAGTTGATCACCCCGTCGAAGTTGGCCACCGGCGCGTGCACGTTCACCACGCTGGCGGTCACGTCCACGTTCACGTTGGCCTGGATCTTCACGTTCCCCGCGGGGTCGATGGTCAGCGTGCATCCGTTCTGGTGGCTGAGCGTCACCTGCTGCGCCGCGTCGTCCAGCACGAGCCTGTGCCCGCTCCGCATCGAGAGCGTGACCTTCGCCGCGCCCCGGGTGTCGTCGAACTCCAGCAGGCTCCCCGCGCGCGTCTTGATCAGCCGCTTGTCGTTGGGCTGCCGCGGGTCTTCCGGGAGCCGCTCCCTCCCGTTCCAGCAGCTGCCCACGATGTAGGGCCGGCGCGGGTCGCCCGCCTCGAACGCCACCACCACCTGCGTGTCGACCGCGGGGAGCGCCTCGAAGCCCTGGTCGTCGTCGGCGTACGGGGTGAGCAGGGTGGCCCAGGCGCGCACGTCGCCGCCGTCGCCGCCCAGCCAGGGGAGCTTCACCTGGATGCGCCCCAGCCCGTCGCGGTCCACCACGTCGGTCACGATCGCGGGGTAGACGCCGTAGTGGCGGGGCGGCCCGTCGGCGCGCGGCCCGGCGCTCACGCGGCCCCCTCGTTCACCGTGGCGCGCTCGGCCTCGAAGCGCGTGCGGAAGAGGCTGGTGCGGTCGTACGAGTGGTGCACGCGGGTGGCGTAGTAGCCGCCCCCGCTGAACGGCCCGCCCACCCGCTCCAGCCGCAGCCGGCTCCCCACCACCAGGTCGGGCGTGCCGCTGGTGGTCCCCACCGCGGTGACGAAGCCGCGGGCGCGGCGCAGCATCTCGCCGCGGGCCCACTCGCGCGCCTCGCCGTCGGTGAGCGGCACGTCGCGCACGCGGTGGCTCACGCGCTCGCCGAAGGCGCGCTGCAGCACGTCGGGGCCGGTCTTCCCGCCCGTGATCTCGGCCTGCACGGCGTCGCCCGCGGCCTCCTCCTCGATGGCGTCGCGGTCCCTCGCGTCGTAGCCGCTCACCTTCACCTTCGTGCGCTGGTGGGCGAGGTCGGCGCGCACCTGCACGTCGATGAGCTGGTTGCCGGAGACCAGCGTGATCTCGGTCCCGGAGCGCGCGGTGCGGCTCTCGAAGTGCAGCGTGTCGTCGGCGAGGGCCACCTCGGCCTGGATCAGCGCGCCGCGCTCGCGCAGGAAGGCCAGGTCGCTCTGGTTCCACTGCTGCACCACGTCGTAGGTGGGCCCGTCGGCGTTCACCCGCGGCGTGAGCCCGTGCTCGCCGGCGATCTGGCTGGCGATGTCGGCGTCGCTCATGTTCTCCCAGGTGCGCATGCGGCGGGTGGTCCGCAGCTCCATCAGCCGGTCCTCGGCGAAGAGCACCACCTCGGGCTCCCGCGCCTCCGCGTACACGGCCTCGATCGCGCTCAGGCTGCCGCGGAACACGGTGCGCGCGTCGTCGTCGGGCCCCAGCGAGACCTCCAGCTTCTTCCCGAAGTCCACCAGCGAGCCGTCCAGGTAGCGCTCGGGAACGTCGGGGAGGTCCGGGTGCGCGGGGGTGCCGGCCAGGCGCAGCACCAGCGTCTTGAGCCCCTCGGTGGTCTCCAGCACGTCCAGCCGGATCAGGTCGCGCGTCAGCTCGCCCTTCACCGTGCCGTCGACCTGGAAGACGGGCTCGGCCGAGTAGAAGAGCCGGTCAGTCATCAAAGGCGGCGGCCGCGGTCCTCAGCTCGTCGCGCAGCAGGCGCAGGCGCAGCGCGGAGAGCTTCGCCTGCTCCTCCCACTGCGTCCCCTGCCGCGCGTCCTCCGTCCCGCCCTCCGGCGCCGTCTCCGCGACCACCTCGGTCGAGAGCGAACCCACGTGCACGCTCATCCCTGTCTTCCGCGTTTTCGGTAGATGTCCCCGCCGCGGCCCTTGTCGGCTTCCCGCGGCCGGCCCCGCGCCCCTTGCCGGCGAGCTCCTGCGGGCCCGCCCCCGCCGGCCACTCCCCTCTCGCCCGCGTCACCGGTGACGACCAGACGCGCTTCCGCCCCGTTCGTCCTCCCAAGGCCCCGGCCGACGGACCTCGCCGCGTCCGCCCCATGCCGGCCGCGGCAGGCCGGCGAACACCCCGGGGCACTCCCGCACTCCCGCACTCCCGCACTCCCGCACTCCCGCACTCCCGCACTCCCGCACTCACCCGCCCCGCGGCCCGCACCCGCACCCGGCGCGGCGCGGCGCCGCCGGAGATGCACCGCCTCCCGCCGGCGCGGGCCTGGGCGCGGACACGGCGGGGAGCTGCTCCCACGGCGCGGCGGCCGGATCGCGGGTGACCGGGGCCTCGCGGGCGCGGCCGTACGGGCGCAGCGCGACCACCCCCGCGGCGGCCTGCGCGGCTGCGCCCGCGCGCGGCCGCAGCGGCACGCCGAAGCCGTAGGAGACGGCGCGGGGGTCGGCGCGCGGCGGCGCGTACGCGCTCGGCGCCTGCGCGGCGGCCGTCGCGGGCGAGGCCGACGACGCGTCCAGGCTCGTGGCGCGCACCGCCGTGGCCGAGCCCGCCGCGGCGATGATCGCGGCGGAAGCCGACGCCGCGCCGCCGGGCGCGGACGCCGCCCCCCCCGGCGCCGGCGCGACCACGCCCGCCGCCGCGCCGGAGGCGGCGCCCGTCCCGCCGCCGGTGGGCAGGCTCGCGCTCACCCGGGCCGCCGTGGCGCCGAACGCCTGCGCCGACCCTCGCGCGGCCGCCTGCGCCGAGGCGATCCGCACCGTCTCCACCGCCGCGTCCACGCCGCCGGCCGCGCTCAGCGCGAGCCCGGCGGAGCCCGGCGCGCCGGCCGGGAGCTCCGCCCCCGCCGCCGCCGACGCCTCCAGCCCCAGCGACGCCTCCAGCGACACGCCGGCGTCGGCCTGGAAGCCGGCGCTCACGCCCACCCCCGCGGACAGGGTGGCCGAGGCGTCGAAGTCGATCTCCACCCCGGCCTGGAGCGAGAGCGTTCCCTCCACCCCGGCCGCCACCCCGCGCCAGGCGTCCGCCCCCAGCCCCATGCGCACCGCGAAGTCGGCCGCGCTCTCGCCCTCCAGCGTGATCCCGGTGCGGAGCCCCGCCGACAGGCTCAGGCTGGCGCCGATCACGAGGCCCCCGCCGCCCGCGGTGGGTGCGTTCCCCCGGGTGCTCGACCCGGGGCCCGCCGCCAGGAGCTGGTACTCGGGCCTCTGCTCGCGGATGGTGACGGACATCTTGGCGCGCAGCGCCACGCCGCTGGGGGCGAAGAGGTCGAAGTCGATGGTGAGCTGGCTGATCAGCCCTACCAGCGTCAGGTCTCCCCACACGAACTTCACCCGCGGCGGCGCCTGCCGCTGGCCCTGGGGACCCGTGGGGAGCAGGAACTGCTCGATCTTCCCCGTCTTCTCGCGCACCGAGCGCGGGCGCCCGTCCACCCCCTCGTCGGCCGTGTCGAACACCAGGTCGAAGACGAGCGACGACGAGGTCCCCGCGTACTGCGCCGACGGGCGGCCGGTGCTCTCCGCGACCGCGACGTTGGCCCCCACCGTGAGCTTGAGGGTGGCCGGGTTGAACTGCACCGGGATGATCTCCACCTCGGTGGGGGGGTCGCCGTCGCTCAGGCGGATCAGCTCGGCTTTCTCCAGGCTCATCGTGCCACCACCAGGCGCAGGCCCTCGTGCGCGATGTGCAGCTCCTCCATCGCGATCTCGCCGGTCTTCGCGTTCAGCTGCGGCCCCGCCACCTTCTGCGGCAGGCCGCGCTCGAACACCCAGGTCGCCAGCACCGTCCGCCCGTTGCCGGCCAGCAGCTGCACCTGGCCGTCGTAGCGCGGCACCGGCACCCGCCCCTCCAGGATTCCCTGCAGCCACGCCCAGAGCTCGGGGTTCACGCGGCCATGCTCGCCGTGGAACATCCCCCGCTTCAGCACGATGGGGCCGTACTTCCCCCGCCCCACGCGGCGGATCACCCCGTCGTTGCGGCCGCCCTCCTGCAGCTCCTGCACGTCCATCTCGACCTCCAGCCCCGTGCACTCCTGGAAGCCGCCGTCGCAGAGCGGCGCCCCCGGCGGCGCGGGGGGCACGCTGCGCGACGCGCCCGACTGGGCGGGCGCCGAGCGCCGCAGCGACACGCGGAAGTTGAAGGTCCCCGCCAGGCGGCGGCCGGCCTCGAGCGGCATCTCATCCCTCCACGAGCAGGGTGCCGTCGCCCTCGCGCGCGAGGCGCAGGAGGATGAACTCCAGCGGCTCCGTCGGGGCCACGCCCACGTGGCAGACCAGCCGGCCCAGGTCGATCGACGGCTGCGGGTTCAGCTCCTCGTCGCAGCGCACGAAGAAGCCCTCGTCCGGCGCGCTGCCGCGGAAGGCGCCCGCGCGGAACAGCGCGCGCAGGTAGCCCTCCAGCAGCCGCGTGAGCTCCTCGCGCAACGCCTCGTCGTTGGGCTCGAACACCGTCCACTGCATCTGCACCTCGAGCGCGCGGCGAAGCATCGACACCAGCCGCCGCACCGAGAGCTGCCGCCACTGCGGGTCGTACGAGAGGGTGCGCGCGGCGGTGAGCCGGATGCCGTCGCGCTCGGGGACGAAGACGTTGATCCCCGCCTGGTGCAGCGCGTCGTGGCGCGCGCGGTCCACCCGGTCGGCGGCCGAGACCGCGCCCGCCGCCAGCAGGTTCGCCGGGCCGTGCTGCACCCCGAACGCCGCCTCCTGCGCGGCCACGATCCCCGCCGCGAAGGCGGAGGGGTTGACGGCGACCAGCGGGTCGCGCCGGTCGTCCGGGCGCGCGACGTTCAGCCAGGGGTGGTAGGCCGCCGCGTACGCGCTGCCGAAGCGCGCGCGCCACTCCAGCGCCTGCCGCTCCCCCAGCCGCGGCGGCACGTCGAGGAGCACCACCCAGCGCTCCAGCAGCTCGGTGAGCTCCACCACCGCCTGCTGCAGCTCCGCGATGGCCGCCAGGCTGCCGGGATCGCGGGGGTCCAGCCGCAGCCCGTACAGGTCGTCCTCCGCGCCGTCGGCCTCGGCGGGGAGGCCGTCGGCGCAGACCGGGCCGGGGTCGGGCGGGGCGTCGCGCGGCGCGTCCGGGCACCGGGCGAAGGCCGCTCCGGCCTCGTCGGGGAGGTCCGGGGCCTCGCCCTCGCGCGGCAGCGCGTCGGGCGAGTACAGGTCGGGGACCACCAGCACCGCCACCTCGTCCACCTCCGCGAGCGCGTGGATCCCGCCCCGCGGCTGCTCGTCGCCCGGCGTCCAGGAGGGGTCGAAGAAGTCGCCGGGAACCAGGGCGGGGTAGCGGTCGCGCCCGCAGGTGAACTGCGCCCCGCCCGGGGGCGGCGGGAAGCGGAGAAACGGGTCGTCGGGCAGGAGGTCCTCGCCGGTCCACCCGCCCGCCGGCTCCGCCAGGCGCGACCCGGCGAGCTGCGCGGCCAGCGAGCGCGGGTGGACCGCCCCCAGCCCCACCCCCTCGTAGCTCTCCTCGCCGTCCTCGTCTTCGCGGGTGGTGCCGGAGAGCCGCAGCGCCGCCTCCACCACCTCCACCCGCAACGGCACGGCGGCCAGCGGCGGATCGAAGCGCAGACGCCGCCCCTGCGCGGTGTCCTCGGCGGCCGTGGCGACGCGGAGCCCGGGCGGCGGCGCGGGCTCCCCCGGCTTCGCCGGGAGCCAGGCCCGCAGCAGGGTTCCGGCGCCTTCGCGCACCCCGGCCGCGACGGTGACGGAAGACGGCGCCCGGTCGAGGCAGGCGAGCGGCCGCGCCTGGAAGGAGAGCGCGGCGCAGAGGCGGCGGCGCGGCCCGGCGGGCGCGAGAGAGGTCAGGGTGAGGGGACCTCCGGAACGCGTTCTCGCGCCGGCGAGGCCGACGGTGTCGCGCGCGCAGCAGAACCAGCCGCGGGCGGGGTCGGGCGGGGCGCGCAGGAAGGGATCGTCCGGGACCAGGTCGTCGCCGATCCAGGCCGGGTCGGGATGGACGAGCACGGAGTCGCGGTAGAGCTGCGCGGCCGCGAAGCGCGGGTGCCGGGCGCCCAGCCCCAGCCCCTCGTGCACCTCCGCGCGCCCGATCCCGTCGTCCGCCGCGTCGGCGACGTACAGCGTCGCCTCGACCACCTCCACCCGCCGCGGCGGGGCAGAGAGCGGCGCGCCGAAGATCAGCCGCCGCTCGCGCACGGGCCGATCTGGCCTCCACAGGCTGGCCGTGTCGGTGACGAAGACCAGCTCGGGCGGGCCGGACTCGAACCACGCGCGCAGCAGCGTGCCGGCGCCTTCGGGCACGTCGCGCGAGACGGTGATCCCCTCCCTGGCCCCGTCGCCGAACGCCAGCGGCCGGGTGCGGAACGAGAGCGAGGCGGTGAGGCGGTTCCCCCAGCGCCCCTCGCTGCGGGCCCGCAGCTTCAGCGTCCCGCCGGAGCGGGGGGTCGCGCCGGGAACGCTCCCGGACGCGGTGCCCTGCTCGTTCTCCGGCCTCCCCTCGCCGTAGTCGTGCACCACGCGGACGACGTACGCGCGGCGGCCGCCGTTCTCGAAGAACGCGGCGACCGCGTACGGCAGCAGCCCCGGCCCCTCGAATCCGCCGTAGAGCCGGCGATACGCGTCCCAGCTGTCGACGGGGACCGCGACGGAGCGCAGCGGCGCCAGGGGCGCGGCCGGCCCGCGCGGCGGATCGGCCCAGGGCGCGGCGAAGGCCGGCAGCCGCGCGGGCCCGCGCGGCGCCACGCCCACGAACGCGGCCACGTCCATGCGCACCCCGGTGAGGGCGAGCACCGGCTCGTCCGGCACGAGGTAGACTCCGGGGGCACCGAGGAGAGGGCGTTCTCGCATCGTGGTGGCTCGTCACGCGCTGCAGGTGGCGGCGCGGCACGTGTCCGCGTGGCCGGCTCGACCGTCTGTCCGCACTCAGCACTCAGCACTCAGCACCAGGCACTCGGGATTCCCGCTCACTGGAACTCGATCCCCTCGTGCACCAGGTGCAGCTCCTCCATCGCCACCTCGCCGCCGCCCTTGGCGGCCAGCGTGGGGCCGCTCCACTTCTTCGGCTGGGCGTTGCGCAGGCTCCAGGTGGCCACCGTGTTCCGCGCCTCGTCCATCAGCGAGATGGTCACCGTGCGCGGGTTGGCCGTGCCGTCGCGCACCCCCTTCACCCAGGCGAAGAGGTCGTCGCTGCCCACGACGCCGCGCTTCAGCGTCACGTCGTCGTTCTTGTGCGTGTTGGGGATCTTGCGGACGGTGTTGAAGCGCTCGTTCCCGTTGCGGTACTCGCTGTAGCTCACGTCCAGCCCCAGCCCGCTCGCGTCGGAAAAGCCCCCGATGATGGACCCCTCCGCCCCGTCGCCCTGGGTGCCGCCCAGCGTCACGATGAAGTTGAACGCGCCGTACGGATTCTCGCGGAAAGTCGGCATGGCTCCCTCGTCAGCTCGTCGGGTTGGTCACGGCGTCGCCCGTCCACTGGCCGATGCGGAAGATCACGAACTCCGCCGGCTTCACCGGGGCCACGCCGATCAGGGCGATCATGCGGCCGTTGTCCAGGTCGTTCTGCGTCATCGTGGTGCGGTCGCAGCGGACGAAGTAGGCCTTCTCCGGCTTCTCGCCCAGCAGCGCGCCGTCCTTCCACTGCACCAGCAGGAAGTCTTCGATGGTGCGGCGGATGTTGGCCCACAGCCGCTCGTTGTTAGGCTCGAACACGGCCCACTGCGTGGCCTTGTCGATGCTGTGCTCCAGGTAGAGGAACAGGCGCCGCACGTTCACGTACTTCCACTCGGGGTCGCTGCTCATGGTCCGCGCCCCCCACACCCGGTTGCCGCGGCCGGCGAAGAAGCGCAGCGCGTTGATCCCCTCGGGGTTCAGCACGTCCTGGCGGGGCTTGTTGATGTTGATCTCGAACTCGGTGAGGCCGCGCACCACCTCGTTGGCCGGCGCCTTGTGCACACCGCGCTCGATGTCGGTGCGCGCGTAGATGCCGCAGACGAAGCCCGATGGCGGCAGCAGCAGCTTCCGGGGGGGCGCTCCCTGCGCAGCCCGCTCCAGCGGGTCGAGCGTGACGATCCAGGGGTGGTACAGCGCCGCGTACTTGCTGTCGAACTTGCCGCGGAACTTCCGGATCTCGTTGATCGAGCTTTCCTTCGGCCCGTCGACCACGGCGATGCGGTACGCCTGCTGCGCCTCGGCGTGGGCGATCAGGTAGCCGTTGGCCAGCACCCGCTCGTTTTCGTCGTCCCGGGCGCTCGCGTCCGGCGCGGCCACGATCGCGATGTCGTCGATCTCGCCCAGCGCGGCCAGCCCGGTCGCCTTCCGGGCGGCCTTGTCGGGGTCCGCCTCCTCGCCCTTCAGGTCGTCGGGCGAGATCAGCGCGCCGTCGCTCCCGCCGGCCAGGCGTCCGCCGGCGAGCGCCCCCGCGAGCTGCAGCGCGGCGGCGATGCGCTGCTGCGGGTCCGCGGGCGGAATGAAGTCCAGCCACACCGCCGCGTTCTCGTCGGCCGGGTCGTCGCGCTGCAGGATGCGGCCGATGAAGCGCTTGTGCTCGGGGTAGAAGGAGAGCTCGGGGTAGAAGTCGGTCCGCTCCTCGTCGACCCTGACCTGGACGATCACCTCCACGATCAGGATCATGTCCGTGTCCCCCGGCGCCGTGGGAGCTCCACCGCCGAACGGGATGAAGCTCTGCGTGCCGTCGTCGGCGACCACCACGGCATGCAGCCGGTTCTGATCCACCGCCGCGCCCCGCTTGGGGAGCGGGTCGTTCTGGGCGTAGATCTCCACCAGCGTTCCGGTGCGCGCCCGCTGCGCGATGGTGGGGCTCCCCTGCTGCGGGGTGAACGCCACGTTGCCGCTGCGCTGCACGTCGGCCTGCACGAACACGTTGCCGAACAGCCCCGGCCAGCGCGCGCGCCACGTCGCCATGGTGTTCCCCACCACCATCCCCTGCGACGAGGCCACGCCCGTCTTGGCCGGGTCGGCGCCGTGGTTGAAGACACGGCTCACGTACAGCCGCTTGCCGCCGTTGAGGAAGAAGGCGCGCGCCGCGTGGGCCAGGTACGGGACGCGCTCGTCGTTGCCCAGCTTCAGCGGCTCCAGCCCGCCGTACACGCGCTCGAACTCGGTGAAGCTGGTCACCAGCCGGGGCTCGCTGGTGGTGGGACCGTCCGTGTACTGCACCGGGCCGAAGCGCGTCATCCCCGCGAAGCCGGTGGTGCTGGTGGGCACCCCCTCGATGCTCTTCGAGCGGAAGCTCACCTCCTCGACGTAGACCCCTGGTGCCAGGTATTCGGGCATCGGTCGCTCCTTTGGCTCGGGCGCTCAGGTAAACGCGAACTCCCCACTCACCGGGCCGTCGGGCCCGAACTCCACCTGGACGGCGCCCCCGGCGGAGGCCCGGTAGCCGGGCAGGCCCGTGGTCCCCGCCAGCACCGCGTCGCCGGCGCTCCCCGCCGGCACCTCCTCGAGCGGCAGGTCGCCGAGCGGGTCCGCCTTCGCTGCGGGGGTCGTGGCCGGCGCCGGTTTCACCTTCGGCCCGAACACGACGACGTCCAGTCGGATGGGGAACTGCAGCGCGGCCGCGCTGACGGCCGCGCCGCCCAGCAGCAGCAGGAACTCGCCGCGGTCGTCGCCGTGCGCGTGCCCCACCACCCCAGCCCCGCGCCTGGCTTCGACGCGCGCCCAAGGCATCGGTTCGCCGTCGCGCACCACCAGGCCGCGGCAAGCAACGGCGCCCGCGGGAAGGTCGTACGCCGCGCCCGGGAAGAGCGCCGGGCGCACCACGCGGCCCTTCTGGGGAAGCGCCGGCAGGCCCATCCTCAGGCGGCGCGCAACGAAGCGGCGGGTCGGGTCCCAGATGCGGACGTCCAGCGGATCCTCGATGCTCAGCGCCGGCCCGCGGCCGGCGGGGTCGCGCACGCGCACCACCGCCGGGTGGGCCGGGTCCACGCGGAAGACGAACAGGTGCCGGCAGGCATCGTTGCGGCGGATGCGAGGGAGCACGTCCTGCGGCTCCCACCACGGGATGTTCGGGTCCAGCGCCGAGAACGCGGGGCGGAGCGGTACCCCGTCGACCGCCACGGTCACGCCGAAGCCGATCGGCGCGGCACGCACCGCGTCCGTCGGCTCGATGCCCACCGCCAGCCGCGTGATCGACTCCAGGTAGCGCTCGTCCAAGACTTGGTTCATGCGGGCACCGTGATCCCGGTGACGACCTCGCGGACATCCGTCGGCGGGACGGGCCTGCTGTCGAGGCGAACCACGCGGGCGACGTAGGGGATCGACAGCTTGTAGTCGTGCGGAAGCGAGTCGAAGGTGCGCATCACCGCCTCGGTGCTGATCTCCTCCATCACCACCTGCACGCTCTCGGCGGGCGCCCACCCGCTCCCGGCCAAGAGCGGCCCGGCGAGCGAGGGGTAGCTCTCCAGGCACTGCATCGCCCGCCCCAGAATCCTCAGCTCGTGCTCGGCGTTCGCGGCCCAGGCGGTGATCAGGAAGTGCAGGTCGAGCGGGAGATGGCTGCGCCCGTCCATGGCCCCCACGGCCGACCACCCCGCCCGCATCGCCTTGTTGAAGTCCACGCGGTAGAAGAAGATCGACAGCGTGGGCGGAGCCACGAGGGACGCGGTGCCCACCCCGCCGAAGTCCTCGGTGCGGATCAGTACCGCCTTCACGGTCGTATTCGAGCCGATCGGTGGGATCTCCTCGAACGCCGCCGTCAGCAGCCGCTCCAAGCTCCTTCCGGTCGTCGCGATGCAGTCGAAATCCGCCATGGCGCGGCCTCAGGCGGGGGGGCGGGCGGCGTCGCGCACGGCTTCCGCCAGCGCGCGCGGCGAGACGTCCGCCAGCAGGCGCCGCTCGGGAACCAGGCGGTAGAGCGAGGCGCTGCGGCCGTCGGGAGCGACCAGGACCAGCCTCAGGCGGGGGTGCCGGTGCATCAGTTCCAGATAGTTGTCGGGAAGGCCGAGGCCCTGCGTCTCGGCCAGCACCACGTCGGCGCCGTCCGCGTCCAAGGCGCGGTCGAGCGCGTCGGCCGTTGCAGCCACGGTCCCCACCACCTCCACCTCCGGCTCCGCCGCCAGCGCATCGCGGACGATGTCCGCGAGCAGGGCTGGGAGGGCGGCGAGAAGGAGGCGCGTTCGGGGCACTGGGGCGAGAGCGACAGGGCGGACCCGCGCGGCACACGCCTAAAGGAATGCGCGGCGCCGGCCCGCGCGGTAATCGGCCGGAATGCCCACCCGGGATCTACCGGCGGGATCTAGACATTCGCGGGGGTTGCGCGGCGGGTGGGGTGTGCTGCGGCGGGGACCCCGAATGCGGACGAGCTCATATCACGGGATGATCGGCGTGTGCCGCCCGGCACGATGCCGAACGGCGGGCCGGAGCGGCACGCGCCGCGCCGGCCCGCCCAACTTCCGGGGAATTTTCTGGAGGTGATCAGACCCGGCTCACGGCACTCCGCACCGCGGAAATGCGGCGCTGCAATCGTAGGGGCCGAGGCCTTGCCTCGCCCGGTCGCGGGTGCCCGAACCTCACGCCGCGCGGCGCAAGGATCACCCGCTTCCTCGCGGGCTGATACCAATTGCGGCGATTACCTATTCATTCACCCTGCACACGCGCCCGGCAGATGTGAGGGTAGCGTGGTACGCGTTTCTCTAGTGCCCGTAGCAGTTTGGGGAGGCGATCTGCCGCTTTTGCGCCACAGTTCGTACCACGGCTGCCACACAAGGCGATCAAACCTGCGAGCGCGCATTTCTGAATAAGCAATGTCCGTACAGGCTTATCGACCACTGGCACAATACGAGCGGCCAGGCATGGTACATGCTGCTGCCGTACCAATGGCTCCCGTCCTGTAAGGCGGTGCTACGGCGCCGCTGGCCCATCCTGCCGCCGCGGCGCGGCCCCAATCCTTGGCCTCAGTCGCGTGCCAACGCCCGCCCGAGCTCCCTCACCCTTCCGCAACGGGCAGGATCCGCCCGCCGTCCCCCTGCGCGTGGCCGTCGTGACGGAGGTCTGCCTGTACCGCGAGGGGATCGCCAGCGGCCTCGCGCGCCGTCGCGAAACGGAGGTAGTCGCGACCGCCGGGCGCCGCGCCGACGCGCTCGACCTGGTGCGCCGCACCCGCCCCGACGTGCTCCTGCTGGACTTGGGGACGCCCGGCGCCGCCGACATCATCCGCGAGGCGCGCGGCGCGACACGCGTGGTGGCGCTGGCAATCACCGAGACGGCGGACGGGGTGCTGGCGTGCGCCGAGGCAGGCGTGTACGGGTACGTGACCCGCGACGCCTCGGTGAGCGACCTGGTGAGCACGCTCCAGGCGGTCGCGCGCGGCGAGCTGGTGTGCCCGCCGTCCATCTCGGCATCGCTGTTCCGCCATGTGGGCGAACTGGCCGGCCGCTGCGGCGGCGCGCCCGCCCCGGACCTGCTGACCCCGCGCGAGCGCGAGGTGGTCGCGCTGATTGAGCAGGGGCTCTCGAACAAGGAGATCTCGCGCCGGCTGGTGATCGGGCTCAGCACGGTGAAGAACCACGTCCACAACGTACTGGAGAAGCTGCACGTCTCCCACCGCAGCGCCGCCGCCGCCCGCCTGCGCGACTGGGGCCACTCCGAGCACGAGCACGACCGGGCGCACGCCGGCAGGAGCTAGATCCACCGTCATCCTCCAGTCCGCAATACCGAACGCCCGCCGGGACGCTCCGGCCCAGGAAGGACGTCTGAATGTCGCCCATCCCGCGCTTGAGCGCATCCCGCTCCAGGCTGCCTTCCCTGAAGCTTCGCCACCGTTCGAACACCCGGTCGCACAGCGTCTCCCCCTGGGCAGCGAACTCCGCCGCCTTCCCGCCGCGCAGGCCGAGCTTCTTGAAGTTCCTGGCCAGGTGCGCCCAGCAGAGCTGCCGCTTCCCGTAGATCTGGTACGCGCACCACCGATCGCTGCTCAGGGTCCCCTCGAACTCGCCCATGAACCCCTTCAACTCCTTCGCCCCCCGGCTCTACCCCACGTGGAACACCGTCGCCCGCTTCGCCACCGCCGCCCACAGCCACATCTTCTTCCCACACAGCTTCCACGGCATCTCGTCCACGCCCGCCCACTTGCCTGCTCTCACCTCCGCCTGCACCTCCTGATACGCCGCCGCCAACGCGGCGCTCGTCTACTGGGTGCAGGCCTCCGTGCTCCCCAGCGACGACGTCCAGCAGCCGCCCCAGCCAGTCCACCACCGATCGGCGGCTCATCCGGTAGTGTCCCGCCAGCAGCCCCGCCAGCGCGGTGAGCCGCGGTCCGAAGTGCCTGCCGCCCACTTCCATCGGCACCGCCGCCCGCGTCAGTTTCGCACACCTCGGACAGCGCAGGCATACCATCCGATGCTCCGTCACCTCGGCGCAAATCGGCGGAAGCTCCACCACCTGGTGTACGTGCACCGGCTGGCCTTCCTCCGCCGCGGACAACGAGTGCCCGCAATGGCCGCACACCTCCGGCACTTGTACCACGGCTTCCACCCGCTCGGGCGGGAGGAGCATGCGGTGATGGCCCCGGTGCCCCGGCTGGCCGCCGCGCTTCTTTCCCTTTGGCTTCTTTCCCGGCCGGACTACTCCCGGCGGGTCCGACGACGGAGGTTTCGATGAGTTTGTCGAGTTCTGCGCCAGGCGCGCCTCCAACGTTCAGGCCGCTCTGCGGCGTGAGGGCGCCCGGCTGCCGTATGCAAGGTTTGAGATCGCCACCGCCGCCTACGAAACCTGGGACCTGTTCTGCGGTTTGGCTTCAGCCGGGATCACGGTTCAGGTCGGCCGCAGTGAGAAGGCTGGATGTCGATCGGCCGGGAAAAGTGCATCGCCACGCACCAGGTCGTGGTGCGCGGCATCGCGGGGCAGAGCTGGGGCCCGTGGAGCGAGCTCGCCCCCTTCCTCCTCCTCTCCGCGCGCGCGGTGCTCGTGGCACTGCGGGAGCAGCTGCTGGCGGCGCGCACGCAGGCGAAGGCGGGAGGTCCTTACGCCTACCCGCTCGACGAGACCACCTTCCCCCCCGGCGGGCCGGGGCGCCCCGACGAGGTGCTGGCCGTGCTGCAGGCGGCGCTGGGAACGGGGCTCGTCCTCAGCTCCTCCGCCGACCCGGTGCTGAGCGAGGCCGGCGACGCGCTGGAGCTGGACGGGACGATGGCCGTGCTGGGCGGGCTGGAGCCCGAGGCGGCCACGGCGGCCACCTTCTCCGTGCCGACCGGGACGGACCTCGGGGCGGTGGTGCGCGTCACCCCGCCCGCCGGGTGGGCGCTGGCCGACGCGTGGCCGGTGCTCCTCGCCACCCCGTACGACTACCTCCCCGCGACCGGGCCGCTCCTTGCCGTCAGCAGCTGGGCGCACGCGGAGGCGGACTTCTTCTTCCCCCTGGGCACGGGGCTGCACTACCAGTCCACCCTCTCCGTGCAATCGTCGCTCCTCTCCATCGCCGGCGCGGGCGGCGGGAACGACGGGGTGCAGAGGGTGCGGGTGGGCGGGCACGTGGCGCAGACGGACAACGGGCGGCCGCAGTTCTCCTTCGACGGCGAGCACCCGCTGGACGCGCTCTCGCTGGCGCGCGTGGGGCAGGCGGCGCTGGCACTCCCCGCCGGCGCGGTCTCTCTCCGCAGCACGCCGGAGAAGGAGGGCACGGGGAACGTGAACCAGCCCGCCATCACCGCCACCGTGGCCTTCGGCGGGGGGGCGGCGCTGGCGTGCGAGGTAGACGTGCCCACCGCCGGCGCGCCGCTCCGCACCCTGGCCGTGGTGGACGGGGCCCTCGCCGAGGCCACCCTGGCCGACGCGCTGGTGGTGGCGGGGATGGACGACGTGCTTCCTCCCCGCCTCGCTGCTGCAGATGGCGGGCGCCACCCTCTCCGCGCTGGAGGTGCGGGCGGACCCCGCCGGTGACGCGCCCACGCTGACCACCGCCACCGTCTCGGTGGTGGAGGGGACGTGGCCGCTGGTCCCCTCGCTGGGGCTGGGCGTGTCGGACCTCTCCTTCACCGCGCGGGTGCAGCGCTCGCCGGCCTACGGATCGCCGGTCCGCCGGGCGCTGGCCGGCGAGGTGGATGGGATGCTCTCCCTGGGCGACGCCTCGTACGCAGCCTCCTCGGCGTCCCCCTGCGCGGCCCCTGGTACGCCGTGCTCACCGACACCGGGAGCGTCCCCACCCTGCAGGTGCTGGCGGGGCTCGCCGGGATGGACGCGTCGTCGGTGATCGCCGCGCTCCCCGCCGGACTGCGGGCGCTCGCGAGCTTCTCCGTCTCCGACGCCTACCTGGCGGCCGACCCGGTGGCGCTCACCCTGGCCGAGGTGTCGTTCACCCTGAAGGCGGGCGACTGGACGATCTTCCCCGGCTTCACCCTGGCGAACGGGTCGCTGGCGACGACCCTCGCGCCCGATACGTCCGGCACCTGGCAGATGACGGGTGTGCTGGCGGGGCAGGTGACGCTGGGCTCGGGAGACACGGCGGCCACCCTCGACGTGACGCTGCCGATCCCGATCCGCGACGGGCAGTGGTGGCGGGTGTCGCTGGCCGAGGGGACCACGGCGTACATCCCCACCATCGGCGAGATGATCGAGCTCTTTGGCGGGTCGGGCGCGCTCCTCCCGGCGGGGATCTCGTCGCTGGGCGGGCTGCGGGTCACGCAGTTCGCGGTGAGCTTCGACCCCTCCAGCATGGCGCTCCACCACCTGGCCTTCGACGCCGAGCAGACGGGCGACTGGACCATCATCCCCGGCCAGCTGGTGGTAAGCGGGGTGGCCGGCGGGCTGTCGCTGCTGGCGGGGAGCGGACCGGCACAGGCGTACGGCTACGTGCGCGGGCTGGTGACGGTGGCAGACTCGCCGCTGGACGGGTCGCTTCTGAAGAACGGCTACCAGGGCGACTGGCTCCTGGGGGCGGGGGTGGAGAACCCGGTGCACGTTCCCGGGTGGTCGTCGCTGAACGCGTGGCTCTCGCCCGACAGCGCGGCGGCGTACTTCCCCTCCACCCCCGGGGAACGTGGCCCCGGCCGACGCGCCGGGGATCCAGATCCCCGGGATCACCGACGCCATCGCGGCCGAGACCGACGCCGAGAAGTGGGCGAACGTCATCCCCCACGACCTGATGCCGCTCGGCTTCCTGAGCGCGGCCGCGTACCTGAACCTCACCCGCGGGCGCTTCCTGGTGTTCGGCGCCATCGATGCGGGGGGGCTGGAGACCGACGCCTTCGTCTACACCGAGCCCGCGGGCGCGTCGTGGACGTACGCGGTGGCGCTCTCCTTCCCCTCGGGGTTCCGCTTTGGAAGGGTGGTGGCGGGGGGCTTTCGGTGATCGACGACGTGCTGCGGGTGACGCGCGCGCGGGCGCTGGGGTGCGACCGGGGCGGCCGCACCCTGGGCGACCTGGCGGCCGAGACCACCACGCTGCTGGCGCAGATCGCCCCCGGCTCGCCGGCGCCGCTGGACGGGCTGCAGGGCTCGCAGTTCGCGCTCACCCGCGGCTTCCTGCTCGACGGGCAGATCGACTTCTCCTGGCCCTCCATCTTCCAGCACATCCTGCAGATCGGGAGCGACGAGACCAGGAAGTCCGTGAGCGGCGCGACCAGCTCACCCATCCCGCCTACGCGAAGCCGGAGCTGCTGGCCGAGCGCCCGAACCGACGAACCGCTCCGAGCGCAGCACGTCCAGCACGCTCTCCCGCTCCACCACGGAGAGCGCCCGTGGCGGTGGTGCGGGTGCGCGCTGCGGCTCAGGTCGGGGCGAGGGCGGCTGGCGGCGCCGGTAGACGGTCGCCGGCGCCACGCCCAGCGCACGGCAGGCGGGGCGGGTGCCCACCAGCGGCGTAAGCTCTTCGACGGCCTGCTCAATCATCGTCCGGGCTTCGGATCGGTCTCCGCGCTTCCGGGCGCCAGCAGCTCGCCCAGAAGCGCAGAGACGTTTCCCCGCACCTCGATCACCTTGCGCGCCTTGGAGAGATCGGCTTCGGCCCGCTCCAGGCACCGCCGCAGCTCGGCGTTCTCCGTCTCCAGCGGATGCGCCCTGCGCCGTCCTCGCGGCCGCGCCAGCGCGACCAGCGCACCCTCCTCACGCTGGCGGCGCCAGTCGGAGAGGTGAGAGGTGTAGAGACCCTCGCGGCGCAGCAGCGCGCCGATCTCGCCCGGCTGCGAGCAGGCATCGGCCACCTGCAGGATCCGCAGCAAGCTCGAAAGCGTGGAGGGTCGAAAGCGGCCAACGAAGGAGTATATCAAATCAAGAGCGTAGAGACGCGGCTCACGAAGCTGGCACGCTATTTCATCTCGCAGGGGATTACTCGGCTGGGCGAAATCACAGCCGAGCAGGTGGACAAATGCATGATCCATCTTCGGACACTCCGGGTTCGGGGACGAAAGCTCACCACGACGACACAACGCCAGTACATGGATGCGCTCGGGCACATGCTGCAGCGTGCCGTAAGCGAAGGACGCATTGGCCACAACCGGGTGCGGGAGAAGGTCGACCTCCCCACCCCCAACGCTTCACCTAACGAATTGCTCGAAGTCGGCGAATGCGCGCTCCTGATCGAAGCGGCACGACGCCCTTTTTCCTCCAAACCAACCAGGCAGGCCGATCTATCCAGTGCTTGCTTTCTTGCTCCTCACAGGTTGCATCGAAAGTGAGCGTGAAGGCGTCGAGCTTGCCGATGTTCGCCTTCCCGGCGATCCGATCTTTCCGAAGGGCGTCGTGATCATCCGTCCGAATGCCACCCGTGATCACCTGAAAACGCTGCACCGCGAGCGCATGATTCCACTGACACCACAGCTCGCGGAAATCCTGACGGAATATCTCGACGGCCCTGGCGCGCCGCCGGGGCCGATTCTGTTCCCCGAACCCGGTTCATTCGGATCGGTACCGATGGGCGACTGGCGAAAGACGCTGGATCGGATCGTCAAAGTAGCGGGTTTCCTCCCCGGGGCGGTGAGAACGCGTCGATTCCGGGTTTCGTTCGCCATGCACCGACTGTGTACTCTCGACGAACTCGGCCAGCCCATGACAGCGTGGAAGCTCCGAGGAGAGATGGGCCACGGCACCGAACAGATGATCGAGCGCTGCTACAGCCGATACGCTAAGCTCCGGGCCAAGCGACCCGTACTTGAGTTTCGCTGGCCCGAGTGGCGCAGCTATCACATAAACCTGGATCCTGCAAAACAGATGTAGTAAACAAAGCGAGCACCGCCTGGATGTCATAGATTGCAAGGAGTTCCGACCAAGGAAACCTTCCAACCTGTGCCACCCAGACGGTGCGAAACCA
>Ga0105238_10000287_pt1 | contig 55881 bp, 54 predicted proteins | sample KBSC34metaG_FD_81526 | JGI IMG/M metagenome (GOLD analysis project Ga0105238, IMG submission 81526) | Corn rhizosphere microbial communities from Kellogg Biological Station, Michigan, USA - KBS C3-4 metaG | ecosystem: Host-associated > Plants > Roots > Rhizosphere > Soil | place: Michigan, USA...
CCGGCGACCGTCTCGATCACGGTCACTGTCACCAACCCAGACGGCTCGACCAACGCCACGAAGACCGAGTCGATCACGATCACCAAGTAGAAGCAGAGACGGCCCTGGGCGGGGGTTTACGTCCTCCGCCCAGGTGCTACTCCGAAACGCTCGCGCGGCCAAGCGAAACCGAGCTGCCCTCCACAGCCGCCGAAGAGGGCTGGCATCGAACCGCCAAGGGCAGACCGCGCTTCCCGATTTCAGTTCCGCTGTCCTAGCGCCCGACGAGCCGCCGGGTGTGTGACTCTGTCGATGTGACGGTCGTTGATGTGGCGGCCTTGGCCGATGCGCTGATTCAGCGATTGAACCCCACGCTGCCAGAAGGCTGCTGGCTCGAACGCGGCACGAACAGTAGTTGGGGCGGCGTTTGGTTGTTCACGCACACGCGAGAAGGTTCGTGGGGCGGGAGCGGGATCGCGAACCTCGCGGAGACGGTCGGAGCGCACGACTTGCCGTGGGTGGTCGAGCTGGCGCTCGACGCCGTACAGGACGACGTCGCCCATGCGACGCAGGGAACAGCTTGGCCGTCTGATCCAAGCGACCCACGACCATTACCCAGCCCGTGGGCGAAAGTCCGCGATGAAGCCCTCGCGTTCGGTTACGGCTCTGTCTGCTTGGCCGACGACATACGCGTGAGCGATCTCGCTCTGTGACGGAGGGGGTGATCTGCAGGGCCTCGCGAGTCTTTGCGTCACACCGTTCTCCGCGGTTCGCAAGGGCGAGGTGATCGTGACGCCCGACCGTGGTGAGCTGCCGAGCCACTTCGCCGGTGCCATCGACTACGCGACCGAGCACGCGTTCTACGGGAAGAACTGCCAGTGCCCTTCGGAGACGACGTCGACCGCGCCGTCGACGACCCTGATCGCGGTGTCGTCGTCGATCGCGTACGCCGGGTTCGACAAGCCGGCGGCCCACTGCTCGGCGGCGGCCATCGTGTTCTCCGGAAGGTCCGGATGGTCGACGTGCGGGAAGATCGAGAAGTCGACGATCCCCAGCGCCTCGTCGCCGCCGCCAGGCGGGTTCCAGACCTTGAAGTCCTCACCGATCCGCGGCGTCATCACCATGCTCCCGCCGCTCAACCCGACCCACACCGCGCTCAGCGACGGCAGGAGATCCGCCACGCCCGACGCCAACATGTGGTGCGCGAGATACAGGGAGTCGCCGCCGTTCGCGAGCAGCACGTCGGCCTCTTCGACCACTGGGGCCCAGACCTCGCGGTCGAGCGTGGAGAGCGCCGTGAGCTCGAGCACTCCGAGCGATTTCCACCCCAGTTCGATCATGGGCGTCGTGGCCTGTCCGGTGATGAACCTGTATGCCCCGCCGAACCCACGCGGCGCGTGCCCATACGACGCGGTGGGGATGCAGAGGGCGTCGCACTCGGCGATCGGCTTGCCGAGCAGCTCGACCATCGCGTCGTTGATGCTCGAGTTCTTGATCCCTGCGGCCGTGAGAAGAAGCCTCATCCGCCCTCCCGGGGTCGGTGCTTACGGAACCGTGCGCGGTAGAGACTGCTGGACGAGCCGGAACTCATCGAGTGTTCCGGCTTGACATATACCGATATAGGAATATATTGGTGGAGTGGCCCGTTCGTCGACCACCTCCGACGTCTTCAACGCGGTCGCCGAGGGCCGGCGGCGCGACATCCTCGACGCGCTGATCACGGGTGAGAAGGCGGTCGGGACGATCGTGACCGACCTCGCGCTGCCTCAGCCCCAGGTGTCGAAGCACCTCCGCGTGCTCAGCGAGGTGGGGCTCGTCAGCTCGCGGGCGGAGGGACGGCGCCGCCTGTACCGGCTCGAGCCTGCGCGACTGCAACCGTTCCAGGAGTGGCTGGCGAAGTACGAGCAGGCGTGGAACGAACGGTTCGACCGGATGGATGACTACCTGAAAGAGCTACAGGAACAAGGAGAGCAGCAGTGACAGGGAATCGGCATGGCTCGTCCGTCATCGACTACCCGAGCGAGCTCGTGATCGTCACGACGCGACAGTTCGACGCTCCGCTCCAACTCGTCTTCGACGTCTTCACGAAACCGGAGCATGTGCGGAACTGGTTCGCTCCGTTCAGGGACGAGGTGACGGTGTGCTCGATCGACCTCCGCGTCGGTGGGAGCTACCACATCGTCTTCGTGACGGAGACCGGTGCAGAGTGCTCGTTTCGCGGGACCTACTCCGAGGTCGAGCCGCCGACGCGAACGGTCGCGACCTGGCTCTTCGAAGGGTGGCCCGATGCAGAGGCCGTCGAGACCGTCGAGCTGCGCGAGCAGGACGGCGTGACCACGTTGACCATGACCCTGGCGTTCCGCGACCAGGCCGGCCGTGACCATATGACCAGGCACGACGGCGAGGAGGACAGCCTCGACAAGCTGGAGGACTACCTGACGTCGCTGCTCGCAGCGGCGTGACGTTCGCGGAGGTCAGCCGGCTCACAGCCCAGCTCGGCGCGTCGCGCGGCTACGACGTCCACTCGTGCTCGAGCACCGCGTAGACGAGCTCGCTCTGCCACTCGTCCTTCACCCACTCGTTCTCCACGAAGTGCGCCTCGAGCCTCATGCCGAGCTTCTCGAGCACCCGCGCCGACGCCGTGTTCCTCGCTTCCAGGCGCCCGACGATGCGATGCATACCGCCGGTCGTGAACGCCCAGTCGAGCACCGCCCGGGCCGCCTCGGTTGCGAACCCCTTGCCCTGGTGCCGCGGGTCGACCACGAAGCCGATCTCGGCGGTTCGATCGCGCTCGCTCACCCAGTGGAACGCCAGGTCGCCGACGGTGATGCCTGACGCGCGCTCGACGACCGCGACCGACAGCCAGTCGCCTTCCCTCACCCACGCCGAGTTCTCCATCATCCGTCTCAGCCGGTCCCGCGTCTGCTCCGGAGTGAACGGCTTCTCGTAGAGGTAGAGAACGATCTCGGGGCTCGACCGCATCGTGTGCATCGCCGCGAAGTCGCTCTCGACGAACGGCCGCAGCGTCAGGCGTTCGGTCTCGAGCGGCCATTCGGGCGACATGCCGCGACGTTACCGCCCGCGATTGGTTGCAGGTCTGGTGTGGGAACGATCACGGCTGAGCAAGAGCCTTCCGCATCGCCGTGAGGTCGGCGAGATGCGACGTGTTCCGCCGGAGCGTGCAGGTCAGCAGCGCGACCGCGTGCGCCTTGCCGTCGGCGACGTGCGAGGCCTCGGCCGAGCACGACTGACGTCGGTACTGCAGCCAGCTCCGCTCGCCGGCGACGAAGCTCGAGCGCCTGCTCGCGACGCGCAGCACGCGGAAGATCGTCGCGACCTGGACGTCGATCGCGCGGTCGGTTCGCAGGACGCGGTGCTCCTGGCACCCGATCACATCGACCGTCGTGTCCGGGTGGAGCGGGCACGGGAATGCGGTGAACGGCTCGTGGATCACCGGCGGCGCGACCGCGGCTGCGGTGAGGAGCGACACGAGGATCCCGCGCATGCCGTGATCGTAGGCGCGCGTTCCTTGTAGCGTCCGCATCCGGTCGAGACGTCAGGAGGCAACCATGCTCTTCCACATCAAGCAGACGCATACGCCGGAGAACTGCCCCTACGGGAAGGGCGGCTCGCGCTCGCTCTTCGACCGTGAGTCGAAGACCGTGAAGATCATCGGGTATTGGCTCGCCTTCCCGGCGCACACGAACTACCTCGTCGTCGAGACCGACGACATCGGCCACCTCCACACCTTCCTGCTGCCCGGGGCGGGGAGGACGGTCGCCGAGATCACACCGGTCAGCGACAAGCCGATGCCTCCGCCCGACTAGCCGCCGCCGTAGATCGAGATCGGCAGCGAGTCGAGCAGCACCTCGTCGGCCGGGTCGGGCAGCTCGGCGAGCAGGCGCTCGAGCACGAACCGCGCTCCGGGTGCGACGTCGAGCAGCCGCGCCTCGACCTCGTCGAGCGACGCCAGCATCACGAGCTCCTGCTTGAACGCGCGGGGGAAGCGGCCGCGGCCGAGATACCAGCCGTAGAACTTCTTCAAGAACCCGAACGCGCGCCGGTCGCCGAGCTCGCGCACCGTCTCGCGGATGAACAGCACGAGCTCCGCGACGATCTCTTCACGGGACGGCTCGCGGTCGTCGCCCATGATCTCGCGCAGCACCCACGGGTTGCCCTGCGCCGCACGGCCGATCATCACGGCGGCAGCGCCCGTGGTCGCCAGCACCGACTGCGCACGGGCATGGCTCGTCACGTCGCCGGAGGCGATCACCGGCACGTCGACGAGCGACACGAGCTCCGCCGTGAGCGAGTGGTCGGCGGTGCCGGTGTACATCTGTTTTGCCGAGCGTGGATGGAGGGTGAGCGACGAGGCGCCCGCGTCGACGAGCTGCGGGCCGACGTCGAGGCATACCCGCGAGCCATTCTCCACGCCGCGCCGCATCTTCACGGAGACGGGAAGCGACGTCGCGGTCGCGACCGCGGAGACCAGTCGACACGCGTGGTCGGGATCGTCGAGCAGCGAGGCGCCGGCGCCCGTCTTCGTCACCTTCTTGACCGGGCAGCCGAAGTTCATGTCGACGATGTCGGCGCCGGCCGCCTCGACCATCCGGGCCGCCTCGGCCATCGCGGCCGGGTGGGAGCCGAAGATCTGGATTGCGAGCGGGTGCTCGTCCGCGCCCACTCGGAGATACCCGAGCGTCCGCTCGTTCCGGTGCTGGATCCCGGCTACCGACACCATCTCCGAGCAGACGAGGCCGGCCCCGTAGCGGCGGCCCTGCCGGCGGAACGCCTGGACGCTGACGCCCGCCATCGGCGCCAGAACCAGGCGTCCCGGGATGTCGACGCCGCCCAGCGACCAGTGCTCCCGAAGGTCGATGTTCACGATCCGTAAATCGTAGATCACCCCGTCTTGCGGAGCCCTTGACGCCGCCGCTACCATTCCCGCCCGTTTCTGGCGGCCTAGGAGGCCTAGTTGAAGGAAGTCATCCTCACTCCGGAGGGGTTCAAGAAGCTCCAGCGGGAAATCGACCTGTTGCGCGGCGAAAAGCGCCGCGAGGTCGCCGAGCGCATTCGCGTCGCCCGCGAGTTCGGCGACATCGCCGAGAACGCCGAGTACGACGACGCGAAGAACGAACAGGCAATGCTCGAGCACAAGATCGCCCAGCTCGAGGAGCGGCTGCTCTCCGCGCGGGTGATCACCAAGCGGGAGATCTCGAAGGACACGGTGTCGATCGGCTCGCACGTTCGCATCAAGGACATGGAGCGGGGCGGGAAGACGTTCGAGTACCGGATCGTCGGCTCCGCGGAGGCGAACCCGGCCGAGAACAAGCTCTCGAACGAGTCGCCGGTCGGCAAGGCGATCATGGGCAAGAAGAAGGGCGAGATCGTCGAGGTATCAGCACCGCGCGGGTCGAGGAAGTTCAAGATCATGGAGATCAAGGCGGCATAAGAAGGCGTACCCGGTGACGTGGCGCGGGCCGCCCCGTCGAGGGGGCTCCGAGTATCAAGTGCTCGTCTAGTGGTGCTCCGCTGCCGATATCACAGCCGGTGATGACGACAACTCATTTCGCCGAGAGCGGCGGTGCGCTCACGACGGTCTTCGCGATTCCGATGAAGTCGCGGCTGCGGTGCGCGAATTGGCCTGCTGCCGAGTTGTCCCTGCGCCGAACGATCGGCTCGATCCAACAAGCCGCGAGAGGACACTCGGTGGTCATCTGTATCGCCTGCCATGAGCCCCCTGAACTCGGCGGCGTCGGAAAGGAAGGCATCGTCGTACTTCCGGTGGAATTCCCGGCGCCGAGAACACTCCTCGAGGCGAACCGCGACAAGGCCCGGAAGCGGCGGCACATCGGTGCGTGGGTGCGCGCGAGGGCGACGGAAGATGTGAGGATCGCATTCGTGGACGCAGACGACCTTGTCCATCGCCGGTTTCTCGACGCGGTCGTTAGGTCAAAGGCGGAGAGTCAGCTCGTGACCGACGGCTATTTCCTCGATACGGCGCATGGTGTCGTATGGCTCCGTCGCGGGATGTTCCACAGGTCGTGCGGCAGCGGCTTCGCGTGCCGCTTCAGACCGGACGAGCTTCCAGTCTCATCGGAGGATCTCGACGCGCCTTTCAGCCATTTCGGTAACGCACCGGACCAACGCGGTCACGGCGAATACGGAGACGTAGCCGCGGATCTCGGTCGTCCCCCGCTGCCGCTCGGTCTGGCAGGGGTGGCGTATCTCGTGAACCACCCGGAGAGCCTTTCGCTGATGAAGCGGGGCCGTCGAACGCTCGACCGCCCCTCGGAGCTCGTGTGGCCGCGTGCGGCCCGGCAGATCGTGAGCGACGAGTTCAGCGCGCGCGACCTCGCCGAGGGGTTAGCTGGGACGGGTCTCGCGGCGTCGGTGTACGGGGGCGCGCTGCTCCGGCGGGGGCGACGCAGGCTGGCGGCGATCGCGCCGTCGGCGGGTCGATCACGGGGTCGCGCATGAGGGTTCGCCAGTCGGGGATCACGCTATCCTCCACCGTGGCTTTGCCTCGTTTTCCGTCGAGCACACCGATCTTCCCGTCGGTGCCGGATTGCCTGCGCAGGGCCTGCCGATGAGCAGCTCGGCCGGCTTCGTCGGCGCGCGGGGTGGCGTTACGTACCTCCATGCTCTGCGCGCGCATTGGCGCCTGATCGTGGTGCTCACAGTCGTCGCAGTCGCCTCGACCGCGTTCTTCACAACACTCGCGACGAAGCGGTATGACGCATCGGCAGACATCCTCATCACACCCGTGTCGGCCACCGACACGCTGTACCAGAGCTTCAGCCTGTTTCGACAGACTCTCGATGGATCGTCCTCGGTCGTGACCGCTGCGCGTTCGATGCAGGCGACTCAGATACGCACGCAGGCCTTCGCCAAGTTGCCGAACCACGGCAGCGGGGTTTCGATTAACGTCGTGCCGCTTTCGCAGGCGGACATCGTCTCCGTCCAGGCGACGGCTTCCTCCGCTGACGAGGCTGCAGCTGCTGCGAACGGCTACGCCGATGCAGTCGTCGCAACACGCACCGCGATCTTCCAAAGCGAGTTGCGCCAGCGAATCGCCCAGCTTTCTCGTCAGGTGGCTGCCTTCCCGCAGGCGACTCGGCAGAACAACTTCACCTACATCGGCCTTGAGCAGCAACTCAGCCAGCTACGTGGGGTACTCGGGATCCCCGATCCGACGCTTCGTGTGCTCGACCGCGCCCAGCCGCCGACCGCGGCGTCGTGGCCCCGACCGAAGCTGAGCATCGCCGTTGCGCTCCTCGTCGCACTGCTGCTCGGCTCGGGCGCCGCGATCTTCCTCGAGACGACGAATCCGCGCCTCACCCGCGAGGCCGACCTGCTCGACCACCGGCTGCCGGTACTCGCGCGCGTACCGCGTCTTCCGCGGCGCGTCGTCGAGGGCTACATGATGAGGACTTCGCCGCTTCCCTCGACCGTGTGGAAGAGCTACCAGACCCTCCGCGCGGTCGTCGCCACCGCCGGCCGTAACGGCGGGTACCCAAAGTCCATCCTCGTTACGAGCGCCTCGGCGAACGACGGCAAGACCATGACCGCTCTGAATCTCGCAATCACCCTTGCGAACGCCGATTTGCGTGTCGTGCTGATGGATGCCGACTTCCATCGTCCCATGCTCGGGACGATCTTTGACGCCAAAGTGCGTCGCGACGGGTTCGTTCGCCTGTTGAGGGGTGAGGCGACGTTCGAAGAGGCGTCGATCCCGGCAGCCGGGTACCCGAATCTGCGCCTCGTGCTGGCGGCCGGCGAGCACTCGCACAACTCGAGCGTTCTCGAGAGCGACCGAGTCGCCGAGGTGTTTCGCGAACTCGAATCGAAGGTCGACATCATCGTGATCGACGCACCGCCGATCCCCGAAGTCGCCGAGGCACTATGGGTCGCTGCTGCCGCGGAGGTCGTCCTCCTGGCCGTCCGAGTCGGGCATACGCGGCGCGACCGCCTCGCGCAGTTGCTCGAGCTCCTCGGACGGCGAGACATCACATCGCTCGGATTCGTGCTGACGACGAGCGAGAGTCCGAATGTCGACGATTACGGCCCGTACGCGCAAACCGCTTCCGAGATGAACAGCGGGATCCCGAGTCCGCGCGCGCGCGGCGTCGCTCCCGTTCCGCTGGGGTCGTCCGAGCCGCGGCGATCGAGCCAGCGTCGTACTTGACGTACGCGCGGTGGCGCGGCAATCGGAGAATCGCTCTCGCGTTCTTCGCGCTCGTGTTTGTCTCCCCCGCAGTTCTGTTCGTCAGGGGATCCTCTTTGCGTCTGTTCTCTCGAGGGTCCTCTCCGCGCACGTTTGCCGTGGCGACCGCCTACACGCGCCGTCCCCCACGCTTTACTGCTGGCCGCACGCTGCACGTTTCGGACGCCGATGCGCTCCGGCGTGCGGTCCGGAACCTTCGCGTGGGCGACGAGGTGGTCGTCGAGCGACAATTCGACGTAAAGGGTGAGTTCGTGATCTCGCGGCGCCTCGCCCCGCCCGGCGCGCTCATCGACCTTGGACGCGGCGCCTCGGCGGCCCACTTCGACTACGGAGGTCGCGACAACGTTCCGTCGGTCTGGATCCGCGACTCGACGAACCTCCGACTCAGTGGGGGCGACGTCACGAACCCGACCGGCGGCGACGGGATCGAGCTCACCGGCGGCACGAGCCACGTGACGTGGTGGGACTTCCTCATCCACGACGTCGGCGGTTCGGGCCTGGCCGAACTTCCCGGCGGCTCTGCGATCGACCACACGGATATGGAGGGAAAAGTCACGCGGTGGGGTCTCGTGCCCGCGCGTGATCCGCACCGGATCAAAGGAACGGGCGTTCACGCGGCCATCCTCGCCGACGTCGCCGGCGCCGTCTTCGATGACAACCGTGTCGCGATCCAGGCGGCAGCGGGCGCTGGAGACGCCGTCGAGATCGGGAACCCGACGCCGGCCGGAGAAATCGAACGGGACACGGTGATCGTCGAGGCATCGGATCTCTACCACCCGGGTGCCGGCAACGGGCTTCAGTTGTGGGGTCGCGTCCCAATCGGTCTCGATGTGCCGTACCTCGTGACGCACCACACTCAGGGCCGCGCCGTCGACACGAACGGCGTCTCTGCCGGTGTCTCGATGGCGGGCGTACGTATTCGATACGGACGTGCCTTCGACTGCTGTCGGGATCCAAAGCTCGGCTCGGAGGAATCACCGACGCCGGGAGATCTTCCCTGGGACCCACGATTCGGCGTACGCTACGCCGACGTCGTCCCGAGGTCGCGTTGAGACCATATTGGGGCAGCGGAGGACCTGGATGAGCGCGGGCGACGTCAGCGATACCCAGGCCGTCCTGGGGGCGGACGCCGAGACAATTCCCGGCGCAGCGCCCAGTCTGCGCACGAGCGTGATCAGCGGTGTCAGGTGGAAGCTGCTCGGGCAGGGTGTCGCCCAGGCAATGCGGTCGGCCGTCGCGATCGTCCTTGCACGCTTGCTCGCCCCGCATGACTATGGAGAAGCTGCCGTTGCGCTCATCTACATCGGGGTGACCGGCATCTTCACCGATCTTGCGCTGAGCGCAGCACTCGTGCAGCGGAAGGAAATCACGGAGGAGGATCGATCAACGGCGTTTTGGACGACGGTTGCCGTCGGTAGCTTGCTGGCCGTCGTCGGTGTGTTGCTCTCTCCCGTCATCGCCGCGGCGCTAACGACGCCGAGCGCGACGCCGCTCATCGCCGCGACTTCGGGAATCGTGCTGCTCTCGTCGCTCAGCCTCACACAGACGGCGCTCCTCACGCGAGAGCTCCGATTCCGGAGTCTCGAGCTGCGTAACTTCGTCGCGACCCTCGTCGGTGCGGGAGTCGCCGTTCCACTCGCGGTCTACGGTTTTGGCGCGTGGGCAATCGTGTCCCAAGCGATTGTCAGCACCGCGGTTGCCACAGTGCTCGTCTGGATTATTTCGCCGTGGCGTCCGCACCGCGTCTACTCGCGTAAGAGCCTGAACAACCTCGGCTCGTTCGGCATCAAGACAGTGGTCGCGCAGATCCTCGGAATGCTGAGCCTGTACGCCGACAACATGTTGATCGCGCGATTCCTCGGCTCCGCCGCGCTTGGAATCTACTCCGTCGCATACAACGTGATGTTCGTTCCGGTCGCGCGAGTCGCTCAGCCGATCCAAAACGTGTTGTTCGCCGGATTCGCCAAGCTGCAGGGCGAGCCGGAAAGGCTGCGGGAAGCCTGGCTGACCGGCACCATCGTCGTCTCCTCGCTGAATGCAGCGGCATTTCTCGGCATGGCCGTTGTCGCACCCGACTTCGTCCTCGTTGTGCTCGGGCAGAAGTGGGCGGCGTCCGTGCGAGTCCTCCAGCTTCTGAGCCTCGCGGGCGTCTCCACGTCGTTCATGACATTGAACTGGGCGACGCTCCAGGCGCTCGGAAGGGCAGGTACGTCCCTGCGTCTCCGCCTCTTCTCCGTTCCGCTCGTCATCACCGCGTTTGCAATCGGACTGCATTGGGGTGTAGAGGGCGTGGCGGGGTTCTACGCGATTGCTCGCGCGATCGTCGTCGTGGTGAGCACCTTCGTGACTTGTCGCGTCCTCGGAGCGCGGTATTCGACGGTTGTCCGTCGGTTGTCGCGCGTCCTAGGCCACTGCCTCGCAATGGCAGTGTTCGTTTTCGCGCTCCGGCGACTCGTCCTCACGCCGATCGATCCCGGCCCTCGGCTCGCCCTCTGTGCCCTCTGCGGGATCATCTTCTATGTCGGCATCGTCTGGTGGCGCGACCGTGAACTAGTCGGGCAGCTGCGCGGTCTGCTCGCGCGGCGCTGACGCATCACGACCCTTCCCCTGCCTGAACTGACGGTGCCGGTGCTTTCCTCATTTGGGGTGGGCCGACCCATGAAAGCCGCCGAAACGAATCCGCTGCGATCCCTTGTTCGAGGGAGGGAGCGTCGGGAGGTTCAGCCGATTGGCTTTGCATGGGACATACAAACCGCCGCATTTTCTTCATCAACGCCTTCGTCGTTCTGACCGTTCTTGCAGGCATATTCACGATCAGCGGCGCCTCGGTTCACGCATCCGACGGATTCGCCGTGACGACCGTCGGCCCGTCGAACGGAACAGTCGTCTCCGGGAACCTTTCCTGGACCGTGACGACAAACCAGGACACGCAGAAGGTCGAATTCTTCATCGACGGTGTCTACCGGTGGCGCGAGTGGATGGCTCCCTATACGTTCAACGGTGTCGGGCACACGCTGGACACGACCACAGTGGCGAACGGAACGCACGTGTTGAGCGTCGTCGCCTATAGGCAGAACTCGGACAAGACGGCGACGGCCCAGGTGACGGTGGACGTCGAGAACGGTGGCTCAGCGTCGAGCGCCGCGCCCGTGTCTCCGACACCGACGACGACTTCGACGCAGTCCCCGACACCGACGACGACTTCGACGCAGTCCCCGACACCGGCGACGACGGCTTCCACCGTGAAGGCGGTCGCCGGGCTGACGGTGACGACAGACGCACCTGCAGACGGACAGACCGTCGCCGGCAGGATCACCTGGAGCGTCGCGGTCTCCGGTGGCAAGGTGAATCGCGTCGACTTCTCGGTCGACGGCACGGTGAGCGGTTCGGACCGAAAAGAGCCGTATACCTTCGGCGGTCCTGGCGGGACGCTCGACACGACGACGCTCTCGGATGGCGCGCACCGGTTGACGGCGACCGCATACGGCGTGGGCGGCTCGACCGCTTCTTCATCCATTACCGTCGCTGTGGCCAATAATCGCTTGGCGACGTTGAGCCCCCCGGGAAGTGTGTCGGCTCCTACAGTCTCCGGCTCGCCCAGCATCGGCACGGTGATGTCCGCAACCGCGGGAACGTGGACGAACTCACCGACCGCCTACGGGTACGCGTGGCAGCGCTGCAGCGCGGCTGGTGGCAGTTGCGTGGCGATCTCGGGCGCGACCCGCTCGACATACACCACTGTTGGCGCGGACGCCGGTTCAACACTCCGCATCGCCGTCACCGCGTCGAACGCAACCGGATCGGGCCTCGCCGTTTCGGCGCCGTCGGAAGTCATCGGGTCCCTCAACCAAGTCTCGGAATCCGGCCCGACCTGGCCTGACACCACGCCGCCGGCGTTCGCGCCCAACCGTGTCGCCGCGACGCCGTCCGACTTCAGTTCGATCATGAGCTCACTGCACGCTGGTGACGTCGTCGAGGTCAAGCCGATGACGCTTTCCGGAGAGATCGTCTTCGGGCAAAAGCTCAGCTCGCCGGCACAGATTCACTTCGATTCGGGCGTCGAATTCACGGGCTCCGCGGCCGGGACGAACAATCCGGCCGTTTGGATCCACGGCAGTAACTTGTCACTGTACGGCGGTGATGTGAGCGGCATGGGCAACGACTGCGTCAAGGTAAGTGCGGGTTCTGCCGACACGAGTGGACCGACGAACATCCGCTGGTGGGGCCTCAAGGTTCACGACTGTGGTGGCAGCGGGTTTGCGGCGCAGGGCAACAACTATCCGAACACGAACCTCGACATCCAGCTCGAGGCGTGGAAGTGGGGGCAGAACCTCGCGATCGACCCCCATGCCGTGAAGGGAACGGGTTTCCATGGCGCGTACCTCGGCGGGGGAAACGCGCCGACTTCGGGGCGGTTCATCGTCTACGCCCATGACAGTCAGTATGGCGCCGGCGTCGAGGCCGGGTCCAATCTCCAGAACGCCGACCTGTGGGAGCGCGCCGCGAACCTGACCTGGTCCGGCACTGTGGGGATGGCCGGAAACGCGTTCCAACCTTGGGGCTCGAACAACAAGAACGTCGTCGTCCATGATCTTGAGGCGAGCAACATCACTGGTTACGCGTTGTTCGACGAGTCATTGACAGGAGGGTCTGGGAACGTCGTCCAGTACGCCCGATCGAGTGGCGTCGATGCGAGCCCCGTGTATCAGCCGAGTCCCTTCGTCGTGTGTCAGGACTGTAAGTAAGGGCTCGCAGAGCAGGTACAACTCGTAGAGCAGGTACAACTGGAGCCCATGGGTATTCCCTCGCTCGGGCACCGTGTACGGCTCGTCATGCTCGTCGACAGCTTCCTCGCCGGAGGCGCAGAGCGAGTCGCGGTCGAGGTGGCAATCCGCCTCGACCGCTCCCGTTTCGATCCCAGAGTGATTGCTACGCGCTGCGGTGGGCCGCTGCTCGAGAAGCTAGACGAGGCCGGTGTCCCGTACGCAATCCTCGGCCGGCGACGTGGATTCGCCCCCAGGAAGCTGCTCGCCGCCCATCGGGAGATCGCGAACTGCGATCTCCTGCACGCTCACAAGTACGGCAGCAACGTCTGGGGGGCGTTGTTCGCGCGCACTACGGGCGTGCCCCTGGTCGTCAGGGAGCCGACGTTCAACGGTGCGCGGTCGATCCGGCGTTCCGTCGGATACCGCTACTGGGTGGCGCCCGTGACCCGTCGCGTCATCTGCCCGACCCCCGTCGTCGCCCGTTCGCTCGAAAACGACGGTTTCCGGCCCGAGCGGATCCGCGTGGTGCGCACGGGCGTCCCTCTGAACGCAGCGCTCGATCAAGGCGAAGCGCGTCGAGAGTTGGGGCTACCCGACGATGCACGTGCGATCGGGATCGTCGCTCGCTTGCGACTCGAAAAGCAGCACGAGGTCCTCTTCAGGGCGTTCGCGCGGCTGGCCCCTGACCGGCCAGAGCTCCGCCTCGTCGTCGTCGGTGACGGCCCGCGGCGCAGAGAGCTTGCGGAGATCGGTGCCGATCTGGGTATCGGCGGGCGCATCGTCTGGTGTGGTGAGCGGCGCGACGCGCGCCGCCTCGTCACCGCCCTTGACGTCGGTGTCATCTGTTCGTCGTGGGAAGGGCTCCCGAACGCAGCGCTCGAGATAATGGCGGCCGGCGTCCCTCTCGTTTCGACTCGCGTCGGCACGATGCCCGATGTCCTTCGCGACGGGGCTGGCCTCCTCGTCGACGTCGGAGACGACGAGGCGCTCGCGCAAGCAATCGCCCGACTTATCGACGACAGCGACGAAGCTGCGCGGATCGGCGCCGCTGGTGCGGAGAGGATCCGCCTCGAGCACACGATTGAAGGGATGATCGAGCAGTTTGCAGACGTCTATGAAGAAGTGCTCGCCGAGGTCGACTCGGCGGGAGCGCGATGATCCTCCAGCGGACGCCGCAGCTCACCGCGCCATTCGTCCCAGGCCGACCCGGCGACGGCTACTACAACGATCTTCGCCCGCATCTTGCCCGGTATGTTCCGGAGCTTCGCCGGTTCGACGAGTCCTTCGCCATCCTTACTCGCGACGCTCAACACGCGAACCCGGTCACTGTCGTTCAGGTCGGCCTCGGTGCCTGGCAGGCAGCCAAGGATGACCGTCGCTGGCAACGCGTAGTCGATGCGGTGGCTACATGGATCGTCGGCAGGCTGGGTGCAGACGGCGCTCTCGAGTATCGCTCGGCGCTGCGAGGGACCTTCCGGCTCGACCCACCCTGGTTGTCGGCGATGGCTCAAGGCGAAGCAGCGAGCTTTCTCGTCCGCGCCGCGGCTACGCTCGTCCGGCCGGAGCTCCTCACTGCAGCCGTCATGGCCGTACAGCCGCTCGTCGAGGGCCGCGCCGGCCTAGTCGTCGAGACTCCCGACGGGCCGGTGCTCGAGGAGTACCCCACGACACCACCGTCGCACGTGTTGAACGGATGGGTCTTCGCTCTCTGGGGGCTCTACGATGTCGCCCACTCGCAGCCCGGCGACGGTGCCGCCGGAGAGTTGTTCGCGCGCAGCACGGAGACGCTGGTCGCACGCCTGCCTACATACGAGATCTTCGGAGGCTGGTCGCGCTACGACGTGTTCCCGCACCCATTGATCAACGTCGCCAGCCCCTTCTACCATTCGCTCCACGTCGCTCAGCTCTTCGCGCTCTCGCAGTTGCATCCTGATGACCGGCTGTCGGCAGCCGCCCGCCGCTGGGCTACTGCCGCAGGCAGGCCAACGGTGTACGCCCGCGCGGTGGTTGGCAAAGTGGCCTTTCGGATGGTGCGGCCGCGACGCCGGCGGCGCTAACGGGAGAGCCCAGCGACGATCTCGCGAGGCAGATCCGGGGCACCGGTGATGCGAACCTGCTCTATCACCGCAAGACCGACGTAGACGGCGGCAATCCGCTGCGCCTCTTCGACGAGGCGTTCGTACGGTACTGGTGCGGGTCCCTCGTGGCTCCCGGCGAGGTCGTCGATGACGACGAGCTGACCGTGCCGGGCAAGGGCGCGCCACACCGGCGGCTTGTCGTCCGGAGACGACACGAGCCAGGTCGCGCGGGCCGACAGGTCGCTTGCGTACCGCTCGAGCCACGCCATCGTCGCAGGTCGATAGCGTCGCGGGCGGACGCTCAGCACGACGTGCGTGGCGGCAGGGAGTGCCGCCCGCAGCGCTTCCGCTAGCTCGAGCATTCCCGGCACCGGTCCGGCTTCGATCCAGGCGTCGGCGACGGGCCGGCCGGCACGAATCAGCTTCCCGGAATCGACGAGGGTGTTGTCGAGATCCCAGCAGACGACCACCGGAGCGCGCACACGCCGCGCACCGAGCACGGCGACGATCCGTCCGATCGACCCGCGCAGCGCTAGACGGCGGTCCGGCACGAGGCGATCACCGAGCGTAGAGCGTCGAGTATCGCCTCGTTCTCGAACCCCTTACGGCTGGCGATCCGCAGATACTGGCCGTCCTCGAGACCGACCTTGTCGCGACAGTCACGCACGTAGACCCCGTGCCGAACCAGCATCAGGGGCGCCGCGAGCTCGATCGGAACCGCAGAATCCAGTTCGACGAGCGCAAAGTTCGCCATGGTGGGGAAGCGGCGCACGCCATCGACATCAGCGATCGCACCGAAGAAGGCGAGGGCCTCGTCGATGTACTGCAGACGCACCTTGGCGTAGTCGCTCTGGAACCGCGGCTCCGTGAACAACCGGAAGAAGAACTCGCTTAGCCCGCTGATGTTCCACAGGTACCCATTCTCCAAGAGCTCCCGTACTCGACCCGGTGACATGATTGCGTACCCCGCCCTGAGGCCGGCAATTCCGAAGTCCTTCGACATGCTCTTCACGAGGACGACGTTCGGCATCGCCGCGGCCTCGCTGGCCAAGCTCGTTCGATTCCGCTCTTCGTCCTCCCAAGCGAAGTCGACGAAGCTTTCGTCGAGAATCACCAGCGGCAGGTCGGCCAACTCCGCCAGTAAGCGGCGCATTTCCGCGTTCGGGACATAGGCGCCGTTCGGGTTGTTCGGGTTGATCACGCAGACCGTGTCGATCCGGCGCTCTCGCACGAATGTGAGAAACGCGTCGACGTCGAGTGCGAAGTCGTCGTTCTTCGAGAGATGGAAGAACTCAATCTCCTGATCCGGGCGCGCGTACTCGTAGTACGGCGAGAACGTCGGCAGGATCACACCCACCCTCTGACCTGCGAAGCGGTGCATCGCCGCCTGGATGGCCTCGATTGCACCACTGCACACGAAGATCTGCGAGCGGTCGACGCCGAGCGTCTCCTCCAGCAGGCCCGCGATATGGCTGTTCGGAGAGGGATAGGACTCGAGCACTTTCCGCATCGCGCCCGTCTCGATTAGGTCTGTGGTGAGGCGGTCGATGAACAGGTCGGTTGCGTAGGGGTTCGAGAGGAAGCAGGCGTCGACGGACACACGTAGGCCCGGTACGCGGTCGGCGAGCGTGAACAGGCTGGGCGAATGTGAGCCCGACTCTGCCTTGACCTCGGCAAGGATCGAGAGGACGTGCCGTTCGTGATCAGTCACCATGTCAGATGTCAGAAGAACCCCTTGTCGAGAATGGTCGCCGCGATCTCGCGGTAAGCGGCGTGCTGTCGCTCGAAGTACCCATCGGTGCGGTATCGGCGTTCCTTGAATCGCTTGTAGGCGGAGGAATCCCCGTCCGGGCTCGGTGGGTTCGGCTGGAAGAACGGACTGAGCTCCAGGACGAGCGGTGTCCCTTCGAGATCGTCCTCGGCCCACATGACGTCGAACCCGGCCGTCCGGATGCTGAGATCGTGCATGATCCGCGCGCAGAGCTGCACTGCGCGCGCTGGTGGTTCCTCGTGACGCACCGTCGACCCATACGAGGTCGCAGTCGTGCGCCACTCTGCGGCCTCGAGCGTCTCCCGAGACTTGATACGCCAGTACGTCGCGGAGCCGATGGGCGTGTCGCCGACCATCGTCAGGCGGAGATCGCGCGTGGCGCCCGGCACGACTGCCTGCACGATCAGGTGCTCACCCGGCTTGAATCCGTATGACCTGATGTAGTCGTGTGCCTCCTCAGCTCCGGGAAAGAAGCGGACGCCCGAGCTGCCGGCAGCGTGCTCCTGCTTGACCACGAGGGGCTCGAAGTCGAAGTCCGCGTCGTCTCGACTCGCGGCATCGACGATGACGGTCGCGGGCGTCGGAGCGCCGACATCATCGAATCGGCGGTGCATGTACGCCTTGTTTTCCCAGTAGAGCGTCTCGGCGGCCGACAGGAACGTCCGGTTTCCCTGCGCCTCGAGTCCGGTGACGAACTCCTGCACCTGCCGTGCGTGATTCCACAGCCTCGGTTCGATGAGGCGCGGCGGCAACGCCCAAGCCACCGATTTCTCGAAGACAGAATCAGGCTCGGCGGTGACTGCGAAGGTGCGGCCTCGCGCCGCGAGTTCATGGGCAACGGCGAGCTGTTGCGACCAAGTCTCGGTGTGGACCGCGCCGTTCCCCTGCTGGGCGCAGAGAAGGATCACGTCGTCTGCCTCCGCGAGCGGCACGAGAGTCTCCTCCGGCATCGGCTCAAGGAGCCGCGCGGCCGCGATGCGCTCAGCTACTTCTGCGAGCGCGCGGAGCATCGCCGGACGCCGGGATCTACCTCGGACGGGGAGCGCTCCCATGGGTGAGAAGCGCTTCACGTCACTCCGCATTCGGCCAGGGTCTCGCCGACTGCCGACGGAGGCGTGGGGAGCCACCGGCGACGCCCTTCCATCCGCCGCCGCGCGCGGCGGAGAAGCTGTCGGCTCCGGGTGACGGCTCCAGGGCTGTCGAGCTGCGATAGCTGGTGACGCCAATACCTGAGTCTTCGCTCGGCTACCGCACGACCGTCGGCTTCGAGTGGGTGCTCGCGGAGGACCAGCTCGTAGACGGTGCAGATCCCGCAGTAGAAGCGCCTCACATCCGCAGTCAACGATGTACCGGTTTTCCGGTGAATCGCCAGTGTCCCCGGCGCTCGAATCGGAATGCGTCCGGTCTCGACGATGCGGAGCCACAGCTCGAAATCCTCGCCATAGTGCAGCCGCTCGTCGTACCCACCGACCTCCCGCAAGACACAGCGCGATACGGTTACGGAGGTGTAGACGAAGTTTCGGGCGAGCAGCTCGAGCAGGAAGCGGTGCGCATCCGGCGGATAGGTGGCGGGAGCGTACGATTCCATGACCTGGTGTTTCGAGACGAGCCGAAGCTCGTCCTCGAACAGCCATGCGTCCGTGTACGCGAAGCCCGCCTCCGGTTGCGACGCGAGGGCCTTCTCCATGGCTTCGAGGTACGTGGGTACCCAGAGGTCGTCGCTGTCGATGACGCTCACCACCGGCGCTGACGCGACTTCTATCGCTGCGTTGCGCGCGGCGGAAGGGCCGGCGTTGGCTTGATGAAGGACCTTGACGCGCGGGTCGTCTCGAAACGCACTCAGGCGATCCACGGTGTCGTCCCTCGAGCCGTCGTCGATGACGATGAGCTCGAAGTTCGTCATCGTCTGCCGCAGCACAGACTTGACTGCGGCTTCGATCGTGCGGCCGGCGTTGTATGCCGGCATGACAACGCTGACTCGCGGTTCAGGAGACGTCGACACCTTACTGCTCCTCGTCCGCAACCAGGGTCGGAAGCGCGCTCGTCAAGCCAAGCAGGATCCAGAGTGGCTTCAAGAAGAGTCCCGATCCGAAGAAATCCGCGACGAGGATCGACAGCAAGGCGACGATAGCTCCACGCCCGAGCGCCGACACTTCGGTGCTCAACGCCCCCATCAGCGCTCGCATCCCGCGCGCGACGACGCCTAAAATGAAGATGGCGAAGAGAGTGATCCCGACCATCCCAAGCTCGCTCAGCACCTGCAGGTACGTGTTGTGCGCCACGAACCCCTTGAGGACGAATTGCACCCGGAGAAGCTGCAGCGTGGCCGTCGCGTAGTGCGGAGCGAGTACCGAATAGTTGCCGAGGCCCGCACCGGCGACCGGATGTCCCTCGAAGATCCGGTACGCGATGCGCCATTCGTCGGCGCGACCCGAGCTTCCCTGAGCCGAGATGTTCGTCAGGCGCGCCTGGACAGCGGGTGACGCAACCGCGAAGAAGTAGAGCGCTCCGACCGCCACCGCGACCAGTCCGCCGCCGACGGCGTGCGACCGCCAGCGACCCCCGATCGCGGCAGCGGCGACGAGGCCCGCGGCGAGGGCGATCGTGCCACCTCGCGATTGCGTCAGGACGAGGGCCACGCCGTTGATGCCGATCGACGCCAGCAATGCGGCTCGTCGTGGGAACCCGTGCGCCGCTGCCAGCATGAACCCGGCGAGTAGGATCGCCGCCCCGAAGGCCGCGGCCAGCGAGTTCGAGTTGCCCACACCACCGGTCAGCCGTCCGCCGAGGGTGATTCCCGAGCCGAGGGCGTACGCCGCTGTGGCGGTCGAGCCGCATACGTATGCGGCCGCGACCACGAACAGGTGGTGCTGGGTCCTGACGACCGAGATGATGATGAGGAACAGCAGCACCATCTGAAGGAGCCGTGACAGATTGGAGAAGACGGTCGACGCGTCGGTGGCCCATAGGGCCGACGACAACGCGAACCCGAAGAAGACGGCGAGGCTCGTGACTGCGGCTGGGGATCGTCGGAGTCGCAGGTCTCTGCGACGTGACTCCAGGAGGTAGAGCGCCCACGATCCGACGAGGAGCGCGCCGAGTGGCTTGGCGACGGTTCCGGACGCGATCCCGAGCGGGAGTGTCTCCGGGAAGGTGAGGATGACGAACACGGCCAGCAATGCAACGACGTTTCGAGCAGCCAAAATGCAAAGTGCCATCGCGGCGGTGGCGTACAACGTCGCCCTGGGAGCAGTGACCGCGCCGAACCCGACCAGAGCGCACGCGAACGCAAGTGCGGTGGCTACCTGTACCGGTGCGCGGGGGCGCGTGAGGATCAATCCGACGATCCCGATCCGGACATCGTCGTATACAGCAGCCGCTCGAGCCGGTCGACGTTTTCCTCGATTCCGAATCGCGCCGCTCCGTAGGCGTAACTCTGCTCGCAGGCCTGCGCCCACTCGACGGGTGTCCGACTAGCCCAGTGCTCGATGGCCGCTGTGAGTTCGTCGGCGTTCGCCGCGTACGATCCACCGCTTTCGGAAGCAAGCTTGGCGGGAAGGCCCGGTGCGGTCGTGATGAACGGCCGATGGGCGGAGAAGTAGTCGAGCACCTTGCTTGGCAATGCAGTCTCGAACACGGGATCAGGCCGGAGTAGGTGAAGGCAGACATCACTCGCTGCGAGCAGGTCGAAGACTTCATTCTTCGGCACTGGGTCGAGGGCACGCACCCGTCGAAGGCGTTCCTCCTGGGCGATTCGGGCCTCGATCTCCCGGCGGCCACTACCGTCGCCGACGACGAGGAAAGTAGCTGGCGTCGCTGCGGGAAGCCCGGCGACTGCGTCGAGCAGTGTATCGATGCCGTTCGCCACGCCGAGCGCGCCGAGGTAGAGGAACAGGCAGTGGTCGCTCGGGACGGCGAGGCTCTCGCGAACACGCATCCTCGTTTCGGGCGTTCGCGCTTCGTTGCCAACTGGGCCGGTAATCACCTCGATCGCAGTCGCGCCGTGCTCACGAACGCGATCGACCAGGCCGGGGGTCGGCACGATCACTGCATTGGCGCGGTGCGTTGCCGACCGGGCAATTCGCGACAACGCGCGATACGTCGCAGAGCCCTCGTCAAGCCAGCCGACTGAGACGGCCGACTCGGGCCAGATGTCGCGTACCTCGAGGAGCCACGGCGTCCCTCGAAACCTCCGTGAGAGCATCGGGCCAAGGACGGCGACCGGCAATGGGGGAGACGAGACGAGAAGGACATCCGGTCTCGGCAGGGTCGCAGCGCGGCCCAAAGCGGTCAGGAAGAACGTTGCGTAGTTCGCCGCTCGGTGGCGCACCGACGTGTGGATCTTTCTGGAAGCCCATACCCAGTGCATATCGATGCCGTCGAGTTCCTCATGCACGTAGGGTCGTCGCTCATAGGAACGGGGTACTTCGCCGGTCATGTAGTTGATCGGGGTTGCGATGAGATCGACGTGCCAGCCGCGGCGGACGAGTTCCGCAAAGTACGTGCGGTGCCGGTAGATCCCGGGCGCATGCGGAGTGGGGGCATGTTGATACACGCACAAGAGCCTCGACCCTCCGGGCCGACGGTGCATCCCCCGCGTCACCGAAATGTGCTGGCGACTAGCGTGCGCTGCGGCCAGCCCGGCGCAAGACAATTCCGGCGCCGACCAGGGCGACACTGGCGAAGGCGGCGAGGCTCAGGTCGAGACCGGTGAACGGCAGGGTGCCGGGCGACTTCTTCGTTGGCGTCGCGGTGGCTCCCTCGACCTGCCCGGCCGTTTGCGTCGGCTTCGTCTTCATGACCTGGCTCGCGGGCGGCTGTGAACTATGCCCGGAAAGGACCGAACCACCCCCGGCGAAAGCCGGTGCTGCGGTCAACATGGCGATCCCCAAAATGACGATCACGATCAGCTTCTTCAACGCTTCCACCCCTTGTCGAACCTCTGATTCATTGTCCTTTCGACTCGCCAATCCTACCGTAGGCGCAAGTCGCCAATCCTGAGTCGGACCAAAGGCTAGGTCCGCCCTCATCGCTGGGCAACGCCGCGAAGCGTTCTTGTCCTGATCATGAAGATCGCCGCAATCTCCGTCTCCTTGAGAGGGTTGCCGACGTGGAGGTTCTCCTGCGCATAGATAACGACGGGGTCGAGGGGTGACAGCCGATGCGCCCGTTGGAGGTACGCCGCCGCCAGTCCCGGCTTGTGCTGGCGGCCGGCGACGATGCCCAGCATGAGATAGGCGTACCAGTCGCCCGGGTTCTTCCGAAGTGCTGCGTGGAGGGCGCGAGCCTCCCGCCCGCGGTCGAGTGCGTTCGCTGCGATCGCCGCCTCCGTCACGTGCGGCTGTTCGCTGAGAGGATTCCACCGCTCGGCTTTCCGGAGCAACGCGTACGCCGGAACAGGTGTCGCCTGCAGACGGATCGCCTGGTTCACCTGCTCGACGGCGATCCAGCAGCATAGGAGAGCCCCGGCGGCCACGACTGCAGCAGCACCGGCGGCCACGCCCGCGGCGCGAGCGACCCCGGTGGCGAATGACGGCCTGCTTCTCTGCGCTCCGCAGGCGAGGCCGAGAAATGCGATCGCCGGTGCGGTGAGAGAGGGGAATTCCCAGAACCAGTCGACCGACCCGTGGAACAGCCAGTACAGGGTTGCGGACATGGTGACGAAGACCGGCCCCAAGGGTGATTCGCGACGCAACACCCTGATTGCCGTGGTGAAGGCGGCGGCGAGGAACCCGAAGAAGAGCACCGCTCCGACCAGGCCCGTCTCTGAGAGTGCCCGTAGGACGATGCTCTCCGGATAACGTGCCGTTTCCACCGTTCGCCGGTCGCGTAGGTAGCCCGCCAAGTAGTTGTCGGCCCCGACGCCCCCGATCGGGTGATGTGCGAACTGGTGGAGAGCGATCCGCCAGACGTCGTATCGACTCGTGCCGACGCCGCTCGCTAGATGGATCGTTTCCGGCGGGGGCGTCCTGTTGGTGGTGAAGTCGGTCCAGGCGTGCCTGATTTGCGCGACTGGGTGTGTGAGCGTGAACGCGGCCACGACGGCTCCGACGGTGGCGACAGTCAAGGCCACGGTGAGTCCGCGACGAATCACCCTTCCAGTGCGCTCGCCGGCCGCCCAGCGGCGGTCGAGAATCGAGATACAGCCGACGACGAACGCTGCCCCCAGCATCCCGAGGACGAGAGCGAGTCGTGCGTCGCGGAGCGCTTCGCGATACCCGGTGCCCCGGACGACCGCGCGGTATACGTCGAGTAGCGTCGGCATGGCCGGTCCGACAGCGGCGGCGACGATCGCGGCCGCCGCGAGTGTGCGCAGGGAGTTCCGGGAAAGGACGAGCCAGACGATGAGGGCAAGCGGGACCGCGACGAGCGACCCTCTGCTCTGTGCGAGTACCGCCAATTCGGCGCCGGCGCACGCGAGAGCTGCGGCGGCCGCGCGAGCCAAGGCGGGCGTCTCACGACGCGCCGCGACTGCACAGAGGGTGAAGGTCCCCATCAGGAGTATTGCGGCCTCGGCATCCGGATAGGTGATCGGGGCCGCGAAGCGCCCGACGATGAAGAACCCGCGCGGCCCAGTCGCGTTCGCCGCTTGGAGGAAGTGGCCGAGCGCCACCAACACGACTCCGGCCGCCCATGCCGCCGGAAGGATCCCGCGCGTCGCCCTGGTCGACAGCGAAGTGGTAGCGGCGAACACGATCGCGTAGACCGCAGTGCGGTTCGCGCCGTCGACTGCGTCACCGGGGGATTCCGCCCACGCGATCGAGAGGTAGCTGAACGCGGCGTACGCAGCGAGCAATGTCGCGGGAACCCACGCTGCTCGCAGGCGCGCCCGCGCGTCCGCGGCCGCGCAAAGGGCGGCGAGGACCGCAACGAGCAGCAGCCCTCCCGGTAACCACTGCTCGGGGGCGAACCCGCCGTCGTGGTCAGTCCACAGGAGAAAGGTGCCTACGACCATCAATCCCAGCAGGAGAAATGTCGCGCCGGCCACCGGGCGTGACGACGCGAGCGCAGCGGGCGCGGTGTGGGCGGTCTCCTCTATCATGCGACGTTCTTTGGCCGAAGGTCTACCTCGTGGAGCAGACCGGTAGCGTGCGGGCGCTCGTGGTCACGAACCTCTGGCCGACGCCGAGGGCGCCCGATTTCGGGGGATTCGTGCACGACGAAGTCGAGGGTCTTCGGGCGCTTGGAATCGAGATCGACGTGCTGCATCTCGATCGCCTCGCGCACGGCCGCTCGGTCTACCTGCGTGCGGGACGGAACGTCCGACGAAGGCTCGCGAACTCGACGTTCGATCTCGTGCACGTCATGTACGGCGGTGTGATGGCGGAGATCGTGACTCGAAGAGTGCGTGACGTGCCCGTGCTCGTCTCGTTCTGCGGTACAGATCTGCTCGCTCGCAACGAGGGCGGGCTCATCGATGTCGTGTCGCGTGGGCGGAACCGCCGCGCATCTCTGCGTGCGGCGCGCCGTTCCGCTGGAATTGTCGTCAAATCGGGCGAGTTGGCAGCCGCGCTGCCACCGGGCATCGACCGCGGCCGAGTCTGGGTCATCCCGGACGGCGTCGATCTCGCGTTGTTCGCGCCGCGCGACCAGTCGCAAGCCCGCGACGAGCTCGGCTGGAGCGCTGATGCCTGGCACGTCATCTTCCCGTCGGATCCCGCGCGCCCGGAGAAGAACTTTCCGTTGGCCGCCCAGGCAGTCGAGAGCCTGCAGGCGGAGGGTCTCGGCGTAGAGCTGCACGCGCTCACCGGCCTCCCGAAAGGCGATGTGCCCACGTGGCTCAACGCCGCCGATGCGCTCGTGCTCACGTCTACGCACGAGGGATCGCCGAATGCCGTGAAGGAAGCACTGGCCTGCAACGTGCCCGTCGTGTCGGTCGACGTCGGGGACGTACGTGAGCGCCTGGCCGACATCGACGGGTGTTACCTCGCGGACGCTACGGCGCCCGATGTCGCTGACAAGCTCCGTCGCGTGCTCGAGCGGGGCGTACGCCTCGACGCGAGGGCCCGCGTCGACGAGTTGTCGCTGAGTCGACTGGCCGAGCGCCTTCGCGACGTCTACGCAACGCTGGTCGCCTGAACCAGGCGCTAGGCCCCGTTGCGCGGCTTCTGCCACCAGCGGGCGCCGGACCGCTTCGTGTGCTCGCTCTTCGACGAGAACGGGTGCCTCAGTGCGCGGGCGGTCTGTCGTAGCTTGTCGCCCCAGGTCTGGCCGATCTCGGGGCGGAAATCGTGGGTCAGTGCGGCGACGGCGAGCTGCGCAGCCTTCGGCGGAGCGACCATCCAGAATGGCGCGAGCCACGCCTGCACGTGCATCTCGAACACCCTTGGGTCGCGCAGGGTCTCGAGATGTCTCGCCCAGATGCGGACCGAGGTGGGCTTCTCCTCACCGTAGAACATCCAGCGGCACACCTCGACCGAGGAGAGCCACCCGCGCCGGAAGCCCCATGCAGCCGCGGCTTCCTCGAGGAGATTCGCCTCGATCCCGTCTTCAAGGAATGCGACGATGTCGACGAGTTGGCGCAGGCGTCTAAATGCGATCTCGCCCCACGCGTGCGATGCGAGGAGCACCGCATGCTGCGCCCGATCCGGCACGAGTAGGCCGTCAACGCCCGGGGCAGGCATCGCATCGCGAAAGATGCTCTCGTTGCTTGGCGGCTTGACGCCGTCCGGCCACTTCACCGTTTTGTGGATCTCGACGCGGAGTGCCACCCCCGGCCACTCGAGCGGGTGAAGGTGGTAGTGCGGCCGCCGCTCGGCGTGGTAACCGGCCGGCGGCCAGTCTCGATCCTGGAGACGGAAGCCGGCCGCGAGGAGCGCCGCCTGCGCCTGCTCTGCGTCCTCGGGAAGGAGGTCGAGGTCCCCGAAGCGACGGGCGCGGCCCGGGTAACGCCGGGAGAGCTCCGGCCCTTTGAAGAGGACGAGTGGGCCGTCGACCGCGTCGCGGATTCGGGCCAACAGCGCCGGCGCGACGAGGTTGGACGCCTTCGCCGCGCGCTCTTCGCGCGCGAGCTGGACCGGAAGCTGTCGACCGCGCGCGTGCCACCGGCGTGCCGCGAGCGGGCCGAGCCCGTGCTCCACCACCTGGTCGACGGACATCGCGTCGATCAGGCGGTCGACGGCATCCCATGGTGTCTTCTCGGTCTTCGGCTCGTTCACGGCGAGGTCGGCCTCGGCTGGACCGCGCAAGGTACCTGGTCGGACGCTCACGGCGCGTGACAGGCTCAGGCCTTTCGGGCTGAGGCAATCGCGCGCTCGATGGGCAGCCAGAAGGTGCCCGCCAAGCAGTAGGCCGCGACGTAGCCGGTGCTATTCCACTCCGCGGAACAGCGAGTGCAGGTAGCGCTTGCGGGCGTCGGCCTGCCCTGCCGTCGACTTCAGACTTCGCACTCTCCGTAAGTACAGTGCGGGCGTGCAGAGCCTGAAGCCGGTCGTTCGTCATCTGCCCGAGCTCGGGATGAAGGCCGGCTCTTTGCTGTGGCCCGCAAACGCCGCGGTCGTGGCACGGAACTGCTTCGCGCTCGCCTCCGGTTCACCCTGGCGCGACTACGTGGCGCGATCCGGGGGCGCACCCGTGCTGGACGGCGCGGTTGCCTCAGCTGTCGACTGGCTCTGCCGGTCGCAGGACACGGTTGGCTCGGGAGGAGTCGGGTGTTACGAGATGTACCGATGGACGGCCGGCTATCCCGAGGTGACGGGCTACATCATCCCGACGTTCTTCGACTGCGCATCCCGGCTGGACCGGCCCGATCTCCGAGAGCAGGCTGTACGGATGGCCGAGTGGGAGCTGCGGACGCAGCGGCCCGAGGGCGGCTGGGAGGGCGGCTACGAAGGCGACGGTAGGCCGACGGTCGTGTTCAACACCGGGCAGGTCATCCGCGGCCTCTCTCGTGCCTGGGAGGAAACCGGCGAGAAGCGGTATCTCGACGCAGCGCTTCGCGGTGCCGACTGGATCGTCGAGAATCAGGAGCCGGACGGCAGCTGGAGCAAGCACAACTTCAAGGGCATGAAGCGCGTGTACGACAGCTACGTGGCTGCGCCCCTCGCTCAGTTGGCCCGCGCGACGGGTATCGACCGCTACGCCGAGTCCGCGGCCGCGAACTGCTCATTCGTGCTCCGGCACCAGCGGGAGAACGGCTGGTTCGACCACGCCGACAATAGCCCGTATTTCACTGATGCGCCTGTTACGCACACGATCTGCTACACGATCGACGGCCTGATCGAGACCGGCGAGATCCTCTCGGCCGACGGCCTGATCGCGGCCGGCAAGAAGGCCGCCGACGCGCTGCTCCTCGAGATCGAAGCAGCGCCTTCCCTGCGTGGACGCTTCGACGCGGCCTGGCACCCCACGGTCCGGTTCGCGTGCTTGACCGGCGCCGCGCAACTCGGGATCGTATTCCTAAGGCTCCATGCACGTACGGGGGAGAGACGATATGCCGACGCGGCCGCGAAACTCGTCGACTTTCTCGTCTGGGCGCAGCGACTCAACGCCGTCGGCAAGAATCGACGCTGGGCGATCGCAGGCTCGTTTCCGATCTGGGGGTTGTACTGCCCGCTCAAATACCCCTCTTGGGCGACGAAGTATTTCATCGACCTTCTGTTGCTGGCGCGCCTTGGTCCGGAGGCGTAGGTAGCTCTTGCGCGCGGCAGGCAGGGCTTGCTCCTCGGTGCTACGACCGGTCGTTGCGCCCGCAGCTCCCGCGCCGCGGCGGCACGCGACGCCCGGCGGGATGAGGCAGACATGAGGACAGAAGCTGGCCTGGATACTGAACTCGCTGATCCACCCGTTCTCGTCGAAATCGGAGCACCAGCGTAGGCCGGGAGCACCCGGACTTCCCGTTGGCGGAGACATCTGACGGGCGTTCACGACCCGCCCGATGGGCCGGTACGGCCCGAGCCGATGCGCTCGTTGCGTTCCCGGGACCTGGCTCTATAGTGCGAGTCGGATCCCCTGGATAACGAATCGTCTCGTTGAACGCGCAAGGGAGCGGGGAGAGTGATGAGAAGACTGACCTTCGTGGCATATCTCGCCGTGCTCGTTCTCGCGTTCGCCGGAGGGGCGATCGGCGCGGGCAAATACGTGATTACGAGGTCGTCTCAAATCAAGCCGGGCGCTATTGCCTATTCGAATCTCTCGCCGGCGGCACGGCGGGCCTTGCAGCCGAAGGTCACGACCGTCACCGGGAAGTCGGGCCCGCCCGGGCCTGCGGGGCCGAAGGGCGATCCGGGGCCCGCCGGAGCGACCGGCGATCCGGGGGCGGCCGGCTCTCAAGGGGCGACAGGCCCGCAAGGCGCCGCCGGGACCCCGGGGGCGACCGGTCCGCAGGGGGCGACGGGGCCGCAGGGGGCGACGGGACCCCAGGGGGCGACGGGACCCCAGGGGGCGACGGGACCCCAGGGAGCGACGGGGCCGCGCGGGGCAACCGGCCCACAGGGGCCGCAGGGGCCAGCCGGACCCTTGGGCGCCGACGGCACGAACGATCTTGCGAAGGCCTCCGGTCTCGTCGCCTGGACAGGTGATCCGGCGCTGATCCTGCAGAGCGCCCCCGACTCAAACGGGTCGATTCACGGTGCATCCGTGTGGCTTGCGGCCGGCGACGTCGTCCACTCGCTCGCGGAGGTTGTCACCTCGGCAGGCTCGGGCATGTCCCACGGGATGTACGCGATCTACGATGAGGATCTCAACCTGGTCGCGCAAACAGCCGATACACCGGCGGCGTTCCAAGTCACCAATCAATGGGTGGAACTGCCGCTGACCTCGCCGTACACCGTCCCGACGAGTGGCCGTTACTACTTCGTCGACCTGCTGGCCGCAACGACGACGATGCCGTCGATCGGGAATCTCGGGTCGCTGGCCGCTAGCTCGAGCCGCAATCTCCTCCCGAGTGGGATTGCACGCGGCGTCAACGGTGGCTCCGGCCTGGATTCCTTTCCTTCGACCTTGACCCTCGCCACGACCGGCGTCTCTCGATGCATCGTGGCGGAGTGACGAGAGGTGGAAGGACTGCCTGATCGTCGCGACGTTGGAGCAGTTGCGCTCGAAGCCGAAGCCCGCCGTCGCCCTCGTCTCTTCCCCAATCCGGGGTCAGCAGAGCTGTTCGCAAGAGCGGTTGCGACGCTCGTGCCCGTTCTGATCATGGCGGCAACTTGGGACGGTCGGAGTGTGCTCCTCTTCTGTGTGACTGCGCCTGTCTGGTTGGTGAGCATCAACGTGGGGCTCGCCGCTACTTCGGTAAGCCTTGCAAGCCTCGGGCCGTCGATCGCTGTATTGCGCGGAGCCTTGCTCGGACTCATCGCGACGTCGGTTCTGGGCGCGTGGGCGCCCGCACTGCACGTCGGAGTCCTCCAGAACCTTCTGGCTGCGCTTGGGGTTTTCGTGCTCGTGGCGGCTTGGGAGAAATGGGGGGGTAGTCGTCTTCGCGCCCGCGTACGGGTGATCGTCGTCGGGTCGCGGTCGGCCTGCGCCGCCGTCGAACACGAGCTCCACGCACGCCGCGACCGTCGTTTCATCGTCCTTGGCGCGGTCGACGACGCGCCTCCGAGGGACGAAACGGTCCTCGGTGGGATTGCCGAGCTTCCCGAGGTGATCGAACAAGTTCGTCCGGACCTCGTCGCGATTGCCCCGGGAGCGGACCGCCCCGCGACCTTCGCCCAGCTCCTCGAGCTCTCCGATCGGGGGTTCCGCGTTCTCGAGTTGGCGCACTTCTACGAGTACGCCTTCGGCACCGTTCCCGTCCGTGATCTCACCGGTGCGTGGTTCATGAGCGTGTTGCACATCTACCAGCGGCCCTATTCACGAGCAGCCAAACGTTCCTGCGACATCGTCGGCTCCCTCGCGATGCTCGTTTTCTTCGCGCCTCTGTTCGCGCTGACGGCGCTGCTCGTCCGGTTCACCTCCGGGCCGATCATCGTCCGGCAGATTCGCGTCGGGGAGCACGGTCGTCTCTTCACCATGTACAAGTTTCGGTCGATGCGCGCGGACGCCGAGCGTCCAGGGGAGGCCGTCTGGGCGGCGAAGAGGGATCCAAGAGTCACCGTCGCCGGGCATGTGATGCGCCGCCTTCGCCTTGATGAGTTTCCGCAGATCGTCAATGTGTTGAAGGGAGACATGTCACTGGTCGGTCCCCGCCCCGAACGCCCGGAGTTCGTCGACGTGCTGTCGAGCGTTCCGTTCTGGACGCGTCGCCACCTGGTCAAGCCCGGGATCACCGGCTGGGCGCAGGTGCGCCATGGCTACACATCGGACACGGACGGTAGCCTCGCAAAGCTCTCATACGACCTCTGGTACGTACGGCACCGCAGCTTGACGGTCGACCTCGCGATCATTGCGCAGACGGTCATCGCAGTTCTCTGGGGTGACCGTCGATTTTCCGACGCCCCCGTGGGGGCGATGCCGGGGCAACAGGTGGCTAAACCCCACGCGGGTTTCAGAAACCGTGTGGTTCGAGGAGAAAGGTGAAAGTGAAACCGATGCGCTACGCGAAGAACGAACCGAACGTGATCAGCGAGACCATGGACGACGAGACGATCATCGTCGACCTCGCGAGTGGCCATTACTACAGCCTTCGAGAGGCCAACGTGGACGTCTGGGAATGCCTCGAGCGAGGGTGTGCCGAAGCCGAGATCGTCGATGTTCTGAGCGAGCGCTATGCAGTCGCCGACGGTGATCTCGGCGTCTCCGTCGCCGGCGTCGTGGCGCAACTCCGGGAGGAGGGATTGATCGTTCCTCGCACCGAAGACACGCGGCCCGAGAAGGTCGCCACGCCGAGCCGGAACGAGGGTGATCGGCAGCCGCTCTCGCTTCCCCCGATCTCGAAGTTCACCGATATGCAAGACATCATCCTGCTCGACCCGGTGCACGAGGTCGACGCGCGCGGTTGGCCGCATGCAGCCGCAGGCTAGGCCGGCTGAGGGCGCGGAGGCCACAGTCGATGCCCTCCGCAACTCGTACGCGCGCGCGGTCGCGGTTGGGAGCGAGACGGAGCTCGATGTTGCTGTCGCAGGGGGTGGCGTCAAGGTGCGCGCGGCCGACGAGGAGCTCCTCGAGATCCTCGGCAGGGCGATCGAGCATCTCGCCGTCGATGACCTGGGCGAGCCGGAGCTCACGATTCACGTCTGGGACTCGATGGACGACCCGTCGGCGACTCCGCCGCTACCCGAAGCGGACCCCGACGGGCCACGGGGTGCGGTCGTGTACTTCGAGCTCGACGAGTTTCAGCTCGCCTACCAGCCGGGACTTGGTCAACTCCACGCGTACGACGCACGATCGAAGGCAGCCTGGTTCTGGTGCCGTGACCGCCACAGCCTCCCGTTCTGGGAGCCGTCGGCACCGTTCCGGCAGATCTTGCATTGGTGGTTCGCGCCGAGAGGGGTGATGCTGCTGCACGGTGCATCCGTGGGAACGGTGCTCGGCGGAATCCTGCTTGTCGGTCGTGGAGGTTCGGGGAAGTCCACGTGTGCACTCGCGTCGCTCACCTCCGATCTGCTCTACGCCGGTGACGACTACGTGGCGGTGGGCCTCGACCCTGAACCTGTCGTCCATAGCGTCTATGCATCCGGAAAGCTCGTGCCCGGGCATTCGAAGCTCTTGCCGCACCTGCCGGCCGCGTCGTTCGTCGGCGACGAATCGGCGGACGAGAAGTCGATCTTCTTCGTGAACGACGCATTCCCTGAGCGGATGTGTAGGTCGTTCCCTCTTCGGGCGGTGGTCGCGCCGCGAGTCACGCCGGGGAAGCCGTCGTTCCACGAAGCGCCGGCGGCCGAGGTGCTGAAGGCGCTCGCGCCCAGCACGCTCCTCCAGCTGTATCCTGCCCGCCCCGCAGGTTTCGCGAAGATGGCCGATCTCTTGCGCCGTGTGCCGGCGTACTCACTCCAGACCGGCGAAGTCATCGACGCGATCCCGGGTACGATCGAGTTGCTGCTGCAAGGGTTGAAAAAGTGAAAGATGCGCAGTCGCCGCTGGTGAGCATCATCGTTCCGGCCTATAACGCCGCAGCGCATCTCCGCGAAGCGCTGGAGAGCGTGTTCGCGCAGGACTGGCGTCCGTTCGAGGTGATCCTTGTCGACGACGGCTCCACCGACGAGACCCGCGCGATCGCGCAGTCGTTTCCGGAAGTTCGCTACATCTGGCAGGAGAACGCCGGCGCCTCTGCTGCGCGTAACTCGGCTCTCGCCGCTTCGGTCGGAGACTTCGTCGCGAACTTCGACGCCGACGACGTCCTTCCCGCGAACCGCCTCTCGTTGCAGGCGACGTATCTCGTCCAGCACTCCGAGATCGGGTGTGTCCTCGGCCGGCAGGAGTGGATCAACCCACCTGAGTGGTTCACCCGGGACTCCGTCTACGGAGATGTCGACGGTATTCCGCTGTCGTCGGCGATGTTCCGTCGCGACGTGCTCATCTCGCTCGGCGGCTACGACACGGCGTTCAGCGTGGGGGAGGACACCGATGTCCTGATCAGGATGCGAGAACGCGGCATCGACTACGCGATCGTTCCCGACATCGTCCTGTTCCGGCGCTACCACGACGGAAGCGCTGCTGCGCGAAACCCGCATGCACAGCTCATTCAGTCGCTCCGCGCGAAGCTCGACAGGCAGAAGGCCACATGAGCAAGGGCCTCGTCAGCGTCGTAATCGGTGTCTACAACGCCGAGCGGTACCTCGCGGAGGCCATCGAAAGCGTCCTCGGCCAGGACTACCGCCCGATCGAGCTCATCGTCGTCGATGATGGATCCACCGACGGCAGCGGGGCAGTCGCCCAACGCTACTCCGAGGTGTCGTACCTCCATCAGCCGAACGGTGGGAACGGAGCGGCCCGGAACACCGGCATCGGCGTTGCCACCGGGGAGTATCTCGCCTTCCTCGATGCCGACGATCGGTTCACGCCGGGCAAGCTCACGCGCCAGATGACCGCCCTCGAGCAAGATCCGGAGCTGGATCTCGTCTTCGGCCACGTGCGGGAGTTCGTCTCGCCCGAGATCGACGCCGAGACCAGGGCACGCATCCGGGCACCGGCGCCCGAACCGATGCCGTGGACCGCACCGAACCTCATGCTGATTCGTCGTGCCGCTTTCGACCGGGTCGGGCCCTTCGAGACCGGCGTTCGCGTCGGCGTGACTGTCGACTGGTTCCTCCGCGCCAAGGAGGCCGAACTGCGCTACACGGTGCTTCCGGAGACCGTTCTTGAACGTCGGCTTCATACGGAGAACAACGGGATCCGCGAAGCTGCGTCACGCTCGCAGTACCTGTCCGTTCTGAAGGCATCGCTCGACCGGCGTCGGGCGGCGGCTGAGGAGCAGGGCGGCGGCTAGGTTCGACTGTGAGCGAGATCTGGCCGACGCCGACGCAAGAGGCGCTGCTCCGGCTCGTTTTCGGCTCTGACGCGGACGTCGCGACGCGTTGGGAGTCTCTTCAGCCGTTCGAGCTGAACACCCTCGACCTAGGGACGTTCTGCTTGCTTCCGCTGGTTCACTCACGCCTTGCTGCGTCAGGGGTGGAGGACGCTCTCTGCGCCCGCCTCGGGGGGGCCTATCGAAGCATCTGGTACCGCAACCAGGTTGCGCTTGGAAGGCTGGCCGTCGTGTTGCAGATGCTGGGCGCGGAAGGGATCGAGCCGGTAGTCGTGGGTGGTGCGGCGGTGGCCACTCGTTTCTATCCCGAGATCGGACACCGCCCGTTGCCGCAATTCGACCTCGTGCTCGCCCCCGAGGCGGTGGCGCCGGCAAGCAAGATCCTCGCGAGGTACGCAGACTGGGACGTTCCAATCGTGCGGCCGGGCTTCACCCGATTCGAGGATTCTCGCCGGTTCGTCGTCGTCCTTCACTCCGGCTTGCCCGCGAGTGCCGCCGGCGGCCTCCGCGGCGCCGTGGCGCTGCGCACCCTCCTGCCGCGCACCGGGCTCGTCTCGCTGAGCGACACGGCCATGCGAGTTCTAGCGCCGGCAGATGAGCTCGTCGTTGCATGCGGGATGGGCGCACGTGCGTCGTCGCCGGCAAGTATCCAATGGCTCGTGGACGCCGCCTTCATCGGTCTTTCCGCGGAGCTCGTTCCCGATGACCTCGCCGACCCGGCCCGCGAGCTTGCGCTCGTGATGGCGATGAAGGCCGTGACGCGGAAGCTGCGAGACCTAACGGGTGATGACAGGTTCGACCAGATCGCCCAGGTGCTAGGCCCGCTGCGCGCCGGCAGGCGCGAGGTGCTCGCCCACAGGTTCGGGACGAGGAGCAGCGCTTTCTCGCAGGGGCTTTCGACGTACCTGAGAAGCACGACGGGACGGTCGATCGTACGTGTGTTGCGCGACCTGCCCCAGGATGCCCGACAGGTTGATGCATCAGGCTGGGCGCGTCGGGCGTGGCTTGCAGTGCGGCGGTGAGGAAGTGCGCGTTCTCCTAACCGGTGCGCGCGGGATCATCGGCGCTGTGCTGCAGCCGGCGCTCGCCGAGCGGTTCGACCTCGTCGCGGTCGACCGTCGTCGCGGTGCCGGGATCCGGCGTGCCGACCTGACCCGTCGCCGGATGTCGTCGCGGCTGTTCCGAGATGTGGACGCCGTCGTGGATCTCGCGGCAACGAGCGGGACGTCGATCTCGTGGGCGAGCGCCCGGCGCAACATGCGCATCACCGAGAACGTTCTCGAACTGGCCCGCTCCCACGGGGTCCGGAGATACGTGCTCGCCAGCTCGAACCACGTGACGGGTCTGTACGAACAAGACAGCCCCTATTCGGAGATCCTGGCGGGGCGCTACGAGGGGCTCACACCCGGTGAGCACGACTTGATCTCGTCCGACTCGCCACCGCGTCCGGACAGTCCATACGCGGTCGCGAAGCTCCTGGGAGAGGCTGCTGCGCGGTACTACGCCGAAACCTCCTCGATGTCCGTCGTCTGTCTGCGGATCGGAACCGTGCGCCGCGAGGACACCCCAACGACTCCACGCCATTTTGCGACGCTGCTTTCTCATCGTGATCTACGGCACCTCGTGGAATGCGCTCTGACAGCGCCGCCGCCCAAGCAGCACTACGGCATCTATTACGGCGTCTCGGCGAACACCTGGCGCATCTGGCGGATCGATGACGCAGCGTCAGAGATTGGGTACGAGCCCATCGACGACGCGGAGCGGCTGCGCTGATTTCCCTCGTCTCGAATCGCGTTCGGGGAACGCTGGTACCGTGACGAGATGAGACGCTCGTTGGTGATCGCGTCGCTGTGTGGGTTGTTCGTCATCGGGTTGGGGTTCGCGCGCTCTATGGCGGAGGGGGCGCCGACCGCGACCTCGACTGCGACTTCGACCGCGCCGACGATCTCTTCCCCTTACTGCCGTGCGAACGTTCTCGGCGGCGTTCACGAGTCGTACCGGCTCACCGTCTATTCCGCGTGTGCAGTCGTGGAGGGAACGGTTGTGAGAGCCCCCAAGCTGAACTTGAGCGACGGTGACGTCACCTTCAACGTCCGGCCCGACGCTGCGTACGCCTCGATGGAGAACGCCAAGAACCTGGACGAAGGTGGCCTCCACGTCGAGGTTGTCCCGGCCGACCAGGCCGGCTGTACCGCTGCGGGTCTCGCCAAGCTGGCGGCCACGGATCTCGGGACCTGCACGGGCGCGAACGTCACGCTCCCGCCTCTGAACGCTCACGTGCGTGTAATCGGGCCGTACGTCTTCGATCGTTGGGTCGGATGGAACGAGGTTCACCCGGCGTGGAACGTGGAGATCCTGCGGCCAGGATCACCGCCGCCGCCGGCGCGACACACCTTCTCGGCGCATCTGAGCGGTTCGGCGGTCGCGGCACGGAAAGGCGCGCCGCGCGGGAGCGGGTCGGCCGAGTTCACGCTGACAGGGACGTCGCTTTGTTGGAAGCTCACACGTCTCGTCAGGACCGGTGCACCCACCTACGCCGTCCTTCGCGGGAAGACTTCAGGGGGCGAGGATGCTTCCGTCAGGCTGGGTTCCACGTACCGGGCCAAGGGATGCAAGACGCTGCCGACGACGACGCTGCTCGGTCTGCTGCAGCAACCCAGGCGCTTTTCGACGACGATCTTCACCGCTCGCTACCCGCGAGGGGCGGTCAAGGGCACGCTCGTTCCGACGAGCGATTGAGCGGGCCTTCAGGCGCTGCGTTGGAGCCTGTGGAGCTCGAACCCGTTTCGCCGCTGTGCGAAGTACTGAACGCGGACGTGAACGCGGCGATGTGAGATCTCGCACACGAAGCGGGGCCACGCCGAATCGCGCCGGCGTCCCTCACCCCGGCAGACGACGGAGGTGTCCGTGCGAGGAAGACCGGTCCGTGGGTTGACGAGCCGCGGGTCGAGGCGATGCAACACACGGTGCGCGTGTAGGACGTTTCGCTCGGCCTGAATCCGCGTGTGCACAACTGTGGCAGCCGCGGCGCCGGAGGCTGCCGCAAGCGTTGCGGCGAGAACGACCACGAGGACGAGGAAGGATCTCGTGGCCCTACGCGGGTCAGACGGGAGCATCGAAATGGGTCTTCGGCAGAGACGCCCGGCGACTTGAGCGCTCTGCATGCGGACGCGGGCTACAATCCGCCACCGTGCAAGCGAGTCGCGCCGTCTCTGAGAAAGCGACCGAACCAGGGTGAACCTCGCTGGTTCGCGGCGTCTTCTCGCTCAAGGAGTCGTCCGTGGTTCGCTCGTAGCAGAGCTCGGCGTGGCGCACAGCTATCGACACTGGCGCGCCAAACGGTTTCTGGACGCGCACGCGATGCGTCGTTTGAACGCTTTCACCGAGGCTATGTGGGCAGAGGCCGCAGACTCGGTCGGCGCCGCCGTGACGGAGCTCACGCCGGGCCTCTGGCAGTTCACGCGCGACCTGTCGTTCGCTCATATCGTCGGCCAACGAACACCCTTCGCGAACCCGGTCGCGACCGAGCTCGCGAACGCCAAAGACATTGCGTATGGCGTGCTCCGTGCCGCCGACGTGCCGATCCCGGAGCATGTCGTCGTCTCGAATGATCGCAGCGGGGCGTTCGAGCTCCTCGAGGGGACAGGCGGGCCTGTCGTCGCCAAACCGGCGCGAGGCGGTGGAGCAGGGCTGGGTGTGACGACGTCGATCGCGACCCGCAAGCAGCTGGCGCTCGCGCTGCGACGGGGCAGCCTGACGTCGTCGAGGCTGGTTGTGGAGCGCGAGGTGGTCGGGGAGCACTACCGCATCCTCCTCCTCGACGGCGAGGTGCTGGACATCATCGAGCGGCGGAAGCCGTCCGTCGTCGGGGACGGCGTGTCGACGGTCAAACAGTTGATGTTCGTCGAGTTCGAACGGCGCCTCCACGACGAGCGCAACTGGAAGCCCTTTCCGGTCGACCTCGACTGCATGTTCACTCTGGACCGTCAGGGGATCCCGCTTTCCCACGTCCCCGAAGCCGGCGAGGTCGTCGTCGTCAAGGGGGCGACGAACATCAGCGGACCCCGTGACTGCGCGACCTACCGCGGAGCGGTGCACACCGACGTGGTATCGGTGACTCGCCGAGCCGCGGCAGCACTGGGCGTCCGTCTGGCGGGTGTGGATGTCGTGACGAGTGATCTGAGCGTCCCGCTCGCATCGAGCGGCGGCGTCGTGCTCGAGGTGAATCCGATACCCGGGCTGTTCCACCATTACAACGTGTCGAATCCGAACGGAGCATCCCGGGTCGCGATTCCGATACTCGAGGCGCTACTGACGCAACAGTCGTCGCGCGAGATCGCGCAGCCGGCCTGACCGGCCGCTGCCCGAGGGCTCGCTCGAGCCGAACGCTGCGTACGCGAACTCCCTCACAGCCCGGTCGCGCTTCGTCCAGCCGACAGCGAATCCCGTCCCGTCGAACCGGGGCGACCCCGTGCGGGCGTACAGCCTTCCGGACGTCGTATCGAGCACCTCGAGCCAGTCTGCCCGTGAGGAACGCGAGCGCGGCTCCGGTGGCCAGTCGCGTCGTCGGGTCGACCAGCTGACGCAGCCTGCTCGGTCTCGAGTCGCACCCCCGAGACACAGGCGGCCCAGTTCTCTGATCCTCTCCATCGTGCCTAGCCCCGAGGTGAACGCAAGGAGGCCGGCAGGCGCGATGCCGACCGACTCTCGCGCCCGGCGCCTACGTCCGCGAGGCATCACGCCCACTCCCACGTGATGACGGCCTCCGGCGATGGCAAGGATCGCCACGGACACCGGTACGTTCGGGGTCGTGTCGCACACGATTCCGAATCCGTCGTGCTCGATAGACGTCAGGCGCAGCAACGTGTCGTAGGTCCATGAATCGTCGGGGTGAGGGATCGCGACCACCGCGTCACGACGGAATCCGCTCCGGGCGACGATCCGAGGGCCGCCGACGTGTGACTCGAAGGCGCAGGCCGCCTGGCGGGCCGGATCGACGGCGAAGCCGACGGAAACGCCGAGCGACTCGGGTGCGTCCGCTTCGGGCGCTTCGGGGAGGAAGAACAGGAAGTCGGGCCGGAAGCCGAGTTCGGTCGCGATGTGCGCTCCCCGCCGCTCGACGGTGACCCGTGTCACCGTCGCCGCGTGGATGTCAGCCCCGCCGATCGCGAAGGCATGAACATGCCAGGTAGCGGTAGTGCGACCGCGGACCGCGAGCCCAACCCCCTCGTCCGTCGAGCAGACAGAGCCGAAGAGCTCCGGCTCCGGGTCGACGGGGGAGCTCCCGGCAAGGAACGAGTGAGGTCGGCTCCAACGCCGGAACACGCCGGGCCCGTCCTGGTCAGCGGCCGCCCACGAGGTGGAAGCCTCGTTCGAGTCCGCGGCCCACAGTCCGATCCCGCCGAGGTTCACTTTCGTCGTCGACGGCTCGCAGTCGGATGCCCACCACAGGATCGCGCCGTTCGGGCGAAAGCCGGCGTCCCAGTCGAAGAGATGCGGCTCGCCCTGGTACGTCCCAGGCCCGACGGCGACCACACCGGACTCGACGCGCAAGGTCACCCTGGCGACCTCAGCGCCGGCCCCGCCCCGCGGCCGCAGGAGTGCTTTCCGGTGCGCGCATGGGCACCGTGTTCTGGCGCCTTACCAGCGAGAGGATATCCTGGGACAAATGGAGTTCGTCAACGAGATAGTGACATTCGTGCGCCGTGTGCCTCCGGCGCTGCAGTGGCGGACGGCGCGTCGGCTCCAGCCCATTCAACGCTCGTCGGCACGGCGAGAACTGAGTTCCAGGATTGTACGGCTTCAACGAGGAGCTCGGCCTCATTCGAACCGGGCGAAGGCCGGGCGTCCGCTCGTTCTGCGGTTTGCAAACGCCCATGGGTCACAACTCCAGGAGCTTCGCTGGTTCCAGGAGGCAGTCGAGGTCGCCTCGTCAGGCGACGTTCGGATCGAGTTCGTGAACCTCTGGACGACGGCTGACAACCAGCGCGAAGAGACCGCAACGATGCTCGACGTGACGAAGGGTCGGGCCGATCTCGGCTGGGCGGGCACGAGGGCCTTCGGCTGTCTCGGTGTCCGCAGTCTCGATCCACTCCAGGCGCCGATGCTGTTCCCCGACTACTCGTCAGTTACCGCCGCCTGCGCGGGGGAACTGGCGGACGAGATGCTGGAGCCGCTCGAGCGATTGAACCTCCGAGGCCTCGTCGTCCTGCCCGGGCCGTTTCGAAAGCCCTTCGCTTTCACGCGACGTCTGCTCGGTCCACGCGACTACGAGGGGACCAGGCTGCGCATCCACGAGTCTGTCGTCGCCGACGTGACGTATCGCAGCGCGGGCGCCGCCGCAGTCGTCCTCTCGGTGCGGCAGATGGCCTCGGATCCCGCAAGGTACGTGGATGGCCTCGACATCCAGACCGAGGCCCTGCTCGGCTGGCGTTTGAAAGGATCGATCACCTACAACGTCGATCTCTGGCCGCGCACGATCGCGATCGCCGCCTCCCGCCGAACATTCGAGTGGCTGGGGTCGCCGGAACGCGAACTGCTCACCGCGGCCGCCCGTCACACCCTCGAACGCGCCGTTGAGCACCTGCGCGATCAACGGGAGCGAGACCGGCGGGCCCTGCCCGACGCCGTGAACGCGATTCTCGCGAGCCCCGAGCAGGTCGAGGCGCTTCGCGAGAAGGTCGAGCCTGCCCACGAAGACCTGCGGCGGCATCCGGACTCTCGAGCATTCTTCGATCGGCTACAGCGAATCGTGGAGGAGACAATGGCTCCGGTGCCGAAGATCGGTGCCGCGTGAGGCGGCTCGTCCTGTGCATCGGTCTGTTGGCAACGCTGACGACGATCGTCGTTGCGGTCGCTGGAGCGAACCCTGCGACCGGAGAGGCTCGCGTCTCGTTCACGCTCACGGACGATGTCGCCACGAACTTCCTTCAGGGGCCGACCGACGCTGGGAACTTCTTGCCGCAGCCGGATTGTCCCTTTGCTCCTGCGGCCTCGACGGCCCGCCTGACGGCCGACGTGCGCGGCTGGGAAGGCCCAACCGTTCAGCCGGGGCTCCCCGGGCAGGCGGTCGACCTCCATGCTCAGGTCGACGGCGCCGTATCGGACGTCGCCGGCGGCAGCTACCGCGTCAGCGGGACCTTCTCGCAGAACGGAACTACGCGGTTCCCCCTGGAGCAGGTTCCCTTCGACGGCACAGGACATCTCACCATCTCGGGCGCGGCAGGCGTCATCTCCGGGGACGCAGCGTTCCGGGTCGTACAGGACTTCCCGCTCGAGTGGGACTTCTGGATCACGCGCATCGACCGCTGCGCTCTTCGCTGACCCGAACTCACATCAAACGACGGCGCGAAGGTCCGCCAGTTCCTCCGGCGACGGCGACCATCCCACCGCTTTCGCGTTCGCCCTCACCTGCTCCGGTCGCGTCGCGCCGGCAATGATCGACGCCACGGCGGGCATGGCCGCGAGGCCGCCCAACGCGACCTCGAGTAGCGAGAGGCCGTGCGAAGCGGCGAACTGCTCGAGCGCTTCGGCCCGGTCGAACGCCTGATCCGTGAGCCACCGCTCTCGCGGCCAGTGCACCGGCATGCTGGCGTAGCGCGAGTCCTGGGGCAGCGGCTCGTCGCGCCGGTACTTGCCGGTTAGCAGCCCCCACTCGAGCGGCAGGTATGGCAGCGCTCCGACACCGAGGCGTTCCGCTGCGGGGAGAACGGTGTCCGCGGCGTCCCTTCGGATCAGGTTCACGTGCACCTGCATGCTGGCGAGAGGCAGGCCGAGCCGCTCGGCCGTCGCGACTGCGTGCTCCAACTCCGGGACGTCGAGTGTCGGCAGCCCGACGAATCGGATCTTGCCGGCGCGGATCTCTTCGAAGAGGGCGTCGAACGTCTCCTCGAGAGGCGTCTCCTCGTCGAGGAGGTGGTACTGGTAGACGTCGATCCAATCGGTTCCGAGTCGTCGCAGCGATTCGTCGAGAGCCCAGCGGATATACCTGCCGGACCCCCGAGGCACCGCTTTCGGTCGTAGGCCCAGCCCCCGTCTGGTCGGTGCGCCCTCGAGCGTCGTGTAGCCCCATTTGGTCGCGATCACCACGTCCGCACGCCGCGGGCCGAGCGCCTGCCCCAGGTATCTTTCGCTGTCCGTTCGACCGTAGAGATCCGCGGTGTCGAAGAACGTGACTCCCTCGTCGAGTGCTGCCGCGACGATGTCCCTTGTCTCCGCAAGTCCGACGCGCTGGCCGAAGTTGTTGCAGCCGAGGCCGAGCAGCGACACCTCCGGACCGTTCCGTCCCAGTCTGCGCCTCAGCACCGCGGCAGCATAGGCGAGATGTATCGGGCCTGGGACCTTCACGTTCGGCGCGCCGCGAGCGCTGCGTGGAAGCGCGAGCGACCGCGCCGTCCGCCCTCCAGGGCCAGCTTGGCGCGCACTTCATGGAGTCGTTTGCGACTCTCCTCCGGTGTGGCCGTCGTTGCTGCCGCCGTCTTCGCGAGGCGCCACATCCCGCGGGCCTCCTTCGTATGGGTTCCGGCGCGGGTCAGGAGCTGACCCCACCACAGAGCGAGCTCCAGGGTCACCGAGGCCACCGCCTGAGGCGAGCCGGCGGCCTGCCCGAATGTGTCCGCCCGAGCGGCAACCACCGACCGAGCCTGCTCCCGCAGCCAATGCAAGGAGGCGTTCGCACCATGGACGCGGTAGCGCGCGAAGATGTCCGGAAGGTTCACGAGCTCGTGCGCACTGGAGATCCGCAGCCAGAGGTCGTAGTCCTCTGCGTGCGGGAAGCCCGTTCGGTATCCCCCGACGGCATCGAAGACGCGCCGGCGCATCAGGACGGTGGGGTGGGCGAGCGGCGTGCGGTGGGCGAGCGCCGCGCGAATGTCGGACGCCTCCGGCGGGTACGTCGCCAGATAGAACGGACGGCCCGTTGCGTCGATCACGAGCAGCGACCCGCCGACGACCGCAACGTCGGGGTGCGCGTCGAGAAAGTCGACCTGGCGCCTGAGGCGGGAAGGCTCGGCCACGTCGTCGGCATCCAGCCTGGCGAGCAATTCGCCTTGACCGATCGCAGCCGCCGTGTTGAGCGCGGCGACGTAGCCGGCGTTCTCCTGCGTGTGGACGACGATCCGATCGTCGCTCGCTGCGTAGGCCGCGAGGATCCTGGGGGTTGCGTCGGTCGAGCCGTCGTCCACGACGATCAGTTCGAGCTCCCGGTACGTCTGCCGGAGGATGCTCTCGATCGCCTGTCCGACGAACCGCTCTCCGTTGTAGACAGGCATGGTCACGCTTACGCGTGCGGTCATCAAGCCCGCCGTACCGCGGCCGTCACCACTGTTGACCCACGTGCACTATGTGACCGATGTTCTCGTATCTTCGGCGTCGTCGCCCCAACCACCCGATGCCGGATCGAGGTGACGCGGTCGTTCTGATGTATCACAGCATCTCGGCTGCACCGCACGACCCATGGCGACTCCACATCGGGGCGGATCGGTTCGAGGAGCACGTCCGCGTCATCCGCCGGCGGTACCGGCCGTTGAGCCTGCGTCAGTTGGCGGCACACGTGCTCGACGGCGACATACCGTCGCGATCCGTGGTGGTCACCTTCGACGACGGCTACCGAGACAACTTCACCGTCGCGAAACCTCTGCTCGAGGAGAACGGCGTACCGGCTACGGTATTCGTCACGAGTCACTACGTCGGTGTCGACCGTGACTTCTGGTGGGAGGAGCTCGAAGCAGTGTGTGCTGCGCTTCGAGTGGGCGCACGGCAGGAATGGGAGCGTCTCCGTCCGCTCGGGCTCGGGGAACGGGAGGCGGAGCTCGATCGCCTCTGGGCGGCCGTGGGCCAATCGCGGCCCAGGGCGGCATTCGTGCTGACACGGGACGAACTCACGGACCTCGGAGCAAGTCCCCTGATCGAGATCGGTGCCCATACGCGGAGCCATCCTCACCTGGCGACGCTGTCGGAACTCGAACAGGAACAGGAGATCGAGGGATCGCGCCGGGAGCTCGAGGCGAACGTAGGCGCCCCTGTCACGTCCTTCTCCTATCCGCACGGGGACTTCTCTCAGGTGACCAGGCGCCTCGTCCAGGCAGCAGGCTTCACGGTGGCCTGCACGACGAAGTCGCGCCCTGTCAGTTCCGCCTCGGCCCTCCTCGAGTTGCCGCGCGTCCATGCGCTCGGCTGGGATGCCGCGACTTTCACGCGTGAGCTCGATCGTCGGCTTGCGTCCTGAGCACCTCCGGAAGCGAGACACCGGCCGGCCCCGGCTGCTCGCCGTGCGACCGTGTGAGCAACCGGCCGGCCACGGACGGAGCAAGCCATGCGAGCGCGGCGCGGAGCCGTTGCGGGATGGGTATTCCGGCTGCCGTTGCCAGAGCGCGGGCGGATCGACGTGCGTCAGGCGAGCGTGCGGCAAGCGCCCATCGAGCCTCGGCAACCAGCGCGTTCCGACGCTCGCGACGTAGTGATGCCTCCGCGATCGACCGCTCGCTCGCTGACAGGTCGTCACGTGTGAGTGCGCGCTCGAGTACGAGACACCGCCCTCGCAGGAGCAGCGGGCGCTGCGCGGAGAGGCCGGCTGGGCGGAGCCGGTAGGAGGCCAGAGGCTCGTCCACGAGCCCGACGCGTGCTCCGTCGAAGATCAGCCGGCACCAGAGGTCCCAGTCGGTTGCGAATCGGAGCGTCTCGTCGAACCCGCCAGACGCCAGCAGCCGCTTTCGGGAGACTGCGGCCAGGCCGAAGACGAAATTCCTGCGCACGATCTCCGTTCGCTGGTTCTCGGTCGGGAAGCTCCACGTCTCGTCGTAGCACCTCCGGACGCGTGTGGTGCCGACCTCGATCCACGCATCGGTCGTTAGCACGTCGAGATCCGGGCGCGCCACCGCAAGCTCGGCAAGCCTCTCGAGCCGACGCTCGGCAAAGGTGTCGTCGGCGTCCAGGAACACCACGAACTCCCCCGATGCCGCGCGCGTTCCCGCGTTCTTCGCCGCCGCCTCGCCGCCGTTGGCCTGGCGCAAGAGCTTCACGCCTTGGCCGAAGTCGGCGACGATTTCCGCCGTGTTGTCGGTCGAGCCGTCGTCGACCACGAGGATCTCGGTCGCGGGGAGCGTCTGGGCGACCGCCGAAGCAAGCGCCTCGCCGATCGTGTCGGCAGCTTCGTACGCAGCGATGACGACAGAGAACGATGGAGCAGCAGCCCGGTGGTGGCTGTCAGTCGGAGGGACGGGCGCGACGAACTTCACGGATCGGAACGCGGCGACTTCGGCCGGCGGGGTCGGCGACTACGATCGGACGACGTGGTGAGCAACGAGACACGCATCGCCTCGGGCGATTCCAGCCTCGAACCCGAGCTCGACGAGATCGTGGTGCAGAGGACGACCGGCTTGCCGTCCCTTCGGCTTCGCGAGCTGGTTGCGTTCCACGAGCTCCTGTACTTCCTTGTCTGGCGCGACGTGAAGGTCAGATACAAGCAAACGGCGCTAGGCGTCGCGTGGGCGATTCTGCAGCCCTTGCTGACGGTTGTGGTGTTCACCGTGTTCTTCAACCGCGTGGCGAATGTCTCGTCCGGGCAGATCGCATATCCCGTATTCGCTCTCAGCGGGCTCGTGCCTTGGCTGTTCTTCGCCAACGGGCTTGCGCTTGCCTCCGGGTCGCTGGTCGCGAGCGCAAACCTCGTGACCAAGGTGTACTTCCCGCGACTCGTCATCCCGATCGCTTCGACGCTTTCGGGCCTGCCGGACTTCGCGGTGGCATTCGCCCTCTTGCTCGTTGTCATGGCTGGATATGGCATCGTCCCGGTGGCAGCCATCGTCGCAGCTCCACTTGCGCTCGCACTGGCGCTCGGATGTGCCCTCGGCACCTCGCTCTGGCTATCTGCTCTGAACGTCGAGTTCAGAGATGTCCGGTACGTGATCCCCGTCCTCGCCCAGCTGTGGCTGCTCGCGACTCCAGTCGGGTATTCCGCGAGCGGTGTGAGAGGGATGTGGCGCGCGGTGCTGGCGCTCAATCCGATGACCGGGGCGCTCGAGCTCTTCCGCTGGTCGGTGATCGGCGCTGACTTTCCGTCTGCAGTCACATTGGTTGTTTCGTCGTCGAGTGCGCTTGCCGTCCTTGTCAGTGGCGCGTACTACTTCCGGTCGACCGAGCGGCGCTTCGCCGACGTCATCTGATGAGTGCGCCTCCGGTGATCTCGTGCGAGGGTCTCTCCAAGGAGTACTGCCTCGGCGTGCGCATACGCGGCCGGACGCTCCGTGACGCACTCGCGGCTGTCCCCGATCGATTCCGTCACGGAAACCAGTCCGTCGATCGTCGGCGCGAGACCCTCTGGGCGCTTCGGGACATCACGTTCGAGGTCGGACGCGGAGAGGTCGTCGGCATCATCGGGCGCAACGGCGCCGGAAAAAGCACCTTGCTCAAAATCATTGCGCGCCTCACCGAGCCGACCGTCGGCCGTGCCCGGATCCGGGGGCGGCTTGGGACCCTGCTGGAGGTGGGTACCGGCTTCCACGGCGAGCTCACCGGTCGTGAGAACATCTTCCTGAACGGAGCGATTCTCGGCATGCGTCGGAAAGAGATTCGTGAGCGGTTCGACGAGATCGTGGCATTCGCAGAGGTTGAGCGCTTCCTCGACACGCCCGTCAAACGCTATTCGTCGGGAATGACGGTTCGGCTTGCGTTCGCCGTGGCGGCGCACCTGGAGCCCGAGATTCTCCTTGTCGACGAGGTCCTTGCGGTCGGAGACGTAGCGTTTCAGCGCAAGTGCATCGGCAAGATGACCGACGTGGCGCAGGACGGAAGGACGATCCTCTTCGTCAGTCACAACATGGGAGTCATTCAGGCGTTGTGCGGCCGCGGGATCGTCCTCGAAAGCGGCTCGGTTACGCAGGACGCACCGATCCGCGATGCCGTGGCGCACTACCTGAAAGGGGTGGAGGGTGCCGCCGCCGACGATCTGAAGACGCGGGTCGACCGCCGAGGCTGGAACGAGGTGATGCTCGCGAGCGTCGCCGTCTCATCGCCGGATGCGGCGGCTTCATTGGCCACGGGGCGGCCCGCGAGGTTCACCTTCCGCCTGGATCGAACCCAAGGATTCGAGGAGGCATCGATCTCCTGCAGGTTCGCGATTGCAAATGCGCTCGGTCAGCCGATTGCTTCGTTCAGCAGTGACGTGCGAGGCGCGCGCGATGCGCAGGCGATCGACCGAGAGGCTGTGTTCGTCTGTGACGTCGAGGCTCTGCCTCTCGTCCAGGGTCGCTATCGACTAGACGTGGAGGTCCACGGCCGCTCCTATCTCCAAGACGCCATCGAGGGTGCTGTCTTCTTCGATGTCGAGCAAGGGGTGTACGACGGGCGGCCTGTTGTCGCGACAGCGAGCGGCGGCGACGTGGTCATCCCGCACCGCTGGCTCGATTAACCCGACGGACGGCCCGCTTGAGCACTGCGCGCGTTCTCCAGCCGAGGGCGGCGGCACGGCGACCTTCTTCGACGCGGCGACGGCTCAGCTGGTCGTAGACCAGCGCTGTGAGCATAGGTGAGCCAGATTGCGACCGCGCCTCGGAAGTGGCGCGTGCGAAGAGTTGCTCGGCGGCTGAACGGTCGCCTGCACGTGCGAGCGTTCTCCCGAGCCAGACCGCGTTGTGCACGAGCTCGTGGGTAACGTCGCGCGGTGAGACTCCGGCCGCGCGCAGCGTGTCAGGGTCGAGCGTCACCGCTAGCGCAAGCGGGTCGTCCCCGCCCGAGCGACCACGGGCCGAGTGCCGCGCGGCGGCGGCGGCGGCGGCCTGGCGGTCGAGCTGGGTGAGACTCATCTGGTCGACATGCACGCGGTAACGGACGACCGGTTCCTCCAGGTTCGCGAGCGTGAACGTCGGTGGTATCCGCAACCAGAGATCGAGATCCTCCGCGGCTGCGAACGCCGGCCGATAACCGCCCGCGGCCTCGAAGGCGTCTCGCCGCATGGTCACGGCCGAGTGCACGAACGGCGTCGTGCGCGTGAACGCGCTTCGAATGCCTTCGTCGTCGAGTGGGTACCTCGCTTCCGCGAACTGCCGGCCCGCGGTGTCGACGAAGACTACGGCGCCACCGAGGACGCCGAGTCGCGAGTCGCTCTGAAGCCGCGCCAACTGCGCCTCGAGCCGCCGGGGAAACGCTGAGTCATCCGCGTCGAGGCGGGCCACGAACGGGGTCTGCGTGAGGGCAACGCCGGCATTCAACGAGGAGGCGTAGCCGCGGTGCGGCGTATGAACAACTCTGATTCTCGAGTCCGCCGCTGCGTATTCGGCGAGAATTGCGCCGCTGTCATCGGTGGAGCCGTCGTCGACGACGACCAGCTCCCACGCGCTCAGCGTCTGGCCGAGGATGCTGTCGATCGCCTCCCGCAGGTATGCGGCTCCGTTGTGCACGGCTGTGACCACGGACACGATGGGCGTCGACCTCTCGGTCATCGGGTGCGCCGATCCGCAATCCTAGGATACGCAACGTGAGGTATTCCTTCGTTGCCCCTGTCGGTGAGGTTGTCGATGGTGGGCCACAGCCCACGGTGTCGGTCCTGATCCCGTGCTTCGACGCATCCCATACGGTCGCTGACGCCGTCGCGTCGGCGCTCGACCAGACGCTTCCCGCGTATGAGGTGATCGTCTGCGATGACGGTTCTCACGACAATCCTGCGGTTGCCCTGCACCACTTCGGTGAGTCGGTCACGCTGCTTCGCAAGCCGAATGGTGGTGGAGCGTCTGCGCTGAATCACGCGCTCGCGGCGGCGAGCGGTGACCTCGTCGCAGTGCTCGATGCAGACGACGTGTACGACCCGCGTCGAATCGAGGCGTTGACATTCCTTGCCGCTGCGCGACCCGACCTCGGCATCCTCACCACGGACGCGTGGGTCGAGGCCGAGGGAGTGAAGATCAGGAGGTACTCGGAGATCAATCCGTTCGCGGCGGATGACCAGCTCACGGCGATTCTGGAGACGTGTTTCCCCGGCGGCTGGCCGGCGATCCGTCGGCAATTGTTGGTGGAGCACGGCGGGTGGAACGAGACCTATGCCGTGGCCTACGACTGGGAGTGTTGGCTTCGATTGATCTTGGACGGCACCGCCGTAGGTATGGTCGACGAGCCGTTGATGACGTATCGCGTACGCGACGGCAGCCTGAGCGCGGACTCCGCCGGCAGCCTTCGTGACCGCGTGCGCCTCCTGGGAAGCGTCGATCCAGATCGTTTGTCGGCAGGTCAACAGGCCGTCCGCCGGAGTTCGCTGCGTCGGTACAGGCGCAGGTTGCTCGACGCGGAGGTTGCTGCGGCGGTGCGGCGCGGTTCGCGGCGTGAATTGCTCCGGCTTGCAACGACGACTACGACTCCCTGGCGGTCTCGCTCCGTCGCGCTCCGTCGCGCCTTCGCGCTCAGGCGTGCTTGACGGCACGGACGGTGAGGATCAGAGGGAACGCGGGGAGATCGCCGCGTAGCTGTACAGGAGAGACTTCGTCGCTCGCAACGCCGAGGAGGAACAGGAGTGCGGCGCGCAGGTTCCCGCGCATCGCCACGTCCAGCGTGCCTGGAGTGAACCGGCGCTCGAACAACCGGCGCGCCGACTCGTCGGTCAGCCGCCAGTACTCCTTGTACGGGGCCGAGATGTCCAGTCGGCTGATCACCGGGACGGTCACGAGGCACACGCCGCCTGGTCGAAGCGCCCGGTGCAGCGACTCCACCGCCGCGTCCAGGTCGAAGATGTATTGGAGTACCTGGGTCACGATCAGGCAGTCGTACCTCTCCTCGGGTACTGTCGATGGCTGCTCGAGGTTTGCGACCACGGTTTCCGGGTTCTGCGCGGTTGCATCGAGAACATCGCTCGACCGCACGCCAGATCCCCACCGATCCGTGTAACGCGTGTCGCCGATTTCGAGCACGTCTCCTCGGATGTCAGCTGCATGTGACTCGAGGAACCGGTCGATGTACCACCGATCGATCGGCGTCCCGCGATCGAAGCCCCAGTGGGCGCTGAGCGGTCCCGGTCGTCGCCGGAGTGTCCACCGGGCCAGCTCGAATGCCAGCCGCAGCCTCACTTCACGCCGTTGCCCACGCGTCCCACGTCGGACCGAGCCGCCGATCGGAAGCCCATGCCTCGTGGTAGCGCTCCGCGGGCCAGACGCGTGGCGTCCCGCCGCTCTCCGCGCGGTACAGGCGAGACACGCCGTGGTGCAGCCAGCAGAGCGTCGCGAGGCTGCCGATCGTCGCCGGTGGGACCCCAAGGGCGGCCGTGAACGCCCGCGTCCAGCGAAACAGCGTCTTCGACCCGCGAGCTTCCCCGCCAAACAATCTGCTGAAGAAGGCAACACGGTCCTCTCCTGCGCCTTGCTCGACCAGCGCCAGTGCGTCGGCGAGGAAGTACCAGAGGTCCCACAGGGGAAGGCCGAACCGGCGCGTGTCCTCCCAGTCGAGCACCGTGAATTCACCGGACTTCGTCGCGACGATGTTCCAGCAGCCGAGGTCGTTGTGCTGCAGTGACCCGGGCACGCCGTCGAGCCCGTCGAGGAGACGCGAGTCGATGTGTGGCCATCGGGGGAGCACGTGCTCGTACAGCCTTCGAAGCTCGGGCAGCGCGGACCCGGATGGTCCCACCGTCTGGGTCGCGACAGTGAGGAGCCACGTCGCGATGCGTTCGACGATCTCTTCTCGCTCGCGCAGCGATCGGCGAGAGCCGAGGATTGCCGTGAGCTGCGTTCCAAGCCCTGCTGTCTCGACAGATGCCCCGAAGCCTGCCGATTCGAAGCGTGCAACGAGCCGCGGCGCCCGTGCGGCAGCGGCGCCGCCGGCCAAGGCCACGATTCCGAGTCCTTCGGCGTCACGTGCGAACGCGCCCGCGTCACCACGAATGCGCGCGAACTTGAGGATCCACCGAGGGGCGCGCGCTGCCCGTTCGAACAGCGCGAACATGCCTCGTGAGCGGGCGTCGCCCTGTCCGCAGACGAGGTACCAGTCGAGCTCTGCGCCGATTCCGAGCTCCGCCCGCGCGCTCGTGACGAGGAACGGCTCGAGGCCGGCCGGGCACGCGATCGTGATCGTCGTGGCGGGTCGCCGCTTCAAGATCGGCACGGGTTTCCGGACGAGCAACGGTTTGACGGCTCGTCGCCACCGAGCCCGCGGGACGGTCCATGTTTCGAGCGCGTAGGACGCGACATGTGGGCGGTCGAGCGGAAGGACGATCGCGGGATTGTCGCTGGAAGGAAGAGCCGCAAAGGTGCGACACCGTCGGTCGCCCCGGCACGGATGTGACCCTCGTGCGACGATCGCCTTCGCATCGCTGGCAACGAAGTCCTCTGATCTCGATACGACAGCGACGTCGGCCTGCCGATCCTCGACGAGTTCGACGCCCATTTGCTGCAGTTCGTCACGCCAGCCCGGCGCATCGTCGCGCAGAAACGCAGTCTCAGCCCGGAACGGGAGCAAGAAGAGCAGATCGGCCCTGGGGGTCCTCACGCGGTCAGGTCGGCGTACATCTGCTCGTATGCGCGAACCATCAGCTTGGCGTCGAATCGTTGCGCCCACACCTCGTACGCGCGTGCAGCGAGGAGCGCTCGCAATGCATCATCCTCGATGAGCCGGCGAATTGCCGTGGCAAGCGCTCTCGGATCATCGGGCTGCACAAGAAGGGCCGTCTCGCCGTCACGGAGAGCCTCCGGGATGCCGCCAACCGTGGTAGCGACTATCGGCACCTTCGTCGCCATGGCTTCCAGCACGACGAGTGGCAGCCCTTCGAACCGGGACGGCGCGACCAGCACGTCGAACGCCGCTAGCGCGGGGCGAGCCGACTCGCGGTAACCAGCGAGGACGAACCGCTTGGACACACCCGCGCTGACGGCAATCCTTCGCAGATCCTCCTCGGCGGGGCCCGAGCCCACTACCACCCCGTTCAGACCAGGGAGTAGCGCGAGGGCACGGACGAACACATCGAATCCCTTCTGGGGGTCGAGTCGCCCGATCGCACCGACAACGGGTGACGGCGCCAGTTGTTCGACCTGAGTGCCGGCGGTTCCCGGGACGCCGTTCCAGATGGTGCGGACCGAGCCTCGAGGCAAACCCGCGTCGGTCTCCACGAATCGCGCTGTCCGCTCACCGACAGCAACGTGAGCCGACAGTCGAGCCGAGGTGCGCCGCTTGAACCACCGCGACAGCTGCGAGTCGGAATGCAAGGGGAGGTGCTCGACGGCGACGACGTTCGCGCTGGGTGTGGCCAGCGCGCCGAGGAGTCCGTACTGTGCCGCATAGGGAGTCCGAAGATTGACGTGGATGATCCCGGGGTCGAGACGGCGGAGCGCCCGGACATGGGCGAGGATCGCGGCGACGTCACGCTTCGTGCGGACGGCCGGGAGAACGACAGCCGAGGTTCCCGCCCGGGCGGCCACGAGACGATCGATGACCTCCGTGCATGTGCCCAGCGCGGTCACGCGGTAGTTGGCGCTCAGCCCGCCGAGCAACGTCACCAGGACCTGCTCGGCGCCTCCGAAAGTGGAGGCGTCCGTATACACCGCGAGGTGTTCCGTCAGGAGAGGACCCGTTCGTAGAGCGAGACGAGCGGCTCGACCGCCCGCTGTGGCGTGTACGTGCTCGAGAAGAGCCGATGAGCCGATGCTCCTCGCTCCCGGCGTTCACCGGCATCGTTCAGCAGGCGAATCGCGGCTCGGGCGAGTTCCTCGGTCGAACCGGGACCGTCCACGACCACCACGCCGTCATCCGCGTCGACGCCTTCTGCTCCCATCGGGGTGGTGATCACCGGGACGCCAGACGCCAGTGCCTCGAGCACCTTCACCTTCATGCCGGAGCCACGCTCCAGTGGAAACAGGAGTACGGAAGCCTCCTGGAGGAAGTCCGCGGCTGAGGGAATCGTTCCGAGAACGTCGATGCGCGAACCTCTGAGGCCAAGCTGGTCGGTCCCTCGCCCGGCGATTCTCAGCCTCGCCTTCGGTACCTGCCGCGCGACGAGCGGCCAGACATCCTTCACGAGGCGAATGAGTGCACCAGTGGTAGGCGGCCACGATGCCGTACCGATGAACGCGACCGTCGGGTCGCCGTCGAGCGACGCACGGCGATAGTGCGAAGGGTCGACCGAGAGCGGTGACACGGCGACGCTTGCGCCCGGCGCCATGCGCCGAATTTCGGCCGCCACGAGTGGTGAGTTGGCGGCAAAGAACACATGGCGGCGCATTGCCGCCAACTCCCCGAGCCGACGGACGACGAGCCAGGAGAGGGAACTCCCACGGAGCGACCGGTCGTGGCGCGCGAGGTAGTGGACATTCACCACGGCAGGCAATCTCAGATCGGCGCTACACCAGGCAGCATCGATCTGGTCGAGATGGAGAAGGTCGACGTCCGCTGCGAGCTCTCTGACCCGCGAGCCGAACGACCCCCGGCTGAGTGCCCCGCACGGCCGCATGAGCATGTCGAGTCGATCACGCCACGTCTCCGCTCGTTCAGCATCGACAAGCTCGACGTCCAGGCCGGCCGGAGGCATGCCGTTGACCGACGCGGGGCGGAGTGCAGCTACCGCGCGATAGTCGATGCCTTGCGCCCGGAGTCCCTGAAGCAGGCCGATTGCGCATCGGCCGGCCGCGCCGCCTTCGAGTGCTGGCACGTCCGGCAGGACGGTGAGCAATTTCAAGTCAGGGTTTTTCCGCGGCTCGGCCGAACACGTTTCCTACCGTAGCTGGCCCGTCCGCTGATGAATCCCGGTCGGATCACGGTCTAGGCTCCGCGGGTGGAGATCGTGCGGCTGGAGCGCTCTCGCCTCGACGAAGCAAGCGCCGTCCTCGCGCGGGCGTTCTTCGACGATCCCGCGTGGGTCTGGCTCTTGCCGGATGCGGACCGCCGCGCGCGGCTCCTGCCCTGGCTCTTCCGGATCGGGTTCGACATCACGGCGGCGGAGGTCTATGCGACCGAGGGCGAGGTGCTCGGGGCCGCGCGCTGGCTGGCGCCCGGTCGCGCCCCGCTGCGTGTCGGCGCGACGGTGCGTGCGCTCGTGACGACGCCGCTGCGGCTGGGCTCGACGACGGGCCCGTTCCTCGCGTACGGCCGCGCGGTCGAGTCGCTCCGTGTCGAGGCGACGGCCGGCCCGCACTGGTACCTCGCCGGCATCGGCGTCGAACCGGCCGCCCGCCGGCAGGGCATCGGCGGCGCGCTGCTCGTGCCCGGCATCGAGGCGTCCGAGCGAGACGGCGTTCCAGCCGTCCTGCTGACGAACAACGAGCAGAATCTCTCGTTCTACGAAGCGCACGGGTTCCGCACGGTGCGCGAAGCCCAGACGCCCGAAGACGGCCCGCACGCCTGGGCTATGGTCAGGCGGCCGTGAGCGAGAGCCCTCCGAAGCGCTATCCAGACCGCGACGAGATCGCCGCGGTGCGCGTCGAGGCAGAGGCGCTCGAGAGCGGAGCCGAGGCCGCCGACACGCGGCGCCTGGCGGGCCGGGTGATGGCGCGCCGCGACATGGGGAAGCTCGTGTTTCTCGATCTCGTCGACCGTTCCGGTCGCATCCAGCTGCTCTGTCCCGCCGCGCGCACGGGCGAGGTCGACGTCCACCTCGGCGACGTCGTCGGCGCGACCGGCAAGCCGGCGAAGAGCCGTCGCGGTGAGCCGTCGCTCGTCGTCGACGAGCTCGAAGTCCTGTCGCGCATCCGCTCGCCGCTTCCCGACACGTTCCACGGCCTGACCGACGTCGAGCAGCGCTACCGCCGCCGCTACCTCGACCTGCTGATGAACGAGGAGACGCGGGCCGACTTCATCCTCCGCTCACGCATGATCAAGGCGATCCGCGACCACCTCGACGCGGACGGGTTCCTCGAAGTCGAGACCCCGGCGCTGCAGGCCGACTACGGCGGCGCGTTCGCTCGCCCGTTCGCGACACACTCGAACGAGCTCGACCAGGACATCTATCTCCGCATCGCAGGCGGCGAGCTCTATATCAAGCGGCTGATTGTCGGCGGGCTGGAGAAGGTCTACGAGATCGGACGCGTGTTCCGCAACGAGGGCGTGTCGTACAAGCACAACCCCGAGTTCACGATGCTCGAGTGGTACGAGGCGTACGCCGACTACAACGACACGATGGAGCGGTTCGAGACGCTCGTCGAGACGGTGGCGCTCGAGATCTTGGGGACGACGAAGGTCACCTACCGTGGCCACGACATCGACCTGAGGCGACCGTGGCGGCGCGTCAGGCTCGTCGAAGCGCTCGAAGAGCACGGAGTCTGGTCGGAGGACGAGACCGAGCTTCGCGCGGTTCTCGAGTCGCGCGGCATCAACACGACCGAGGACAAGACGTGGGCGCAGCTCGTCGACCATGCGCTGACGAACTACGTCGAGCCCAGGCTGATCGAGCCGACGTTCCTGCACGACTACCCGGTCCGGCTCTCGCCCTTCGCCCGCGCCTCCGACGGCGACGACCAGATCGTCGAGCGGTTCGAGGGGTACGTCGGCGGAACGGAGCTCTGCAACGCCTTCAGCGAGCTGAACGACGCCGTCGAGCAGGAGGAACGCTTCCGGATGCAGGCGGAAGAGGGCGCCGGCGGGAACGTCGAGGCGGAGCCGGGCGACGCAGACTACGTCCAGGCGCTGTCGTTCGGCATGGCGCCGACCGGCGGCCTCGGCTTCGGCATCGACCGACTCGCTATGGTGCTTGCGGGGAAGGAGTCGATCCGCGACGTGATCCTCTTCCCTGCGCAACGTCCGCGCGCGTAACAGGGGCGAGGAATTTGTGCGGTTCGTCGCGAATATCGCGACGGATCCGTCACCGCGGCACCCCCGATCAGGGGAGTACGATGGCGCCTCGGCGAAGCAAAATCGTTTTTAGCCGCCGGTACCGGCGGAAGAGAGGTCACTGAGTGTTCGAACGGTTTACAGAGAGGGCTCGTCAGGTCGTGGTGCTCGCGCAGGACGAAGCGCGGGCGCTGAAGCACAACTACATCGGGACCGAGCACATCCTGCTCGGGCTGCTGCGCGAGGAAGAGGGCCTCGCCGCACGGGTCCTCGAGTCGCTCGACATCACCGTCGAGGAAGTGCGGGCGCAGGTCGCACGGATCGTCGGCCAGGGCGACGAGGTCACGACCGGCCAGATCCCGTTCACCCCGCGCGCGAAGAAGGTGCTCGAGCTCGCGCTGCGCGAAGCGCTGTCGCTCGGCCACAACTACATCGGCACGGAGCACATCCTGCTCGGGCTCGTGCGCGAGAACGAAGGGGTCGCCGCGCGCATCCTGCTCGACTTCGACGCCGACGCCGAGAAGATCCGCAACGAGATCATCCGCATGCTCTCCGGCCCGGGACGCCGCCAGGGCGGCGCCGCCGGCCAGGGGACCAGCGAGAAGGGGAAGAGCTCGAAGCTGCTCGACCAGTTCGGTCGCAACTTCACGAAGCTCGCGAGCGAGGGCAAGCTCGATCCCGTCGTCGGCCGCCAGACCGAGATCGAGCGGATCATGCAGATCCTCTCGCGCCGCACCAAGAACAACCCGGTGCTGATCGGCGAGCCGGGCGTCGGCAAGACCGCCGTCGTCGAAGGCCTCGCCCAGCGCATCTCGGCGAATCAGGTGCCCGACATCCTGAAGGGCAAGCAGATCTACAGCCTCGACCTCGCGGCGCTCGTCGCCGGGTCGAAGTACCGCGGTGAGTTCGAGGAGCGCCTGAAGAAGGTGATGAAGGAGATCACCCAGCGCGGCGACATCATCCTGTTCATCGACGAGCTCCACAATCTC
>Ga0105238_10000288_pt1 | contig 55846 bp, 51 predicted proteins | sample KBSC34metaG_FD_81526 | JGI IMG/M metagenome (GOLD analysis project Ga0105238, IMG submission 81526) | Corn rhizosphere microbial communities from Kellogg Biological Station, Michigan, USA - KBS C3-4 metaG | ecosystem: Host-associated > Plants > Roots > Rhizosphere > Soil | place: Michigan, USA...
ACCGGCGGCCAGGCTGTAGAAATAGCCGGAGACGGGAATGGCGAACATCAGCACGTACAGGCCAAGGTGCAGCCCGTGTGCCGCCGACTGTTGCCAGCCCGGCATGTTGGCCGGATAGGCCGGTGCCTTGTGCGTGAGACGCCACAGCAGGCGCACGCAGACCAGCGCCAGTACGGTCACGCCCAGCCACTTGTGCCAGGAAAAATACTTCAGCTTGGTCGGGGTCAGGCCGGGAATGTTGACCATGGTCAGCCCCAGGCCGAAGGCGGAGATGATCAACAGGGCAATCAGCCAGTGCAGCAGCACGGCGGGTTTGGTATAGCGTTCCATAGGATGTGGCGAGCGTAGGTGGCGTTTGGAGCGGCTGGCTCTGCAATGGTTCTGCAGGACGGGCGGGCCGGGCTGGCGTCGCGAAATCCGCGAAGATTCCGGACGGCAAGCGATCATGCCACTCTTTTTGACCCTGCTGAGTATAAAGAGCTTTCGCTGCTCGTATTACTCGCCGAAATGGCACTTCAGCCATCCGGTTTTGCGAGTAATCCTAACAATGATTCAGGTTTTTGGTGGCGCCAATGAAAAATGGCGCACATTGCTGTGCGCCATTCGTTCATTTTGCTGATCGTTGATACGAACTATCAGATCTGCTTGGCCAGTTCCACGGCGGTACCGATGTAGTTGGCCGGGGTCATGGCCAGGAGGTGATCCTTGGCTTCTTGCGGGATGGCCAGGCCATTGATGAAGTCGCGCAGGGCCTCCTTGGAAATGCCCTTGCCGCGGGTCAGTTCCTTCAGCTGCTCATACGGATTCTCGATGCCATAGCGGCGCATGACGGTCTGCACCGGCTCGGCCAGCACTTCCCAGGTGGCGTCGAGGTCGTCGGCCAGGCGCTGCGGGTTGACTTCCAGCTTGTTCAGGCCGCGCAGGCAGCTGTCATAGGCCAGCAGGGTGTAGCCGAAGCCCACGCCGATGTTGCGCAGCACGGTGGAGTCGGTCAGGTCACGCTGCCAGCGCGAGACCGGCAGCTTCTCGGCCAAGTGCTTGAGCACGGCGTTGGCCATGCCCAGGTTGCCTTCGGAGTTCTCGAAGTCGATCGGGTTGACCTTGTGCGGCATGGTCGAGGAACCGATTTCGCCGGCCTTGGTGCGCTGCTTGAAGTAGCCCAGGGAGATGTAGCCCCAGATATCGCGGTTCAGGTCCAGCAGGATGGTGTTGGTGCGGGCCACGGCATCGAACAGTTCGGCCATGTAGTCGTGCGGCTCGATCTGGATGGTGTAGGGGTTGAAGGTCAGGCCCAGGCGCTTTTCCACAACTTCCTTGGAGAAGGCCGCCCAGTCGGTCTGCGGGTAGGCCGACAGGTGGGCGTTGTAGTTGCCCACGGCACCGTTCATCTTGCCCAGGATCTCGACGCTGGCGATGCGCTTGGCGGCGCGTTGCAGGCGCGCCACGACGTTGGCCACTTCCTTGCCCAGGGTGGTCGGGCTGGCCGGCTGGCCGTGGGTGCGCGAGAGCATCGGCACGGCGGCGTGTTCGTGGGCCAGGGCGGTCAGCTTGGCGATCACGGCTTGCAGCGAGGGCAGCAGCACGGTGTCGCGCGCGGCCTTCAGCATCATGCCGTGCGAGGTGTTGTTGATGTCTTCGGAGGTGCAGGCGAAGTGAATGAATTCAGAGGCGGCCACCAGTTCGGGCACATCCTTCACTTGTTCCTTGAGCCAGTATTCCACGGCCTTGACGTCGTGGTTGGTGACGGCTTCGATTTCCTTGATGCGGGCGGCGTCGGCTTCGGTGAAGTCGGCGGCCAGCTTGTCCAGCAGCGCGCGAGCCTCGGGCGAGAACGGCTTGATCTCGGCGAAACCAGCTTCGGACAGCGCTTGCAGCCAGGCAATCTCGACCTTCACGCGATGGTGCATGAAGCCCGCTTCAGACAGCAGCGGACGCAGTTGATCGGTCTTGGAGGCGTAGCGGCCGTCCAGCGGGGACAGGGCCGAGAGAGCGGAGAGGGACATGATGGAAACGATGGAAACGGAAGAGATGCGTTGACTGAAGATTGGCGAGTTTTGGCAGGCTTTTATGCCAAAACCCGAATCGCCTGAGCCCGGCATTTTACCATCGGCACGCCGGCCGGCCCAATTTTCCCGTCCGCGCAGTCCTGATGGACCGTTGCATTCCGTTCCTGGCGCGATTCTTCATAAATTTGTCAGGAAATGCGAATGTTATAATCGAATGAGATTATTACTCCACACGCTATGCTAAAACTCATCGGCTCCAATGCCAGTCCGTTCGTGCGCAAGGTGCGCGTCGTGATGGCCGAAAAAAAGATCGATTACGAATTCATCCTGGAAGATGTCTGGAGTGCATCGACCACCATCCAGGAAAGCAATCCGCTGGGCAAGGTGCCCTGCCTGCTGATGGATGATGGCGGTGCCATGTTCGATTCGCGGGTGATCGTCGAATATCTCGACACCCTGACGCCGGTCGGCAAGCTGCTGCCGCCCAATGGCCGCGAGCGCGCCGAGATCAAGTGCTGGGAAGCGCTGGCCGATGGCGCTCTGGATGCCGCCGTGCTGGTGCGCCTGGAAAAGACCCTGCGTCCGACCAAGCAGCAGAGCCCGGAATGGATCAAGCGCCAGTGGAGCAAGGTGGAAGCTTCGTTGAAGGCGATGGCCGATGGCCTGGGCGAAAAGCCCTTCTGCGTGGGCAACCATTACACCCTGGCAGACGTGGCCGTGGGCTGTGCGCTGGGTTGGCTGGCATTCCGCTTCCCGGACTTGGCCTGGCGTGAGGATTATCCGCAACTGGCGCGGCTGTTCGACAAGGTGTCCGAACGGGCCAGCTTCAAGGAAACCGTGCCGCATCTGTGAGGCCGGGCCCTGGGTCCTTCGCCATGGGGCCTTGGCCAAATTTGGCGATGACGTAAAAAAGCGCGCTCCGAGGAGCGCGCTTTTTGTTTGCCTTCGGCTGCTTGCGATTACTCGCTGGCCGGGGACATCTGGCTTTGCAGGTAATTCTGGATGCCGACCTTGTCGATCAGGTCCAGTTGGGTTTCCAGCCAGTCGATGTGTTCTTCGGTGTCGTCCAGGATCATCTGGAACAGTTCGCGCGAGACGTAATCGCCATGCTGTTCGCAGGTGGCGATGCCTTCCTTGACGGTCTTGTGGGCCGCCTGCTCCAGCTTCAGGTCGCATTGCAGCATTTCCTGGGTGTTCTCGCCGATCATCAGCTTGTGCAGCGCCTGCAGGTTGGGCAGGCCGTCGAGCATCAGGATGCGGTCGATCAGCTTGTCAGCGTGCTTCATTTCGCCGATGGATTCGGCGTATTCCTTGGCACCGATCTTGTCCAGGCCCCAGTGCTTGTACATGCGGGCATGCAGGAAGTACTGGTTGATGGCTGTGAGCTCATTGGTCAGTTGAGCATTGAGCAACTTGATGACTGCGGGATCGCCTTTCATGGGGATTACCTTTAAAAATTGATGTGAGAGGAAAACCGCGTTAATTATGGGTGACTGTATAGCTGCCTGACCGCGGACGGACGGATCATAGTCCAGATGCCTGCATTGTTCAGCAAGAATTAGCGGTAATCATTCTTACCTTCGTTGTCCGGTAGACAGAAAATCAAAAAAAACCTCCGTCGCCAGGCGAGGGAGGTTTTCGGTTGCAGGCCCGTGGGGCAGGGCTTGCCGGGAAGTGCCGGGATGGCACTTCCCTTGGATGTAGCGACTGCTGAAGTTTATTTCTTGTCAGGATCGGTCACAAAACCGATCTTGGTCAGCCCTCCGGACTGCGCCGCCGACATCACCTGCGCCACCTTTTCATACTGGGTGGTGCGCTCGGCGCGCAGGTGCATTTCCGGTTGCGGCTGCTTCTGGGCGGCCACGGCGATGCGGGCGCTCAGTTCGCTGCTGTCGATCTTTTCTTCATTCCAGAAGACGTTGCCGGCCGCATCGATGGACAGGTTGATGCTTTCCGGCTTCACCTGGTCCGGCTGGCTGCTGGCCTTGGGCAGGTCGATCTTGACCGCATGGTTCATCACCGGGATGGTGATGATGAAGATGATCAGCAAGACCAGCATCACGTCCACCAGCGGGGTGGTGTTGATCTCGGGATTGAAATCGTCGTCCGAATCGGACAGGGAGCCCATGCCCATCATGCCCTCCCGACTGCGGTCAGCTTGGCCTTGCCGCCATTGGGCTGGCCGTCTTCACCGGCGGCGCGGGCACCGGTGACGAACAGGGCGTGCAGGTCGAAGCCGAACTTGTTGAGCTTGGCGATGGTGGTCTTGTTGCCGCGTACCAGGGCGTTGTAGCCGAAGGTGGCGGGAATGGCCACGGCCAGGCCCAGCGCGGTCATGATCAGGGCTTCGCCGACCGGGCCGGCGACCTTGTCGATGCTGGCCTGGCCGGTGGTGCCAATGGAGACCAGCGCGTGGTAGATACCCCAGACAGTGCCGAACAGGCCCACGAACGGTGCGGTCGAACCGACCGAGGCCAATACTGCCATGCCGGTCTGCAGCTTGCCGGAGGCTTCGTCGATGGCCTGGCGCAGCGACAGGGTGACCCAGTCGCTCACCGACAGTTGATCGTGCAGGTGGCCCTTGTGGGCGGTGTGGTGGCTCATGGCCGTGACACCGGCCTTGGCGACTTCGGCGAAGGGATTGTCATGGCCCAGGGTGGCCACGCCTTCGGGCAGGCTGGTGGTATCCCAGAACTGGTGACCGGCGGCGGCCGAGGCCTTGCGGAAACGCAGCAGCTGGAAGGCCTTGGTGAAGATCACGTACCAGGACGCGATCGACATGGCCAGCAACAGGACGGCGACGCCCTTGGTAACGAAATCGCCTTGGGCCCAGAGGCTTTCCAATCCGTACGGACTAACTTCCATGATGTTTCCTTCTATTTTTGGCTATCAGATGAGGGGAATGATGAAACGAAATGACTGCCTGGCCGGGCAAGACCCGGCCAGGCGAGATGCTTTGCTCAGTTCAGGCGGAAGGCCAGGCTGCCGACCGTGCTGACGGTGATGGCCTTGCCGTTTTCGATATAAGGCTTGAAGACGGCGCGCATCACGGCGCTGCGGGCGGCATCGTCCAGGCGCGAATAACCGGAGGACTTGGTGATCTCGACCTTTTCGGCGCGGCCGCTGGTGTTGACGGTCACGCGGAATTCCACCACGCCTTCTTCACCCATGCGGCGCGAGACGCTGGGATACGTCGGGTTCGGCTTCTCGATATATTCGATACCGGAAGTGATCTGCTTGGGCAGGACCGGGCCAGGCGGTGCGGCGGGGGCCGGCGTCGGTTCGGCAGCCACCTGCGGAGCCGGTGCGGCCGGTTGCGGCGGCTGGGGCGGTGCAGTGATGGCAGTCGGCGCCGGCGTTTCGGTGACGGGAACCGGCTTGGGCGGTGCCACCACCTTCTTGACGATCTTCACCTGCTTGGGCGGGGCCGGCTCGGCCTTGGGCGGCGCGGGCTCAGGGGCCTTCTCGGGGACGATGAAGGTGGCGATGACTTCCTTGGGAACGGCGCTGGCGACCTGGTGGACCAGGCCGCTTTGCAACGCCCAGAAAAAGGCGATGTGCAACAGGATGATCAGGCCCAGCGGGCCGATCTTGCGTACCTGGCGCATCAGGGCGCTGGGTGGGCTGACACTCATGAGAGACGGTGAAATGGCGTTCATTGATCTGGTTCAGGCAGCGGCCAGTGACGGATGGAATACTACCGGACGCACACCTTGCTGTGTTTGACGGGAACTGCTGAGGCATTCGCGCAGGACGTTCTTGGCGCAGGAATGGCACTTGCCGCAGCAGGTGCCCACGCCAAGCTGCTTGCGCAGCTCGGCCATGGACGACACGCCTGCATCGACCGCCTGATGGATCTTGCCTTCAGAGATGTTGTTACAAACACATACGATCATTTTACGCCTTGCTGCCTGCTTCATCAGGCTCTTGACTTGACGATGGCTAAGTTCTCGCTCCTGCAACCATGCGCGAGAAGAAGTTGAATTTTTCCTGCGGCGGCATCGTGCGTTCCACTACATGCGCCCATTGTTCCGACAGTTGCTGGCAGGTGGCCCGCAGCACCGGTGCCAGGTTGGGCAGGTCCGCCAGGGCCTTGAGGTGTCTTTCGATCACCGAGGCCAGCTTCACGCAGCTCTGCGTTTCCTGGCTGTTGTTGGCGGTGTAGTGCGACATCAGATGCAGCACGGCGGAGACCAGAAGTTCAGGCTGGGCCGGTGCGTTGCTCGGTTCCACGAATGTGGACGTCATGTTCTCGTTGACCATCAAACTCTCCTCGCTGGGCTAGCTTGGCTGGCGGTGCGTCATGACGAACGACGCTGGCTGGCCTGTTTATGGATCCACCTTGTCTTGATACTGCCGGCTTACGCCGTCAGGATCAGCTTGTTCAGCTGGGTCAGACGCAATTTGTAGATGCGACCGCCGTGATCAATCTCAAGCTCGCGCATCTGACGGAACAGGTCCGTACTCTTGATGCGGGTGATCGGTGTTCCGTTGGCGGTCGTGCCCGGCTTGTTGCGACGGTCCATGCTGTTGTCGTTCAGTTGGCTCATTACAATCACCTCCTATTAAATGCGAACAATTCTTATTTAGATTATTTGCGATTTGCGGCGGGATTGCAAGTGCTTTTATCGGTGTGATTGATAATTTTTATCATTTAGGGTCTTGCAGGAAACACTTCAAGCCTATCAAGGCTGTCAAGCTTGCCTAAAAGAAAATGCCCCGGCGCGAAGATCGCGCGCGGGGCATCCGATAGTTGCCTTTGTGAAAGCTTAATCCGGCAGTGCGCCGCTTTCGATGATGCCGCCACCCAGGCAGACGTCGCCGTCATACAGCACCGCCGACTGCCCCGGCGTGACCGCCCATTGCGGGGTGTCGAAGGCCAGCGAGAAGCTGCTGCCGGCATCGGCAAAGCCACAGGGAACATCCGCCTGGCGATAGCGCGTCTTGGCCGACAAGGCCGGCAGTTGCGGCGCGTGGCCCGCCACCCAGCTGATCTGGCCGGCGGAGAGGGTCGGCGAGAGCAGCCAGGGGTGGTCATGCCCTTGGACGATGTAGAGGGTATTGTTTTCCACGTCCTTGCGGGCCACGTACCAGGCGTCGCCATGGCCATCGGCATTCTGGTGCGCCTTCAGGCCACCGATGCCGATCCCCTTGCGTTGGCCCAGCGTATAGAAGGACAGGCCCACGTGCTCGCCCACAGTCTGGCCGTCGGCGGTCTTGATCGGGCCGGGCTTGTAGGACAGGTAGCGGTTCAGGAATTCACGGAAAGGGCGCTCACCGATGAAGCAGATGCCGGTCGAGTCCTTCTTCTTCGCGTTTGGCAGTTGCAGCTGCTCGGCGATCTTGCGCACTTCGGTCTTGTGGATCTCGCCCAGGGGGAACACCGTGCGCGAGAGTTGCTCCTGGTTCAGGCGATGCAGGAAATAGCTCTGGTCCTTGCTGGCGTCGAGTGCCTTGAGCAACTGGAAGTCGCCCTGCGGCCCCTGGCGCACGCGCGCGTAGTGGCCGGTGGCGATCAGGTCGGCACCCAGCTTCATGGCGTGGTCGAGGAAGGCCTTGAACTTGATCTCGGCGTTGCACAGCACGTCAGGATTGGGCGTGCGCCCGGCCTGGTATTCACGCAGGAATTCGGCGAAGACGCGATCCTTGTATTCGGAAGCAAAATTCACTGCCTCGATATCCACCCCGACCACATCAGCCACGCTGACCGCGTCGATCCAGTCTTCGCGGGTGGAACAGTATTCCGAATCGTCGTCGTCTTCCCAATTCTTCATGAACAGGCCGATGACCTCATAGCCTTGCTCCTTCAGCAGCCATGCCGAAACAGACGAATCCACGCCGCCCGACATGCCGATGACTACTCTTTTCTTGCTCATGTTGTTTCCGTTCAATGCGGCCCTCCGCAAAGGGGGCCGCCAAGTGATGCGCCCGCGTCAGCCGGGCAGGGCGCCGATGGCGCTGGGATCCGTATGCACCAGTTCCAGCGGTGCGCGCTGGCCGGCCAGGTAATCGTCCACGCAACGCAACACCAACGGGCTGCGATGCCGTTCGGCGCAGGCGGCCAGTTCGTCGCGTGTCATCCAGACGGCGCGCACGATGCCCTCGTCCAGTGGCCGGTCCAGCGCCTCGCCAACCGTCCCCGCAAAGGCAAAGCGCAGGTAGGTGACCGACAGGCCGCCGCGCGAGGACGACACGTTGCGTGAAAGATAAGTCCCCACCAGCGCCGTCGGTGTGAAGACATGCGCCGATTCTTCCAGCGCTTCGCGCACGGCTGCCTCGATCAGGGACTCGCCCGGTTCCAGGTGGCCGGCCGGCTGGTTGATGCGCAGTCCGCCGGCGCTGTGCTCTTCCACCATCAGGAAGCGGCCGTCGCGCTCGATGATGGCGGCTACGGTGACAGAGGGTTTCCAGACTTCAGACATTGATGACCTCGTGAATCCGCCATTTTACCCTGTCAGGGCCGACTCTTCAGCGCCCGGGCCGCCACTGCGCGGGAGCGCCGGGCTTTTCTTGCCTGCCCGCCAATTTCTCGCCGCACAAGGCGAGTCGTGTAAGATTGGGCCAAGAATCCACAAAAAAAGGAGTCAGGAATGAGGATAGCGATCCCCGCCGAAAGCCGGGACGGAGAAACCCGTGTCGCCGCCACCCCCGAAACCGTCAAGAAACTGGTGGCGGCCCGGCACGAAGTGATGGTGGAGTCCGGCGCCGGGGTCAAATCCAGCATTCCTGACGAGGCCTATGTGGCCGTCGGCGCCAGCATCGGCAGTGCCGAAGCGGTCTATACCGCCGAGATCCTGCTCAAGGTGCGCGCCCCCAATGAGGCCGAGCGCGCCCGTCTCAAGCCGGGTACCGTGGTCGTCGGCATGTTGAATCCCTTCGATGCCGACAACATCGCCGCGATGGCCGCCGCCGGCCTGACCGCCTTCGGCCTCGAAGCCGCGCCTCGCACCACCCGGGCGCAATCGCTGGACGTGCTGTCCTCGCAGGCCAACATTGCCGGCTACAAGGCCGTGCTGATGGCCGCCAACACCTATCAACGCTTCATGCCCATGCTGATGACCGCCGCTGGTACCGTCAAGGCCGCGCGCATGCTCATCATGGGGGCCGGCGTGGCCGGCCTGCAGGCCATCGCTACGGCCAAGCGGCTGGGGGCGGTGATCGAGGCCTCCGACGTGCGTCCGGCGGTCAAGGAGCAGATCGAATCGCTGGGGGCCAAATTCCTGGACGTGCCCTTCCTGACCGAGGAAGAAAAGGAAATCGCCCAGGGCGTGGGCGGCTATGCCCGCCCCATGCCACCGGACTGGATGAAGCGCCAGGCCGAACTGGTCCACGAACGCGCCAAACAGGCCGACATCATCATCACCACCGCCCTGATCCCCGGTCGCAAGGCCCCGGTGCTGATCAGCGAAGAGACCGTCAAGGCCATGAAGCCCGGTTCGGTGATCCTGGACATGGCGGTCGACCAGGGCGGCAACTGTCCCTTGTCGGAACCCGGCAAGACCGTCATCAAGCACGGCGTGCACATCATCGGCGAAGGCAACCTGGCGGCCCTGGTGGCGGCCGATGCCTCGGCCCTGTACGCGCGCAACGTACTGGACTTCCTCAAACTGATCATCGATGCCGAAGGCAAGCTGGTCATCAACAAGGAAGACGATATCGTCGCGGCCACGCTGCTCTGCCAGGGTGGCGAGATCCTGCGCAAATGAATCTGCCGGCCCGGGTCGGCAGAAAACCCGGGCGTTTTCAGTCCCCCTCACGCCCATCACTTTTGAAACAAGAAGGAAGAAGTACATGCAACGCATCATGCTGCGCGCGAAGATCCATCGCGCCTCGGTCACCCAGTGCGACCTGAACTATGAAGGTTCCTGCGGGATCGACGAAGACCTGCTGGAAGCCGCTGACATCCGCGAGTTCGAGAAGATCGAACTCTACAACGTCAACAACGGTGAACGTTTCTCCACCTATGCCATTCGCGGCAAGCGCGGCAGCGGCGAGATCTCGTTGAACGGCGCGGCGGCCCGCCTGGCGCACCTGGGCGATCTGCTCATCATCTGTACCTATGCCCCGATGAGCGATGAAGAAGTCGCCAGCTACAAGCCCAAGGTGGTCTTCGTGGACGACAAGAACCGCATCACCAGCCTCAAGGCGATCTGACCCTCGACAAGAACCATGCGGCCCGTTTCACCAGCGGGCTGCCTCACAAGGAGGAACACCATGGAAGTCAGCCACACCATCATCAACCTGATCATCTTCGTGCTGGCCATCTACGTTGGCTACCACGTGGTCTGGACGGTGACCCCGGCCTTGCACACGCCTTTGATGGCGGTGACCAATGCCATCTCGGCCATCATCATCATCGGCGCCATGCTGGCCGCGGGCCTCACCGAAGGCACGGTCGGGCGCATTGCCGGCACGCTGGCCGTGGCGCTGGCGGCGGTGAACGTGTTCGGCGGCTTCATGGTGACCCAGCGCATGCTGGAAATGTTCAAGAAGAAAGAGCCCAAGGCCAAGTCGGGAGAACGAGCATGAGCATGAACCTGGTGACCCTGCTGTACCTGATCGCATCGATCTGCTTCATTCAGGCCCTGAAGGGTCTCTCGCACCCGGCCACGGCGCGCCGTGGCAACAGCTTCGGCATCGCCGGCATGGTCATCGCCGTGCTGACAACGCTGGCGCTGATCGTCAAGATCAAAGGGGAGGGTACCAATCCTTCCGGTGATATCGGCTACCTGCTGGTGGCCGGCGGCGTGATCGTCGGTGGCGGCATCGGCGCTTATCTGGCGCGCAGCGTCGAGATGACCAAGATGCCCGAACTGGTGGCGGCGATGCACTCGCTCATTGGTCTGGCGGCGGTCTGTATCGCGGTGGCGGCGGTGGCCGAGCCGTGGGCGCTGGGCATTTCGGCGCACGGGCAGCTGATCCCGGTGGGCAACCGGGTCGAACTGTTCATCGGTACTTTTGTGGGTGCCATCACCTTCTCGGGTTCCGTGATCGCCTTCGGCAAGCTCTCGGGCAAGTACAAGTTCCGCCTGTTCCAGGGTGCGCCGGTCAACTTCGCCGGCCAGCATTTCCTGAACCTGCTGCTGGCGGTGGCCATGATCGGCTTCGGCATCATCTTCGTGCTGACGCAAAACTGGCTGCCCTTCATCATCATGGCCGCCATCGCCTTTGCGCTGGGCGTGCTCATCATCATCCCCATCGGCGGGGCGGACATGCCGGTGGTGGTCTCGATGCTCAACAGCTATTCCGGCTGGGCGGCGGCGGGCATCGGTTTTTCGCTGAACAACTCCATGCTCATCATCGCCGGTTCGCTGGTGGGTTCGTCCGGCGCGATCCTGTCCTACATCATGTGCAAGGCGATGAACCGCTCCTTCTTCAACGTGATCCTGGGCGGCTTTGGCGGTGAAGCGGCGGCCGCTGGTGGCGGGGCGCAGCAGCAGCGCAACGTCAAGTCGGGATCGGCCGACGATGCGGCGTTCCTGATGGGAAATGCAGAAACCGTCATCATCGTGCCGGGTTACGGGCTTGCCGTCGCACGCGCGCAGCATGCACTGAAGGAATTGACCGAAAAGCTGACCCACAACGGCGTGACCGTGAAATACGCGATCCACCCGGTGGCCGGCCGCATGCCGGGCCACATGAACGTGCTGCTGGCCGAGGCCGAAGTGCCCTATGACCAGGTGTTCGAGATGGAAGACATCAACAGCGAATTCGCCCAGGCCGATGTGGTGCTGGTGCTGGGGGCCAATGACGTGGTCAACCCGGCGGCCAAGGATCCCAAGTCGCCGATTGCGGGCATGCCGATCCTGGAAGCCTACAAGGCCAAGACCGTGATCGTGAACAAGCGCTCCATGGCAGCGGGTTATGCAGGTCTGGACAATGAGCTGTTCTACATGGACAAGACCATGATGGTCTTTGGCGATGCCAAGAAGGTCATCGAAGATATGGTCAAGGCGGTGGACTGATCTTCCCCAGCCTCAATGAAAAAACGGGTTGCGCAGTGATGCGCAACCCGTTTTGTCTTGGATCCGTGCAGTCGGAAGGTGCTGCTTACTTGGTACCGAAAATCCGATCCCCCGCATCGCCCAGCCCAGGCACGATGTAGGCATCCTCATCCAGGTGGGAATCCAGGGAAGCGACGTAAAGCTTCACATCCGGATGCGCATCAGCGAACACCTGCACGCCTTCCGGTGCCGCCACCAGGGCCACGAAGACGATATGCGAAGCCGGCACACCGCGCTTCTTCAGGGCATCCACGGCATAGACGGCCGAGTTGCCGGTGGCGACCATGGGGTCGCACAGGATCATGATGCGGTCCTGCAGGTCCGGCAGGCGCACCAGGTATTCCACCGGCAGGTGATTCTCGTCGCGATAGACGCCGATATGGCCCACGCGTGCCGAGGGGATCAGTTCCAGCAGGCCATCGCTCATGCCCACGCCCGCGCGCAGCACCGGCACCACGGCCAGCTTCTTGCCGGCGATTACCGGCGCTTCATAGGTCACCAACGGGGTTTCGATGGTCTCGGTGGTCAGCGGCAGGTCGCGCGTGATTTCGTAACCCATCAGCAGCGTGATCTCGCGCAGCAGGTCGCGGAAGGTGCGGGTGGAGGTGCGCTTGTCGCGCATGTGCGACAGCTTGTGCTGGATCAGCGGATGGTCGAGGATGAAGAGATTCTTGAAGCGCGGGTCTTGTTTCATGGCAAATGCGTATCTGCTGGGTGGAGCGGCGGGTGCCGCAAGTCAGCATTGTCGCATTTCCTGACCGCCTGCGCGACGCCGGGACGTCGCGCAACTGCAGCATTATTCACCTCATCGGCGACCGAACATCATCTGTTCGGCCAGCAAGCCGCGTGCTGCCGGCAGCAGGTCGATCGCGCCCAGCGACAGGCCCAGTGCCGCCTGCAGGGGTGAACCCTGGGGCGAGCCGGCAAAGATGCGCGCCATCAGGTCGGTCAGGCGAATGGTCAGGCCGCGATCCTGCCCGCGTTGGCGCTCGAAGGCCTGCAAGGCTTCGGGAGAGACCTCGCGCGCCAGCACATCGGCCAGCACGCGGGCGTCGCGCAAGCCCAGGTTCAGGCCCTGGCCGGCGACCGGATGCAGGGTTTGTGCAGCGTTGCCGATGGCCACCACGCGCCGGCTCTGGCCGGGGCGGGCGTTCAAGCCCAGCGGGAAGGCGTGGCGCGCGCTGATGCGGGTGAATCGGCCCACCCGCTCGCCGAAGGTGCGCTGCAGGGACGCGAGGAAAGCGGCATCGTCCAGCGCCAGCAATGCTTCGCCGGTGGCAGGACGTACGCACCACACCAGCGCATAGCCATCGTCCTGCGGCAGCAGGGCCAGCGGGCCTTCATCGGTGAAGCGTTCAAAGGCGCGATGGGCGATCACGCCATCGGCTTGCACGTGCGCAATGATGCCCAGTTGCTGGTAGTCGCGCTGCAGGCTTTTTTGCTGCTGTTCTCCGAAGACGCCACCCTCGGCCTGGATCACCAGTTGCGCTCGCAGTACGCATCCATCCTTGAGGGTGACGGCGACGTGGTCGTCTTCTTCCGTGATCTCCTGTGCTTCGGCGGGGCGCATCTGGGTCAGTCCCAGCGGCGCGATGGCCGCGGCCAGCGCGCGGTTGACTTCGCCATAGCGCGCCACGTAGCCCAGCGCGGGCAACTGGTAATCCTTGCGGTTCAGCAGGGTGCGGCCGAAGTGGCCACGGCGCGAGACGTGGATCTGTTCGATGGCGGTGGCACTGCGGCCGATGTCGTCCCAGGCAGCCAGTTCATCGAGGATCTGGCGGCTGCCGTAGGAAAGGGCAATGGTGCGCGGGTCAGCGGCGGCTTGTTCAGGAGACTTCATGTCCACCAGCGCGATGCGTGCGGCGGACAACTGGCGGCGCGCCAAGAGGCCGGCCACGCTCTGGCCGACCGGGCCACCGCCGCAGATGATGAGGTCGAAATCGACGGATTCCATGATGCCGGGAAATGCCTTCTGCAGAAGATTCAGGAAGGCCTCATTGTAGCGGAGCCGCGCCGGCCGGGCTTGATCCGGCGCATGCGCGGCCCTGGGGAGACGGGCGCTTAAGCCTGGCGCATCAGCGCTTCAATGTCATCGACCTTGGTGGGCACGCCCGTGGTCAGCAATTCGCAGCCGGAGGGGGTGACGTGCGCATCATCCTCGATGCGGATGCCGATGTTCCAGAACTGCTCCGGCACGCCCTCGCCCGGACGCACGTAGATGCCCGGTTCGATGGTCAGCACCATGCCGGGCTGCAGCGTGCGCCAGGGCTTGCTGCCATCGGCGGTGGCGGGATCGCGATAGTCGCCCACGTCATGCACATCCATGCCCAGCCAGTGGCCGGTGCGATGCATGTAGAACTGGCGATAGTCACCTTTTTCGATCACGTCTTCCAGCGAGCCGACCTTGGATTTGTCCAGCAAGCCGGTGTCGAGCATGCCCTGCGCCAGCACGCGCACGGCGGCGTCATGGCCATCCATGAAACGCTTGCCCGGTGCGGTCTCGGCGATGGCGGCAGATTGCGCGGCCAGCACGATCTCGTAGAGCGCCTTCTGCGGGCCGCTGAACTTGCCATTGGCCGGGAAGGTGCGGGTGATGTCGGCGGCGTAGCTGTCCAGTTCGCAGCCGGCGTCGATCAGGACCAGGTCGCCGTCCTTGATTTCGGCGTCGCCCGCGCGATAGTGCAGCACGCAGCTGTTGGCGCCGGTGGCGACGATGGAGCCATAGGCCGGATACTGCGAACCGTTGCGGCGGAATTCGTGCAGCAGTTCGGCTTCCAGGTGGTATTCACGCAGGCCGGGGCGGCAGATGCGCATGGCGCGGCAATGCGCCTCGGCGGAAATGATGCCGGCGCGCTTCATCACGTCGATCTCGTAGGCGTCCTTGAAGAGGCGCATGTCATCCAGCAGCACGCTCACATCGACCACCGCGCCGGGCGCGGACACGCCGCTGCGCGCTAGCGCGCGCACGCCCTGCAGCCAGCGCTGCAGCTGGGCATCGCGCTGGTTGTCCTGGCCCAGCGCGTAATAGACGGCGCGGGCGTCGGAGAGCAGGGCGGGCATGTTCTTGTCCAGCTCCTCGATCGGATGGGCTGCATCGAGCGCGAAGAGCTGCTGCGCCGCCTGCGGGCCGTGGCGGTAGCCGTCCCAGATTTCGCGCTCCAGGTTCTTGTCGCGGCAGAACAGGATGCTGCGGTTTTCCTTGCCGGCCACCAGTACGAGTACCGCTTCGGGCTCGGTGAAGCCGGTCAGGTAGTAGAAGTAGCTGTCGTGGCGATACGGATAATCGGCATCGCGATTGCGCATCACCTCGGGTGCGGTCGGGATGATGGCCACGCCGCCCCCGGCTTGTTGCAGGCTGGCCAGCAGGCGTGCGCGGCGGGCGACGAAGGGGGTGGCGTCGAAGCTCATGGTCGGGTTCCTTGCGGTGGCAGGTTCAGTGCTTCCAGTTGTTCGATGGTACCGACGTTGTGCCAATCGCCGCGATACACATCGCCGCCGATGCGGCCCTGGTCGGCGTACTGGCGCAGCAGCGGCCCCAGCTTGGCGTGGCTGCCGGGTGCGATGCCGTCGAACATCGCGGGGCGATACACGCCGATGTTGGCAAAAGTCAGCTTGGGCTGGCCTTCGTTGGCGATGGCGAAGTTGTTGAGCGCAAAGTCGCCCTCGGGATGGAAGGGCGGGTTCTTGACCAGGTACAGCCAGGCCAGGTCACGCTTGTCATGCGGCAGCGGATTGCCCCACGGGTCCTCGTCTTCCAGCACGGTCAGCAGTTCGCTGTAGTCGAAGTGCGGGCACCAGATGTCGCCGGAGACCGCTATGAAAGGTTCTTCACCCAGCAGGTGGCGGGCCTGGGCGATACCGCCTGCCGTTTCCAGCGCGTTCGTTTCAGGTGAATAAAAGAGCTTTGCGCCATAACGGCTGCCGTCACCGAGGGTGTCTTCGATCATCTGGCCCAGGTGGGCGTGATTGATGACGATCTCGGTGATGCCGGCGCGTACCAGCGAGAGGATCTGCCAGACGATCAGCGGGCGGCCACGTACTTTCAGCAGCGGCTTGGGGCAGGTATCGGTCAGCGGACGCATGCGCTCGCCGCGGCCGGCTGCGAAGATCATGGCTTTCATGCAGGGCGCCTCAGAAGGTATAGCCGAACTTGGGCGCGTGTTCCTGTTCGAGCTTCTCGATCAGGCGCACCAGCGGCGTGAAGGCCACGTAGCGGCGCGCGGTCTTGAGGGTGTATTCCATCACCAGCGGGATGTCCTTCAGGTAGCCATCCTTGCCGTCGCGATGCCACAGGCGCGCGAAGATGCCCAGCACCTTCAGGTGGCGCTGCAGGCCCATCCATTCGAAGTCGCGGTAGAAGGTATCGATGTCCGGCGTGACCGGCAGGCCGGCGCGGCGCGCCTTTTCCCAGTAGCGGATGGCCCAGTCCAGCACCATTTCCTCATCCCACTGGATGTAGGCGTCGCGCAGCAGCGAGACCAGGTCGTAGGTGATGGGACCGTAGACCGCATCCTGGAAGTCCAGGATGCCCGGGTTGCCCTTGGGCAGCACCATCAGGTTGCGCGAATGATAGTCGCGGTGCACGTAGACCTGGGGCTGCGCCAGGTTGTTGGCCAGGATAGCGTCGAAGGTCTTGTCCAGCACCGCGTTCTGCTCGTCGGTGAGGGTCACGCCCAGGTGCTTGCCGATATACCACTCGCGGAACAGTTCCAGCTCGCGCAGCAGCAGCGGGCGGTCGTATTCGGGCAGGGCTTCGGGCTTGCTTTGCGCTTGTAAAAGTACCAGGGCCTCGATCGCATCCATGTATAGTGCGTGCGCGCTGTCGGCCGAGAGCTGCGACAAGTAGGTCGTGGAACCCAGGTCCGAGAGCAGCAGGAAGCCGCGCTCGGTATCCTGCGCCAGTACCTTCGGCACGGTCACCCCGGTCTCGCCGAAGAGGCCGGCGACCTTCACGAAGGGACGGACGTCCTCCTGCGGCGGCGGGGCATCCATCACGATGGCACTGCCGCCGCCGGGTGTGTCCACCCGGAAATAACGGCGGAAGCTGGCGTCGGCCGAGGCCGGGCGCAGGGTGGAGGACAGCACCGGGGTATCGGCCAGGGTGGCCAGCCAGGCTTGCAATTCGGACAGGCGGAGATCGGGGGTGGAACCAGGTGAAGACATGAACTATCTGAGGAAATCGTTTGACGAGGTTGAGTTCCCATATAATAAGGGATTAAACCCAAAAAATCCGCCTGCACGGTATCTAGCCTCTCTTTTCATGATCCGGTTTTCCAAGTCTTTCACTGAACGTACTGTCAACTGGCGGCTGGCGCGTCTGTTTTCTTCGGCAATGGTAGTGGCTTCGGCCTCGGCCCTCCTGCCGCTGTCGGTGCACGCCCAGATGAGCATGCCCACCGCTGCGCCTGCCACGCCGCCCGCACAGGACCAGGACGCCCCGGTCAATGTCAGCGCCGAGCAGATGACCGGCCGTCCCGACCGCCAGGTCAACCTGGACCGCGACGTGGAGCTGGTCAAGGCAGCGACCACCATCAAGTCCGACAAGGCCGAATACCGCATCATCCAGGATGAAGTCGAGGCCACCGGCCACGTCTGGATGCAGCGCCTGCAGGACCAGTACACCGGCGACTACGCCGAGATGAACATGGGTACCGGCGCCGGCTACGTGACCAATCCGACTTACCTGATCGGCAAGAACGGCGGGCGCGGCAAGGCCGAGCGCATCGACTTCCTGTCGGACGACCAGGCCAAGGTGACGCAGGGGACCTACAGTACCTGCGAAGCACCTGATCCCGACTGGTATCTGCGCGCCAACACCATGGACCTCGACAGCGGTCGCGATATTGGCACCATGCATGGCGGGCTGCTGTATTTCAAGGATGTACCGATTTTGGGTTCGCCCTGGATGACGTTCCCGCTGTCGGGGGAGCGCAAGTCTGGCGTGCTGCCGCCCACCATCGGCATGACCAGTACCGGTGGTGCCGAGATCTCGGTGCCGTACTACTTCAACCTGGCACCCAACTATGACCTGACGCTGGTGCCGAAGTACATCGCACGCCGGGGTCTGCAGATGGGCGCGGAAACCCGATACATCGGCGATACCTACAGCGGTATTACCAACGTCGAAGGTATCCAGGACCAGCTCACCGGAACCGGCCGCTATTCGCTTTCCTCGATCCACAATCAGACCTTGGCACCCGGTCTGCAGCTGGCCTGGAACCTGAACAAGGCCTCTGACAACGACTATCCGTCGGACTTCGCGCACTCAATCACGGGCAGTACGCAGCGCCTGCTGCCGCGTAACGTCAGCCTCAGCTACGCCAGCACCTACTGGAGCGTGACCGGACTGGTATCCAAGTACCAGCTGCTGCAGGATGTCAACGCACCGATCGGCAAGCCCTACGACCGGGTGCCGCAGATCACTTTCACGGGTAACCGCTACGACATCGGCGGATTCGACTTCAGTACCACCGCCGATTTCACCCGCTTCTCCAGCGGCGACCTGATCGGCGGCGACCGTGCCTACGTCACGCAGTCGGTGTCTTATCCCATCATCCGCCCGGGCTATTTCATCACGCCCAAGGTGATCCTGGATGCGACCAGCTACAACCTGAACAACGTCTCGGCCGGTCAGCCGACCAACCTGACGCGGACCGTACCGACGGTGTCGCTGGACTCGGGCCTGATCTTCGAGCGTGACGCCAACCTGTTCGGCCGCAGCGTGACGCAGACGCTGGAACCGCGCCTGTTCTACGTTCGTACCCCTTACCGCGACCAGTCGCAGTATCCGGTGTTCGATTCCGGCCTGGCCGACTTCAACTTCGCACAGATCTTCACCGAGAACCGCTTCGTCGGCCACGACCGCATCAGCGACGCCAACCAGCTGACCGCCGCCGTCACTTCTCGTTTGATCGAGGAGAATGGCCTGGAGCGCCTGCGTGCCGCCATCGGCCAGCGCTACTACTTCGCCGACCCCAAGGTCGCCGTGAGCGGCACCACGACCACCACGCTGGGCAGCAAATCCGACCTGCTGATGGCCCTGGGTGGCCAGATCACCCGCGAGTTCTCCACCGACAACACGGTGCAGTACAGCGAGACCTTGCGCCAGATCGTGCGTTCCACTTTCGGCATCCGCTGGCAGCCGGCCCCCAAGCGCGTGCTGAACCTGCAATACCGCCTGGATCGCACCTACATCAACCCCTACACCGGCGTGCTCGATCCGCTCAAGCAGGTCGACGTGTCGGGCCAGTGGCCGATTACCCAGCGCATCTACGCCGTCGGCCGCATGAACTATTCGATTCCCGACCGCACCGTGGCCGAAGGCCTGGCCGGCTTCGAGTACAAGGCCGACTGCTGGGTCTTCCGGGTGGTGGCGCAACGCATCCCGACCTCGTCCACCAAGGCATCGACGGGCTTCTTCATCCAGCTCGAACTCAATGGCCTGTCCAAGATCGGGTCCAACCCGCTGGATGCCATCAAGAGCAGCGTGCCCGGTTACCAGAACGTGAACCTGCCGGATACCATGCCCGGCAACAACTTCTAACCTTTTTCGAACCAACGATTAGTCCATGCGTAATATGCGTACACCACTCCTCGCAACAACCAAAACAGTGACCGCGCTGCTGTGCATGCTGGGCGTGATCAGCAATGCGCATGCGCAGTTCGCGACCACCATCATCCCGGTAACCCCGCCGGAAACCACCGGCAGCGCGCCGTCGGCACCGGCCAAGGGCTCGCCCAAGGCAGCCGTCAAGCCCGCTGCCAGCAAGCCGGCCGCCCCTGCGGCGGCACCCGCTGCCCCTGCACCGGCGGCAGCCAGCGCGCGCAATGAGCCACGCCCGGTGGATTCCATCCTGGTGGTGGTCAACAATGAAGTCATCACCCGCCAGGAAGTCGCCGAGCGCCTGGCCAGCGTCGAGAAGCGCATGGCCGCACAGAACGTGCAGCTGCCGCCGCGCCAGCAACTGGTGCGCCAGCTGGTCGAGCGCATGATCGTCGAACGTGCCCAGGCGCAAATGGCCAAGGAAAGCGGCATCGTGGTCGACGATGCCATGCTGGACCGCGCCATGCAGCGCATCGCCGAGCAGAACAAACTGTCCATGCCGGAATTCCGCAGCCGCCTGGAAGCCGAGGGCATGAACTACGCCAGCTTCCGCGAAGAGATTCGCCGCGAAATCCTGAGCCAGCGCCTGCGCGAGCGTGAAGTGGACAACAAGGTGGTGGTCACCGAGTCCGAGATCGACAACTACCTCGCCGCCGAAGCCAATGCCGGCGGCCAGCGTCAGGAACTGGACATCGCCCAGATCCTGATCCGCGTGCCGGAAAACGCCAGCCCCGAACAGCTGGCCGCCCGCCGTGAACGTGCCGAAGACGTGCTGCGCCAGTTGAAGACCGGTGCCGATTTCGCCAAGACCGCCGCCGCTTACTCCGATTCGTCGGATGCCCTGTCCGGTGGCGACCTTGGCTGGCGTCCGGCGGACCGCCTGCCGCAACTGTTCCTGGATGGCGTGGCCAAGCTGCAGGATGGCCAGGTCAGCGGCCTGCTCAAGAGCGGCAACGGCTTCCACATCCTCAAGCTGGTCGGCCGCCGCGCCGCCGGTGGCACCCAGGCAGCCGCCCCCGCCGTGCAACAGACCCACGTGCGCCACATCCTGATCAAGGTCAACCAGGTCGTCACCGCGGCCGAAGCCAAGCGCAAGCTGACCGAACTGAAGGAGCGCCTGGACCACGGTTCGGCTACCTTCGAGGAACTGGCCAAGCTGTACTCCAATGACCTGTCCGCCTCCAAGGGCGGCGACCTCGGCTGGATCTATCCGGGCGATACCGTGCCCGAGTTCGAGCGCGCCATGGATCAGTTGAAGCCGGGCGAAGTCAGCCAGCCCATCGAAACCCCGTTCGGCTATCACCTGATCCAGGTGGTCGAGCGCAAGACCGACGATGCCTCCAAGGAGCGCACCCGCCAGGCCGCGCGCCAGGCCATCCGCGAGCGCAAGATCGAGGAAGCCACCGAGGACTGGATGCGCCAGATCCGTGACCGCGCCTACGTCGAGTATCGCAACGACGATTGATCGCCGCACCGGCAGGGGCAGCCAGCGGGCTGTCCCCATGCGTGCAAGAGAGGCCGGCCTTGTCGCCGGCCCTTGCCTTTTTGAAGCCCGTTATTTCCCATACAGGCCATGAGTGACACCGCCATGAACCGACCCATCCTCGCGCTGACCTGCGGCGAACCGGCAGGCATCGGTCCGGAAATTTCCCTGCGGGCCGCCTGGGAGCTGCGCCACGAAGCGCGCTGCATCCTGCTGGGCGACGCCGCCTTGCTGGCGCAGACGGCCTATGAGATCGATCCGCAGATGCGGGTTGCGGCGCTCTCCATCCAGGCCTGGCGCAACAGCGGCCTGCCCAATTTCCCGGTCGATTGCCTCACCGTCATCGATTGCCCGGTGGCCGAACCGGTGCGTGCCGGCGTGCTGGATGCGCGCAATGGCCGCGCCGTGCTGCAGACACTGGACCTGGCAGTGCAGGGCGCGCTGTCCGGCGCCTTCGCCGCCATCGTCACCGCGCCGCTGCAGAAGAGCACCATCAACGATGCCGGCGTGGCGTTCACCGGCCACACCGAATACCTGGCTGAAGTCACCAACACGCCGCAAGTCGTGATGATGCTGGCTGGCGGGGATGCGCCGCACCTGCGCGTAGCGCTGGCGACCACGCACCTGGCCTTGAAGGACGTACCGGCCGCGATCACCGGCGAGAGCCTGGCGCGCACGCTCGATATTCTGCAAGCCGACTTGCGCGAGAAGTTCGGCATCGTCCGTCCGCGCATCCTGGTCACGGGCCTGAACCCGCATGCCGGCGAGAATGGCTACCTGGGCCGCGAAGAAATCGAGGTCATCACCCCGGCGCTGGAAGCGGCCCGTGCGCGCGGCATCGATGCCCGGGGACCGTATCCCGCCGACACGCTGTTCCAGCCCAAGTACCTGGAAGAGGCCGATTGCGTCCTGGCCATGTATCACGACCAGGGCCTGCCGGTCCTGAAATTCGCCAGCTTCGGCCACGGCATCAACATCACCCTCGGCCTGCCCTTGATCCGCACCTCGGTCGATCACGGCACCGCCCTGGACCTGGCCGCCGCCGGTCTGGGCCACGCCGACCATGGCAGCCTGTGCGTAGCCATCCGTGCCGCTGCCGACATGGCGCGCCGCCGGGCCGCCGCCTGATATTGCAAGAACCCACTGGAACCACCATGAAACACATCCCGCGCAAACGCTTCGGCCAGAACTTCCTCACCGATGACGTGGTGCTGCACGACATCATCCGCTCCATCGCGCCCGCCGCCGACGATGCCATGGTCGAGATCGGCCCGGGCCTGGCGGCCATGACTGCGCTGCTGCTGGAAGAGTTGCGCCACCTGCACGTGGTGGAACTGGACCGCGACCTGGTCGAGCGCCTCAAGAAACGGTTCAGCGCCGAGCGCCTGACCGTGCATTCAGCTGACGCCCTCAAGTTCGACTTCGCCAGCATCCCGGTGCCGGAAGGCCGCAAGCTGCGGGTGGTCGGCAACCTGCCCTACAACATTTCCAGCCCCTTGCTGTTCCACCTGGCCGAGATCGCCCCTCAGGTGCAGGACCAGCATTTCATGCTGCAGAAGGAAGTGGTCGAACGCATGGTCGCCGAACCGGGCGGCAAGGCCTATGGCCGCCTGTCGGTGATGCTGCAGTGGCGCTATCACATGGAGTTGCTGTTCGTGGTGCCGCCGACCGCCTTCGATCCGCCGCCGCAGGTGGATTCGGCCATCGTGCGCATGATCCCGCTGGCGCAGCCCATGGCCTGCGAGCAGGCCTTGCTGGAGCAGGTCGTCACCAAGGCCTTCTCCCAGCGCCGCAAGGTGATCCGCAACTGCGTGGCGGGCCTCTTCACGGAAGACGAATTGCGCCAGGCCGGCGTCGATCCGCAGGCGCGCCCGGAAGCGGTGCCGGTGGAACAGTTCGTGGCCCTGGCCAACCTGCTGGCCGCGCGCCAGGCCTGAGGCCCGTACAGGGCGTGCAATGCGGCTGTTGCACTTTATTACAGCCGCGCCGCCACCCGTAAGAACTGTAACGAAGTTTCATATTCCGTAGTTTCAAGCTGAACCTGTCTTATATTGGAATCGTGCCGCGACAGATCGCGGACTTCTTTGACAGGAGCCAATCATGGCCAGCAAAAAAATCGCATCGGTATTGATCGCCACCACTCTTCTGGCTTCGGCCGCCGTCGTCAGCACGCCTGCGATGGCGCATGACCGGGGCGGCAACGGCGTGGCGATTGCTGCCGGTATCATCGGTGCCGTCGCCATCGGATCACTGATCGCCAACTCGCAGCCGGCACCGGTCTATCAGGCCCCGCCGCAACAGGTTTACTATGAGGCCCCGCAGCCGGTGTATTACCAGCCGCCGCAGCAGGTGGTCTACGAGCAGCCGCGCTACTATGCCCCGCCGCCGCCGCGTCCGGTGCGTTACGTGGAACGGACTGAGGTACGTACCTATCGTTACGACGACCGTCCGGACTACTACTCCTACTACGGCCGCTGATCACGGCCGATGAGCAGGGCGGAGGACCACGGTCCTTCGGCAGGACATCCGGGCGCAAGCCATCTTGAGGAAAACGGGCAACCTTGTCGGGTTGCCCGTTTTTTGTCGTGGAGCGCCGAAAAGCGGCCGTAGGCAAGCAAAGCGTCAGTAAAACGCTACACAATGACGAGCAGATTGGCATTTTGTCAGCATAATGAGGCTGATCGTTTCGTCAGAATGACGTAGCAACGCGCATTGCCAACCAGCAAGGAGACGCCCCCCCGATGATGGCCCCCATCGCTGCCGATGACATCCGGACCGCCCTCGACGCCGGCCACCTCTGGCCGGCGCTGCAGCCGCTGGTGCATCTGCGCAGCGGCCGCATTGCCGGTTTCGAGATGCTGGCGCGCTGGACCTGTCCGCAGCGCGGCGTGGTTTCCCCCATCGATTTCATCGACATCGCCGAACGTGGCGGCGTACTGGATGTCCTGCTGCTCAAGTTGCTCGACACGGTGGCCGCCACCCTGCGCCACTGGCCCCCGGAGCTGCGCCTGGCAATCAACCTGTCGCCCTGCCAGTTCCTCGACGGCAGCCTGCTGGACCGTCTGGCCGCCGTGATGCATCAGCATGGCCTGCCCATGTCACGCCTGCAGCTGGAGATCACCGAGACCGTGCTCGTGCAGGACCACGAGCGCACCTTGCAGACCATCCTGGCCGCACGCCAGGCCGGGGCCAGCCTGTCGCTGGATGATTTCGGCACCGGCTATTCCAGCCTGACGCGCCTGCAGTCCTATCCCTTCGACGAGATCAAGATCGACGCCAGTTTCGTACGCACCATGGACCAGAACCCGGACAGCTTCCGCATCGTGCTGGCGGTCGCGGGCCTGGGCCAGAGTCTCAAGATGCACGTGGTCGCCGAAGGCATCGAGACTGAACACCACGCCCATCTCCTCAAGCGCATGGGCTGCGAATTCGGGCAAGGCTTCCATCTCGGCCGTCCTGCTCCGCTGGCCGATGCGGCACGGCTGATCGGCGAGCGCGGCGTGTGGTCGCGCCACAGTGCCGGGATCGATACCTCGCCCTTCCAGCGCTGGCACCAGCTCGATTCGCTCTATCGCAGCGCGCCGGTTGGCCTGTGCTTCCTCGACCCCTTGCTGCGCGTGGTCAGCGCCAATGCCATGATGATCGACCTGCTCGGTGGCTATGCTGGCACCGAGCTGGAGGGCAGCCCCGTCATCGACCTGTTGAACCGCAGCGAACATCGCCCGCTGTTGCAGATGGTGGCCGAGGTGGTCGACGGCGCGTCTCCTGCCGCCACCGAATTCTTCAATTCGCGTACCGGACGTACCTCATTGCTGGCCTTCCAGGTGGTGCGCAGCGACCTGGGTGAATTGTTGGGCATCTCAGGCTCGGCGGTGGACATCACTGCGCGCGTATCCGCCGAGCGCACCGTGCGCGACAGTGAAGAACATTTCCATCGGGCCATCGACCTCAGTCCCAACATCCCCTGGGCCGCCGATGCGCAAGGCGTGATCGACTACATTGGCCCGACCTTCGAATGGCAGCCCGAGCTGACCACCGCCCAGCGCCACCAGCAGTGGCTGGCGCGCATGCCCGAGGAAGACCGATTGCGGGTGCGTCAGGAATGGCTGGCCAACCTGCCCACGGGGCGCCCCTTCCGCACCGAATTCCGCGTGCTCTGGCCGGACGGCCAATGGCGCTGGATGCGCAGCCGTGCCTCACCCCACAGCGACAGCGAGGGCCGCATCGTGCGCTGGTACGGACTGATCGTCGACATCAGCACGGAGCGCCGATTGCAGTACCGGATCAGTGCGCTGGAAGAGCAGATCCACCGTCTGCGCGGGACCGATCAGGACTGAGTCCGCCCGCGATGTTCTGCGCCTGCGCGGAGGGCCTTCGGCGAGCGTCCGGCAAATCGGGGATAATGTCGGCTTGCTTCACGTTAGCCATGAAAAGGAGTCGCCAAGTGAGAATGTTGCATACGATGCTGCGCGTGGGAAATCTGGACCGTTCGATCGATTTCTATACCCAGGTGCTGGGCATGAAACTGCTGCGCAGGAATGACTACCCCGACGGCAAGTTCACGCTGGCCTTCGTCGGTTACGGCGAAGAACGCGATCACACCGTGCTCGAACTGACCCACAACTGGGATACCGAATCCTATGACCTGGGCACCGGCTACGGCCACATCGCCATCGAGGTCGACGATGCCTACGCCGCCTGTGAGGCGGTCAAGGCCAAGGGCGGCGCGGTCACCCGCGAAGCCGGTCCGATGAAGCACGGCAAGACCGTGATTGCCTTCGTCACCGATCCGGATGGCTACAAGATCGAGTTCATCCAGAAGAAGGAACAGTACAGCGCCGCCGATTGAGGCAAGTCGCTGTCAGCCTGCCAGCCCGCTCACGCGGGCTTTTTTCATGGTGCGGCCATGCGGCGGGATTTTCGCAGCACAGGCCGTGTCCATGAGGATGCATCGCTGCATCCACGCATGTCTGCATCTTGCATCTCTGCATCAACAGAACAACAACAGGAACGCCAATTGAGCCTCTACCAACTCTCCAAAAGTCATCTGCGCCGGCTATGGGTCGAATACGGCATCCTCTGGAGTGGTGCCATCATCGTCGGCCTGGTTGCGGTGCTTTATGCACAGGCCATCGAACTCGGCTTCGGTGTCTTCCGCAGTATCGAACACAGGTCGCCCTGGCTGCCGCTGCTGCTCACGCCCGCTGTCTGCGCCGCCTGCGTGTGGCTCACGCGCCGCTACTTCCCCGGCTCGGAAGGCAGCGGCATCCCGCAGGCTATCGCCACCCTGCATGGAGATACCGCTGAACGAGGCAGCGTGCTGCTGTCCATCCGCGTGCTGGCCGGCAAGATCGTGCTGTCGGTGGTGGCCATCGCCGGCGGCATGACCATCGGCCGCGAAGGACCGACGGTGCAAATCGGTGCGGCCATCATGTACAACCTGCGCCGCCTGTATCCGACCGGATACGAGCACATGGAACGCCGCCTGATCCTGGCCGGTGCCGCCGCCGGCCTGGCGGCGGCCTTCAACACGCCGCTGGCCGGCATCGTCTTCGCCATCGAGGAACTCTCGCGCAGCTTCGAACAGCGCGCCAGCGGCGTGGTCATCACCACCATCATCTTCGCCGGGCTGGTGGCGCTGTCGATCAATGGCAACTACACCTATTTCGGCTCGATTGCCTTCCCTGGCGAAACCAGCGGCCGCCTGATCCTTGCCGTGATCGTGACCGCAGTACTGATGGGCGTGGCCGGCGGACTGTTCTGCTGGCTCATCCTCAATCCCACCCGCTGGATTCCTGCCCCCGTCGTGACGCTGCGCGCCGAACGTCCGGTGGCGTTCGCGGCGCTGTGCGGTTTCATCGTCGCGGTCATCGGCGTGGCCGCCGGCGGGGCCACCTTCGGCAGCGGCTACGAACAGGCGCATGGCCTGCTCAACGACGGGCAGGGGCTGTCGGTGTTCTATCCCTTCCTCAAGTTCGCTTCCATGATCGGCTCCTACCTGCCGGGCCTGCCGGGCGGCATCTTCGCGCCTTCGCTGTCCATCGGTGCCGGCTTCGGCAACCTGCTGCACCTGCTCTTCGGCGGCACCTCGCTGCCGATGCTGGTGGCGCTGGCCATGGTGGGCTACCTCGCGGCCGTCACGCAATCGCCGATCACCGCCTTCGTGATCGTGATGGAAATGGTCGACGGCCATGCGCTGGTGATCTCGCTGATGGCCACCGCGCTGATCGCCTCGGCGGTCTCCAAGGTATTCGCACCGCCGCTGTACGAAACGCTGGCCGAACGTTATCTCAAGCACTGACGCTACACATCGTCGAAAGGCTGCGTCAATTTGACGCAGCCGCCGACACCCGCTCCCCGGGCTGCTGAGCGCCGCCTTCGTCATTCTGTCGTGCCGCGCGCGACAATATGTCGCACTCCATCGTCGTTTTGCTTGGCCATAATCGCCCGCTGTACTTGCCTGCACAGACAGGCAGAACAATAACGACAACCCTGGGGATTTCCATGCAACTCACTCCTTGTGCCTGCGCCATCGCGCTGGCGTTCAGCGCTTGCGGCCATGCCCTGGCCCAGACCACTTCTGATGCAGCCGATGCGCCCCTGCCGACCGTCACCGTACGCGGTGACAAGCCTGCCGCAACGGCCCCGCTCAACGCTGACAGCGCTGCGCTGCTGGCCGATCAACCCGGTTACGCCAGCGCCGCAGCGGGCGGCGTTTCGGCGCTGCCGGTCCTCAATGGCTTCGCTGCCGACCGCCTCAAGATCCGCCTGGACGGCATGGAGGTCACCGCCGCTTGTGGCAACCAGATGAACGCACCCATGTCCTACATGCCGCCCGCGCAGGTCGGGGTCACGCGCGTGATGGCCGGCATCACGCCGGTCAGCGTGGGTGGCGACAGCATCGGCGGCACCATCGAACTGGCGTCGCCGGCACCGCAGTTCGCGGCACAGCCCGGCGAGCTGTTGACCAAGGGGGGCTTCTCGGTAGCCGCACGCAGCGTCAATTCGGAAGTGTCGGCGTCAGTGGAAGGGACGGTGGCCAGTGACAGTCTCTCGGTGCATTACGTGGCCAGCCAGTCGCGGGCCGAGAGCTACGTCAACGGCCGTGGCGACAAGGTGCTGGGCAGCCAGTTCGAGAGCAACAACCACGCGGTGACGGTGGCCGCACGCGGTGACGGGCAGCAACTGGTGTTCAAGGCCGGGCAGCAATACATCCCCTACCAGGGCTTCCCGAACCAGTACATGGACATGACCGGCAACCGCTCCACCTTTGCCAACCTGGGCTATGAGCGCCGCTTCGACTGGGGCAAGCTGCTGGGCCGCGTGTACTGGCAGCGCACCGAGCATGAGATGGGATTCTTCAGCGCCGAACGCACCGGCACCATGCCCATGCAGACGCAGGGCCGTGATCTCGGTTACACGCTGCGCGCCGATATCGATCTCGCACCCGAGGGCCGCAGCGTACTGCGCGTGGGCAACGAGTACCACAGCTTCCATCTGGATGACGACTGGCCGGCCGTACCTGGCTCGATGATGATGGGCCCCCGGACCTATGTGAACATCAACGACGGCAAGCGTGATCGTTACGCCCTCTTCGCCGAGTGGGAAGGCAAGCTGAATGAACGTTGGAGCACGATCGTGGGTGTGCGCGACGAGCTGGTCAAGACCGATGCCGGCAACGTGCAATCCTACGGCACCAACATGATGAACATGGCTGACCTGACGGCGGCCAATGCCTTCAATGCCCGCGGCCACGCGAAGACCGACAACAACATCGACCTCACTGCACTGGCGCGCTTCACGCCCGACGCCGGGCAGACCTGGGAGGTGGGCTATGCCCGCAAGACGCGTTCGCCCAATCTCTACGAGCGCTACACCTGGGGCCGCGGCACCATGGCCATGACCATGACCAACTGGTTCGGCGATGGCAACGGCTATGTCGGCAACATCGATCTCAAGCCGGAAGTGGCGCATACCCTCTCGGCCACCGCTGACTGGCATGCGTCCGACAAGGAGGGCAACGAGCCACGCTGGTTCTTCAAGCTGACGCCGTATTTCAGCTACGTCGAGAACTACATCGATGCCGATGTCATCGGCCGCTTCAATCCCTACAGCGTCAGCACCGCATCCGGTGCGCTGCTGCAATTCGCCAATCACGATGCCCGTCTGTATGGCATCAACGCCTCGTGGAAGTGGCCGCTGTTGCGCACTGCCGGAATGGGGGACATCGCCTTCACCGGCAAGGCCGGCCTCACGCGCGGCAAGCGCGTCGATGGCGGCAACCTGTATCACATGATGCCCTTCAACGTGCTGGCCGCGCTGGAGCAGCAGCAGGGCGCGTGGACCAACCGCGCTGAAGTGAATTACGTCGCACGCAAGACATTGGTGGACAGCAACCGCCTGGAGCCCGTGACTGCCAGCTATACCGTCTTCAACCTGCGCAGCAGCTATCAGTTCAACCAGGCCATCAGCGTCAGCGCAGGCATCAGCAATCTGTTCAATCGCAACTATGCGGATGCGCTGGGCGGGGTGTACCTGTCGGGATTGGCCAAGACGAAGAGCGGCAGCCTGCAAGCCTTGCCGGGCTACGGCCGCTCGCTGGACGTGGGTGTGAACGTGCGCTTCTGAGCGACTGGGGGAGGGCCGGGCCCGGCCGATCAGAAGATCGGCATGGTCTCGGCTGCGCTGTCGCGCAAGGCTTTCTTGGCCGATTCGAATTCAGGGAAGATCGATTGCACCGTGGCCCAGAAGCGCGGGCTGTGGTTCATCTCGCGCAGGTGCGCCAGTTCATGCGCGATCACGTAATCGATCAGTGGCAGCGCGAAATGCATCAGCCGCCAGTTCAGGCGGATGCGCGCATCCGACGTGCAGGAGCCCCATTGCGTGGTGGCCGAGGACAGTGCGTAGGAGCGGTATTGCACGCCCAGCTTCTCGGCATAGATCATGAGCCGCTTGCCGAACAGTTCTTCGGCGCGCGCCTGTAGCCAGCCCTGCACGCGATCCTTCAATTGCTGCTCGCCGGCGTCGGCCGGCAGGCTGATGTTGAGTTCGCGCGTAACTTCGTCGAGGAACACCGCCTGGCGCTGGCCGGTACGGATGCGCAGCGTGATGTCCGCCCCCAGGTAGGGCAGGGTGGCGCCATCGCGCCATTGCATCTGCGGTTGCAGCCGGCGGGCCGAACGTTCGCGGCGTTCGTTGAGTTTGGTGAGGATCCAGCGCTGTTTCTCGCGGATGGCGTTGTCGATCTCGGCTAACGTAACCCACTTGGGCGCGGTCACACGCAGGCCTTCATCACTGACCAGGAAACCGATGGTGCGGCGCTTGGAACGCAGCAGTGCGAAATCGATGGTGTGCTCGCCCAGCTGGATGCGGCGCTTGCCATCGGCCGGACGGGCCGTGGTCGGCGGGGCCAGCAGCGGGCTGGGCGGTGCCGGTGGTTCGGGAATCAGGGGCGGCGGCAGCGGTGCCGCATGCACGACCGGATGCGGTGTCACGATGAGCGGCGGCTGCACCGTCGGCGACGGCAGCGCCGGACCCGGATCGACGGGCGCCGCTGCCGGGGCAGCGGCGGGCGCGCCAAACAAATCCAGTTGCAGCGAGAGCTGGTCGGGATTGGGTTTGGGTTTGCGGAGCAGTATCAAGGCAGTCGCGGCGTCCTGTGTTGCTGTTGGCTAAGGAGTTGGCCGCGCGGCATTACTGCGATGCAGTCGAGGCGGCCGGCCGGGGCGCGCTGTTTTTGTAGACGTCCGGCGAAATCACGCGCATCTCGGATTCTATCCAATTTTCGACGCGCTCGTTCAATTCCTGGGGATTCAGGCCTTCCGGCGAAATCGGCTTGCCGATCGAGACCGTGATGACGCCCGGCTTCTTGACGAAGCTGCCCTTTGGCCAGCACTCGCCCGAGTTCACCGCCACCGGCACCACCAGCGTATTGGTTTCCACGGCCAGGCGCGAACCACCGGCCTTGTACTTGCCCTGCGAGCCCACGGGAGTGCGCGTACCTTCCGGGAACATCATGATCCATTGGCCATCGCGCAGACGGCGGCGGCCATGCTCCAGCACCTGCGCAAAAGCGTCACGGCCTTTCTTGCGATCGATCGGGATCATGCGCAGCAGGGCGATGCCCCAGCCGAAGAAGGGCACGTAGGTCAGTTCCTTCTTGAACACGAACACCAGCGGACGCGGCATGTTGATGACGTAGAAGATGGTCTCCCAGGCCGACTGGTGCTTGGAGAGCAGGATCACCGGCGCATCGGGCAGGTTCTCGGTGCCGCGCATTTCGTAGCGGATGCCGCAGATCACGCGTGCGGTCCAGATCACGAAGACGTTCCAGCGTGAAGTCCACCAGTAGCGCTGGGCGTAAGGGAAGGGGGCCGACAGCAGGCAGGCGAAGGACCAGATGATGGTGGCCACGGCCATCAGGACCATGAAGACCACCGAACGCAGAATCAGGACAAGGCGCAAAATCGTTTCTCCCATGCCGAAGCATGTTGTTGTAATGAATGGGGTTGGCTGCGCGGTCGCAGTGACGGCACTATACCGAGACCCCGACCGGCGACTTCAGAATGAAATCAACCACTGCCGATAAATCCGGGAACACCAGTGTGCCCGGCGGCAAGCCGCCCTTGGCCTGGGTCTTCTCGCCCTTGCCGGTCAGCACCAGGTAGGGCGCACAGCCGGCCACATAGCCGGCCTGCAGGTCGCGCAGCGAATCGCCCACCGTCGCCACACCACCGCGCAGGCTGATGTTGAAGCGCTTGGCGATCTCGTGGAACATGCCCGGCTTGGGCTTGCGGCAATCGCAATTGTCATCGGCCGAGTGCGGGCAGAAGAACACCGCATCGATATCGGCACCGGCCTGCTGGGCCGCATTGTGCATCTTCTGGTGAATGGCGTTGAGGGTCTTGATGTCGAACAAGCCGCGCGCCACGCCGGACTGGTTGGTGGCCACCACCACGCGATAGCCGGCCTGGTTCAGGCGCGCGATCGCTTCCAGTGATCCCTTGATGGGGATCCACTCGTCGGGCGACTTGATGAAGGCATCGGAATCCTGGTTGATGACGCCATCGCGGTCGAGAATGATCAGTTTCATTCCTGCTTTCCTTCATGAATACCGCCGCGCCAGGACAAGCCCGTGCGCGGCGGATCGGTGTAGCGTGTACGACAGCCGGCAGCGTGATGGATTACGCCGCCAGCTTGGAAATGTCGGCCACCTGGTTGAGCATGCCATGCAGCGATGCCAGCAGTGCCTGGCGATTCTTGCGCAGCTGCTCGTCCTCGGCATTGACCATCACGTCGTTGAAGAAGGCATCGACGTTCTGGCGCAGTTGCGCCAGGGCCTTGAGCGCACCGGCGAAGTCACCCGCTGCGTAGGCCGCCTGCACCTGCGGACGCGTGGTCTGCATGGCGGCGAACAGGCCTTGCTCGGCGGCTTCCTGGAGCAGGTTTTCCTGCACGGCACCGTGGGCGTCAATGGCCACGCCTTCGATCTTCTTCAGGATGTTGGTGATGCGCTTGTTGGCGGCGGCCAGGGCCTCGGCTTCCGGCAAGGCGGCGAAGGCTTGCACGGCTTGCAGGCGTTCCACCACGTTGTCCAGCACGTCAGGCTGTTGGGCCACCACGGCTTCCACTTCGTTCTGCGCAAAGCCGCGCTCGCGCAGCAGGCCGCGCAGGCGGTCGTAGATGAAGGCCTGCACGTCGGCGCGCGGATCCTTGAAATTGGCGTTGCCGGCGAACAGTCCTGCTGTTGCATCCAGCAAGGCGCTCAGCGACAGCGGCAGGCGCTTTTCGACCAGCATGCGAAGCACGCCCAGGGCATGGCGGCGCAGGGCGAACGGATCCTTGTCGCCGGTCGGCTGCAGGCCGATGCCCCAGATGCCGACCAGGGTTTCCAGCTTGTCGGCCAAGGCCACGGCGGTACCGGTGGCGGTGGCAGGCAGGGCGTCGCCGGCGAAACGCGGCTGGTAGTGTTCGGACGCGGCCAGCGCCACTTCATCCGATTCGCCATCATGACGCGCGTAGTACGTGCCCATGATGCCTTGCAGCTCCGGGAACTCGCCGACCATGTCGGTCAGCAGGTCGGCCTTGGCCAGCAGCGCGCCGCGCTCGGCTTGCTTGATGTCGCCGCCCAGCAGGCTGGCGATCTTGCCGGCCAGTGCTTGCACGCGCTCGGTGCGCTGCAGCTGGTTGCCCAGCTTGTTGTGGTAGACCACGTTGGCCAGTTGCGGCACGCGATCGGCCAGGGATTTTTTCTTGTCCTGCTCGAAGAAGAACTTGGCATCCGACAGGCGCGGACGCACCACGCGCTCGTTGCCGCCGATGATGTGTTCGGGGCGATCGGTCTCCAGGTTGGAAACGATCAGGAAGCGCGAACGCAGCTTGCCATCGGCGTCGGTCAGCGCGAAATATTTCTGGTTGGTCTGCATGGTCAGGATCAGGCATTCCTGCGGCACGGCCAGGAATTCATCCTCGAACTTGCATTCGTAGACCACCGGCCATTCCACCAGCGCGGTGACTTCGTCCAGCAGCGAATCCGGCATCAGCACCTGGTCACCGCCGGCCTTGGCCAGCAGCGCAGTGCGGATCTTTTCGCGGCGCTCGGTGAAGCTGGCGATGACCTTGCCCTGCGTGGCCAGTGCCTCGACGTAGGCATCGGGCGAGGCGATCTGCAGCACACCTGAGGACAGGAAGCGATGGCCCAGCGTGGTACGGCCGGCATCCAGGCCCAGCGTATTGATCGGCACCACGTCGTTGCCCAGCAGCGCCACCAGGTAGTGCGCGGGACGCACGAAGTGCACCGTCTCGCCGGCCGCGCGGCCGAACTGGCGCTGGTAGCTCATGACCTTGGGGATGGGCAGCTTGGACAGGCTTTCGTCGAGCGCAGCCTGCAGGCCCACGGCCAGGGCCGAACCCTTGGCGGTATAGGTGTAGAAGAAGCTCTCGGCCTTGCCATCCTGGGCGCGTTCCAGCTGGTCCGGGGTGATGACGGTGGCACCGGTGGAGGCGGCCAGTGCGGCCAGCTTCTTCACCAGCGGAGCCGACGGGCGGCCTTCGGCGTCCAGTGCGACGGTCACCGGCAGCACTTTTTCGCGGATCGATTTGTCCGGCGAGGCGGCGCGCACTTGCGTGATGGCGACGGCCAGGCGGCGCGGCGTCGCGTAGGCGGTGGCGGCAGCGCCGGCATCGAGATAGCCGCGGCTTTGCAGGCCATTGAAGATGCCATTGGCGAAGGCATCGCCCAGCTTGGCCAGCGCCTTCGGCGGGAGTTCTTCGGTGACGAGTTCTACGAGGAGTGTCTGGTTCATGTTGTCTGTCTTGCTGTCTTGCTCGGGACACCGGTCAAGTCAACCGGTGCCGCATGATGTCGTGTTGCTGCGTCTCAGGCGGCCGCTTGTGCCGGTGCCTGGCCCAGCATCGGGAAGCCCAGGCGCTCGCGCGATTCGAAGTAGGCCTGCGCCACCGCCCGCGAAAGATTGCGGATGCGGCCGATGTAGGCGGCGCGCTCGGTGACCGAAATGGCGCCCCGGGCGTCGAGCATGTTGAAGGTGTGGGCGGCCTTGAGCACCTGTTCATACGCGGGCAGGGCCAGCGGCACTTCCATCAGGCGCTTGGCTTCGGCTTCGTAGTTGGTGAACAGCGAGAACAGGAAGTCGGTGTTCGAGTACTCGAAGTTGAAGGTGGATTGTTCCACTTCGTTCTGGTGGAACACGTCGCCATAGGTCAGGTGCTTCTTGACGCCGTTCTCGGTCCATTCGGTCCAGACCAGGTCATAGACGTTTTCCACGCCCTGCAGGTACATCGCCAGGCGCTCGATGCCGTAGGTGATCTCGCCCAGCACCGGCTTGCAGTCGAGGCCGCCGACCTGCTGGAAATAGGTGAATTGCGTCACTTCCATGCCATTGAGCCAGACTTCCCAACCCAGGCCCCAGGCGCCCAGGGTGGGGTTTTCCCAGTCATCCTCGACGAAGCGCACGTCGTTTTGCTTCAGATCCAGTCCCAGCGCCTCCAGCGAGCCCAGGTACAGGTCCAGGATGTTTTCCGGCGCCGGCTTCAGGACCACCTGGTACTGGTAGTAGTGCTGCATGCGGTTGGGGTTTTCGCCATAGCGGCCATCCTTGGGACGGCGCGAAGGCTGGACGTAGGCGGCGCGCCACGGTTCCGGGCCGATCGCGCGCAGGAAGGTTGCCGTGTGCGAGGTACCCGCGCCGACTTCCATGTCGTAGGGTTGCAGCAGTGCGCAGCCCTGGGCGTCCCAATATTCTTGCAACTTGAGGATGATTTGTTGAAATGTCAGCATCGTGTGTGGTGGCCTGGCGAACCGGCGGAGGAATTGCGAAAACCTTGAATTTTAGCGCCTTTTGGGGCGTTTGACCCGGTTTTGCCAGGGCGCGGCACTGCCGGGCCCTGGCATCGGAGATCAGTGGCGAATGCGCGGCCTTGTTGCGGCCCCAGGCCAGCAGCAGCATCAGCAGCGCCAGCCCGACGATGAGCTTGTTGCCCAGCAGAATGTAGGGAGTCTGGCCGCCATAGCCCTGCACCTGGCCGGAGAGCACGCCGCGCGTGTAGGGCGGCAGTTCGCTGACTACGCCGCCCGGCAGGATCACCGCCGTGGCCCCGGTGTTGGTGGCGCGCAGCATCGGGCGGCCGGTTTCCAGCGTGCGCATCTGCGAGATCTGCAAGTGCTGGGGCAGGGCGATCGAATTGCCGAACCAGGCAATGTTGGACAGGTTCAGCAACAGGCTGGCCTGTGGCTGGCCGGCGCGGTAGGCATCGCGCAACTGGCCGGCGATTTCTTCGCCAAACAGATCTTCGTAGCAGATGTTGGGAAGCACCCACTGGTCCTTCACGCCGAAGGGCGACTGCACCGGCGCGCCGCGCGTCATGTCGCCCAGCGGGATGTGCATCAGGTCGACGAACCAGCGGAAGCCCGGCGGGATGAATTCACCGAAGGGTACCAGGTGGTGCTTGTCGTAGCGGTAGGGCATCAAGGCCGATCCCACTCCGGGGCCGAAGCCCAGCACGGAATTGGCATACAGTTGCGGACCATCGGAGAGCGGAATGCCCAGCGCCAGGTGGCTGCCGCTCTTTTGCGCGAAGCGCGCGATGCGTTCCAGATAATCCGGCGGCAATTGCTGCGGCAGCAGCGGGATGGCGGTTTCCGGGGTGGCGATCAGGTCGGCCGGGGCGGCGCTGATCATCTGTTCGTACATGCCCAGGGTGGAGACCAGGGCATCGTTGGAGAATTTCATTTCCTGCGGAATGTTCCCCTGCAGCAGGCGCACCGTGATCGGCTGGCCTTGTGGCGTGGTCCAGTGCATCAGCCGCAATGTCACACCGCCCGCGCACAGCAGGGCCGCAGCACACAGCGGCAGCACGATGCGCTGGCCAGTGCCAGCCACGCCCTTGCGCGAGAGGCCCATCCACAGCAGCGCCAGGCTGCCCGCGATGAGCGCTGCGACCCAGCCGACGAAATAGACGCCGCCCACCGGGGCGAATCCTGCAAGTGGGCCAACCGTATGCGCATAGCCCGAAATCAGCCAGGGGAATCCCGTGAAGACCCAGCCACGCGCCCACTCCGACAGCGCCCACAGCGCCGGCAGCATGAACAGCGCCAGCACCAGCGGCGAGGACGACCAGCGATGGCGCAGCCAGCCTGCCAGCGCGGTAGCCGCACCCGCATACAAGCCCAGATAGAGCGCCAGCAAGCCCACGGCCAGTGCCGCCATCCAGCCCGGCATGCCACCGTAGTCGTGCATGCTGATGTAGAGCCAGTGCACGCCCGCCGCCGCCCAGCCGAAACCGTACAGCCAGCCGCGCAGGAAGTGGCGGCCGGTGGAGGCTTGCGGTTGCGCCAGCACGCCATGGAACAGCCAGGCCAGGGCCAGGATCTGCAAGGGCCACAGCTTGAAGGGCGCGAAGGCGAAGACGTTGACCGCACCCGCTGCCACCGGCAGCAGCAGGGCCAGCGCCGTGCCGAGGCGACCGCGCGCAGCGGTCGCGCCGCGCGGCAGCGGCAGGTCTTGGGAGGAGGGGGAAGTCACGGTTGCAACTGCAGGCAGGTCAGGCAATTCACTCGTCGTCCAGCGGTGCCGCCGGCAGCTTGGACACCAGCAGCACGTGTACCTGGCGCGCATCGGCGCGCAGCACTTCGAAGTGCAGGCCATCGATGTCGAATTCGTCGCCCTTGCGCGGCACGCGGCCCACGTGATTGGCGACCAGTCCGCCGATGGTGTCGGCGTCTTCGTCGGAGAAGCGGCTGCCCACTTCGGCGTTGAACTGCTCGATCTCGGTCAGGGCTTTCACGCGCCAGCGCGCGCCGTGCGGGCCATCCTTGAGGGCCAGCACATTGTCTTCGGCTTCATCGAAATCGTATTCGTCCTCGATGTCGCCGACGATCTGTTCCAGCACGTCCTCGATGGTGATCAGGCCGGCCACACCGCCGTATTCGTCCACCACCACGGCCATGTGGTTGCGGTTGGCGCGGAAGTCGCGCAGCAGCACGTTCAGGCGCTTGGATTCGGGAATGAAGATGGCCGGGCGCAGCATGTCGCGCACGTCGAAGGATTCCTCGGCGTAGTAGCGCAGCAGGTCCTTGGCCAGCAGGATGCCGATCACCTTGTCGCGCTCGCCATCCACGGCGGGGAAGCGCGAGTGGGACGTGGCCAGCACTTCGGGCATCCAGGTTTCGATCGGTTTGGAAATGTCGATGGTGTCCATCTGCGAGCGCGGCACCATGATGTCGCGCACGGCCAGGTCGGAGACCTGGAACACGCCTTCGATCATCGACAGCGCATCGGCGTCGATGAGATTGCGCTCGTGTGCGTCGTGCAACACTTCGAGCAGTTCTGCCCGGTTCTCGGGCTCGGGGGAAATCAGTGCGGTGAGTCGTTCAAACAGGGAACGATGGGGTTTAGCGTCAGACTTGACGCTACTAGGGTGATCTTGCATGGCGTTAGGCGCGAGCCCGACGTAGTTTCGAAGAGCCATAGGATACAACAATTATGTGACAAGTCCACTAAAGGCCCGGCCACAGCGGGCCGCCGTCCCGCTTGCCTCTTGGAAATTCCGATGTCTTCACGCCATTTCACCGAGCAAAAAAAAGCCGGCATTCACGATGCCGGCAAGTACTACCTCAGGGAAAAACTTTCTGCCTGGTGCTCAGGCGTAGCTCAGGGCCGGCATCGCCGTGTCCTGGGAATATTGCACAGCGGCCTGCTGCGGGCCGCGCACTGCGGTCGGGCCAGCCTGCTCGGCCGTCAGCTTGAAGATGCTCACCACATCGGTCAGGGCCACGCTCTGTTGCTGCATGGAGGCGGCGGCCGCGGCAGCCTGTTCAACCAGGGCGGCGTTCTGCTGGGTGGTTTCGTCAATCCGGGCCACGGCGGTGTTGATCTGTTCCAGGCCGGCGGTCTGCTCGGTGCTGGCGGCGCTGATGTCCTGCACGATGTGGGTCACGCTCTGGATGCTCCTGACCACTTCGTCCATGGTCGAGCCGGCTTCGCTGACCTGCTTTTCACCGGTGGCGACCTTGGCGACGGATTCATTGATGAGCGCCTCGATTTCCTTGGCGGCAACAGCCGAGCGCTGGGCCAGCGAGCGCACTTCGGAGGCGACCACCGCGAAACCGCGGCCTTGCTCACCGGCACGGGCCGCTTCCACTGCGGCGTTCAAGGCCAGGATATTGGTCTGGAAGGCAATGCCGTCAATCACGCTGATGATGTCCACGATCTTGTGCGAGGAGGTGCTGATGGCGTGCATGGTTTCGACCACGCGGTTCACGGCGGCTCCGCCCTTGGTGGCCACGTCCGAGGCATTGTCGGCCAGGCGCTTGGCTTCGCGGGCATTGTCGGAGGTCTGCTTGACGGTGGCAGTCAGTTGCTCCATCGCCGAGGCGGTTTCCTGCAGCGAGCCGGCTTGCTGTTCGGTGCGGTGGGACAGATCCATGTTGCCGCGCTTGATTTCGTCGGAGGCCACGGCGATGGTGTCGGTACCATGGCGCACTTCGCCGACGATGGCCACCAGGCTGTCATTCATGCCCTTGAGCGCGGCCATCAGCTGGCCCAGTTCATCCTTGCTGGTGACCTCGATGCGGCTGCCCAGATCACCCGACTGCACGCTCTGCGCCACGCTCACGGCCTGGGCCAGCGGACGGGAGATCGAGCGGGTCAGCAGCCACGCGATCAGGCCACCCAGGACCAGGGCGGCCATGCTGGCTCCCATCATGGTCCACTTGGCCATGGCGTAGGCGGCTTCGGCTGCGTCCACATTGGCTGCGGAATTCTTGCGCAGCAGCTTGTTGTATTGCTCCACGTGGGCAATCACGCGATTGAGAATGGGCATGCAATCCTTGACCAGCGAAGTGCGCGCCGCTTCGTTCTGTTGCGAGGTTGCCAGCTTGACGATGTTGACGGCCACCGGCAGGTATTGCGCCTCCAGCTTGCGCAGTTGCTCCAGCATGTCGCGCTCCTGCGGGGTGGTCGCCGGGTCCTGCATCAGGCGGGTCAGTTCGGCCATGCCGGATTCGATATCTTTCTGCGCGCTGCCGACCAGGTCGAGATCGCCTTTCTGTTCAGCGGCCCCATTGACCAGCGTCAGGTTGCGGGCCGCAATGGCGCGCAGGCCAACGGCGAATTGCACTTTGGAAAGTGCTTCAAGCTTGCCCTCATCGACGGAGGTCAGGAAGACGATGCGATCGTTCAGGCGCGACACTTGCTGCAGGCCGAAGGTGGCAACCGCCACCAGCAAGACCAGTACGGCGGCAAAGCCAAGGCCAAGACGATGGCCGATCTTCAGGTTCTTCATGACATCCTCCCCGATGGGTGCAATTGGTGTGGAAGCATTCTCGTTCAGCTGAAGTCCGCTTCCCATCGGGCTTTTCCTGAATTGCCTAGTTAAATGTCAGCGGAAAATCACCGGCAAATTGTCACTCCATTACGAAACAGAAAAAATCGATGATCACATCGGAAAAACCGATTACTTTTTGGCGTGATAAAGCGGCAACGGCTTGAGACAAAGCAACAAAAATGAAACCTGGGCCGGAAACAAAAAACGGCCTGCAATAGCAGACCGTTGTTTGCGACATCAGATTGCGTTGCCGAAGCGGCAAGGCAGTCCCTGCTTCAGCGTGACTTGTAGGGATTGTCGTAGCCCAGGGTAGCCAGGATCTCGGTTTCCAGCGCTTCCATCTCGTTGGCTTCCTCGTCGTCCTCGTGGTCATAGCCCTGCGCATGCAGCACGCCATGCACCACCAGGTGAGCGGTGTGTTCTTCCACGCTCTTCTTCTGCTCGCCGGCTTCCTTCTCCAGCACGTCGGTACAGAAGATGATGTCGGCTTCGGTGACTTCGCTGTCTTCATCTTCCGTATAAGCGAAGGTCAGCACGTTGGTGGCGTAGTCCTTGCCACGATAGTCGCGGTTGAGGTCACGGCCTTCTTCGGAACCGACGAAACGCAGCGTCAGTTCGGCCGGCGCAAACAGGGCGGCCTGCACCCAGCGGCGCAGGAGAGGGCGGGTGATGCTGTCCTTGAGGCGGTCGTCGGCATATTGCACCGACAGCGTGAGTTTATGTTTTGGCATGGCGCGGCTTGGCGGATTTGGTCAGGAGATTGGTGGCAGTGCGGGCAGTGGCGCGCGCGGTATCGGGGCGCGGGTTGCCGGCGGCGTCATAGGCATCGACGATGCGTGCCACCAGCGGATGACGGACCACGTCGGCACTGGTGAAGCGCGAGAAGGCGATGCCGCGCACGTCATGCAGCACCGACAGTGCATCGACCAGGCCGCTCTTCTGGCCGTGATGCAGGTCGACCTGGGTGACGTCGCCGGTGATGACGGCCTTGCTGCCGAAACCGATGCGCGTCAGGAACATCTTCATCTGTTCCGGCGTGGTGTTCTGCGCTTCGTCCAGAATGATGAAGGCGTGATTGAGCGTGCGGCCGCGCATGTAGGCCAGCGGGGCGATCTCGATGGCCTGCTTCTCGAAGAGCTTCTGCGTGCGGTCGAAGCCCAGCAGGTCATACAGCGCGTCATACAGCGGACGCAGATACGGGTCGACCTTTTGCGCCAGATCGCCCGGCAGGAAGCCCAGGCGCTCGCCCGCTTCCACCGCCGGGCGCGTGAGCACGATACGCTGCACGGCGTCGCGTTCCAGTGCATCGACCGCGCAGGCCACGGCCAGGTAGGTCTTGCCGGTGCCGGCCGGGCCGACACCGAAGGTGATGTCGTGTTCCAGGATGGCATTGAGATACTGGCTCTGGTGCGGCGTGCGTCCGCGCAGGTCGTGCTTGCGGGTCTTCAGGATGGGGCTCTCGGGCAGCGGGTCCTGGCTGTCCTTGTCCTTGTCCTTGTCGTTGTCGGCAGCCGCAGCAGGCGCGGCCGCAGCGGCCTTGCCACGGCGCGCCGGCAGTGGCGGCAGGCCGGCTTCTTCATCGGCGGCGGCGTTGGCACGCTGCTCCACCAGGGCCAGCTGGATATCGTCCACAGCGACCGGACGGTCGGCCTTCTCGTAGAAACGTTCCAGCACTTCCACCGCGCGTTCGGCATTGGTGCCGGTGACCACGAAGCGGTCGCCACGGCGGAAGATGGTCACATCCAGCGCAGCGGAAATCTGCCGCAGGTTTTCATCGAGGGCGCCGCACAGGTTGGCCAGACGCCGGTTATCCAGCGGCTGGGGCGTGAAGTGATGAGGCTGATTGGGGATTTTTTTCAATGCACGATTCCGGTTAAGGGGATTGAATCATCAATGACGGGTCACGATCTCGCCGCGCAGCGAGAAGGGGAAGGCTTCGGTCACGCGGACTTCGATGATCTCGCCGATCAGGCGCTGGCCATTCGGGCCACCGTCGAAGTTGACCACGCGATTGCTCTCGGTGCGGCCTTGCAGTTCGTGCTCGCGGCGCTTGGAAATGCCTTCCACCAGCACCTTTTGCACCGTGCCGACCTGCGCGGCGCTGATCTTTGCCGCGTTGTCGTTGAGCGCGGCCTGCAGGCGCTGCAGGCGGGCCAGCTTGACTTCCTGCGGGGTGTCGTCGGCCAGGCTGGCGGCGGGCGTGCCGGGGCGCGGGCTGAAGATGAAGGAGAAACTGTTGTCGAAGCCCACATCGGCCACCAGCTTCATGAGTGCTTCGAAATCTTCCTCGGTCTCGCCGGGGAAGCCGACGATGAAGTCCGATTGCACCGTGATATCCGGACGCACCTTGCGCATGCGGCGGATCACCGACTTGTATTCCAGCGCGGTATAGCCGCGCTTCATCGCCGCCAGCGTGCGGTCCGAGCCGTGTTGCGCCGGCAGGTAGAGGTGATTGCAGAGCTTGGGCACCTTGGCATAGGTGTCGATCAGGCGCTGCGAGAATTCCTTGGGATGGCTGGTCACGAAGCGGATGCGCTCGATGCCCGGCAGCTCGGCGATGTATTCGATCAGCAGGGCGAAGTCGGCGATCTCGCCGTCTTCCATCACGCCGCGATAGGCGTTGACGTTCTGGCCCAGCAGCATGATTTCCTTCACGCCCTGGTCAGCCAGCCCGGCCACTTCGGTGAGCACATCCTCAAAGCGGCGCGAGACTTCCTCGCCGCGCGTATAGGGCACCACGCAGTAGCTGCAATACTTGCTGCAGCCTTCCATGATGGAGACATAGGCGGTCGCCCCTTCCACGCGGGCCGGCGGCAGGTGGTCGAACTTCTCGATCTCGGGGAAGCTGATGTCCACCTGCGGGCGGCCGCTGTAGCGCCGCTCGGAGATCATCTGCGGCAGGCGATGCAGGGTCTGCGGACCGAACACCATGTCCACGAAGGGTGCGCGCTTGATGATGGCGTCGCCTTCCTGCGAGGCCACGCAGCCGCCCACGCCGATGAGCAGGTCGGGTTTGTCCTTCTTCAGCGCACGCAGGCGGCCCAGGTCGGAAAACACCTTCTCCTGCGCCTTCTCGCGAATCGAGCAGGTGTTCAGCAGGATCACGTCGGCCTCTTCCGGACGATCGGTCTTGACGAGGCCTTCGGCGAGATGGAGCACGTCGGCCATCTTGTCCGAGTCGTACTCGTTCATCTGGCAGCCGAAGGTTTTGATGAATACTTTTTTCTGCATAAATCTTTATCAGGCGAAGAGCGCAGGAAGGACGCATGGAACATGCGCGCGCCGGCGAGGAGGAGGGCGGCGGGCCGCTTGAATGTGCTGCTGCAGCGGTGGTGGAGCCCATCCCCGGAGGTTCGCGATTATAGCACCGCAGGCCCCGTGCAGCCGCCGCCAGCGCCGGGCGGGCCTGTCCATGAGGCAATTCTCAGAGTTGCGCGCAGCAGTCCTGCAGCCATGTCAGCACGGCGCGCAGCCGGGGCAGGGTCTTGAGGTCGCGATGGAATACCGCCCACAGCTCGCGCTGCAGCTGTGGCGCGGACTCCACAGTCTGCAGTTCCGGTGCCAGCAGATAGCTTGGCAGCAAGGCCAGCCCGACCCCGGCGCGCGCGGCCATGCATTGCGCCACCAGGCTGGTGCTGCGGAAACGCACCGGGTTGCCGGCGGCATGGTCAGCGATCCAGCGCGTCTCCGGAATGTCCGGCACGCCGTCGTCATAAGCCACGAAGGGGGCCTTCTTGCGCGCCCGGTGCCATTGCGCGACGTTGTCAGCCGTGCCACAGAGGTAGAAGCGCACTGCACCGAGCGGCCTGGCAATCAGTTCGCCATCCTGGGGCTTGCCGAAGCGCAGGGCCAGGTCGGCTTCGCGCCGCGCCAGGCTCAGGGTCTGGTGGCCCAGTGCGAATTCCACATCCAGCGCAGGCCATTGCTCCAGCAGAGCGGGCAGGCGCGGAGCCAGGAACATGGTTCCGATGGCATCGGTGCAGGCCAGGCGCAGCTTGCCTTCCAGTCGCAGGTCCCCGCCCGCCAGGGTGCGCGCCAGTTGCCGCGTCTGTTCCTGCATGGCGCGGGCAGCCGTCAGCACGCTCTCGCCCAGGCGGGTCAGTTCCACATCCTCGGCGCGGCGCAGGTACAGCGGACCCTGCAAGGCCTCTTCCAGCAGGTGCAGGCGGCGGCCGATGGTGGCATGCGTGACGCCCAGCGCGCGGGCCGCCCCGGAGAGGCTGCCGGCCTCGACGAAAGCGACGAAGCTGCGCAGGCTTTCCCAGTCGGCATCCAGGGCGGCATGCATGGCTTGCGGGGAGGGCAAGGGCGCGGCCTTGCTGCGGGCTGTTAATTTTTTCACAGGCGGCTGGCGATTTTGGTGAATGGCAGTGCGAATTTTATCGGACTAAGATGGTCCGTCACTGTGCATTGACGTTCAGTTGCAGCGCTTTATCGACTTCTCTCGAACATTTTTTAACAAGGAATCGCGCATGTCCTCTCCCCAGACCTTGATCCAGATCGCCGGTGGCAGCGCCCGCGCCGCCACCTGGCAGGAAGCCGTCCTGCTCATCATCGACCACCAGACCGAATACACCACCGGCCGCGCGCCGCTGGCCGGCATCGATGCCGCGGTCGGCCAGATCGCCGAGCTGCTGCGCCAGGCCCGTGCCGCCGGTGCGCCGGTGATCCACATCGTCCACCACAGCAAGCCGGGCAGTGCCATGTTCGATCCGCAAGGCCCGCACGTGGCCATCATCGACGGCGTGCAGCCGCAGGGTGAGGAACTGGTGCTGCCCAAGGGTCTGCCCAATGCCTTCGCCGGCACTGCGCTGGACGAGGCCATCAGGAAGACCGGCCGCAAGTCCCTGATCGTGACCGGCTTTGCCACCCACATGTGCGTGAGTGCCACTGTGCGCTCGGCGCTGGACCATGGCTATGCCTCCACGGTCGTGGCGGCTGCCTGCGCCACCCGCGACCTGCCTGATCCTCTGGGCGGTGCGCCGGTCACGGCGGCCGAGGTCCAGCGTGTGGCGCTGACCGAACTGGCCGATCGCTATGCCACCGTGGTGGCAGATGCGGCGGCGTTGGCCGGGGCCTGATCTCATTGCATAACGCCTTTTTCGCACGGCGCGGAAAAGACAATCACAAGGACGCTACCACCGAGGTAGCGTCCTTTTTTCATGCAGTCTGAAAATGATCTGACTTATTCATAAGGGGATCGATATCGAAAAAATTCAAAGAAAATTTCATCACGTTGACGACGAGGAACTAGCAATAATTAGAAATAACGCATGAATATTCAGGAGTGCTGAAATTCAGGAGACAGAATCGCTTAGTTTGTCGGCTTTCCGCAATTCGCGCATATCCGCATCCGGTTGGCACGACAGCCGCCTGCCATGCGGCAGAAGGGCGAAGCAAGCACAACAGGAGAAGCTGCTGTTGTGCTGCATTTCAATAAAGAACGCGCAAGGCGCGTGTGGACGGTCTGACAGGCCGTCCTTAGAAAAAGGAATGAGTCGACCATGATTCCGGCCCCCTTCAGCGACCGGCTCGCAGCGCTGCTGGCCCGAGGCCAGCGCACCATACTCGGCATCGCCGGTCCGCCCGGCAGCGGCAAGTCCACGTTCGCCGCTGCGCTGCTGGCGCATGCACAGGCGCAAGGGCTGACGCAGTCCGTCATCCTGCCCATGGATGGCTACCACCTCGCCAATGCCGAGCTGGCACGCCTGGGCCGCGCCACGCGCAAAGGGGCGGAAGATACCTTCGACAGCGCCGGCTACGTCCACCTGCTGGCGCGGCTGCGCCAGCAGCATGCCGATGAAGTCATCTACGCACCGCAATTCCTGCGCGAGATCGAGGAAGCCATTGCCGGCAGCATCGCCATCCCTGCTGACACCCGGCTCATCATCACCGAAGGCAATTACCTGCTGCTCGACCGCGGCCACTGGTCGCGCGTGCCGCCCTTGCTCGATGAGGTCTGGTATGTCGATGTCGATCCTGCCGTGCGGCTGCAGCGGCTGATTGCGCGCCACGTACAGTTTGGCCGCAGTCCGGCCGAGGCTGAAGCCTGGGTGATGAACAGCGATGAGATCAATGCAGCGTTGATCGAGACCACGCGCAGCCGTGCCGACCAGATTGTTCGCCGGGACTGACCGTTCCGGCGTGTTGTATGCAGCAAGCAGCAAGCAGAAAAGGGCCACGACAGGCCCCAGCCATCCCCCTCGAACTTCCAACAAGAACGGAGACCAGCATGATCCAGAAAACCCTCGCCATCGCCTGCGCCACTCTTGCACTGGGCGCCGCCACGGCCACTGCCCAGGCCGCCGACAAGCCCCTGAAATCGGTCGGTGTCACCCTCGGCGATTTGGCCAATCCCTTCTTCGTGGCCATCGCCAAGGGCGCTGAAAGTGGCGCCCACAAGATCAATCCGGACGCCAAGGTCACGGTGGTCTCCTCCAAGTACGACCTCAACACCCAGGTCGGCCAGATCGAGAACTTCATCGCCAACAAGGTCGACCTGATCGTGCTCAATGCGGCCGACTCCAAGGGCGTCGGCCCGGCCGTGAAGAAGGCCAAGAAGGCCGGCATCGTGGTGGTGGCCGTGGACGTGGCCGCAGAAGGTGCGGATGTGACCGTCATGTCGGACAACACCATGGCCGGCGCCGAGTCCTGCAAGTTCATCGCCGACAAGCTGCAGGGCAAGGGCAATGTGGTCATCGTCAATGGCCCGCCGGTGTCGGCGGTGATGGACCGCGTCACCGGCTGCAAGGCGGAGTTCAAGAAATCGCCCGGCATCAAGATCCTTTCCGACAACCAGAACGCCGGCGGCAGCCGTGATGGCGGCATGACCACCATGTCCAATCTGCTGGCCGCGCAAGGCAAGATCGATGGCGTCTTCGCCATCAATGATCCGACCGCCATCGGGGCCGAACTGGCGATCCGCCAGGCCAAGCGCAGCGACATCAAGGTCATCACCGGTGTCGATGGTGCGCCCGATGCCGAGCGCGCGCTCAAGGACAGCAAGTCGCTCTTCGCCGCCTCGCCCGCGCAGGACCCGTATGGCATGGCTGCTGAAAGCGTGGCCATCGGCTATCAGGTCATGAATGGCCGCGCCCCCGAGAAGGCCGTCAAGCTGCTGCCGGTCAAGTTGATCACGCGCGACAACGTGGCGGATTACAAGGGCTGGGTCCCGGCCAACTGAAGCCACGCATCTGGTAGCTCACCTCACAGGTGAGCGTGCCCGATCCGCAGCGCCCGCAGTCTGGAGACCGTCCTGCTGCGGGACGCGCTTGCCGCCCTGCGGCTGCTTTCTTTGATTGCCATGACTTCCACTCCCATTCTGCAGATGACCGGCATCAGCAAGTCCTTCGGGGCCACGCGCGCGCTGTCGGACATGCACCTGACCATCCGTCCCGGCGAGATCCACGCCCTCATGGGCGAGAACGGTGCCGGCAAGAGCACGCTCATGAAGGTGCTTTCCGGCGTCCATGCGCCCGATGACGGCCAGATCCTGCTGGACGGCAAGCCGGTGTCGCTGCGCGACCCCGGTGCCAGCCGCGCCGCCGGCATCAACCTGATCTACCAGGAACTGGCGGTCGCGCCCAACATCAGCGTGGCCGCCAATGTCTTCATGGGCAGCGAACTGCGCACACGCTGGGGGCTGATCGATCACGCCGCCATGCGCGCGCGCACCGATGCCGTCCTCCGCCAATTGGGCGCCAGCTTCCGTGCCTCGGACCGGGCCGGACGTCTTTCCATCGCCGAACAGCAGCAGGTCGAGATCGCCCGTGCCTTGGTGCATCGCAGCCGCATCGTCATCATGGATGAACCGACGGCGGCGCTCTCCGAACGCGAGACCGAGCATCTCTTCGGCGTAGTGAAACGCCTGCGCGATGAGGGCCTGGCCATCATCTACATCAGCCATCGCATGGCCGAGGTATATGCCCTGGCGGATCGCGTGACGGTACTGCGCGATGGCAGCTTCGTGGGCGAACTGGCGCGCGAGGAGATCGATTCCGAACGCATCGTGCAGATGATGGTGGGCCGCTCGCTGGGCGAGTTCTACCAGCACACCCGCATGGCCCCGGAACGCGCGGCGGCCTTGCCGGTGGTGTTGCAGGTGCAGGATCTGGCGGGTGGCAAGGTCAGGCCGGCCAGCTTCGCGGTGCGTGCCGGCGAGGTGCTCGGTTTTGCCGGGCTGGTCGGTGCCGGGCGTACCGAACTGGCGCGCCTGCTTTTCGGTGCCGATGCCCGCAGCGGCGGCCACGTGCTGCTGGAGGGCCAGGTGGTGCAGATCGATGAACCGCGCGCTGCCATGCGTGCCGGCATCGCCTACGTGCCGGAAGACCGCAAGGGCCAGGGCCTGTTCCTGCAGATGGCCGTGGGAGCCAACGCCACCATGAACGTGGCGGGCCGCCACAGCACGCTGGGACTGGTACGCAGCGGCGCGCTGGATGGCGTGGCGCGCGATGCCATCCAGCGCCTCAACGTCAAGGTCGCGCATCCCGGCGTGGCAGTGGGCAAGCTCTCCGGCGGCAACCAGCAGAAGGTCCTGCTGGCGCGCTGGCTGGAGATTGCACCCAAGGTCCTGATCCTGGACGAGCCCACGCGGGGTGTGGATATCTATGCCAAGAGCGAGATCTATCAACTTGTCCACAAGCTGGCCGAACAAGGCGTGGCCGTTGTCGTCATCTCCAGCGAGCTGCCGGAAGTGATCGGCATCTGCGACCGCGTGCTGGTCATGCGCGAGGGCAGCATCACCGGTGAACTGGCCGGCGCGGCCATCACCCAGGAAGCCATCATGCATCTGGCCACCGATGCGGGTGGCATGCAGGGCGCGCATGGACAGGGCGCTCCGGCTTACGGCATGGCGCATTCGAGCTTGCCTTCTTCTCCTTCTTCTCATTCCTCCTAATCATGGCTCATCCAACTCCTCTGCACAACAACGCGGCTGCGGCGCGTTCCTCTTCCACGGCGTCGCAATGGCTGCTGCACCGGCTGGGCATGTTGCCGGTACTGGTGGTGCTGTATCTGCTGTTCTATGCGCTCACCATCTATCTCAGCGGCGACGGCAGTTCCAACTTCGCCACCACCGAAAACACCATGAACATCCTGCGCCAGGTCGCCATCAACCTGGTACTGGCGGCCGGCATGACCTTCGTCATCCTTACCGCCGGCATCGACCTGTCGGTCGGCTCCGTGCTGGCAGTGTCGGCGGTGCTGGGCATGCAGATATCGCTCAGTGCCGCGCCGGGCTGGTCGATTCCCATGTTCATCGTGTCGGGGCTGTTGATGGGCATGGTCAACGGGGCCATGGTGGCCTTCCTCAACATCAATGCCTTCGTGGTGACGCTGGGCACGATGACGGCCTTCCGCGGGGCGGCCTATCTGCTGGCCGATGGCACTACGGTGCTGAACAATGACATCCCCAGTTTCGAATGGATAGGCAATGGCGATTTCCTGCACGTCCCCTGGCTGATCTGGGTGGCGGTCGCGGTGGTGCTGCTGTCCTGGGTGATCCTGCGCAAGACTGTGCTGGGCATGCACATCTACGCCATCGGCGGCAACCTGCAGGCGGCGCGCCTGACCGGCATCCGCGTGGGACTGGTGCTGCTGTTCGTGTATTCGATCAGCGGCCTGTTCGCCGGCCTGGCCGGTGCCATGTCGGCCAGCCGCCTGTATGGCGCCAACGGCAACTGGGGCAGCGGCTATGAACTGGACGCGATTGCCGCTGTGGTGCTGGGCGGTACCAGCCTCATGGGTGGTGTGGGCACGATCTGGGGGACGGTGGTAGGGGCACTGATCATCGGCGTGATGAACAACGGGCTGACCATCCTCGGCCTGTCCTCGTTCTGGCAATACGTGGCCAAGGGCGCGGTCATCGTGCTGGCCGTGATCCTCGACAAATGGCGTCAGAAGGATGCCGCGCAATGACACTCTCTTCCCCATCCGGAGCCGGCATGTCCCTTCCCGATCTTGAAAGCCGCGCCTTCCTGCAGGCGCATGTGGCCGATACGCTGGCCTTTTACGACCGCCATGCCATCGATCCCGAGGGCGGATTCTTTCACTACCTGAAGGACGATGGCAGCGTCTATGAGCGCAGCCATCGGCATCTGGTCAGCGCGACGCGACTGGTCTTCACGCAGTCCATGGCGTATCTGCATACCGGGCAATCACGCTATCTGGAACAGACGCGCCATGCCCTGGCGCATCTGGAACGCTTCCGTCATGCAGAGGGACCGCTGGCCGGCCTGTATGCCTGGACCCTGCGCGATGGCCAGATCGAGGACGGCACCGTGATGGCCTATGGCCAGGCCTTCGTGCTGCTGGCATTCGCGCAGGCACATCGCGTCGGCCTGTGTGATGCGCAGCAGGTGGCGCAGGCGTATGAACGCATGGAGAGCGCTTTCTTTGAGCCTGCGCATGAAGCGTATGCGGACGAGATCACGCCCTCCGGCGAGTTGATTCCGTATCGCGGCCAGAACGCCAACATGCACATGTGCGAAGCCTGCCTGGCTGCGCATGTCGCCACCGGGGACGCCGTCTACCTGGAGCGTGCGCAGTTGCTGATCGAGCGCTTCGTGTTTGGATTGGCACGGCAATCGCAGGATCTGGTGTGGGAGCATTATCGTCAGGACTGGTCCCTGGATCACGACTACAACCGCGGCAACCGTGACAACATTTTCAAGCCCTGGGGCTTCCAGACCGGCCACCAGACCGAGTGGGCCAAGCTGCTGCTGATCGCCCATGCACAGGAGCCGCGCCCGGCCTACGTGACGCGTGCTGCCGAATTGCAGGACGCGGCGTGGCAGCATGGCTGGGATGCTCTGTATGGCGGTTTGATCTACGGCTTCGATCCGGACCTGCGGCCGTACGACTCCGACAAATATTTCTGGGTCCAGGCCGAGTCCTTCGCCAGTGCATGGCGTTTGTGGCGCGTGACCGGGGAAGAACGTTTCCGCCAGCAGTATCACGCCATCTGGGCGTGGAGCTGGGCGCATCTGGTCGATCATCATCACGGGGCCTGGTTCCGCATTCTGGCCGCCGATGGCAGCAAGCTGGAAGACACCAAGTCGCCCGCCGGCAAGGTCGACTATCACACCATGGGCGCGTGCTGGGATGTGATGGAAGCGGGCGGCCTGCGCGAGTGAGCAACACGCTCAGGGAATCTTCAGGAACACCTTGTCATAGATCTTGCGGATTTCCGCCACCGATTCCGGATCGTGCCATTTCTCGACGATGGCGCGATACGATGGCTTGGCGCGTTCGGCCAGCAGGACCTTGTTGACCTGCTCCACCACTTGCCGGCCCCATTCGTTATGGGGGCACATCACACGATTGAAGACGACTTCATTGGCCTCCCGCATCGGCAGCGCCACCAGTTCGCCGGCATGGCCCATGGCGCGCGCCTGGTCGAAGGCCAGCAGCGGCAGCTCAACCATGTAGTCAAGGCGACCGGCCAGCAGCATGCCGATCGCTTCCATCTGTTCGGAATAATTTTCACGCGGCGGATAGGTGGCCAGCAGCTTGTCCACCGTCGGGCTGTAGGAGCGGTCACGCATCACCGATGTAGTCAGCCGTGGGTCTTGCAGCAAGCCCGTCAGCGAGGTCCGGTGCCTGAATTCCTCCACGCGATCACGCCGCACGATGATGCGCAGCGGCAGGAAGATCGACATCGGCAGCGAGAGGTAGCCGTAATGTTCGCGCTCCGGAGTCTTGAGCATGCCGTTGAAGCACCAGTGACTGCCCTTGCGGATCTCGCTGTTGATGCGCGGGAAGGGGGCCTCCAGTTCGACGTGCTCGTAGCCGGGCATTTCCTTTTTCAGCACGTTGAGGGTGAGATCGAAGATGCCCTGATGCGCGAATTCTCCGCTGCGAATCATGTAGGGCGGCACATTGTATTTGCCCAGGTGATCTGGTCGGCTGCCATCGCGATGGGCAACATGGCCGCCAAGCACGCGCAGCACATCAGATGGGCGAGGGGTTTGAGCCAATGACGATGGAGCATGCACGACTTCCTTTTCAGATGGGGGCAGCGGAAGACGACGGCGGCAACGCCGCTGCCAGCAACACTCGATTGCGGCCATCGGTCTTGGCTTGATAGAGCGCCCGGTCGGCCGCTTGCAGCAAGGATTCCAGCCGCGCGTCGGGATGGGCCGGAACGCACCAGGCCACGCCGGCGCTGATGGTAATGCGGCCCAGAGCGGATCCGGCATGCGGCAGGTTCAATGCATGGATGGCATCGCACATGCGCTGCACGATGTGCTGGCCCTGGAGGCCATCGGTCTCGGCGAGGATCACCGCGAATTCTTCACCGCCATAGCGCGCCACGGTTTCACCGGCGCGGCCGATGGCGTGCTGCAGTGTCTGCGCTACCTGGCGCAAGACCGCATCCCCTGCAACGTGGCCGTAATGATCGTTGTAGGGCTTGAACCAGTCGACGTCGATGAAAGCCACCGTGAGCGGCTTGGCGTGGCGCAGGCTGCGCCGCCATTCGTGATCCAGTGTTTCGTCGAAGCTGCGGCGGTTGGCGATGCCGGTGAGGCCATCGGTGAGGCTGAGTGAACGCAGACGTTCGTTGGCCTGCGCCAGATCACGCGTGCGTTCGGCGATGCGCAGCTCCAGCGATTTGTTGAGGGCGCGCAGGGATTCCTTTTCCTGTTCCAGTTGCGCGTAGAGTGCGCGGTTCTGGCGTGACTGCTTGCGCAGGCTGGACAGCATCGCGTTGATGGCATCGGCCAGGAAGTGCAGCTCGTGGCGCGTGCGTCCTCGCAGCCGGATGCGTTGCGGATTGTCGGGGTGATCGGGCTGGTTCAGATCCTGTCCGCGCACGAAGTCCGACAACCGGGTGATGGGCCGTCCGAGCCAGCGATGGAAGACGTAGAGGAAGATGAACCACAGCACCAGCGTCTTGATGACCGAGTTGATGAGGATCAGGGTAAAACCGTAGGCCACCTTGCGGATCACCACGTGGCGGCTGGAATAGACGGTCCAGGCACCGATGTCGTGGGTGACGCCGTGTTCATCGCGATAGAGAATCGGGAAGCGATGGCTGGTGGCGGCATTGAAGAAACCCGGCTTGACGGCACTGCGCGCGCCGTCGGCGTCGACGTGGATCTGTTTGCCATCGTGATCGATGATATTGCCCAGGGCCATCACCAGCTTGCCTTGCGGGTCTTCGATCTTCACCCCGGTGATCACGGGCAGGTTGCTAATGCCGCGCAGGGTGGCCTTTTGCACGTCCCCCTGGAAGCGCCAGGTGGAGCTGGCCAGGCTGGCACCGAAGGTCAGGTCCATGGCCCGCAATTCGTTGTCCACACCGGATTGCGTGTGCTCATATTCAGCGCCAAGTTGCAGGCAGGTCACGATCAGCGTCACCAGAAAGTAACTGCCGAAGATGATGCGCAGCAGATGGACTGCCAGGGAATTCTTGGAGAGCAAATTCATGTTCTTGCGTGGCGGGTTGCCTTGCTCAGGAGTTCGCGCGTGCGTGCAGCGCAATGCAGATGCGGTATGCAGACATCGTGCCAGCGCGAGGGGTGCGGGCAACCGATGGCGAGACGCTGCGTGGCGTCATGGCGTGGTGTGCAGGCAGTGCGGCGACAGTAGTAGCCACGGCGGACCAGCGCGCGCAGTTGCGGATGCGCTGCTTTGGCATGGCGTGGAACTGCCGCATTGAATCTCCTCCCGCGGATGTGATGAGGGCCGTTAGCGGGCCGCTTAATTGCTGGTCACGTGCGGCGTAAATTCTAACGTCAGGTGTTGCTGAGATGTTGGTGAAAGCTGCTTGAACGTAAGCAAATTGTCCATCTCGTTCGCATCATTGCCGCCGAGGCAGGAGTGTTGGTGAGGATTGTGCGCTCGCCGTTGCCCTGCGGCATGAGCGAAGATCTTTCGCAGGTTTGATGCGCTGACTGCGCGGCGCAGGGTGCGCTTGAAATGAACAGCCGTCACCGCGATGACGACTGTTCGGCTTGCCGGGCTTGCGCGCGTACTTGAGTTGCAACTGCCAGGATGAATATCAACCGCGCGCTCGTTTCCATGAAAGGTAAGGATACTGCGTAGGGTGGCTTACTTCTTCAGCCAAGCCAGGCGATAGAGTTTCTGGTCGTTGAGATAGAACGCCTGGATACTGCTGCGCACTGCTTCCGAATTTTTGTAGATGGTGAGGAACCGGGCAATGCGCTGATCGTTTGTCTTGTCGCTGCGGGCCACGAACTGGATGGCCCAGGAATCATCCTCGTAGCTGGTATAGGCCAGTCCCTTGTGCGCATCGAAGGCTTTGGAGGCGATGATGAAATAGGGGAAGCCCTGCGCCAGATCCACATCGGGCGTCACGCGGACCAGTTGTGGTCCCTCGACCTCGACGAACTGCAGCTTCTTGGGATTGGAGACGATGTCGGCCTGGGTGCCGAGCAGCCCGGTGTCAGGGCGTAGCGTGATCAGGCCTGCGTGCTGCAGCAGGCGCAGGCCGCGGCCGACGTTGACGGGATCGCTGGCGATGGCCACCTTGGCGCCGTTGGGCAGATCGGCCAGGGAGTTGTATTTGCTGGAGTACAGGCCCAGGTAGGAGAGGATGCCAGCCTGCACGCTAGTGAGCTTGAATCCCTTGCTGCGCACGGCATTGGCCAGGTAATTGCTGTTCTGGTAGTAGTTCAGGTCGATGTCGCCGGCATCCAGCGCGATGTTGGGCGTGGCCCAATCGCTGAATTCGATGACTTGCACATCCAGGCCTTGTTTTCTGGCTTCCTTGGCGGCGACTTCCACGGAGTCGGCGAAGACGCCGGGGACTACGCCGATCTTGAGCGGTGCGGCCAGCACGGTGCTGGCGACGGTCAGGCCTGCCAGCAATGCGGTGAGTTTGGGTATCCAGCGTTTGGTGATCGAGGGGAAAGCAGTCATGGAGGGCGCGTTTGCAAGAAAGGTCAGAGGGGTGAGAAGCGGGAGCCCAGTATAGGCAGGCACCTTCAGCGGCCCAACAAACGATTTCGCATTAGCTTCTTGGGGATTCGAGTAAGCGCGGAGGTGAGGGTGGTGGGCGCAAGCGAATGATTTGAGGAAGTGGACTTCCCACCTTGCGCACAAGTGCTTGCTCAGAGGCCGGATTTGCCGGACAGAGAAGCAATGGACATACGGCAAAATGCAAAAGACGGCCCTTTTTCGAAGAGGCGTTTTTTGGGCGACGCAGTATAAACATGGAATATCCATGCAGCGATGTATATCTGGTGGTGATAGGTGGACCTGAACCATCGCCCCCAGCATTATGTGTGCTGTGCTCCACCTAATGAACCCGTAAATGGTCTACTTAGATCCGTGGTTTAGTTCAGTGCTATAAAATTGCATCCATTGAAAATACCAACCTGCAGGAAATTAATAATGACATTACTCGCAGAGATACTTGATGAACGAAACGAGGAGTCCACTACATGCTTCTTGGCTAAGGTTACGTTGGAATCATACATAGACAGCTTGCCCTCCGCATATCAATCCTACGATGTGCAGCGCGAGGTGGTTGCCAACGTTTACCTAGATCATCTCGTCAATACAGTCCTAGAGAAGAGACATATTCCTCCTATCGTCTTGGTTGTTGATTCAAAGGATTTCAAACGTCGGGGTAATCATTTGGATATAAGGACGTTCAAGATTCTTGACGGCCTTCAACGGACATTCCGGCTGAAGACCATTCGCGACACGATTCACTATGCAGTCAGTACGGACCTGGATCAGGTGGGCGAATACCTTGCGTGGAATCGATTCAAGTTTTCAAGATATTTTTCGGCTGAGCTTCGGGAGATTGATTCCAATGTTGAATTGCACTAAAAACTGACCCACTTTCCCCGGAAATTTGCATCCTAAGTTGACCCATGTTTAGACCACAATCCTGCTCATGACAGCGAGCAGGAGAACGGAGTGATAGACGTGGCCC
>Ga0105238_10000293_pt1 | contig 55670 bp, 41 predicted proteins | sample KBSC34metaG_FD_81526 | JGI IMG/M metagenome (GOLD analysis project Ga0105238, IMG submission 81526) | Corn rhizosphere microbial communities from Kellogg Biological Station, Michigan, USA - KBS C3-4 metaG | ecosystem: Host-associated > Plants > Roots > Rhizosphere > Soil | place: Michigan, USA...
CGAACGTGTGTTCCTTCCGCTCCGGCTCCGGCGAAAACGCCTCCGCCTCCGCTCCAGGAACACACGTTCTCCCTACAGACCTGACTCTCACTACAACTGGTACTAAAAACCCCGGCACGCCAGAATAACCAGCGTGTCTGCGACTCGATCACCGATTCGTTGACGACATGACGACAACATCATGCTGATCGCGGCAGGTAATGGTGTGGTGACGAGTGCGAAATCGACGACTGACATGGCATTGCGAACGACAGCTCGTGCGAACCCACAGGCCCGGCCGGTCGGTCTGCGCGTACGAATGCCTGTCAGCCGCTTTCCCAATGTCAGTCCGGATTTGCCTTCGTCGTACGATCGGTAAAGCCACAATGGTACAAACGTGTCGACGAAGACCGTCAGTATCAGCCCGAGAAACTTTCCGAGATCGTGCGGACGGCCAATGACTTCGTGCGGATCCGAAGTGCAGTCTGTCACGCTGAGAACGGAATCGACGTTCATTTCCGCATGACTGAGGACCCGAGACAACTTGTGGTCTGGATTTCGATCCCACTGAATTCCTAGACAGCTCCAGTGTACGGAAAGTGAGATGGATACGAGAGCTGAGATAGCGATGGCATCGATCAAGAGTGCCACGGCGCGCAACCCGACTGGTGCAACAGCCAGTTTGTGTACGCCGATTTTCGAGTTGCTTGTCGATGCTTGGCAACATCTCTGGCTGTAGAGCACTACGACGACGTGAGTGATCCAGGCCATGAGCAATCCGCCTGCCAATTTTGCCCAGCGGTTGAGGTACTTCTGTTCGTAACCCGGCAGTGTCAATTCGGCGGGGCCGATCTTGCCTCCATCAATTGGATAAAACGTGAACCGATCCCACCACTCACTCGATTGGCGGCACACGTAAGAGCGTCCAGACGAGCCTGCGATCAAGATGTCGTAGTCGAATTCCTGAGTCGATGGTTCAAGGCCGCTTAACACGGTCCATCGACCGTCCGGACGTCGACGGGCGAATCGGAATTGCTCATTCTCGCGAAGTCCCAGTAACACGCTGTCATCGTCGATGGCGACCGCCGTCCCACCGACTGCGCTGTTCTCGCTAGAGTTGATTTGTTCCCAGCCTGAGGCATCAGGCCCGGTGCTCTCAAGTGATTCATTTGAAAAGATTTCGTTCTCATCAACGTACTCAAACCCTTTGTGATAGGCAGCAAATATCCGTTTGTTGGTGGAGAGTGCCGTGACGATTCGAAGATGCGGCTCGGCGTCTGTGGCAATCACAGTTAGATAGCAATGAATTCGACTCAATCGCAATTCGGGATCGGAGATGATCCGAGGTCCTTCAGGGGTTGCTTCCCACCGCGAATGGATATTCGGCAGTCGGATTCGTCGTCCCTGTTCCCAAGTCCCATTGTTGAAGCGGACAAGTCGAAAATCCCCGTCACCGATCTGCTCGACAATTGTTAGCTCTCCATTCCAGAAGAAAGGAGCGTGAAAGAATTCGCTTTTCGGATTCTTTGGTGCAACTCGGCGTACAATTCCAAGCCGGTTGCAGTCGCTTTCCAGACTGTTGGCGTCGAAGCGTAACGGTCGACGACATAGAGAACGTCACCCACCCAGATCAGATCGAATTCCTTCCAACGGCGTTTGCCTCCCATATCCTGTGGAAGTGTCCATCCCGTTTCACGGGATTTGCCCGTCATCAGATCAAGGCACACGACCCGCGATTCACATGGCGGCGAGTAGGTTGATCGCGCGTACTTCGAGACAGGGTACCACAGTTCGCCGTTCTTAATGGTGCCGCAGAAGACCCTGTGCTGCTCGGCCATGACGAGGCCCAATGGCCAACCAGAAAAGGCCGAAGACACCGCTCCGATCACAATCCATAGTGGCAAAATCACGCCGAGCAACAGGACAAACACCGGCAGAATCAATCGGCGGCCGCGCAAAGGTTGGCAGTCGAATGGCACCATTTCGCGTTGCAGCCTCGATTCATCGGTTCATGGCACAATCCACCAGTTGCAGTACGCAATCATCGGTCAAAGACGCCAAATTCTATGAAGTCTGCCCGCGAAGCAGTCAAGAAATCATTTCAGGCTGTGTCCCGTCGAGTGTGTCGGGGCAAGGCAGCCGTCGCGCAAAGCGTCAACCAGGTCCTTAAAGCCTTCGGCACTTCCTGGAAGCCACTTTTTTGTGCCTTCGAGCTGCATGACGTCTTTGGTCGCGTTCTCCTTCGGGTCCATGGCCTGCATCAACTGCGAGAATCGAGCGCCACGCTGCTTGTCAAAATTCGTTGACGCTGTAAACACGCAATGACTGAACCGCGGTGACTTCCAAATCTCCTGAAGCGATCCGCGTTCGTTCCTGACGCCGTCCCAAAGCTCAGCCGTGATAATGCCCGCCTCGCCGCGTCCCTCGCGGAGCGCCTTAAGTACGTGCAGCGGACTGGCGCACGGGTTGCCTTCTCCGTCCACTTCCGCGTCCAGGCTGACGATCTTGATTTTGCCGAAATCCGTCCCTTCCTTCTTCAGGAAATAGAGCGGAAGGGCAGTCGCTTCGGCGGCATTCGAACTGCCGAGCACAAGTTTCTTCCCAGCGAGATCTTGGACGGACTTGATTCCGGAATCCGTTCGAGCGATCAGGATGGATCGAACACCAACATCAACGTCGCGCATGACCAGTGTCTGGCTGGAGCATTGGTTCTTGACGTGATACTGCGCGTGAGCCAATGGAGTGTTCCACGCGATGTCCACCTCACCGCGATCGAGCGCGGCGACCAACGAATCATAGTTGGAATACAGGATATAGTCTGATGGCAGCCCGTTCTTGTTCAAGTACCCAGTCAGACCTCGAAAGATCGTCACAGCAGCCGGCGAATACGCCACGGCTCCAATGCGAGTGATCTGACTCCGGTCGGCCTCCTGTACCGGCTCGTCGGAAAAAACCGAATTGGCAAATCCCAAACAGAGCGAAAGTACCAATACTCTTTCAAGAACCGCTTTCATCACGAGCTTCTCCGATAGTCGGAGTCGTTGAATCATCGTTGAACGAGTCATTCGTCCCAGTCGAGCAGGGGGCAAACCCGCGTTTGGACACCAGCCTGCAGCATCATAGCTACCACGCAAACCGACGGCGACCGTTCCGTAAATCGTTACATTCGATGACTGTCACATCAGTTGAGACTGTTGCCTGTCAGGGAATGAGAAAACGTAAACCAAATGGTTTACATTTCCCGATCGCGCCGATATCCTAAACTAAATGGTTAAGGAACGCTCTGTATCACTTGACTGCATTTTTCACGCTCTGGCTCATCCGGCGCGGCGATCCATGTTGCGCAGCCTGTCAGATGGCGAGCGGAATTTGACGGAGTTGGCGGCGCCGTTGCGGATGTCGTTTCCGGCGGCTTCCAAGCATTTCCGGGTTTTGGAACGTGCCAAGCTGGTTCGTCGCCGCCTGGTAGGCAGAACTCATCTTTGCCGCCTGGAAGGAAAGCCGCTCGCGCAGGCCACCGAATGGCTGGTGAGTTATCGACGATTCTGGGAATCCAGTTTTGAGCGTCTGGACGATTTGCTTGACGAGATGAAGGCACATGTAAAAGTGCACGCAAAAAGGTAAGCGGTCCCGAGAGACTTCAGGAGAAACAAAATGCTGATGTCGGCGGGAAGGCTCTCATTGTTGTTCAATGGGTTGTTTGTAGGCTTGCTTGCCGTAGTGCACTTTCTGAAGTCGGACCTGGATCCGTCGTGGCACTTTATTAGTGAATATGCGATTGGGAAACATGGTTGGGTCATGCATGCGGCGTTCCTGAGCCTTGCGGCCTGTAACGTGGCGACGCTCGTTGCCATTCGAACATGCTTGCGAACCGTCTGGGGACGGGTGGGGGCATGTCTGTTTGTGATCGGCACGATTGGCCTGGTGCTCAGCGCGATCTTTGTCACCGATCCGATCAATACGCCGCCCGAGTCTCAAACCACGAGTGGGAACCTGCATAATCTCGGCGGCACGCTTGGCCTGCTGGGGTTTCTGGGTACTTTGATTTTGAGTGCTCGGCTGCTGCGGAGTGAGGCGTGGCGAGCGTCTCGAACAGCCGTCTGGACGGCCACCGGCATCGTGGTGCTCGGTTTCCTCGTGGCATTCATTTCCATCATGGTGATTGTCACTGAGCACCAGGGCGTCTTTGGCCCGGACGCCCGTGTCGGATGGCCTAATCGAATCGGAATCCTTTCCGGATGTGTCTGGTTGGCGATCATCGCAATACAAGCGATTCGCCTGGCCCGACAGGACGTCGCACGCGCAAGTTCATCCGAATCCCACGCGGGGATTTCCCAACACGACCCTTCGTCCTAAATCATCGCTAATCCACCGACTGTGCCGGAGGGAACCAAACGGCCCCTTTTAGGGGCCTTCCTCAGACCACCAGTTCTACTGGTGGTTCTGATTGCGGCAGATGCATTGGGTTGCGAATAATGAAATCGGCTTGCTTACGCTCTTCTCACGAGTCGCGTTTTAGCAGAGAATCGCAGCAAAACATGTGCTCATACATGAGGCCAGAAATCCTCCTAACGCAGCTCTGGGTGCTAACTCGACAAATACCGACCTTCGATTGGGAACTAACGCGGTCAGTGCGCCGACCTGAATAGCGATTGAAGGTAGGCTAGCGAAACTGCAAATTGGATAAATTGCCAAAGCTTGCCAACTTCCACCTCCCATCTCGCCACCCGCCTTTTGAATCTCATCAGACAGTGCCTTGAAAGCAAGGAATTCCGTTCCGACGATCCCGAGTCCCACGGGTCGCCCAACGCGATAGCATTCATCCCAATGGAAGCCAAATAACCAGCAAATCGGCTGTAAGAAATATCCGAGGCAGTCCTGAACTGGATGCCCGACTGTATATGCACAGACGAAATTGATCGCTTTCAGTAATCCCAGGAGAGCCAACAGCACGGCCGCGATACTGATCGCGATTGATACGCCTTTTTGCGCGCCAACAACCACAGCCTCGAACAAGCTCCCGACTTCTGATGTCGATTGAGGTATTCGCTTTGAATGGTCAACAAGCTCCGACAGTTCTTCGCTCACAATGGGAACCGAGTCAACCCCTCTCGGCATGAGGATTCTGGAAATTAGAATTGCGGCAGGAATTGACATGATCGTCGACGCAAAGATATGCGCGATTGCTTCCGTCATGACCAGTTCGTTTACGATGTCAGTAACCTTTCCGGTTGCCTGATCTGTCACTTCGTGAGTTGCAATCATACCCGCGTAAACCGTGAACAACTCGCCTGACATTGTCGCAAAACCTAAAGTCATTATCGTCAACAGTGAATATTGTGGTAACGTCTTTAATTGCTCGCCGACCAGTGCGGGTGTCTGCGTATGCCCAATAAAGATCTTGGCAACCGCAACGACAGCTTCCGCGCCAGACAGCCCAAGATAGCTCGCGACCTTGTCCATTGCAGATTTCACAGACCGTGACATTTCAGGGCGGCTTGAGATATACGCAACTACCTCTATCAAAGCATAAAAACAAACAATTGATGGTAACACTTGCGCGGCGAACACGAACCCCAATAGCCCGTTGGGGTTCGCCATCTCGTCACCCCAAATGAAACTGGCGCCAGCAGATGTCATATGTGCGAACTTCTGAACTGCAAGGCTTACAATACCTGCCAATGACCAGGCATTTCGCGGCGCACAGATGATGGCGGCAACTGGTTGCAAGAACAGCCACAACCGAATCTCTTTCCATGAAATAGCTCGTCTATCCATGGAGAGTGCGTAGCCTATCGCAATGATCACCAGCATGCCGAGCACAGCATGGATTCGATGAATGTTCACCAGATGGTTCATCGCGTGCTTTCAGGAGTGGTGAGCAATGTAGATTATGAATCTCGACATCCCAACTCTTCAATCGCCGACTTGATCGTCGTCGTCGCAGGATTCAATGCTGGGTCTGGTTGGCGTTGCTTCAGCGCTCGTTCTTCGTCGTAGGTCAAATACACCACGCCCTGCAGGTCAGATGGCAAGTGCATCGCTTGTTCCGGACGGACCAAAAAACACCGTTCCAACCCGAGGGCACCGCAGAACAGACCCAATTCAAACAGAACATTGTCCCGCACGACATTTTGTACGTGGCCGTTGATCGTCTGAATGTCGTTGGCAGCCATCAGAAAAACGGCGAAATCGTACATCGCCGATGCGTTCAATAATGATTGAATGACTGTTTGCGATGGACGAAACATGCCATCGGCCCAAACTGTCGCTTCGCATATGGAACCTTGTTCGAGTTTTGTTTGGAGTGTATTGGCAAGTCCTTGTGATTGGCTGGAAGAGAAGATTGCGACTTGAGGAACACCGGCGCGAACGGTAAATAATTTTGAAAGGTTTTGCACGATCGCGTGGACAACGCTGAGGTCACTGCAGCTGGGGTAGCCGGCATCCGCGTTCCTCAAGATCATCGGGAAGTCGCATGCACTGATGAAAGGCCCGTCATGGTCCAGGCTGTCACCCAGCCCTAGAGAGAGCTTGTGTCGAGGCCTCTTCTCTTGAACAAAACGCGATTTCATTAAATAGGATACAGCATTGCAACCATCGAGCTTTCCCTGTTGATTGAAGCTGTACGCCGAGCAAAGAACATTCTCCAGCGGGATATCATATGCTTCAGCAAGCCGATGCACATAATAGCTGGGCCCGCTCGAGACCAGGTACTTTTGCACTGGTAATTGCAGCAGTGCTCCTGCCCACGGAGCGAGCTCAATCTTGGGATACCATTCAGTTGCCAAGGATTCGGTGAATCCCGCTGAGTTGAACAGGTCGATGATGCGACGCGCGAACTCGTCGCTTGAAATGGCTTTTGTCTGGAACGCGAGCTCAGCTTGCTCGTATTGATCCCGAACGTTCAAGATTGATGCGAAACATCGTTGAATTATCTCGACCGTGAGCGTCTTGTCGACATCCAAGAAAAGTGCGACGCTCATTTTAACTTTCCCCGAAGTCTAGAGAATCTACTGGACGAAAAGGCGATCGGAATCACGACGGATGGAGTAATACACAACAGTGTCGAGCAGAGTGGAGCTGCGTACGGTGTGGTGTACCATTTCCGGCAAATGCTATCAACAATAGAGCAGATTTGCCGGAAAGTGACACGTGGGTGTGTTGTTTAATGTTCGCAGAGTATCAAGAAGCCGGAGAGTGCGCCGGGAAATGGAAGGCGCTAAGACAGAATCGTTGACAGACTACAAGCCAAACCAATCTAAAACAATGTGCGAGGCAGCTGGGCGGGTTGGATGCATTCGGGTGAGTCATGGCTGACGCTGTTGACGTAGCTGCTGACTGGAGTTCGGATCAGTGATTCGTTGGCACACGGTACAAGCAGAGATGAAAGCTTTGGCAAGTTTGGCGGTTGTTCGGGGTCTAGCCAGGAATCCCAGGCCTCTTTGGGCAGGATGACTGGCATACGGTCGCAGAATTCGGCCATCAGTTCGTTGGCCTGTGTTGTGATGACGGCGCACGATTCAAGCAGGCTGCCGTCGGGGGCTTGCCAGTGTTCCCAGATCGCGGCGAGAGCCAATAGTGATCCCGTGGGAGTGTGAATATGCCAGGCTTGCTTCGTCTTACTGTCCCATTGTTCCCATTCGTAAAAGCCATTGATCGGAATCAGGCCGCGATGCTGGCGAAAGGGTTCGCTGTAGGCGGGCTTTGACGCGATGGTTTCGCACCGGGCCATCACCATTTGGGCGCTGTGTTCGGTCGATTTGGCCCAGCGCGGGACCAGCCCCCATTGCAAGGGCTCTGCCAGTCGCACTCCATCGGGTTTTATACGAATGACCAGGATTTGCTGCATCGGGCCCAGGTTATAGCGCGGCGACCATTCGGGCTCGCGAAAGAGCGCGAAGTACTCAGCCAATTCCGGTGGCAATGCCGTTAGATTGATTCGACCGCACACGTTGTCATCCTTCGCGCTGAGAAATCACAACCATCGCTACCGATATTCTAGCTGCCTCTCGAGAAACGGACACAGGGTGCCATAGGGATCGCTCACGTGTCGCACGATGGGAGCCGAATGCGATGATCGCGCGTTGCGGGCGACACTAAGGGAAGTTGCGGGATTTCGTTTTCTTCTGAAGACTGCGCCAAATTCTCGTTGCTGAAGCTCAATTAAATTGGTGAAGCCGGATTCGTTAGGCATCCTCACGCGAACTTCACCGATTTTGAAGCGATCGGCCTCAATGTCATCGAAATCGGAACCGAGGATATCCATGCTGCCTTGTACTCCTGGAGGATGGCTCGTCGCATCCAGAATTTGACCCCACGTTCGCCTGGTGATCGTGGGCTTGGCGGATTTGTACGGTTGGCGTTTGCTGATTATCGTTGGTTGCGATCTGTGATGGGGCTCGTTTCGTCGATAGCGGGCCTTGAGTGACTTTCGTTCCGCCAACCGAGTCAGGAAATTGAGTGCGCGTTTTCATGCTGGTTCGATATTCTTGGGTCGTGGACGCGCTGGTGCTATTGGTGGCGGCCTGCTGTGCTTATGCGGCGGTGGGGCAGAACGGGTTTGTCGAGTTCGATGACAATATCTACGTCATCTACAACTCACATACGGCGGCAGGCCTGTCGGTTGATGGATGGCGGTATGCCTGGACGACGTTTGATTCAGGCAATTGGATTCCTTTGACGTGGCTGTCTTACCAGCTTGACGCCACCTTGTTCGGCATGCGTCCGATCGGATTTCATCTCACCAATATTGCCTTGCATGCCGCCAATGTCATTTTGCTGTATGCGTGGCTGCGGCGAACGACAGGGGCTCGTTGGCGTGGACTCGTGGTTGCAGCAATCTTTGCGGTACATCCACTGCACGTCGAATCAGTCGCGTGGATTGCAGAGCGCAAGGACGTGCTCAGCACGTTTTGGCTTCTGGTAGCGTTGCATGCTTACGTGCGCTACGCCGCGCACTCGTCGGTCGTCTGGTACCTGGCCACTTTGCTGGCGTTTGGACTGGGTCTGCTCTCTAAATCGATGGTCGTGACTCTTCCTGTGCTGCTGCTGGTCGTTGACGTCTGGCCGTTGCAGCGGTGGGGGGGGCAGACGAATTCGGATTCCGGAACGCCTCGATACGTGGCTCAATCGATGACGCGTTTGCTGCTGGAGAAGGTGCCGTTGCTGCTGATGTCGGGGGCGATAAGCATGGTGACGATTGCGGCGGCACGTTCTTCCAAGGCGTTCGCATCGGTCTCGATAGTCGATCGAGTAGGCAACGCAGTGGTCGGCTATTGCTGGTATCTCGGCAAGACGTTCGTCCCTGTGAACCTGTGTGTCCTGTACCCGCTCTCTCCGCACGTGGCTTGGACTTGGGCGATGATGGGTGGAATCCTGCTGCTGGGAATCACCTGTTACACCCTGTTTCAGGGAACTCAAAGGCCGGTACTCAACTTCGGATGGGCGTGGTTCCTGGTGTCCCTGCTGCCTGTCATTGGACTGCTGCAGGTGGGGTCTCAGGCGCATGCCGATCGATACAGTTACATCCCGCATCTCGGACTGTTGACGTTGCTCGTTTGGGAAGGCCAGTACTTACTGTCGCTGCTGCCGGGGCGACGCAAATTAACCGTTGTCGTCGTGGGATGCGTGCTGACGGCGTGTGCGTGGCTGACCGCGAATCAGTTGCCCGTGTGGTATTCGACCGAGACCCTTTGGCGACAAGCGTTGGCCGTTGACCCGAGTAACTGGTACGCCCACGGGGCACTGGGGAACTTGTGCTTGGAGGCGGGCGATATCGATGAGGCCGAGCAACACTTTAACACGGTCATCGACTATCGACCTGACGAGCGAGCGTCACTCAAAAAACTGATTGAGATCTACCGCAAGTATCCGGGCTCGCAACGAAAGACAGCTGGGTTCTTTGCCGAGTTGGGGCGGCAACACGCTCGAGATAACAACATGCCTTCGGCCGTGATGCTGTTCCGTCGAGCTGTGGCGCTGGAACCGAATCATCTGGCGGCCCGCAATAACCTGGCACTCGCCTTATCCCAATTGGGCGACGATCGTGAGGCTGAGTTTCAATTGAAGATCGTTCTATCCAAGTTGCCGACCGACGCGAATGCCCATGTCAATCTGGCGGTCATCCTCGAGCGATCAAACCGTCTGGACGAGGCACGCAAACATTTCCAGACGGCAGTCAAACTGAATCCGATCGACGAGGATGCAAGAGACCGCTTGAAACAGCTCGAACTGCGACAGAACGGGGTCTCTTCAGGTCCGTGACGGGGGCCGTCGATCAGTCCTTGTCGCGGCCCCATTTCTGTTTCAGTTCGTCAAACCCGCGCAGCATTCCAGGCTGTTTCGGTTTGGCATCGGCAGCCGGTGCTTTCGGCCGAGGATTGCCTGCCGCGGGCCGCTGATTGGAATGAGGTTTCGGTGGCGCGGCATCGCGTGCGACACTGGCGTTTTCAGCAGCGCCTGGCGGAATCATCGTCAGGCCTATTCGCTTGCGGTCGCGATCGACACTCAACACCCACACCTTGATCACATCGCCGATGGACACGATGTCATGTGGGGATCGGACGAAGTGAGTGGCCAATTGACTGATGTGGACCAGTGCCGAATCTTTCAGTCCGACGTCTACGAAGGCACCAAAGTCGACAACGTTCAAGACCGTCCCCTGCAACTCCATGCCGACTTCGATATCGCTCAGTGACAGGATGCCTTGGCGAAATACTGGAGGCGGCAAATCGGCGCGTGGATCGCGGCCGGGGCGTTGCAGGTCTTCCAGGATATCTTCCAGTGTCGGAATTCCGCAGCCCAATTCGTCAGCGATCTTTGCCGCGATGACTCCGCTCAGGCTATCTTTCAAGACTGAACGATCCGCAAGTGGCCGAACGTCTTCGGGGGTCAGCGAACACCTCACCAACAGCCTCCGCGCGATGTCGTAGCTTTCGGGGTGGATCCAGGTATTGTCGAGTGGTTCGTCGCCGTCCAGTTTCAGGAAGCCGGCCGCTTGAGTAAACGTGGCAGGCCCGACGCCCGGAACGTTCAGTAGTTGCTGACGGTTCGTGAACGAGCCTTGCTTCTCGCGATATTCAACGACGCGACGAGCCAGCAATTGATTAAAGCCTGAAACGTGCGATAACAGAGATGAACTGGCACGATTGATATCAACGCCGACATAATTGACACACGATTCCACGACCTGATCGAGGGCTTCTTTCAACTGCTTGGCGTTCAGGTCGTGCTGGTACATGCCGACGCCGATATGCTGCGGTTCGATCTTGACGAGTTCGCTGAGCGGATCTTGCAGGCGGCGTCCGATCGAAATTGTGCCGCGGGCGGTTGCGTCGAGTTGCGGAAACTCTTGCTGCGCGACCGCGCTGGTCGAATAGATACTGGCACCAGCCTCGTTCACGACGATGTACTGAATACTCGGACATTCCGACGCGATTAATTCGGCGACCAGTTCTTCGGTCTCACGACAGGCGGTCCCATTGCCGATCACGATCACTTCGCAACGATGCTCACGGATCAGCGACGCCAGTTTCGTCTTGGCATCGACCTTCTTTTCGTCCGAGATGATGTACATGACATCGACGACCAGCACGCCACCGACTTCATCCATGACGGCCAGTTTGCAGCCCGTTCGAAAGCCAGGATCGATAGCGAGGACTCGCTGACTGTGCAGCGGTGGCTGAAGTAGCAAGTTCCGCAAGTTCTGAGCGAAGACCGAGATGGCGTGTCGTTCCGCCTTTTCGGTCAGGTCGCGGCGAAATTCGCGATCGAGTGCCGGTTGAATGAAACGGCCCAGCGCATCGGTGGCGCAGCTCTGCATGAACTCGCGACACCGATGCCGATCGAGCTGCAGATGATCGTTCGTGACTTTCGACGCGCGATCATCTTCCCAACTGAACGAGACTCGCAGGGCCTTTTGTTCTTCGCCGCGGTTCAGTGCCAGGATACGGTGTGGCGGGATCTTCGAGATCGGTTCGGAGTATTCGAAGTAATCGCGGAATTCGGGATGCGTCTGCTCGGCACTCTTCGTTCCGAACGAAGTCAACTGTCCTGTATCCTTGGCAACTTTGCGGCACAGTTCGCGCAGGTTCGCGTCGTCGCCAATACGTTCAGCGATAATATCGGCCACGCCTTCCAGAACTTTGTTGCTGTCGGGCAATTCCTGATCCGCTTTGACGTAGTTGTTTGCGTTGGAATTCAATTCGACGGCTGAGATAGACTGGTTCCAGATCGCATCGGCCAATGGTTCCAGACCACGTTCCTTGGCCATCGTCGCACGCGAACGGCGTTTGGGACGGAACGGCAGGTACAAGTCGTCGAGCCTCTTTAATGAATCGGCCTGTTCGATCTCGGCTTTCAAGGCCGGGGTTAGTTTCCCTTGCGCTTCAATCAATCGGAGGATATCGGCAGCGCGTTCGGACAAATGTCGCAGTGCGATGACCCGTTCCTGGATTGCACGGATCTGCTCTTCGTGCAGGTTTCCCGTTCGTTCCTTTCGGTAGCGCGTGATAAAGGGAACGGTATTCCCTTCATCCAGCAGTTGAACAGTGTGCTCAACCTGGTCATAGCGCAGGTGCAGTTCGGCGGCAACGCGTTTGACGTCCGCGTCGCGTGAGTGTTGCTGATCCGTCATGTCGGCCATCCATGCCCAACCGGGCCTGACTCATCAATCCGCATAGGTCACAAACATTGGCGTCAGTTGCCAGAAGAATGAAACCCCGATAACGGAATGGTATCGCATGTTCCCCGCGCAAGTGGAAGCGATAACGGTCCTTCGTTTCATCGTTTCAAACGATGTCGATTGCAATCTACCGATGACTCTGACTTGCGTCACATTCGAATCGCGAGGACACTCGTGCATAGTGCTTTTCCAGAATCGATCATCAAGCGGGAGTCGTCATGCGGAAGAATGCGGTCAAAGCAGCACTCAAAGCCGGGTTGCCTCAAGTGGGATGCTGGTTGTCGTTGGGAAATGTGTTTGCGGCTCGGCTGATGGCGCGCGTCGGATTCCCGTGGTTGACCGTCGATCTGGAGCATTCACCGATCGGTTGGGACAGTGCAGGCCAACTGTTTGGAGCTGTGGCTGATGCGGGATGTATCTGCCTGGCACGCGTTCCGCGCGGCGATCATGACTACATCAAACGCGTGTTGGATGCCGGCGCGCATGGCATCGTCGTCCCCATGGTCAATACGGTCGAAGAGGCCAAAATTGCGATCGCGGCGGCCAAGTATCCACCGACGGGAAATCGATCGGTCGGCGGCGGTATGCACGCCATGAACTTCAACGCGACAGCGGGCGACTACTTTAAATATGCCAACGACGAAGTACTGGTCGTTTTGCAAACCGAATCGCCCGAGGGCGTTCGGAATGCCGAGGCGATCTATAGCCTGCCGGGCGTCGATGCGATCTTCGTCGGACCGAATGATTTGAACGCTCAGATGCGGACTCCTGATGGAAAAGATCCATCGCCGGAGGAGTTCGAGGCGATGCTGCAACGGATCCTTGCAACCGGGAAAAAATGCGGAACGCCAGTTGGTATTCACCTGACGTCGATTCCCGAAGTCCAGCGCCGCATCGCCGAAGGCTGGCAGTTCCTCGCGATCGGCAGCGAGTTGCGATTCATGGTCACTGAGGCGCAGAACATCGTGCAGGGACTGAACCTGAAGCAAACGGGCGATCTGGCTCGATACTGATCGTGACGGGAATTGAGAATCGGGACTTCACCGAAAGGCTGACACAGGCGCATGTGGCGGATTTGCTAATCCGCTCTGATAACCTGATGCGAGGCTTTCCCGATTTGTCGAAAGGTTCCAATGCAGCAAGCCCAACGACTCGCTTCGTTGGGCTTGTTCCGTTTCAATGCGTTGGAGTGACATCGAATGTCGCTATTCCGCCGACTGTTTCTTCGGTGCGAGTTTCGCAGGGTGACGCCCTGTCCGGCTCAACTGCATCCAGAACTGGAGCAGTCTCTGGCACGATGCATAGGTGGCGACGCCGCAAGCGATCCCCTTCCAAATGTTCTTTTCCATGCCGAAGAAATAAGTCCCAAGAAACCAGATCGTCGCGGCAAACGAGGCGACTGTCAGTCCGGTCGCGAAGTAGATCGAATTCCGAAGATTGTTTTTGGAGTGTTTTTCGAGAGCAGTACGGGCCGACATCTGAGCGACTTCGCGGAACGATTGCACCTCTTCGCGGACGGCATGCTTGTTCTGCTTGTGCCGCGGTGCCGCCGACAGGTGTGATCGGTCGTGCTCATGCAATACAGCGGCCGGTCTGTCTGGTGCGTCGGATTCCGCCATGCTCGCTGCGGATGGCTGCGCTGTTTCGCGGGGAGCGGATGCGATGGTGGGAGTGGTATCGACCTTTCGGCCGAGCAATCGTGCCATTTGAGCTTCGATCAACGACTGATCTTCGTCGCGGGCCGCGTGCTGCCGTGGTGCTCCTGCGGCTTCGGGTGCGCCGACTTGCTGCACCGGCGGTGAGTTATTGCCTTGGGCGACGGCAGAGAGTTCGCGCAGGCGACGGGTCCAGGGATCCTCGTCCTCCAGACCGTCCTCTGAAGTGTCTGACGAGTGTTCCGCAGTTGAATTCATCGATTCGTTGTCTGCGACCGTGCCGGTGTCGTTCGTATGGGGATTTGACTCCAATGCCTGATCGACGTCGTCCGACGGGGGGGCGAAATCGACAACCCCGCGCGAACGGTGAGACTGTGGCTCTTCGACCGAGTCGTCATCGATCGAAGCCGGAATGAAACCACCCACGGCCGACTCGTGGTCTGGCGTCGGCGATGTACCTTGGGAGAGGTCGAACATTTGAGCGAGCTGGGCTCGCAGGGTGACGAGATTATCAGTTCCCGATCCGCTTGGGTGATCGGCATCGTCATCCGATTCTGCCTGCGTTGGTTCGTGGCGTTGTCGCGAATCAGGAATCCTCGTTTGGGACTCAAAGTCAGCATGCTCAGGCTCTGTTTCAGTCCGCTCTTCCATAATCAACCGACAACCGAACTGCTGGTTGACATCGGTCAAAGCGTTCTCGCCAGTGCCAACAGACTGAGGGGCTGCATTTGTCTCGGGCAGCCTAGAATGATGATCGGCCTCACCGAGTCGCTCCACATCAACCTGTGACTGAAGTTGCCGCAGAGCCGTTGCGCAGGCCTCGGCGCTGCTGTTGTCAATGAGTGACAGTGGTTCTGGCGACTGTCGGGGATCGAAAGGGGCGGGTGGATTCCAATACTGTTGCTGGAAAGACGATAAGTTTGTGTGCCCTGCATCTGGGGATCCGGGATCTCGATATCTGACCTCCGTATCACGGTCGAACACCGAGTACCGATCGTCTTTCAGCGTGAACTCCGCTTCGCCGAACGGATGACTGGAGATCGAGTCGCCTGCCCTGACATCTTGCTCGGTCGCGAATTGCTGACGATCCAGATGCAAGGCCGTCGCTGCTTCTTCCAGTTCCAGTCGATCGGACTCCAACTCCTGGCGAGATCGCTCAAGCTGCAGTTGCAAGGCGTCGAGCTCGCCTTGCTGAGCCTGCAATAGCTGATGCCAGTCCGACAATTTCTGCTGCTGATGCAACAGCTCGGCTGGTGTGGAGTCGAGTTCGACACTCCCGTCGACCATTGACGGCGCTTCCTCAAACGCGACGACAGGTGCATCGTGAATGTGCGCGCGACTGCGGATAAGTTCATCCTGAGTCTGTTCAATTTCTCGACGCTGCGCCTTGATCGCTTCGAGGTCGGTATCGATCCGTTGCCATTCCTGTGAAAGAGTGGCTTGGGCAGCAGCGAGTGCCTGGCGCTCGGTCTCAAAGGCCGCTTGCTCAGCGGCAAACCCGTGCTGGCGCTCCAACAGAACGTCTTGCTCTGCGAGCAGCGAAGCACGGGTTTCGTCCGTCAGGACGCGCGCCTGGTAAAGCTCACTTTGATCGGTTTCGACCACCTCACGTTGAAGGCGCAACGCTTCCAAATCATCGGCGATCTTACGCTGTTCTTCTGCCAGCGAAGATCTCGCCACTTCTAACTCGTGCTTCTGCTGATCTAATTGGGTCTGCTGATTTGCAATGTTGTTACGAAGATCGGTACCCGGTACTAATTGATCGAGGTGTCCGTTCGGCGATTCATCGTCCCAGACGTTCACCTGATTCAGTTCATTTTGAGCAGTTTCAATGGCTTGCTGGTGCGCTTTGAAAGCGACCAGGTGGTCTTCGAGCCGACGCTGTTGAACCGCCAGGTTTGACTGAGTCAGACTGAGAGCGTTCCGCTGCGCTTCAAGCTCCGCTCGCTCAGTTGCGAGCCACTCGCGAACCTCCGTCAGGCGCCGCTCTTCGTCGAGGTGGTGTCGCGTCCATTCGTCCACATCGGTCCTTGCCCGGTCCAGATCGCTCTGCGAGAACTCAATCGCTTGTCGCTGAACTTTAGCCGCTTCCAATTCGTCATCCATTTGACGCCGTTGTTCTGCCAACCTTTCCTGAGCCGACAGAATCACTTGCCGTTCCGCATCGAGGGACACACGTTCCGCGGACAGCTCTTGACGCGTGACGGTCAGTTCCGCGAGTTCCTTCTTAGTCGTCTCGTCCGACTCGGCTCGTCTCTGTTCCCATTGAAGTCGTGCCGCCTCGATCGATTCTCGCTCGGCCTGGAGTGCATCGAGTTCATTTTCAAGGTGCCCCCGTTGATCTGCGAGACTTGACTGTGCGGACAAGAACTGGTCACGTTCGGCATCAAACGAGGCTCGTTCGGTCTGCAGCCTCTGACGCGACTCGAACAGGTCTTCAAGCTGCGACGGCGAGGTTTCGTGGGATTGGTTCTGAGCGAGCACCCACTCTCGCCGTGCCGTTTCAATCGCAGTGCGTTCGACTTCGAGAGCGTCGCGGTCGTCTTCGAACCGACGCCACTGTTCTGCTAACGTTGATTGAGCGGACAAGAATTGGTCACGTTCGGCGTCAAACGAAGCTCGGTCGGCCTGGAGTTGCTGACGAGACTCGGACAGAGCTGCGAGCTGAGACTGTGATGTCTCATGGGACTGATTCTGAGCGAACACCCATTCTCGTCGGGCCGCTTCAATCGCGTTACGCTCATCTTCGAGTGCGTCACGGTCGGTTTCGAATCGACGTCGCTGTTCGGCAAGCGTTGACTGAGCCGACGCAAACTGCTGTCGGTCGATCTCAAGCGAAGTGCGTTCTGCCACCAATTGCTGGTGAGTTTCGGCCAGTTCAGCACGCTCAGATTGTGAAGTGTCTTCGGATTGGCTTCGAGCGAGGTCCCAATTGTGTCGGGCAGCTTCGATTGCGGCGTGCTCGGCCTTCAGGGCGTCATGATCGCTCTCGATTTGGCGGCGCTGCTCAGCGAGTGTCGATTGAGCGGACAAGAACCGTTGCCGCTCGTCTTCGAGCGCCGCCCGTTCGGCCTCAAGTTCCTGACGTGATTGCATCAACGCCAGTTGTTCGTCAAGTCTTTCTTTCGTCGCGTCGTCAACCTGCGATCGCGCCCGGTCCAACTCATCTCGAACCGTTTCCAGCGAGTGACGCTGTGTTATGGCCGCTTCCAGTTCGAGATTGATCTGCTTCTCGAGTTGAATCAGCACGGCTCGATCTCGATCAAGATCAGCTCGATTGACGTCGTACGCTGCTCGCTCAGTCGCCAAATCCTGCCGGTCTTTGGCAAGCTGTTCACGAACAACTTCATTGCCAAGTGACTGCTGATGAACGGTTCTACGCGTTTCAGTGAGTTCGTTCGTTAAGAGATCATTGGCCTGCCATTCACTGTCCAGTCTTTGGCGATCTGACTGCAGTTGCCACTGTGCGTCTGTCAATGCCGACTGAGCGGTTCGCAACGCTTGCTTTTCTGCCTCCAGTGTGGCCTGAGCCGTCGCGAGTGCCTGTTCCCGTTCAAGCAGCGCAGATCGATCGGAGCTCAGCTCTAGCTGAGTCTGATTTGCTCGCGATCGCAATTGCGTCAGTTCGTCGCGCGTCTGATCGATCGATTGCCGTGTGCTTTCGATTGCAGCGAGGTCCGAATCCAATCGTCGTCGCTGCCGACAGAATTCCGCTTGCTGCGCCTCAAGCTCCTGACGAGCGCTCATGAACAGCGATTGATCGAGCGACTGCTTCTGTTGTTCCTCGGCAAGGGCGACTCGGTCGGCCGCAATCTGCTTACGTTCGGTCGTCAATGTCTCTCGGTCGACTTGTAATGCTGATCGCTCGTTTGCCAAAGCCTGTTTGTCAGCCGCCAGTTGACGAACGCTCGATTCATGAGACGACCGCTCTGCCTGAAAATGGTCTTGATGATCGTTCAGTGATCTCCAGGCTGCTGCTTGTTCGTCGGCGTCCTGTTCGAGACGGGACAGTTCTGCGGCACGTTCTGCCTGCCAGGCCGTTCGGTCGGCCTCCAATGCCTGACGAGCCGTTGCGAGGTCATCCTGAGCCCGATGAAGCGAGTGACGTTCGACATCGATCTGCTCTTCTCGATCTCGGTGCAGAGCCGCGTACCGTTCCAGTTCCGTATGGAACTCGAGCTGTTCGTTTTGCAGCGCCAATTGGTGATCGCGATGGGCAGCGCGGTCCGCGATCAGTTGAGCTCGTTCGGAGGCGATAGCCTGACGTGCGGCCTCAAGATCATCCCGCACTGTGTCCAGCAGTTGTCGATCAAGCCTTACCTGCTCTTCACGATCACGGTGCACGACGGCGTGCCGATCCAACTGCGCGTGGAATTCGGCCTGCTCGGAGCGAAAGGCCTGCGATTGCTCGGCAATCGCTTGCTGAGTCGCAGCCCACTCCGTGCGTTGATTGTCGAGTGCCTTGTGCGCCGCAGCCAATTCGTCCTGACCGTGCATCAAAGCTCGTCGTTCCGCTTCGAGCCGGGTCGTTCGTTGACGATATTCCGCCGTAATACGCTCAAGTTCTGTTCGTGACGCAGCCTGTGCGTCACGCAGACTTTGGGCTTGGTCAGCCAGACCTTTGCGTTCGGCGATCAAATCGCCTTGAGCAAGTTCCTGTACGGACTGCTGGCGAACCAGCTCTTTGCGGTCGAGATCGAGTTTCGCCAGTGCCGCATCCAGTTGAGCCTGCGCTCGTTCCAACTCCTTGCGCTGACCCGCCAATTCGTCGGACAGCCCCTGCAATTCTGTTTCCCGCTCGGCCAGCAGGTTAGGCAGGGGAGGTAGTTCGATCTCTGGGTGGTTGGCAGCCAGTTCAATCTCAATAGAAGGCCTTAAATGAGGCGCGGGTAGCACTCCCTGCGGCTGCTTGATGAACAATGTCTCCAGGATTGACGAGACCCTGTCGGACGAAAGCTCGTTTAAAATAGAGTCTATGGCGTCGATCGTGCCTGATTGTTTGCTGTCGACATGATCGGCTCGCCCATCGATCGGGGGCAAACTCTCGATCGTCATGGCGCCCGTCACCAGCGGCTGATCGTCTTTCGGCCAAGGCCGTTGCGGAGAGAGCGCTTCGGGAAGAACCACGGATGGGGTCGCTGACGTGGTCGGTGCTTCCGCGCGGAATTGGTCGGCAAATTCCAGAACTTCAGCAGACGTCGCGCTGCGGACTCGAAAGGTGATGGGGCCGATCGACAATCGGTCGCCCGGTCGCAGTTTTGTTTCTGTGACCGCCAGGTCATTGATCCAGGTTCGTTCGTCCAGGGCTTTGACAAGTGTGACCTGGTCGCCCACCAGAATCAGCGCGTGACGATCCTGGACACCATCATAATCAACTCGAATCGTACTGCTTTCCGCCCGCCCTATCAGGTAGCGACCTGCCGTCAGAAAGGTGGGTTGCAGATGCGACAAGCGGGACGGTTCCAACACCAGCAGCTGATGACGCTGCAGGTGACTCTGTGGAACGACTGTCGTGACAGTTGTTGACGGCATTATTCGAGACTTTCTGCAACGAATCTCACTACCCACTCCAACGTGACGAAACGGTGACTCCGGAAAAGCACGCCGTAGCGTGCTTCCGATGGGCCCGACCGTCGGTCGTCAGGATGACCGTGGGTTTTCTCGACACAGATGGCCCGTTCTCTTGTGTAGACAAACTCGGTCTCATCCCAATGGCTGCAGTGGCAGGCGAACTTGCCAACTGATCAGACGCGGGACAATACGAGCGCTCTGTGAGGCTCACTTATGACTTTTCGGTTCAGGCAAACCGTGACTCGAAGTCCGATCAGGAAAGTTCGGCAGGTTTGCGGCAATTCCGCTGAAGAGGAGAAAAATAAGTGTCGAACAGAATCGTCCGAAAAGTCCGAATACCCCACTTATAACGACCCTGCTGCAGGAGACGCGGCCGCGGGTCGGCGGGGTTCGCGATGGAGGGGGGATTAGAATCGCTGAATCGGTCGTGCGTACAGGCGTTGTGTGCCAGGTCCTTCGAGTCTGCGACTGTCAGTCCACCGCTCGACGGTTCTCGTCCCCGTGTGTGCAATGGTCCGTAAGCGGCGATTGCGTCTGTTCAGCCGTATTGATCATCAACCACACCACTGAATTGCGGGCGACTCGCCCAAATCGATTGTGCCATCCCATTTCCAACGCGCGAGCGGCGCAGCCATTCTGAACCCAACTCAATCGCGCATCCCGCCAACCCGCGGCCGGGTTCCCCGACGCGTGGCCGGGTCCTTGCTTTTGGAGGACTTTTGCCGCAAAATCCGGGGGTTGTCTGGAGAGATCGGATTCTGTCGGACAAAACCTCAACGGCTGTGGAGCGATTGTCTTATGTCGATTGAACGCGCGGAAAAGCTGAAAGAGTTACTCACGGACAAATTTGTCGTCGTGGACAGCGGCGTGCCTGAACTTAAGCGGTTCCAGAACTGGACCGGAAAGGTTCGCAGCGTCAATATGAACTGCCGAGCGCTCGTCGAATTTGATGGTCCGGTCGATATCAGCTGGTACGATATCGATCCTGATTTCCTGAAGGTGGTCGATGCACCGGTCAAGAAGGCTCCGGCGGCACACGCCGCGAAGCCGGATGCGGGTGAAGCGAAACCGGCGGCGGCCAAGCCGGCAGCGGGTGCGACTCCAGCAAAACCGGCTGCTGGTAAGAGCCCCCTGGATGCCATTCGAGCCCAGCAGGCCGCGAAGGCGGCAGGTGGCGCGGCTCCTGCACCAACAGCGGCTCCCGCCGGTGCCAAATTGTCACCGCTCGACATGATCAGGAAGCAACAGGCCGCCAAGGCGGCGGCTGCTGCTCCCGCAGTTCCTGAGGCCGCCGCGCCCGAAACATCCGCTCCGGTTGCAGATGCCGCTGCGGCTCCAGCGCCGGCTGAACCGGTGGCGTCACCTGCTGCGAAACCGGCATTGCCTACGACAGGACCAGACGGCAAACCGCTTTCGAAACTGGATCTGATCCGGATGCAAGGCGCGAAGAAGAATTAGATTGGCGGCGACAGTGTTCCGGACTGTGTGCCACTGGAGTGCGTCTTCGCTCGCCAGCGCCTTCAAGTCTTCAAATCGACTGCCGCCAATTAATTACAGTGACGACCGAAGTCGCACGATCCCGCAAATGAATCTCGCTTCGAATAATGGACTTTCGTTACCGGCCTGATGAAAACCGGGCTGACCAGTTGAATGGCACCGGCCATTCCTTTCAATGGCTGATATCCGGAGTGGTTCTGAATCCGTTCTCAACAGGTCTTTAAGTCTCTGGCGAGCGAAGGCGCACGCCAATGGCACCCGCTGGCCGCATTCACGCTGGCCGTACTCACATTGAGCAGTAGTATTGCACATGGATTTCACCAAGAGTCAACAACATTTCGTTCGCGCACAGAAATCTATCCCCGGCGGCGTCAACAGCCCTGCTCGCGCGTTCGGTGCCGTTGGCGGGACGCCGATCGTGATGGATCGGGCCGATGGAGCATACTTGTTCGATATCGATGGCAATCAGTTCGTCGACTACATCGGATCATGGGGCCCGCACATTCTGGGACACCGTCATCCGGCCGTCATCGACGCGGTGATCTCGGCATTGGGGAAGGGCACCAGTTTCGGGGCACCGTGCGAGCTCGAAACTGAACTGGCAGAGCTGGTTATCGAGGCCGTTCCGTCAATCGAACGAGTGCGGATGGTCAATTCCGGCACGGAAGCCACCATGAGTGCCATTCGAGTGGCGCGGGGATTCACGGGACGCAACCTGCTGATCAAATTCGCAGGCTGTTACCACGGTCACGCCGACAGCCTGTTGGTGAAAGCCGGCAGCGGAGCACTCACGCTGGGCACACCTTCCAGCCCCGGAGTGCCCGCCGGGTGCACGGCAGACACGCTAGTGCTCGACTACAACAACACTCAGCAGTTGGAAGACCTGTTTGGCCAGCGCGGAGCGCAGATTGCCGCAGTGATTCTGGAGCCGGTCGTCGGCAACATGGGAGTCGTCGTTCCGTCCCAGGAGTTTCTGCAGAACTTGCAACGGCTTTGCCAGCAATACGGCGCTCTGCTGATCTTTGATGAAGTCATGACTGGTTTTCGAGTGGCCTACGGAGGTGCTCAATCGCTGTTTGGCGTCAAACCGGACCTGACAACACTGGGCAAGATCATCGGCGGCGGGATGCCCGTCGGCGCCTACGGCGGACGAGCCGACGTGATGAACGTCGTGTCACCGGTTGGCCCCGTCTACCAGGCAGGCACGCTGTCGGGTAATCCGGTGGCCATGGCGAGCGGTGTTGCCACCTTGAAAACATTGCGCACGACAAACCCGTATCCGCAGCTAGATAAGGTGACTCAAACGCTCGTCAGTGGCATGGCCGAACGAGCCACCAAGGCAGGAATTCCTCACACGATTCCACGCATGGGCAGCATGTTCACGTTGTTCTTCAATCCCCAGAAGGTGACGAATCTGGACATCGCTACCAAGAGTGACACAAAACTCTTCGCTCGCTACTTCCACGCGATGCTGCAACGCGGAGTCTACCTGGCCTGCAGTCAGTACGAAGCCAACTTCGTGTCGGCCGCCCACTCGGATCAAGATATTCAGAACACACTGTCTGCCGCCGAGTCCTCGTTCGCCGAATTGAAGTCCGCCTGAAGCGAACGATTTCCCTGGCCGCAATCGGAACTGGCGGTCTCTCCAATTCATTCACAACGGATCGGAAATTCGCAGAGCCAGGGAGCGGACGCTTCGCCGTCGACCCTGGTAATCGATCCACAAAACCGAAGGTAGCCCTTTGCCAAAGCGACGATTACAACGTTGCAACGGTTTCTATGATGAGCGACTCCAGCAGGTCAGATCGGAACTTGTTGCAATGATCAAGCTGCGGCCAGTAGGCGAGAATCCCCACGCGCGCAACTCTGATTCGACATCCACCTTGGTGTAGTTTGCTGGTTTGCCAAAACCGTCCCCGTATGCCCACGACCCCGGAGGCACGAGCAAAAGCGTATGGTCGGGCCAATCCAGAACGAAATCATTCGCAGTCCAGCCATCACTTGATGCTACTGCAAGTCCACCGCCATGAAGGCCAGCAGTCCTAACCCGCTGATCTTCCAGTGGGCCAATCCCCTCTGCCTCCAATGCGATTGTGTCTTGCCAGTCGCCCTCGTCCTAATCACGGGCAACTTTTTCACCAGTCAGGCAGTCGAACACGCCACGACCCGTACCGGAAATGACCATCAAAAGATCCGAATGAGTGCCGAATCCGACATCGATCAGCCCGCCAACGGAGAACGAACCGGTGCAACGCCAAGGATTGGGAGGGGCCGATAATGGCGTCGCCCGGATGCGCCGAGTGACAGGAATAAGGTGATCCGGTAGGGACATTGCACTCTCGAATGATTGGGCCAAGTGGCCGGAAACAATGACGAATAGAGTTCCGCCGATTTTCATCGAAATAGAGCCATGGCTTCAACGAAATCTCGTATCTCGAGTCATCGCCAATAAGGAACGGCTATTCGCTCGATTCGAGTTTGAATGCCAACAACCCTTCCTCCCAACTGGCAGAGTAGAGTATTCGGTTCACGGAATCGAACGCCATTTCGAATGGCACCGCAGAAAACTTCTGCTCGCTGAGTGGCTTCCAGCTTAAGCCGTTCCTCTCGGACGAAACGAAGAAGGGTTCGTTCTTGTTCGAGCAGGCTGTGTAGAGATTCTCGCCATCTCCGCAGATACCCATGTACCAGCTATAGGTGAGTCCCTGTTTGATCTGTTCCCACGAGGAGCCGTTGTCGACACTGCGGGCCGGATACTGATAGCCGCCAGAAAAGAGTGTGCCGTTTTTGGCGCGATAGAGTTGGTTGCCGCCGTGGGTCATCGAGTGCTTGTACACGTTCGTCCACGACTTGCCACTGTCTGACGTCTTGAAGAAACCGCCTTCCTGAGCCGTGAACAGCCAGGTGTCTTTGTCACCAACCTTCTGAGTCGGTTCAAATAGAAAAAACACCGCCATTCCGTATCCGCCCTTCAGCGACGTCGGAGGAGCATGAGCAACCCACGATTCACCGCCATCTTTGCTTTCGAGCACTCCACAATTCTTGCCATCGGCCCAGGGGGAATGAAACGAGACGAGCACGTGCTTGAAGTCTGTGGGGTCAACCGCCAGAGAGTACAGATCGCGCGTGCCAACGGGCTTCTCCGTCGCCTGTTTGAATCCGTCGGGCATCGACCAGGTTTCACCGGCGTCACGGGAAACCCAGAAACCCAGCGTGTCACCGCGGACGCCGTCGACACAGTACAGATGATTTGACTCGCGGGGGTCCACGGCGACATGCAACGGCTCATCGAGTTGGCCGATGCGTTTCCAGGTGGTCCCGGAATCGGATGATTTGAATAAGCCACCCTGTTTGGCGTCGTAAGCACAAATGCAGAGATAGATTGTCGCTGGTTGCCGGGGATCAAGAGTGACACCCTGACAGAAGACGTGGTCCTGGAAACTCGTTTTGACATTGGACGGCGTGACGTTTCTCCAAAGCCCTGGTGTCAGGTTCGGATTCTGAGCCACGGCGGGCACGGACATTGTGCTCAGGCATAACAAACAGAGTCTGAGCGCTCGCATCACGCACCTCGTTGAGTTGAAGATGGCACCATTACGCGTCTTAGGATATCGTCAGTGACGTCAATCCTCACCCATGGCGTCACGCGTTTGAATTCTGTTATTCCGACTTAGAACAGCAATTGCCGCCGCTGACCCGCGATAGACTTTCGTCGGGCGCCAGAGTCTTAGCGACGTATGGGGTAGGCCATCCGGTGACAACGTCAAGGACCACGCAGTGTCATATGACCTTTCAGACATTTTGGAAGTCAAGGTTTCTGTCGCCATCAAAGTTGTTGAACACCTGCTTGCGATTTGTCGCGGATGCGAATGCAATGAATGGCTGAAGAAGTTTCTGGCTGTCCGCGACGCATTAGTCTCTGGCCGCCTCAAAGATGCGGTCCGTGAAGAGGCGAGACTGACACCTTACACGAGCCCAGCCAAGTGGGTTGGGTCTCGATACATGGAAAAACGTCTGCAAGACGTGATGGGAGTTTTGCATCGGCAGATCAGCTATCCCAATCACTCAGAGCCGCCAGTTGAAATCGGCGAGTTGCCGAATGACGTGACTGTTGATTGCGAGACGCAAATCCGAGCCCGACAGGTCGAACTCGAAGCCCGACAAATCGAACTCGCCACTGTGGGATACCTCAACGTTGCTGAAGGCCTATTCGCGGGTCAGTTGGTGGCATTGCGCGCGGGCGAAACTCTCGTCGGATGCCATGACAGTTGTCAAATCTGCCTTGCGGATCCAGACATCGATCGGATTCAGGTTTCAATCGTAGAACATGACGGCGAATTCCTGATTGCGGCACTTTCTACGAATAATCCCATCTGGCTCAACGGGACTCGAATCAATTTCGAACAAACCGAGTTGAAGGACAGCGATCTCATTCAGATCAACGGACATACCTTTCAGTTCTTCCGTCGAGTTCCTAACCCGTGCGAGGCGCAGGTGACGCCTGTGTCGCTGCGTCCACAGAGCATGCGTAATGCGTGGAAGCTCGCGGAAAAGGCGGCGGTCGGCAAATCCTCGCTAGACAATCTGCTTAATGACATCTCGCACAGGGGTCTGGATGTTGTCATGGCCGAGGAACTGCGGCCCGGCCTGCCCCGACACCGTTGGCGAATCGATGTCGTCGAACTCGGATTCCTCAAGAAAATGTCCGCGAACCCCGATGAGACGTCGAATTGGCATGCCTACATGGATTGGCTCGAGGAACATGACGTCGTTCGCGGAGAATTCCTTCGCGCCATGTCGATGTTGAGCATTCTTTCAAATCGGGACGATCGCTTTCAAAACCAGAGACGACATTGCCTTGAGCTGTGGGCGCGGGTCGATCCGGAGTGGGGCCTGGCGATGCTGGAGATGCTCCGGTCGCGGATACTCAATTGTGGCGGTGCGACGTCCAGGGAACCCCCGTTGCGATTCGCTTTTCAGTGTCCGAATCAGTGGGACTCACTCGCGCCGGGAGTCGATCCGAACGTACGGTTTTGCCAGGACTGTTCAAAGAGCGTCTACTTTTGTCGGACGGTCGCGGAAGCCGAATCGCATGGCAAGGCGGGGAATTGCATTGCCATTTCGTCACGAGCGGCCCTGCAAGTGCAGGCCACGGCTGACCATGCGGAGCGACTGATGTGGCCGATTGGGATGACTTTGGGGCTGGCGAGTTCCGACAAGTCCAATCCTCTAGAACAGCCTCCCGACGACCAACTCTATCGGACTTGGGCAGACATTCTGTTCGTCGACGGAAAATAGTTGGACGAGATGTCGAGATCCGGTCTGGCCATTCGACTAGTGCTTGAAGACTCGGAGTCCGGCTCGCTCAAAGTACGTTGCAGGAATAATCTTGATACCGTATTTGGTTGCCATTCAACGCCGCGATGACGACATCTTGTGTGGTGAAGACAAAGTGGTGGGGCACGAGGTTGAGGTCCTCAGCGAACTTGTCATCGCCGGGATCAACAGGAGTTGTGATGCCAGGTTGCACCCGGATTCAAATTCGTTTCAGGATCGTTTTTGCTTCCTGGGCTGAAGGCGTTGTTGGATAGAGTTCCAGGATTTCGCGCAAACGTCGAGTGGCGATGTCCACTCGGTCTCGCGCGATGAACAGTTTCGACATTTCCAGTTGGCTCGATGCCAGTTTTTCCAGGCCTTCTGCGGTGTCTTCGATAACTTCAGCAGAATCGGGAGCCGAAGCGGGTTGTTCAGCGGAAGGCTTTTTCGATTTGGTCTTGGCCATTCGTCTCTGCCGGAAAACTCGATGCTGCGGGATCACGTTTTTGGCACAGAGAAATCGGCAATCGATGAGTGCGACTTGCCGCCATCCCGCGCGATGACGCTCATGGCAGTTGGGCAAATTTTGAGGGTTCGAACGGAATCATTTGACCAGGAGAGATGAAATGAAAAAACGTGCAAAGAATACAATCTGCATTTGGTATGAAGGCGGCGCGGAAGAAGCGGCGCGGTTTTATGCGAAGACGTTTCCCGATTCGTCCGTTGGTGCTGTGATGCGAGCTCCGGGCGATTATCCCGATGGGAAACAAGGCGATGTGCTTACTGTCGAATTCACGGTGTGCGGCATTCCGTGTATCGGTCTCAACGGCGGCCCTCAGTTCAAGCAAAGCGAAGCGTTCTCGTTTCAGATTGCTACTACTGATCAGGCGGAAACCGACCGCTATTGGAACGCCATCGTTGGCAACGGCGGCGAAGAAAGTCAGTGTGGCTGGTGTAAAGACAAATGGGGCCTGTCATGGCAGATTACGCCCGCCGTTTTGATCGAAGCGATCGTCAATCCGGATCCGGCCGTCGCCAAACGCGCCTTTCAGGCGATGATGACAATGAGAAAGATCGACGTCGCCGCAATTGAGGCAGCCTGTCGAGGCTAAGGGATCCACATAGAGTGCACACGCCACCGGGTGTGTGTACTCTTCAATGTTTTACTTGGCTAAGAAACCTGCGCGGCGTAGTTCACTCGCCAGCAGTTTAAGGGTGGGATTCTTCGCTTTGAGTTCTTGAGCCTGCTTTTCAGCCAAGTGCGACATTCCGTTCTCTGTGAGGGCTTCGCGAAGTTCGACCAGTAATTCAGTAACCTGCTCGTAGCTGGCCGTGGTTCTCTTGGCCACAAGCTGCTCGGTCTTATGCAACACATCCGAGGATTTGCAGCCATCTTTGCAAGTCGTGTTTTTCGGTCCAGGGCCGCCTTCGCTGCCTCGCGCTGTTTGGCTTTCTGAGCGATCTCGGCCGCATCAGATCGAAGTTGGGTGAGCGTCCGGTTGGCTTTTGTTGTTGGCCATGCAGGCACGGCCGCATCAGCACGGTACTTCGCCAGGATCTCTGATCGCACGGCTGAAGAGGGGCTGTTTACCAGAGCCGTGAGCCATGCATTCTTTGAGGTTTCGGACTGGCGTTGAATCCATTCTTCACATTCCGTATCCAATGTACTCGCTGAGAAATTCTTGCGCCGAAGACTTTGCATGGCAGCAGCAGTGATCAAATTCTCGTCAAGTCCATAAAGTTCCGCTAAGACATGCTGGGCGTCGGTGAGTTCGTCTAATCCACCCGGGACGGGTGCTTCATGTGTTTCATCGGGATCGTGATTCAAGTCACTCGCGGCAGCCAAATGGGCCAGATACAACGGCGTTAAGTCCCCATTGAGGAGTTCTGCCCGCAGCATGACAAGTGCATCGAACAGGGGTGGGATTGCCACAACTCGTCCAGTTGGCCGGGTTCGTAATACGGATCGATACACAGGCAGCCACCTGGCCCTGTTTTATCCTTGATGTACTTCAGGCCGTCTTTGATGGTGTAGGGTTTAGACGTTTTAAGATCTGGCGACCCTGATGGAAGTCGAATCAACAGCTTTGGGGTGCCGAAATTCGCGTAATGCAAGTGAATGTCGTAGCCCCGACGAAGCATCTCAATGGAATCGCCGCGGAAGTCTCCATAGTGATATTCATTTTCAAACGACCACGATGTGATTTCGGCACGAGATGATTGCCGACGCATGTACTTGAGGTTCTCTTCGCTCACCGGCTGATCAATCGCACGAAACAACACGCATTGATATTCGCTCACAAATTCCTCCAAATGATCCCAATTCTGGATGACTTGCTCAGCAAATAGCAACTTCACCTGTCCACAACTGCGTCCGATTCTGTCTCAGATCGTCCGTTGACACGAATGGCGAATCTGGCCTACATTGAATACGATCGTATTCAAACTGTTGGTCCGAGAACTTCGCTGTGCAGACATCCAATCCATTGACCGATGTGGCTGTGCTGGCGTTTCTGCGTCAGATCTATCGCCAGCAACGGCGGATGCCGTCGATCAGTTCAGTCGCGGCGCATTTCGGGCATCGATCGCCGACCAGCGTGCAACGCATTTTCGCCCGGCTGTGTGAACAGGGATTGCTGCAAAAGCACGGACACCAATACGGCCTTGCCGCATCGGCCGTGGTCCGATCGGGACTGGCGATCCTGGGAACGATTGCCGCCGGGCGGCCGATCGAGGCGATTGAATCGGACGACGACGACGAACGGATTGATCTGGGTGATGCCTATGATCCGGAACGACACTTCGGTCTGCGAGTCAAAGGCGATTCGATGATCGAGGCCCTGATTGGCGACGGTGATATCGCGATCATCCGGCGCCAGGAAACGTGCCGCGATGGCGAAATCGTGGCGGCTGTCATCGATGGTGAAGCGACTCTGAAACGGTTTTTTCGAAAGACGGACCACGTTCTGCTAAAGGCCGAGAACGCTCGTTTCAAGCCGTTGAAAGTTCGAAACGTCGAAATTCGTGGTGTTCTGGTTGCCGTGCTACGGAGTTACTCCCGATGACTCGTTCGTTGGAAAACGATCGTGCCAGTACGTTGCGCGCATTACGCGAGCTCTGTCGAAATCCGGCTGACTGGACTTCGTCAGAACCGCGGTCGCGCGTTTCGATGGGTATTCCTGCCTTGGATCGTCTGATTCCAGGAGGCGGGCTGGAATGTGGGTCGCTGGTCGAATGGCTGACTCCTGTGGATGGTTGCGGAGCGGCAACACTGGCGATGCACGGTGTGCTGCCGGCACTGGAACGCGGTGGCTTGTGGGTCATTGTCGATCCACTGCGAGAGTTCTATCCACCGGCGGTACGAAGCTGTGGAATTTCGGTCGAATCATTGTTGTTGCTGCATCCGACTTCGATCGGCGACATCGCCTGGACCGTAGAGCAATGCCTGCGGTGTCCGGCTGTGGGGACGACCTGGATCCAGACAGAAAAGTTGCCCGACCGAGTTCTCCAGCGGTGGAAAAAATCAGCGGAAATCGGCGGCGGGATTGGTGTGTTGTTTCGCCCGGCCTGTACGCGGCGGCAACCATCGTGGGCCGACCTGCGGTGGCTGGTGACGCCTTGTCCTGGTGACACTGCTCCGCGGCGTCGGTTGTGCGTCGAACTGTTGACCTGTCGAGTGACGTTGACCGGGGCCTCTGTTGAATTGGATGTGAGCGATGCGACGGGTGATGTGCGTCTGGTATCCGCGATGGCCGGTGCAACGGAGCCTGTCCAGGCGACCGGAGCATAACGCCAACAGAAATCATCACGTTCCCGTCGTCCTCTTTGCCGAATCGCAACGAGGGCTATTCGTGACGACCTGTTCCGCCGATGCATCGCATCTCGGGATTTACCCGGGAATGTCGGTGGGGCAGGCTCGGTCGCTGTTGCCGCGACACATCAAGACGACGCATCGCAGCCCTCGTCGTCAACTCGTTGAACCGATCTTCAAACGTGCGGATCCCGATGCCGATGTGTACGCCCTGCGGCAATTGGCCCTGCATTGTCAGCGTTACAGTCCGCTGACGGGGCTTGAAGACGGTGCGGCTCCCGAATCGTTATGGCTCGATATTGCCGGCAGCGAACAGCTCTTCGGCGGTGAAACCGGGTTAGTCGAGACGATGCGAGCCGACTTTGCGCAACAGGGGCTGCAAACTCGCATTGCCATTGCAGACAGTTGGGGCGCTGCCTGGGCCGTCAGTCATTTTGGTGACATGACGGCGAGTCTTGTTCCGGCGAGCCGACAATCCGAAGCGTTGTCGGCACTTCCCGTCGCCTCATTGCGGATCGCAGACGCGGTCGTTGAATCCTTACGAGTGCTGGACGTGGTGACGATCGGGCAGTTGATGCGGTTGTCACGTTCGTCATTACCGTCTCGATTCGGTCAGGAACTTGTACAACGACTCGATCAAGCGTTGGGGCTTGCTCCGGAACTGTTGACCGCAGAGCGTTCGGTCGAACCGATAAGTGCTCAATGGCTGTTTGAAGAACCGATCTCAGATCGTCTGACACTCGACCGCGTTTGCGAAGTTCTGCTGGAACGGTTGTTGACGACACTCGACCAGCGCCAGGTCGGGTTGCGTGAACTTGTTTGTGAGTGGGTTGGGGCAATTGCTGAACCAACGTTGCTGCGCCTGTTGCGTCCCACGACGGACAGACGACATTGGTTCGAGATGTTCCGTCTGCAATGTGAGCAGCGAGTTTTTGAGGCGGCAGTTAACGGTGTCAGGATGCAGGCTGCCGAGATTGGTTTACCGGCGATTCGACAGCGGACTTTGTTTGGAAACGACCCTCATGAAAATCACACACAGGTCCTTACCGAATTGGTGGATCGGCTGACTATTCGATTGGGGCCTCAAGCTGTCCTGCGTGTTCGGCTGGTTCCCGATCCTCAACCGGAATTCGCTTGCGAATCCACATCATGGCTGGAAGAAGAGGTAGAGCAGGTGGCTGCCGTCGCGGGCAAAAAAAGATCATCCTCTCTTAAATTGACCACCACAGCAGTGAAGCTCAAGCCAGGACCGCGAAGTTCGCAACTGGCGCTTGCCGGGGTCGAACCATCGCCTGAACTCTGTTGTCGCCCGCTCAGGCTGTTGCGATCTCCGCGTACACTCTCGATCCAAACGTTCTCGGCTGGCGGACTGCCAACGCGTGTGAATCATTCACCCGTCATACGGATCAGCCGGCCGGAACGAATCGAAACGGGTTGGTGGCGCGGCTTAGACATCAAGCGAGATTATTACCGGCTGGATCTGGCTGTCGGTACGGGACTGTGGGTGTTCATTAATCGGAATACAGCCGACTGGTTTTTGCATGGTTTGTTTGAGTGAGGTCACACGATGCCCGAACAACCTCATCCGAAGGTTCGAAGTCCCGCCGCCCGATTGACGACCGCAGCGGTTGGTCGTACTCAGTCAGCGTTGATCCAGGGCGGTGCAAATCAATATGCAGAGCTGCATTGCTTGACGAATTATTCTTTTCTGCAAGCGGCGTCACATCCCGATGAACTGGTCTTGCGAGCGGCGGAATTGGGTTACGCCGCCCTGGCAATCACCGATCGGCACAGTTTGGCGGGTGTGGTGCGAGCCCATGCGGCTGCCAAACCGCTCGGATTGAAATTGTTGATCGGGACCGAGATTACGCCTTCAGACGGACCGACTGCGATATTGCTGGCCATGAATCGAACCGGCTATGGTCGATTGGCACGTCTGCTCACTCTCGGCAAGCGACGTGCGACCAAAGGAGAATGCCATCTGACGTTTTCCGACCTTGCCGAGCATTCGACAGATCTGCTGGCTTGCGTGCTGTTGGATTCCAAAACTCCCGAAGCCCAGATCAGTGAACTGGAACGATGGCGGGACCTGTTTGGAGATCGGTGTTATCTCACCGGGCAACTTCATCGAGGTCCGGCTGATGACTGGATGTTGCAACGATTTCAATGTGTCAGCCAGCAAACGGGTCTCAAGCTTGTCGCGAGCAACGGGGTTCTTTATCACGATTCTTCACGCCGCTACCTGCACGATGTCCTCACGGCGGTCCGGCTGGGTTGTACGGTCGCCGATCTGGGAAAGCATCGGAAGACGAACGGTGAGTGTCATCTGAAATCCGCAGACGAAATGCGATCGCTCTTCGGCGGTCCCGAACTGATCGAATGCTCGCTAGAGGTCGCAAACCGCTGCACATTTTCACTGGACGAACTGCGCTATGAATACCCTGAAGAATTGTGCCCGCATGGGCACACTCCGCTCAGTTGGTTGACCAGGTTGACCTGGAAAGGTGCTCGATACCGATATCCCGAGAAAATCCCAGATCATGTCGATCAACTAATCCGACGCGAGTTGGCTCTGATCGAAGAATTGCAGTACGAAGCCTACTTCCTGACCGTTCATGATCTGGTGCACTTTGCTCGTCAACGACACATCTTGTGCCAGGGACGCGGTTCGGCAGCCAACTCGGCGGTCTGTTATTGCCTGGGTGTGACCTCTGTTGATCCCGCGCTCATTGATGTCTTGTTCGAGCGATTCATCAGCAAAGAACGCGGGGAAGCACCTGATATTGATGTCGACTTCGAGCATGAGCGACGCGAAGAGGTGCTGCAATATCTCTATGACAAGTACGGTCGCGAACGCGCGGGTATGACTGCGGAAGTGATCACTTACAGGCTGAAGTCGGCCGTGCGTGATATCGGGAAAGCACTCGGCCTGTCAGCAGACTGCGTCGATTCGCTGGCTCGAACGGCTGAGCATTCGAGTGATGAGCCCGAAGTGCTGGCGAGTCGTTTTCGTGAAGTGGGCTTCGATCCCGGTTCTCGATTGGGGCGGCAATTGACGGTGCTGATCCGGCAATTGCTGGGATTTCCCCGGCACCTGTCTCAACATGTGGGCGGCATGGTGATCACGCGGGATCCGTTGTGCGAGGTCGTCCCGATTGAAAACGCGGCCATGGCCGATCGGACAGTGATCGAATGGGATAAAGAAGATCTGGATGTGCTGGGAATCCTGAAGGTCGATTGCCTGGCACTGGGAATGCTGACCGCGATCCGCAAAGCGTTCGATCTGGTTCGCCTGCATATCGGGCGTGAGCTGACACTGGCGAATATCCCCCCCAATGACGCAAATGTGTATGCAATGTTGCAGCGAGCGGAATCGATCGGCGTGTTTCAAGTCGAATCTCGTGCGCAGATGAGCACGCTGCCACGTCTGAAACCCAAAGAGTTTTACGATCTCGTGGTGCAGGTGGCGATCATTCGTCCCGGCCCGATCCAGGGAGGAATGGTTCATCCGTATTTACGCCGTCGCGCTGACGAAGAAAAGGTGACCTATCCCAGCGACGAAGTTCGAAAAGTTCTGGAAAAGACGTTTGGTGTCCCGATTTTTCAGGAACAAGCAATGAAACTGGCGATCGTCGCTGCCGGCTTCACCCCAGGCGAAGCGGATCAATTACGGCGAGCCATGGGAGCGTGGCGGAAAACGGGCGTGATGGAGGTCTTTCGTCAGAAGCTGATCGGCGGCATGCTGTCAAACGGCTATGAAGAGGATTTTGCCAATCGTCTGTTTGAACAGATTCGAGGGTTCGGTGAATATGGTTTCCCCGAATCGCATGCTGCCAGTTTCGCGTTATTGGTCTACGTCTCGGCGTGGCTCAAACACCATTACCCGGCGGCATTCACGGCCGCACTGCTGAATAGCCAGCCGATGGGCTTTTATGCCCCGGCTCAATTGGTTTCCGAGGCCCGACGCCAGAAGGTGCACGTCTGTCCCGTCGATGTCAATGCGAGCGAGTGGGATTGCACGCTGGAACGACAGCCTGATTCGTCACTGGCGTTACGTCTGGGCTTGCGACAGTTGCGCGGAATGTCCCAAGCAGCGGCAGAACTGATCACGGTTGCCCGTCGTTCCCGATCGTTCGATTCTCAGGCCGATTTCGCGGCTCGTACACAACTTGGCCGGCGCGAGTTGTCGTTGCTGGCGAAAGCGGATGCATTCCATTCGTTGACGGTCCCTCGTCGGACTGCATTGTGGAACGCCATGGTCCCCAGGGAAGCAGCGCCATTATTCGCCGCGGTCGATGACACAGAAGCTCACGTTGCTCTACCACAGATGACACGTTCACAAGAAGTCACTGCAGATTATCAGACGGTGGGATTGTCGCTGCGCGCTCATCCGATGAGTTTTCTGCGCACAGAACTGGACGAGCTTCGAGTGACGCGGAATGCTGATTTGTTGCGTGTCGAAGCCGATCGCCGTTATCGCATCGCGGGTCTGGTCCTGATGCGGCAGCGTCCGTCGACAGCCAAAGGAATCACGTTCTTCACGATCGAAGACGAAACGGGAACAGCCAACCTGATTGTTCACGTCAAGATCTGGGAACGTTTTCGTCGCGTTGCTCGATCGGCAACGGCGATCATCGCTCACGGAATACTACAACGCCAGTACGATGTCAGTCACCTGGTGGTTGATCGCATGGATGACCTGACAGACAAAATCGGCCCCGCCGCCAATCGTTCACGCGATTTTCATTGAACACTCATTTCGCATACCGAATCAGTTTTCCAAAACGTTCATCGTTCAGCAGCATCAAGAACGCAGGGACCAGAATCGGACGGATGACAAAGGTGTCCAACAAGACTCCAAACGCCAGCGCGAACCCCAATTGCTGCATTCGAACCAGCGAGCCCGCACACAATGACGCAAACGTGCCGGCCATGATGAATCCGCAACTGGTGATGATTCCGCCCGTCTTCGAAAGAGCACTCGTGATCCCTTGTTTCGCACCTCTTTCGGCTTGTTCTTCATGAATCCGCGTGACCAGAAAGATGTTGTAGTCTTCGCCCACCGCAATCAGCACGACAAACAAGAATAGGGGAACCGTCCAGTCGAGACCAATGAAGGTCTTTGGATCCATCAGATAGAAGACCAGCCAGGTGACGCCGAGCGTTGCCAGGTAACTCAACAGGACCGTCAGGATCAGATAGATCGAGACACTGACGGTGCGCAGCAGAACGACCAGAATCGCAAGCACACAGGAAACAACCAGAACATAGATCCGTTGCTGGTCGGATTGAGAGATCAGGTTGACATCGCTGACACTGGCTGTCGGACCTACAAACGTGAATGACGTTTTGTCACGCTGTTCGGCCGGTAATTCCGCCTCGATGGCCGACGAAAGCAACTTCAAATCGTTGACGCTGTCGATCGAGAAGGGGTTCGCATTCAGGATCACTTCCAGTTCTGTCACCTGACCTGCGAGATCCGGTGCACCGGACACGTAATGTTCGACGCTGCGCCGTGTCGTCGTTCTTTTAGAGACAGTTCTCTGGAAGACCGATTCTCGCTCCGCATCTTCAGCGGGTGCTTGCGCCGGGCGGATGCTCATCCCCAATGGTGACGCGACGCTACGAATGTCGGCGATCTTCAATTCGTCCTTGCGCTTCATCAGTTTGTTGGTCAGGTTATGGATGAACTCGAATCCTTCCTGCCCGCGAAAATCGAGGCTTTTATTCGAGATGAGGATGTCGACCGGACCAGTGATGCCTGCGGGAAAGCCTTGCTCCAACAATTGGGCTCCAGTTACACTGGGAGCCGTCTTCGGCAACGATTCGAGCAATCCATAGCTAACCGATCGATAGGTGGCGATGCCGACGATGCTAAATGGCACCAGACATAGCGTCGTCAAGACGAGAGTTCCCAAGGGACGTCGTTCGATGACGTGCCCCATGTAATCCCACATCGGTTGGAACATGTTGCGCTGCACCATTGCCTCGTCCGGCCTGGCGGGTTGATTCGGGTCGTCGCAGGGGATTGCCGACTTGGGCCAGAACGCCCATCGCCCCGTCATACGTAACAACGCGGGTGCCAACGTCATCGTGGCGATCAAGGTAATGACCAGGGCGATGCTGATGCTGATGCCCGCTTCGTGAAACTTTCCGAACTGCGCAAAACTCAACATACCAATGCCGCAGATCACTGTCGCCGCACTGGCGACGATGGCCGCCCCGACCTGGCTGATCGAGTTCTGCAGTGATTCACGCGGAGGAACACATGCCTGCAGATTTTCTTTATAGCGCGCGATCAGAAAGAGGCAGTAGTCGATTCCGGGACCGTACGTGATCACTGTGGTATAGACTTCCAGGCCTTTGAATAACGGCACGTAGCCACGTTCAGCGAGCAGCGTCAGGAGACGAAGGGACACATCGACAGCGAGATACAGCGTGATCAAAGGCACGAGTGCGAGCAACGGAGCTCGATAAATGATGACCAGCAGCACGACCACCATGCCGATCGTCAGTGCACGCGTGTTTTGCGCACTGGCTCGTTCGGCGGATGAGATGTCGCGACCAAGGACGGCGCTACCCGTCAATGCCAACTGCAGTCCCTGAGGCTTGTCCTGACCCTGATTGAAATCGTTCAGAGTTTCCTCGACCTGGCGAATGACCGTCCAGTTGCGCGAGTCCTGAAAGTCAGTCTCCAGATCCATAGTGACCAGGCTCGACTTTCCGTCGCTGCTGACCAGCAATTGGCCGATGCCCTGATCAGAGGAGCTGTGAATTTCGGCGACGATGGTTGGTTTCTTTTTTTGGTTGCCTTCAGTCGTCGCAGATGGATTCACCTTGTCTCGAATCTGCTCGACAACGGGTCTCAACTTATCATCAATAAAGCTTCGATCGTCGTCGGTTAGACCATGATCGTCGTCGCGGTGAACAACGATCACCACGTTGCTAGTTGTCTGTCGCCCGGAAAACGCTCGATTGAGCAGGAATTCTGCCTGGCGACTGGCCATGTGATCCGGCAGGAAAACAAACTCTCCCCCTTTTGCCTGGTCATCAAACGGAGGTGCCACCAGCCGCAATACAACAAATCCACCGAACCAGCCAATCAAAACGATCATCCACCACCGACCAATCATCAAGCCGAGCTGGCGATACATTTGTTGACTCCTCGATCCAGGCTGTAAAGCATCCACGCAGCACACGAACTACCCTGCTGACCAGCCAAAGCAAGCCATCGGGTGCAATTACTAATGGCAACAAATGTGCCGTCTCAACGCTGCGCGAGGTGTTCCACGCCCCAAATGCGTGTGACATAGGCCGTTCGAGAGCATACGGGCGCGCCGATTGCGTTGCCTGGAAAGATTCGAGGAACGTGTGAGCAGGTAGAGAACTGACGACTCCAGTCACGTCGAACGGACGAACCAAAACCGAACGACACGATACGTTGGAAGGAAGCTGACAATGCCAGACAAAGCCACAATTCAGCGCGCAAAGAAAGACAAAGCTGAAGGGAAATCCGCATCCACTCAGGCAGGAGAATTCGTGAAGGAAACGATCGAAAAGATGAGAAAGGGGGAACACGGCGCACGGTCAACGAAGCAGGCAATTGCCATCGGACTGTCAAAAGCACGACGAGCGGGTGTCGATCTGCCGCTACCCAAGAAAGGGACTGTTTCAGAGAAGACTCGAAAGAGTGCGGTCACTGCAACGCGCGCCGGTAAAGATCACCCGGATCGGCCCGTCAGCCGGAAACGGTCTGCTGCAACGACCAAGGCTTTGAAACGAGAGAGCACGGCGGCGGCCTCTCATGACGCATTATCGAAGCAAGCCAAACAACAGGCTCGCAAACGAACCCCGGAAGAGCGCAGCGCCATCGCGCGTAAGGCTGCGCGAACACGTAAAGCCAATGCGGGTGAGTGACAGTCGTGATCGACCTGAGGCGACGACCAAAGTTGATTGTCGCACTCCATTTCATCGAACAAAAGAAGCCCTCGTCCGTGTCGTATCGGATGAGGGCTTCTTTCTTGTGAGACCTCAGGCTGTTACGGAATCACGGGCTTGGCTGTTGTCGTAGTGTTGTTCTGAAAGTAAACGTCTGCTGGGAATTCGTATTGCTTGCCGGTCATGTTGTTCCACATCTGTTGCTGCTGCGGGGTCAGGGTCTGGTTGACATTGTTCCAGTAGCCGTTTCGCCAATCATTGTATTGAGTCGTGACCTGTTGCTGGTTTTGTGGGTAGGTAGTATTCCAACGGCTCCAGCGCTGGTTCCAGTCACTATTGTATTGGGTGAACCGTTGCTGCTGTTCCGGAGTCAATCCGAGTTGTTGCTGCAGTGTGGGATCGCTGAAAGCCGAGTAACCCCGGTATTGCAGCCCGAGTTCGTTGAATCGCTTGCGCGCCGCGGGACTCGTGAAGGTCGCATCGACGCTACCCGACAAGTCGCGATAGAAACGAGAATCTAATTGCTGTATTTGCTGAGCTCGCTGCTGTGGTGTCAGCTTCTGATTCGAATTGATCTCGCCCCAGCCCTTGTCATATTGCGACCACGCCTGATTGTACCCGCGATTCAACTGATTGAATTGCGTGTCGTTCATCTGCAATTGATCGCGCACCGCAGCATTGCCGAACCATGGCTGCTGACTGATGCTGTTGAACTGGTTCGGGCTGATTTGATTCTTGGCCTGATTGTTCGCATCGGCATTCCCAGGGACAGGTGTTCCTACCTGATTTTGTGCGGCTTGATTCTGTTGATTCTGCTGAAGCTGATTCGCGTTCTGAGCGGAAGCCGCGTCCGTCCAAGTGAGACTGAGTATTCCCACTGCTGCTGCGAATCGAATCCATTGCGGACTTTTCATTTTGCAATCTCCTTCTTGAGTGAATAGAAGTCTTGTTCCCGCCCAAGCGGGTGTGTCTGCCTGTTCAACGACACAAATCTCGTCACGTACTTCACAGTTCTGACTTCAACCGCGGTCTATTGTGTTCCTTCACAGGAGCTTCACCTTTTATCGAGCTGCGTCGAGTGATCGTTCGGCCAACAGACTGAAACGTAGTGGATCAGGCCGACTGCTGATCGCTCCACGAATGTGTCGTTAATGCGGCTCGAAGATCGCACGACTGACACGAGGCAGCCGCAGAGCCAATCCACCCCACAGCATGGCTGCGATCGCAATCGGAAATAGACTTTCGACTGGTCCTTGTTCCAGCCGTAAGTGACTGGCGACAGCACCGCCCAAATACGCTGTCAGCAGAATCGCTCCCAGGACACATGTTTGAGGAAGCAGGTACGCTGCCACGCCGGCCAACAGAATGATCCCCATTGGGACAATTGTTGAAATGGGATAGCCGAGTTGAGTTATCGCCTTGATGGCAAGGTCGGTCTGGCAAAGCTTCATCGTGGCGTCCACCACAAGGAACAACGCTGGCAAATCACTCAGTATTCGACCGCACCATAAACGCGTCGTCGATGCGATTAGCGTCCGAGACGGTTCAGCGCGCGGTGGTTCAGTACAATCGAATTGCGGAGAAACCACTGTCGGCATCGTTAATCCTTTCGTATGTCAATCGCGTGATCTGTGAAGCGGCCTGCGATGCACACTGCCGCTGCGTGGTAGACAGCCAGTTCGGTGACAATGAGTCAATTAGACCTGTGACCAAGTCCGCAAAACCGAGGCCGAACGACTTCTGTTTCCTGCCATTCAGGAACAAGAGATGCAAATTCAGGTTCGTCCCGAGCGCACCTTGTTGGCGCTGCTTGTGTCGATTCCTGCGGATCACCGTTCCGTGCGTGAGTCTCTGCAATGAGCCTGAGCGAATACCAGCACAAGCGCGACTTCGCGCACACGTCAGAACCGTCGGGACAACACCGGGCTCGTAGCGGGTGGCTGTATGTCATTCAAAAACACGATGCGAGCCATTTGCATTACGACTTTCGATTGCAGTTAGGCGACGTCCTGAAAAGTTGGGCGGTTCCTAAAGGGCCCAGCCTCGACCCATCGGTCAAACGACTGGCGGTCCATGTCGAAGACCATCCTGTCGATTACGGAGATTTTGAAGGGATCATTCCGGCCGGACAGTATGGGGGTGGCACTGTCTTACTTTGGGATCGCGGAGACTGGACGCCCGTTGGTGACCCGCAGGTCGGCTACAAAAAGGGACACCTCAAATTTGTTCTGAATGGAAGCAAACTGCAGGGTATCTGGTCTTTAGTACGCAAAGGCGGACAACAGGCCGACGACGACAAGACCTGGTTCCTGATCAAAGGCCGCGACGATCATTCGTCGACCGACTACGACATCCTGGCCGACGAACCGCGCAGTGTCTCGACCGATCGTACCATCGAACAGATTGCCGATTCGAGCGATCGAGTCTGGAATTCCAAGTCCCGTCGTGCCACGCTGAAAAAGTCCATCGGAACACCTGCCGGAACGAAGCCAGGAAAACGAGCCGCCGTGTCGAAATCGATCGAAACTCATTCAAAGGATTGGGCGAAAGAAGCCGCAGCCGTGCCCGGTGCGAAAAAACGAAAGATCCCTGTCAAAGTCGATCCACAACTGGCGACGCTCGCAAAAAGTCCGCCTGATTCTGACGACTGGCTTCACGAGATTAAGTTCGATGGCTACCGATTGATCGCTCATGTCCACGCTGGATCAGTTCGATTAATCACGCGCAATCATCAGGACTGGACGAGCAAACTTGGCTCGCTGGCTGAATCCATTAAAACGCTGCCGGTCGATCAAGCCATTCTTGATGGCGAAATTGTCGTGCTGGATTCGGACGGCGTCAGCCGCTTCCAGGAATTGCAACAGGTTTTCAAAACCAATCGCATCGATACCATCGAGTACTACGTTTTCGATCTGCTGTACCTGAATGGTTATGACCTGAAATCAGTCGCGTTGGAACGGCGGAAGACGTTGTTGTCTGCACTTCTGTCAGACCGCTCGACGACCAATCGTGTCGTCTATTCAGACCATGTTGTGGGAAACGGTGCCGAGTTCTTTGCTGCTGCCAAACAACGGGACCTTGAAGGCATTATTTCTAAGCAACGCGAGTCCACCGCAGTCGCAGGGCGATCACAAAGTTGGGTCAAATGTAAGAGTATTCAAACGGCAGAATTTGTGATTGGCGGTTTCACTGATCCGGATGGCGCACGTACTGATTTCGGCGCAATTCTGATCGGCTATTTCGACGAGCAACAAGAGCTTGTCTATGCCGGCAAAGTCGGGACAGGTTTCTCACGCAAAACGCTGAACGCACTGATGACTCTATTGAAGCCGTTGATCGTGACCAAAACGCCGTTCGCAAATGTGCCGTCAGGGACTCATCGGCAAACTCACTGGGTGAAGCCGGAATTGGTCGCACAGATTCAATTCACCGAATGGACAGCGGACGGACGATTGCGGCATCCGGCGTTCCTTGGGCTGCGGGAGGACAAGCCGGCCAAAGATGTCATGCGAGATGCCGAGATCGCCACCACCCAGCTTCACTCGCCTGGAAGCAGAGGCGCATCGGATACCCATGACGGACATCCTCGCGAGGACACAAAATCAGGTACTTCGAATGGACGTGCGAAGGCCTCCCGTAGCGGCCATGCTGCCCTGCGTCGATCCACGCAAGTTCAGAAGGAACGAATGAGCGGCGATCCTCCGGTCAAGCTGACGCATCCGGACAAAATCCTTTATCCAGGACAGGGATTCACCAAGCGAGATCTGCTGAACTACTACATGGCAATTGAACCCTGGGTTCTCCCGCACATTCAAGACCGGTTGGCGGTTTTGGTGCGCTGTCCTGATGGCATCCAAGCTCAGTCCTTCTATCAGAAGCACCCAGGAGCAGGTACGCCGGGTTCGATTCGGCAGATTGCGGTTAAGGAAAAAGAGAGCACGGGGAATTACCTCGTTCTGGATACCGCCGCGGATTTAGCCTGGACGGTTCAGGTCGCTGCGTTGGAAGTACATGTTTGGGGATCGCGAGCCGACGACATTGAGCGACCGGACCGACTGATATTCGATCTGGATCCCGATCCGTCAGTCTCGTGGTCCGAGCTTGTGGAAAGCGCTAGACAGATCCGTGACTTTCTGAAAGAGTTGGGACTTCAAAGCTTTCCCAAAACGACAGGCGGAAAGGGGCTGCATGTCGTCGTGCCAATTCAACGGCGGTTAAGTTGGGATGAAGTCAAGCTGTTCTGTCACGGTGTCGCGCGCTCCATCGAAATCGCTGATCCCAAGCGTTACACCTCCAATATGTCGAAAGCGGCCCGGAAAGGCCGGATCTTCGTCGATTACCTGCGTAACCAGCGAGGCGCAACAGCAGTGGCTGTCTATTCCACCAGAGCCCGAGACGGTGCGCCTGTATCAACTCCCGTCCGCTGGGATGAACTTGCTGAAGAAGTGCGCGCGGATCATTTCAACATTCGCACCGTGCCTCAGCGGCTTTCGCGATTGAAACGCGATCCATGGAACGAGTTCTGGCGCGTTCGACAGTCGATTACTGCGGCTGCAATGAAGTTGATTCGGCAAGCGGCGTCAGATTAATGGATCTGGCAATTCCTGCACGAAGCGTAACAGGTCATCACTGAATTCTTCCTGGTTAGTCTGAGTCAACCCGTGAGGGGCGCCAGGATACACTTTCAGAGTCGCTTCCGGGATTAAGTCGACAGATCGACGCGCCGTGACGTCGATCGGAACAATTTGGTCATCGTCACCATGAATGATCAGCGTTCGTCGATCGATCTTCTTGAGGTCCTCGGTAAAATCTGTCTCCGAAAACGCTTTGATGCAATCGTACGCGGGCTTGAGCCCCGTCTGCATTCCGTACAGCCAAAAGGCGTCGTGAAAGCCTTGTGAGACACGAGATCCCCATCGATTGGAACCATAAAACTTCGGACTCAGCTCGCGATAAAACTGTGACCGGTCTTTGGCGACACCTTCACGAATCTTGTCAAAGTCGGCCATCGGCACGCCGCGAGGGTTCTGTTCCGTTTGCAGCATCAAAGGCGTGACGGCACCTACCAACACGACGCTTCTCACGCGTGCACTGCCATGACGCGCCAGGTATCGAACAACTTCACCACCGCCCGTCGAATGACCGACCAGCGTTACCTCATACAATTGCAATTGTTCGAGTAGTTGAGCGAGGTCTTCTGCATACGTGTCCATGTCGTTGCCAGTCCACGTCTGACTAGATCGACCATGTCCACGTCGATCGTGTGCGACGACTCGGAACTCTCGTTCAGCAAGATGCTGAAGCTGCGTGTCCCAGACATCGGCGTTCAGCGGCCAGCCATGCGAAAAAACAACAGGCCGGCCTTCTCCCCAATCTTTGTAATGGAGTTCGATCGGACGGTCGTTTTCTTCCCCTACTTGAATCATGTTCGGCATGATCGGTCTGCCTCCGAGTTGATGTTGTGGACGAATGTCAGCCATGCATCGAGTCAGCAACTCGTGTTCCTGGCCAGCCAACGCCCGGGAGTGCCTGGTCGGCGGCTGTACGTATCGAGTTTTGCAGGCACACGAAATGCGGTGTGACCACTGGGTTCAGTTGACTACTTCCCGGGAGCGTAAAACCTCCCAAGAAGCGGTGAAGCTGGTACTGGCGTCACGGAGGTGAAAACGTTGTAGGGTGGTGACAAGCCACGTCTTCGGGACGCAGTCCCACCAACTTCGAGTGACAGCAGGCGATGGTGTTCGCGAGGACGTAGGATGAGTGCAGCTTCAGCTGAAGCCGTCGAATTTTGGGAGCGCATCGGCCTCGCGGCTCAGCAGGAGCTTCGCCCTCCCGGATGATCAGGAGCGTTGTTCCTTGGAACTTCAATTACTGGAGCCCATTGATGGCGACATCATTCTGGTGGCAAGTGTGGACAAAAACGTTTGATGGATTCTGGTCGGACAAAGTGCCGCGTCTAGGCGCGGCGCTCGCGTTCTATACGACGTTTTCGGTGGCACCATTGCTCACTCTGGCTGTCGCCATCGCGAGCCGGTTTTTCGGTGCGGATGCGGTTCAAGGCCAACTGAAACGCGAGTTGATTGAGTTCTTCGGTAAGGATGGTGCCGCGGGACTTCAGGCCATGGTGGCTGCGGCTGCTAAGGAAGATGGCACAGGCTCAATGTCATCCGTACTGGGGTTGATCGCCCTGATCTTTGGCGCGACGGGAGTCTTTGTGGAACTGAAGGATTCGATGAATACGATCTGGGGCGTTCAGCCGCGAGAGGAAGTCGGTTGGTGGCGACTCGTTGCGGACCGTGCCGCATCCTTCGCGATGATCCTGAGTATTGCGTTCCTGCTGTTGGTTTCGATGATCTTAAGCACGACAATTTCGGCAATCGGAAGTTGGGCGACGATTCCTTTGGTCTCCACTCAATTGACCGATTTCCTGGTCTCGACGATCGTCGTCACGCTGCTGTTCACGCTGATCTTTAGATATCTACCCGACGCCCGAATTCGCTGGGCCGATGTCTGGATCGGCGCTCTAATGACATCCTTGCTGTTCGCCGTCGGAAAACAACTGATTGGACTTTATCTCGGTAAGACAGCCTTGACTTCGGCATACGGGGCCGTCGGATCGTTGATGATCTTTCTGCTGTGGACGTACTACTCGTCACAGATCCTGTTTCTGGGAGCGGAATTCACGAAGGCATTCGCTGCAATGCGTGGCAGGTCGATCTCACCCCTGCCGATCGCTCAGGCGAGTGAACCAGCGTGTCAGACCAATCTGTTGGCGAACACGGCAGCCCCCGCTGCGAGATAACACAATGTTGAAGGCGGGCTTGGGCCACGTAAAGTGTCAGGATTGTCGATACTCGCCCCAGCTTCGAGTTGTATGACAGAGAGATTCCGAGAATTTGAACCATTGATTCGTGTTACGCTGTCTTCGATTTCCGGCCAGGCGAGGCAGCATGACGAGGTGCCGACTTTGTCGACTTCTTTTCGGCTGCCTGAGTCGTTGTCTTATTGGAATTCGATTTGGCGAAGGCAACGCTCTTTTTGAGGGCTTCCATCAGATTGATGACATCGGGTTCTTCAGTGGAAGGGGGCTGAACGATTTCCTTACCTTTTGCCTTGGCTTCAATCAATTCAGTCAACTGTTCCGTATATCGATCCTTGTACGAGGATAGATCGGCGGTGTCGTGACGAAACGCGTCAATCAACGTCTTCGTCATTTTGACTTCTGCGGAAGAGACTGCGACGTCGGCCAGTTCGCTGGTGAACGAATCGACCGCCATCACCTGCAAGGACGGGTTCAAGACGGTCATCATTAGCAACCCCTGCAATGGCTTGATCATCACCAGATCATCCTTGCCATTCAGGGTCAGTCGAGCGAGAGCGACGACATCTTCTACGTTCAGGCATTTTTCGATCAGTGCATAGGGCTTTTGACCAATCTTGCCATCGGGCACCAGATACGAGATCCGTGACGTCAGAAATACCGGATCAATTTCAGTGATTGGGATAATGGTTTCGATTGTGACCGAACGCTCTTGGTCACCGCGCAGTTCTTCCAGTTCCTGCTCGCTGATCACGATGTACTCGCCCTTGGCATACTCGTATCCAGAAACAATCTCATCCGCCGGGACGGCCCCATGCTTGGGGCACGTCTTCACGTACTTGATACGGCTGTGGCACTTGTCGTGCAATTGATGGAAGTGAATCTCGCCTTCGTGGGCACTGACTGCAGAAAACGACTTGACTGGGACTGATACCAGACTCAGTTTGAGGAATCCTTTCCAGCTTGATCTCAATGCCATGTTGCTGTCCTTTACGCGTTTCAGAAGGGCGATTCAAATAATCGTCACGGCCGTGGTACCAATACGAATGAGCAGTCGCAAATCTGATTCCACCTGAGACGATGTATGGCCTGACAGCAGATAGTGATGCTCTGTTTGAGCTGTGTGTGGCTCGACGCATCTGATGGTCGGTGATTGTTGTTCAGTCAGAGTGAACGAATTGCACCCATTGACGGTCGTCGAGTGCAGCGAGTGCCCATTCAAAACTCCATGCACCTTCAATGGCGAGGCCAGATCGTTGCCTGTCAATAATGGCACCGAACTTGCGTGGGCCATCAAGCGGTGACTGGCAGACCTCACTTCAATTCAGGATTACGGACATGGCAACTAAACGAACGTCAGCGAAACCATCCACTGCACCGAAACGATCGACCTCCCGAGCGGTGACGAAGAAGAGCACGAAAACTCGTCCTGAAGTCCTGTCACGTTCTCGGGCAGCCACTTCGAAGGACATCAATACGAACCTGCCGACCGTTTCGAAACAGACAGCCGGCGGAATTGTTGGCGCGACTTTGGGTGGAATAGTCGCCGGCCCGGTGGGTGCGGTGGTGGGCGGCGTCGCCGGTGCAATGGTGGGCAATGCATCGGCGGAAGGTCATCATCCGATCGAAACCGCCGTCGAGAGCGTACGCGCTGCCACTGAAAAGCCGATGAAACGGGCAATGAAGACCGTTTCCAAAATCGTTGCGACGAAGGCCGGGCAATTGAAAGACGCTGTGGTCAAGAAATCGAAGCCGGCAAAGTCATCGACGTCGCGAAAGCGAGCCACTCCAGCGGCCTCAAAACATTAACTTGCGAAATCCAAGGTGGTCCTGTCGGGTTGCTATCAGGGGAACGCGTCCAACTGTGCTAGCCCCGCCAGTTCCGCAGCGGCCAGCCAACGCGTCTCCAAAGCCGAGATGTATCCCAGATTGGAATCGACCAGGCCTCGTTGAGATTGCAGCAAACGGAAGGCGTCGAACTGCCCGTTGGCGAATGCCTTCTGAATAATCGAAACACCCTCTCGGGCCTTCGGGATGATTCGCTCTTCAAATCGTCGGACCTGTTGATCGGCGGCCCGATAACGGCCGATCATTTCTGCCATTTGTTTGGCAATCGTGTTTTGAACTTGGCCGACATCCGCGGTCGCTCGCGCGATGTGTGCTCGTGCTGTCGTGATATTGCCTTGATTGCGGTTCCAGACGGGGATGGGAACGGCAACGTTTAACAGGGCCATATCGCGCAGCCCCGACACTTGGTACTGGTACCCACCGAAGACGGTCAGATTTGGAAACGGCTCCACTTCGGCTCGACGGAGAACGAGGCGGGATCGTTCGATTTCCTGTTCGGCGATCTGGACGTCGGCGTTGTAAGGAACGTAACCGTCCACCAGGATCGGTGACATGATCTCAGTCAGTGACTTTCGGAGGCTTCCACCCAAGCGATCGAATTCCATCTCTCGAAGGCCGATAACCGCGGCCAATTGCCGGCGAGCGGCCACCGACAAGGCGTGAGCATTTTCCAGCGCGACGTCGGCTTTTTCTAACTCGATTTCGAACAGCAGCAGATCCGCTTGAGACGTCTCGCCCGCCAGTTTCATCTGTTCTGCTGCGGTCGCAGATTTCTTCGTGACCTCCAGCATTCGATTCAGCATTTCGACACGAGCCTGGTTCGCTAGAGCCACGTAAAAGCTCTGACGAGTGGCAGTCAGCAGCGCAAAGCGGTTGCGAATGAACATCAGTTCCGCCTGGTAGACTTCACGATTGGCGGCGGCCTGGTTCAGTTGCAACTTGTGCTTTGTCACGATTTCCTGGCTGAGTCCGACGTAGTACTGGCTTTCGTTGCCTGCAAACTGCGTGGCGCCGCCTTGAACGACCGGGTTGGGATACAGTCGCACCTGAACCGATTTGCCACGTGCCGCCTCCACATCGGCGGCCGCTTTAGCCAGAACAGGGCTGGTCGATTCGGCCATGGCAATGACGTCTTCGAGCGTCGTCTCGGCGGGTGGCCCCGGCGGAGGCGGCTCGGCCGTATTCACTTCGTCATCGCCCCATGCGCGCACGGCGAGCAGAATGGTCAATGAGAACACTGTGCGGCAGGCGATTCGTGACAAGTCCATTTGGCACCCGGCTTCGGCAGATTCGGCGCGTATGCGGCCGACTCCAGCACGCATTGAACATCAACGGCATTTACAAACGCGGCCCGGTGCGAGCGTCCGGTGATTCCTTCCTTATTCACCTTCGGCAGATGGAGCTGACGAGAACGACATGTGTTTCGGGCTTCGCTGCAAGTGATGCGACCGCGTCACCTTGCCTCAGTCGCAATACAGGCACAGCATTCATCAATGAGCCTCGCATCGGAAGTTTTTGCCGATGGAACAGTCGTGTGTGATCCGCAAGAGCCGTTTCTGCGTTCGCGCACCAGTGAAATCGCGGCTCGACCCGGCTACGCTGCATTTGACGGCCAAAGTCTGTCTACAAACAGGACGCACTCGGTCGTGGTAACGATGACGTGAATTCCGAGGGAGATTCTGTGAACCGCGACGACGAACACCTCGATCTGCTGGCGATCTTTCACTACGTCTATGCGGCGATGATGGCCATGTCGGCGTGCTTTCCGATGATCTACCTCGGGATTGGAATCGCCTTGGTTTCCGATGTTTTTGATCAGGTTGCAAAAGACCAGGGAGCCAAAGTCTTGGGGGTGATTCTCATCATCTTTGCCACACTGGCAATCATTCTGGTCCTGGTCTTCGCGACTTGCGTCTATTTCTCCGGCCGTTGTCTGAACCGACGACAAGGACGACTGTATTGCATCGTTGTCACCGCGATCATGCTGCTCAACGTTCCATTTGGAACATGCTTGGGGATCTTCACGGTCTGTGTTTTGATGCGCCCGAGCGTTGAAGGGTTGTTTGAGCAATCCAACACTTCGCTCAACCAGCTTGAATTCGTGGACGACGGTCACAAGGATGGTTGATCGCATCCTCACTTTAGAACGCCGGACCGTCGGAATTCGCAGCTGGTTGTCAATTCCCTTTATTGAGGGACCATGTTCCCCAACGAGCACTTGAGCCACACACAATCGGTCGCGTTTAATCTCAAAGCGTGCCGACGGATTTGACATCGGTGGTCGAAAACCGCCATTTCCCAGGTGCAATCCGGGGCGTCACCGCCTTATAGTGTTGGGCGATTTCTCCACCGCATCAATGCGCTTTCTTGAGTCTGCATTGCGTGTCGTCACTCGATAGTTCTGACTCGTTCATTGGTAGGGGCCGACCAGCCATGGGTGATTCACAGCGTTCTCAAGTATTTCAATTCGACAATGACGACCCGGACATGAAGGAGGCCTATCGGTCCGCTCGAGTCACATTCAAATACTTCTGGCGTGAGATGGCGTGGGAACAGCGCCGAATCGTGACCGCATTGGACTTGGCCTGCGTAAAAGCTCCATTTTCCGATGCGGACCGACCTGGCGCACGACCCAATTCGACCGAAATCGAACAGATGTGGGTGAGCGACGTCGCATTCGATGGAAAGTATCTGTCAGGCACTCTGATCAACAGTCCCAACGAGTTGCGAACCTACAAACAAGGCGACTCAGTCCGCTTGAAACTCGATCAGATCACCGACTGGATGTATGTCATCAGCGGCGATGTCTACGGGGCCTACACGGTTAACCTGATGCGATCACGCATGGATCGCAAAGAACGTAAAGAGCACGATAGTGCCTGGGGACTCAACTTCGGCGACCCTACGACGATCAAGCTCGTTCCCGGATCGGACGACGGCGATGGAGAATCACCGGAATCGACCGAACACAAAATGAGCGAAGCGATGGCCGAGTCGCTCAAAGAGAGTCTGGCGGAACGTCCATCACTGCTTCACGACACGGATGACAAGGGCATGACGCTGCTCCATCAGTTGTGTCTGGCCGGCAGCGCCGCAACAGTCAAGGTATTGCTGGATGCTGGCGCAGATCGGAACGCCGTGACCAAACGCGGGTTGACGCCGCTGCAATTGGCTCAGGTTCTGGGCTGGAAACGCGTCATCAGGCTGCTGAAACCGGGCGCAACGTTAGCGGCTGACTCGATAGAGAAATCGGTTGAGCCGAAACGAAATGTCCTCAAACGCCCCTCGTCGGTCGCTGCGACCGAGTGCGAAGACTGCGGAGCGGTTGTTCGTCGACAGGGAACATCATCAACCGGGCGCGTTCTCTGCAAGGACTGTTCGCGGCCTCAGAAGGCCAAATCAGAAAGTAAGAAGTCGCGCCCCGTCGACGTCACATTTTGGGTCGTCATCGGAGTCTTGCTCACGTTCTTTCTGTTGACGATCTTCGCGGCTTTGAAACTGTGGGGGGCGTTGTCCGAAGCCGCGGCGCAGCCAGAACAGAAAAAAGTTCCTCCCATTCAATTTGAACCCAACCGACAACTGCCGTCGAACATTCCGAACTTTTCCAATCCTCCGAACTTCCCGCCGCCACTGCCTCCGGTGAATCCTGCAGAATCCAATTCGACGTCGACGCCCCCGGATGCAGACTCGGCCAATGAGGATTCCGATCCAGCGACGGTTCCTGCTCCAGAAACTCCGAATACGCCCCGTGGTCCTCGGACGTTACCCGGGCGCCGAGCGCCGTTCCCGCAACGGAACCGGCGCATGGTTCCGCCGAACAATCAACCCGGCCAGCCAAATCTCCCACAAACCAATGTGCCGTCCATTCCGTTACCTGATGGCAGGAATATTCCCATCGCCGGACGGTGGGTGCCTAACGCGGAAAAGACGGAAACCTATGGAGGCACCGGTGGCGTTGACTTCCACCTCGATCTGGGAAACGAACCATTAGCAGGTCTTGACTGGAGAATGGGCGAATGGGATGGAGTGAAGGCGATTGGACAATTCATGCCCCTTGCCCAGGCTCGACGGGACAAAACTCCGATCTTTGAACGCACAGTCGCCCCTGATGGTTATGCAGTCGGAGCAATCAAAGTGAGCGGCGACAAATACGTCTCACATCTGCAATTCGTCTTCATGAAACTGAAAGAGGATGGCAGCTTAGATCCCGATGACACAGAGTTAAGCGAATGGATCGGTGGTAAACCATCCAGTTTTGTGACAACCATCTCGGGGAAGGGTAAACGTGTCATCGGATTGCATGGCAAGCGCGCTGTGGTGATGGATGCGGTCGGTCTGCTGCTGGCACCGTGAGTCGATCAACGAAATAAGAAACGGAGCGATCGAACCTAAGGATCGTGCCTTCGATTCGATCGCACTTTCGTTCACGAACGACCGTTCCATTGATCACGCCACGCAGGCGTCTTCGTGAGTGACAAACTCGATCTCGCCCGAGATCACGTCGTAGACGGCACCAATGATCGCGATTTCGCCTGATTCATGTAGCTGGTTGAGAATGGGACTTCTGGACAACACCTCGTGGGTTGCATGGCGAACGTTCTCGCGAGCGACATCATTCACGAAGTGTTCCTTCTCATGGGAAGTCATGACATCCAGCCGTGCACAACAGGCGGCATCGACCGATTCCTGGATTGAATTGACGATCGGATCGAGGTGATCGCAGCCCGTGGCCTCGGCAGCGGTCTTGGTTGAACAAGCCAGGTCCACGGCCGCTGTCACGGCTCCGCATCGCGTGTGCCCCATCACCACGACCAACTTCGCTTTCGCAACCGCACAGGCGTACTCCATGCTGCCCAAAACTTCGGGCGTCACGATATTCCCTGCCACGCGAACGCTCAGAATGTCCCCCAGCCCCTGATCAAAAATCAGCTCCGTCGGCGTGCGCGAGTCGATGCAACTGAGCATGACCGCCAAGGGATGCTGCTTTTGCGCGGTCGCTCGCACCTGTCGCCCCAGATCTCGCGTCAGCCGCTGACCACTCAGAAAACGCTGATGACCATCCTTCAGTAACTGCAGCACCGCTTGTGGTGTCATCTGGTTTTGAATCTCGCGCGTGGCATGGTCCAGGTACTGCACGTGGTCGCCTAAATGGTACTTCGATCGAAACCCGACCTGGCTGACACGAATGCCGCGCGCGGGAGCAGTGTGATCTTTGAACGCGTGAATCAAATCCAGCACGTCCGGATCGATGTAATCCGTATCTTGCGCATCCTGTAAGACATGTCCGCCTTCAGGAACTTCGTCGAGTGCCTGCGTCAGCGCCTCGCGGTTCAGAAAGCTGACCTGATTGGCCAGTTGAATATGCAGCACCTCGCCACCCAGATGCTTCTCGACAACGCGCCGAATGGGCCTTCTTAGCGTGCTGTTCAGGATGAAACCCAAACTGACTACTAGTCCAATCACGACACCGACCAGCAGGTCGGTCAATACGATCGCGCCGACAGTCAGAATAAACGGCAGGAACTGATACCGACCTTCGCTCCACATTTGCTTGAACAGGTTCCAACTGGCCAGTCGCGCTCCGGTAACGAGCAGGATCGCGGCCAGGCACGATAACGGAATGCGATTCAGCAGTAATGGAAAGAAGATGACACTGACCAGCAACAGCCAGCCATGAATCGTCGTCGCCCATTTGGATTGAGCACCCGCGTTGACGTTGATCGAACCCCGAATCACTTCCGATGTGACGGGCAAGCCACCAACCAGTCCGCACACGACATTGCCCACGCCTTGAGCCCACAGTTCACGGCTGGGCGGCGAGGTGCGCTGTTCGGGATCCAATTTGTCGACGGATTCCAGATTGAGTAGTGACGCCAATGAGGCGGCGGCAGCCAGAATCAATCCTGATCGCAGGATGGCGGGATTCAATACTTGTGACCAATCGGGCCACTGCAGAAAGCTCGCAAATCCAGCAAATCCATCTGCGACCGGCATCTGCACAAAATGGGCCGGCTCGACCGACCAGATGCCACCGAGGTGTTGAAAGGCATAACCCAGACCCGCACCGAACGCGACGGCGGCCAAGGGAGCTGGCACAACCGACGTCTTCAACAGTTTGATACGATCCCAGGTCAGCATGACGGCGATCGAACCGAGGCCGATCAGAGTTGCCCCAAAATGAGTGTGGCCGAGCATCTGCTGCAGTTCGGTAAAAGTGTTCGCCTGGTCCGGCTGCAGGAATGACATTTCCCCTTCGGGGTCCACATCGTGGCCCAGCAAGTGTGGGATCTGCTTCAGAATCAACAGAATCCCGATGGCCGCCAAAAGCCCCTTGATCACACTCGATGGGAAATACTTCGCAACAGATCCGGCCCGTGCTACTCCCATCCCAATCTGGATCAGCCCTGCCACAACGACGGCCAGTTGAAACGCGCCAAATGATCCCAAGTCCGCAATCTGGGTGGCAGCAATCGCCGCCAGTGCAGCAGCCGGTCCACTGACGCTGGTCTGTGAACCACTCAGCGAACCGACCACCAACCCTCCGACAATTCCGGCAAGCACTCCGGAAAGTAGCGGCGCGTTCGAAGCGAGCGCGATTCCCAGGCACAGTGGTACAGCCACCAGAAAAACAACCAGTCCCGCCGTCAGATCCCGGGAAAGAATCGCCGGGAATCGGCCGCGGGGCTGTTGAGCAAGTGCAATCGTCATATTGAACCTCCAATCCGTTTCCGGAAAGTGAATGAATTAAAGTAGCAGGCACATTCCATGTGCCGTTCGACTCTGTAAGTAGGAGTGCGAACAGACCAGCAAGCCAAAGTGAACTAAATAAAGACAACCATTCGAACCGTGCCGAACTGTCATCGAAGAGCGTGTCGAAAACGGAGACTGGCTCGCGCCGAGTTATCGCAACGATTCAGAATGGTGACAGTCTTTGGTGTCTGTCCCGCTCTCAACACGGCAATGAGTAAAGAGGCGCTTCAGTTCGTCGTTTCAACCAGTTCCGCGAACTATCGCTCATGCTTTCGAACACGGAAGGCAAGAATCCGCAGATCAGTCAGGCGGATTCTTCCGACGGAGGCCATGATCAGGCACTCATCCAATCCGCGATGGAACTGCACCGGAAGACTGTGACCGAGTTTTGTCGAAATGTCACAGCAGACCTGCGCCGTCAACGACAACTCACGAACGAGCGTCCCTTAGGCCGGATGAATCAACAGCGAATAACGACTGTCGACAACCATGCCATTCGGGAATCCATCGCCCGCGGCGGTCGAACGACATCCACAACCTGTTCAAACTGACCCGACGTCAGCACCGGTCCGGCAGGGAGCGAAGCGAGGATGGCACGGCCAAATGCGGTGCCGACAGCAGCCCCTCGACCGCGCGAAAAGGCTAGGTGTCGCGGGATCTTTCGATGGCCACGTCCACGACTTGAATCAGAACGAACATCACCGGAATCAGAAGGCTGGTCGACGTTCGATAGGGCAGAGTCTGGTAACTCAACTGTATCGTCGAATGCATCGCCGATTCCGTTCGCGCAATTGCAACCAGAACTGCCGTACGTCCGTGTCGGAACAGTGGATGATCGCACCCAAGGGAATTCGAGCCAGCAAAGAGAAATCCCCGTCTGATCGCAAGAACAGACCGCACCGCTATCCGCAGCAGCGAACTGCATCAAAATCAGCGCGACGATCAATAGACGACGATACACGGTATTCCTGTCCTCCACACATCCTTACGATTTTGAAAGGTATCGGTTGGAAATGTGTCGGTCAATCGGCGATTCTCGAATTTTGAGATGAGTTGCATCGCAAGTCATGTATGCGATTATTGTTACGATTTCTTCGACTGACCTCAGTTTACCGAACTGAAGTTTGGTTGCCACCCATAATCACAGCCGCTTTGTACCCTGCCAACTCGCTGGCGACTCCGATCCGAAAACGTTGAGTCAGAGAACGTCGAAAGCCAAAGCGCGGATCACAGGTTCGAAGTCTTGACGCACCAATCAAGTCGGGTAGGATTCTGCGACCACCGACGAGTCATTCAGCGGACGTCAGGCCCTTGTGCAACATCGATCGCATCTGTGCGACCGATAGCACGAGGATCGAGCACCGATCCGAGTGACTTCGTCAAAACCTCGGGGGCGACCGGATTCGACTGGATCATGCGAGGTCTGGGTGGCGTGCCGTGGTTGATCAGTTGGCCACGTAAAAAGCTGATCAAACAACAACTGCTAACAAGCCGTTGACCCTGGCTGCCTAGTGTGGCCGTGACTGAGGAATCCTTGCCTGTGGAGTCCAAAAGTCACCTGTAAATACGGGCTGGCCTCAGGTCAATGTGACCTACGCCTGAGGTAAGACTAGTCGGACACTGGTTGTCAGAAGGCCTCGTTCGTTGAGCCTTCGACAATGACTTAATCAGCGAACTACGCACGTAGATGCTCTTTCCAAGGGATCTCAGGACGGGGGTTCAATTCCCCCCGCCTCCATTTTTCCAGTGCGTAAGTCTCGTTGCTTCAATGGGTTGCGGATTCACTGAGACGGGGATTGA
>Ga0105238_10000295_pt1 | contig 55173 bp, 45 predicted proteins | sample KBSC34metaG_FD_81526 | JGI IMG/M metagenome (GOLD analysis project Ga0105238, IMG submission 81526) | Corn rhizosphere microbial communities from Kellogg Biological Station, Michigan, USA - KBS C3-4 metaG | ecosystem: Host-associated > Plants > Roots > Rhizosphere > Soil | place: Michigan, USA...
CGTCGGAAATGCACATCATGGATGCGAGCCGCCACGTGGCGGCGCTGCGCTTCGTGCCGTGCCTGTTCGAAGGCGTGGCAACGGGCGCGGCTGACGGCTATGCCCGCATGACCGGCCGGCCGGCGGCGACATTGCTGCATCTGGGTCCGGGTTTCGCGAACGGCCTCGCCAATCTGCACAATGCCGGCAAGGCAGGATCGCCGATGGTCAATCTCATCGGCGAACATCCCGCCTATCACCGCGCACGGGAAACGCCGCTGGGCAGCAATGTCGAGGCGGTCGCGGGCAGTTTCTCCCACTGGTTGCGCACGCCGGAAACCGTTGCCGGCCTTCCGCTTGACGCCGCCGACGCGGTGCGGGCCGCGATGGCCGGCAGGATCGCGACGCTGGCTGTGCCCGCCGACCTCGCCTGGGCGGAGGGGGCCGAGCCGGCTGCGATCCCGCCGCGGGAGATTCCGGACGAAGGGGATATCGAACCCGAACCGGTCGGCGAGGCCCTGGCGATGCTGAAGTCCGGCCAGCCGACGGCCTTGCTGCTCGGCGGCAAGGCCTTGCACGGGCGGGGCCTTGCGTTGGCCGCCCGGATCGCCGATGCGTCCGGCGCCGCGCTGATCAGCCCATTCCCGCTGGCGCGGCTTGAGCGCGGCCGGGGCCGGCCCGCCGTCACCCGGCTGCCCTATGTGCGCGAACAGGCCCGCGCGGTGCTGGAGCGGTTCCGCCAGTTCATCCTGATCGGCACGACCGAACCCTTTGCCTACTTCGCCATGCCCGACGACGAGGCCGTCCTGCTGCCCGAGGGCGCGGCGCGATGCGTGCTGACCGGTCCGGACAGCGATGTCGTCGTCCTTCTGGAGCAGTTGGCCGAGGCGGTGCCGCTGATGGCGGAAACCTATCCCCGGCGGCCGGAAACGCTGCAGGCCCCGGCAGGGCCGCTTACGCCCGATACCGTCGCGGCCACGATCGCGGCGCTGCTGCCCGAGGGCGCCATCGTGATCGACGAGGGCATGACGGCGGGGCGCGGCATCATGGCGGCCTGCAAGGCCGCCGCACCGCACGACTGGCTGGGCAATACCGGCGGATCGATCGGCATCGCGATGCCGCTGGCGGTCGGCGCCGCGATGGCGGCGAAGGATCGCCCGGTTCTCTGCCTGTCCGCCGACGGAAGCGGCATGTACACGCTCCAGGCCCTGTGGACGATGGCGCGGGAAGAGTTGGCAGTCACGACGGTGATCTTCGCCAACAACGCCTACGCGCTGCTGAAGCACGAATATTGCCGGGTTTCGGCCGATCCTGCCCAAGGGGTCATGGATCAGTTCGACCTGGCGCGCCCTGCGCTCGACTGGGTTGCCCTGGCCAAAGGGATGGGCGTGCCGGGCCGGCGGGTCGGGTCTCTGGATGAGCTGGCATCCGCGCTCCGCGCCGGCTTCGGCAGCGGCGGACCCAATCTCATCGAAGTGCCGTTATAGGCGCATAGGGAGCGTTCGATGGTCTCGAAAACCTGGGTCTTCTGGGAGGGTGACTGGCATGAAGGGGATGTGCCGATCATGGGGCCGCGCACGCACTCCACCTGGCTCGGCTCCTCGGTCTTCGACGGCGGCCGTTCTTTCGAAGGCGTCGCCCCCGATCTCGACCTCCATTTCCGGCGGGTCAACGATTCCGCCGAGAAGATGTTTCTGAAGCCCTGCGTCAGCCTCGACCGCTGGATGGAACTGGCGTGGGACGGCATCCGCCGCTTCGACCGTGATACCGCGCTCTATATCCGTCCGATGTATTGGGCCCAGGATAACGGCCCCCTGGCGATCGCCCCCGATCCGGAATCCACGCGCTGGTGCCTCGCGGTCTATGACTCGCCTTTGCCCGCGGTGAACGGTTTTTCGATCACGCTGTCACCGTTGCGTCGTCCGACCATCGATGTCGCGCCGGTCGATGTGAAAGCCGGCTGCCTTTACCCGAACGGCGCCAGGGCGGTGTTCGAGGCCAAGCGCCGCGGCTTCGATAATGCCGTGGTCTGCGACATGCTGGGAAACGTCGCCGAACTGGCCAATTCGAACATCTTCATGGCCAAGGACGGCGTGGTGTTCACGCCTGTCGGCAACGGCACGTTCCTGACCGGCATCACCCGCAACCGGGTGATCGACGTGCTGCGGCGGAGCGGGGTCGAGGTGGTGGAGACAACGCTGACCTATCGCGATTTTGAAACCGCCGACGAGATATTCTCCACTGGCAACTACGCGAAAATATTGCCGGTGTGGCAAATCGATGACCGGCAAATCCAACCTGGTCCGCTCTTCCGTAAAGCCCGCAGTGCTTATTGGGAATACTCGCACGGTCAGGGCTCATCAAAGTGAATCCGCGTTCCACTATTTTGATTGTCAGTAGTTGCTGGTGGTCTTTCCCGGCCCGTCTGGCAATGGCTTTTGCCTCGATCGGTCATCGGGTCGAGGCGATCTGTCCGGCCCATCACCCGCTCGGCAAGACCAAGGTGGTGCGGACGATCTACCGCTACAGCGCGCTGCGCCCGCTGCAATCCCTGGCCAAGGCAATCCGGAAATCCGATCCCGCCCTGATTGTCCCGTGCGACGACCGGGCCATCGCGCACCTCCACGCGCTGTACACATCCGGCGGGTCCGTAGCCCTGAACGCCGCTATCGAACGGTCCCTGGGGGCGCCCGAAAGCTTCCCGGTCGTAGAGCGGCGCGCCGCTCTTATCGCTGCCGCGCACGCCGAAGGCATACGCGCCCCCGATATGCTGCGTGTGGATACCGAGGACGATGTCAGGGACGCGCTGGCCGAGATCGGCCTTCCCGCGGTGATGAAGGTCGACGGCACCTGGGGCGGGCTGGGGGTCAAGATCGTTCAGTCCATGGGTGAGGCCGTCAAGGCCCTCAAGGTCCTGTCGCAGCCGATCGGGCCCGCGCGTGCGCTCAAGCGCCTGATGGTCGACCGCGATCCGTTCTCGATCCTGCCGGCGGTTACGGGCGCCAAACCGGTCGTCAACGTCCAGCGCTTCGTCGAGGGGACACCGGCCAACAGCGCTGTCGCCTGCTGGAACGGCGAGGTGCTCGCCAGCATCAGTGTGGTGGCGATGCGGACCCGCGGTCCGCAAGGCGCGTCCACTGTGGTGCGCGTCATCGATCATCCGGAGATGATGGAGACCGGCGCCAAGCTGGTTCGCAGGCTGGGTCTGTCCGGCTTTTGCGGCTTCGACTTCCTGCTGGAAAAGGGCACGTGCGTCGCGCATCTGATCGAGATGAACGCGCGGACCACGCCGATCAGCCACCTCGCCCTGGCCGAGGGGCGCAATCTGGTGACCGCGCTCGCAACCCGGCTGGACGGCATCACCGCCATCAGCCCGACCCCGTCGATCGCACAGGACGTCGTCGCCTTCTTTCCCCAGGCCTGGCTGCTGGAGCCGGCGAGCGAGCTGCTCTATTCCGGATACCACGATATTCCGTGGGGCGAGCAGGCGCTGGTCAGAGAACTGATGAAGTTGCCATGGCCCGAGCGGAGTTTTCTGGCGCGTTTGGTAAGTCGCCTGCGGCAGTCCACCGGCACGACTTCGGTCTCGACACTTCCGGTCCATTACGGTCCGGCGTCGAACCTCGATTTCAGTGCGAGATTGTAACGCATTAAGGCAACTTTTCGTCTGAAGTTGGGTTTAGCGGATAGTTGGCGTGGTCGCGCCAGGAAATTAAATGTCTGCCGGAAGTCAGCGCAAATGAAATGTGACGTAGCGATCGTCGGTACCGGGCCTTATGGACTGTCTCTTGCCGCTCATCTTGCGGCGCAGAACATCGCCTTCAGAATCTTCGGCCCGGCAATGGATACTTGGCGCAATGCCATGCCGGCGGGGATGTTCCTGAAGTCCGAAGGCTTCGCGTCGAGCCTGTCCGATCCCGGTAAGACGTTCACCCTTGCGCATTATTCCACCGCGAACGGCATTCCCTATGCCGATACCGGCCTGCCGGTGCCGCTCAAGGTCTTCAGCGATTACTGCCTGGCGTTCAAGGAACGCTTCGCCCCCCATCACGACAGCCGCTCGGTCAGCCGGATCGAACGCGACGAGGAAGGGTTCTGGCTGACGCTCGAGGATGGGGAGCTGGTGTCCGCCACCCGCGTCGTGGTGGCCGCGGGCATCACCCACTATCATCATGTGCCGCGCGAATTCTCCGGCCTGCCGGAGGTCTATGTCAGCCATGCGTCCCAGCACCCCGATCTTTCCAAATTCAGCGGGAAGACGGTTGCGGTGATCGGCGCCGGGGCCTCGGCGCTGGATACTGCGGCGATCCTGGTCGAGCACGGTGCGTCGGTCGAGCTGGTGGCGCGCAACCGCAAGGTCCATTTCCACAATCCGCCGACCGGCCGTCCGCGCACTGCCTGGGAGAGCCTGAAGGCACCGATGTCCGGCCTGGGGCCGGGATGGCGATCACGCCTGTGCACCGATGCGCCGCAGCTGTTCCGCGCCCTGCCTGAGGCGTTGCGCCTCAAGATCGTCGACAAACATCTGGGCGCGGCCCCGGGCTGGTGGACACGGCAGATCGTGGACGGCAAGGTCGGGTTCAATCTTGGCGCGAAGCTGCTCGGGGCCATGCCCAAAGGCGGCAAGGTGATCCTCGAGTTCGAGGACGACAAGGGAAAGTGGCGGACGGTCGAGTGCGATCACATCATCGCCGCGACCGGTTATGTCGTCGATATACGGCGACTGCCGTTCCTGACCTCGCCGCTGTTGTCCGACGTCAGGACCGCGGCGGATCATTCGCCCGCCCTGTCGGCGCATTTCGAATCGACCGTGCCGGGCCTGTATTTCATCGGCGTCAGCGCCGCGGCGAGCTTCGGTCCGATGATGCGCTTCGCTTATGGTTCCGCCTATACCGCCAAGCGGGTGGCCCGCGATCTGGTTCGCAAGACGCGGACCAAGTCCATTACCCTGCCAGGTCCGGCTCCGGAGCAATCCGCCCCGTCACGCGCATGAGGCTTGAGACCATCAGCATCCATGGCGGGTATGACGGCGACCCCACCAGCCATGCCTGCGCGGTGCCGATCTATCAGACCGTGGCCTTCGAGTTCGACAGCGCCGATCACGGCGCGGCGTTGTTCAACCTGGAGGTGCCCGGCAACATCTATACCCGCATCGGCAATCCCACCAACGGGGTGCTGGAACGCCGGGTCGCCGCGCTGGAGGGCGGGGTCGAGGCGCTCTCAGTCAGCGCCGGCTCGTCGGCGATCTATTACGCGCTGAACAACCTGATCGAGGTGGGGGACAATATCGTCTCCATACCCCAGCTTTACGGCGCAACCTACACACTGCTGGCGCATCTGTTCCGCAAGCAGGGTGTCGAGGCGCGGTTCGCCAAGAGCGACAATCCTGACGACATCGCCGCCCTGATCGATGACCGCACCCGGGCCGTCTATTGCGAGACGGTGGGCAACCCGGCCGGCAATATCGTCGATCTGGAACGCTTCGCCGACGTCGCCCATGCCCATGGCGTGCCATTGATCGTCGACAATACCGTGGCGACGCCGGTTCTGCTCAGGCCGATCGAATACGGCGCGGATATCGTGCTGCATTCCATGACCAAATTCATGGGCGGTCACGGAAATAGCCTTGGCGGCTGCATTGTCGATTCCGGTAATTTTCCCTGGCACGACTACCCGGACAAGTTCCCGATGTTCACCAGGCCGGAGCCCTCCTATCACGACATCGTCTATACCGAGCAATACGGACGGGCCGCCTTCGTTGCCCGCTGCCGCACGGTGGGCCAGCGCAACAGCGGGGCGACCCTGTCGCCGTTCAACGGCTTCCTGATCCTGCAGGGCCTCGAGACGCTGGCCCTCAGGGTTGAGCGTCATGTCGAGAATGCCCGCAAGGTGGCCGAATTCCTGCGCGGTCATCGCGCGGTTTCCTGGGTCAATTATACCGGCTTCCCCGATAACCCTTATTTCGAGCTGGCGGGGAAATATCTGGGCGGCAAGTCACCCTCGCTGCTGACCTTCGGGGTCAAGGGTGGGTTCGAAGGTGGCAAGCGCTTTCTCGACGGGCTCAGGATGTTCAAGCGGCTGGTCAATATGGGCGACGCCAAATCGCTCGCCACCCATCCGGCCTCGACAACGCACCGGCAACTCACCGCCGCGGAACAGCTGGAGGCCGGCATCACGCCGGAGACGGTGCGGCTCTCGATCGGCATCGAACATATCGACGATATCCTGGCCGACCTCGATCAGGCCTTAGGCGCGGCGGTCTGACATGGCGACAGCCCTGAAACAGCTTCAGATCGGGCTGGTGAACAGCATGCCCAAGGCGGCGCGGGAGGCGACGACCCATCAGTTCAGGGACTTGCTGGAGGCCGGTGGCGGGCTGGCGCCCAGGCTGCGCCTGTTCACGCTGGTCGAGAACTATGACCGCAATCCGGACTACGCGCCGGCCGAGGCAATTTTCGATAGCGGCATCGACGCCCTGATCTTTACCGGCACCGAGCCGAAGACCGACGATTTGCACGACGAACCCTATTGGCCGCGGCTGACGGCGCTGCTCGACTGGACGGAAGAGAACGGCGTGCCGGCGATTTTCTCGTGCCTCGCGGCCCATGCCGCCGCGCTGCACTGGGACGGCATCGCCCGGCGCCACCTGCCGGAAAAATGCTTCGGCGTGTTTGAAGAGACGACCGGCGGCGATCACCCGCTGATGCGCGGCGTATCGGGTTCGCTTCGCATCCCGCATTCGCGCTGGAACGAACTGCCGCTCACCGAGCTGGCGAAGGCGGGATATGAGGTGGTGACGTCGTCGCCCGCCGCTGGCGCGGACATCTGCGTGCGGCACGGGCGCGGCATGTCGGTGTTCTTCCAGGGTCATCCGGAATACGAAGCCGACCGCCTGCTGCTCGAATACCGCCGGGATGCCCGCCGCTATATGGCCGGAACGCACGCCAGCTATCCCAACCTGCCGCGCGGCTATTTCGCGCCGGCGGCCGAAAATGCGCTTCTCGCCTTCAGGGATCGCGTCCTGGGCGGCGACCACGACATCGAGTTTCCCGCGGACATCGCCATGCCGGCGACGGCCCCCTGGCGGCATATGGCCGAGGGGCTTTTCCGCAATTGGCTGACCTACGTGAACGAACGCAACGCATGACGGCGCTGGCCTATGCAGATACGGTCTCTTCGGACGAGGCCGACTTGTCGGGCACATACGACAAGCTGACCCAGATCTTCCAACGCGTGCTCGGGCGCGAGGAGGTCGGGCTGGATGACGACTTTCTCGACCTCGGCGGCGACTCCATTCTGGCGATCGAGCTGATGGCCGAGATCGAACAGGTCTTCGGCCAGGAACTGCCGATGACCACGATCTACGACGCGCCCACCGTCCGTGAACTGGCGGTCCTGATCGCCGAGCAGGTGCGCCCCGTCAGCAATTCCCTCGTTTTGCTCAAACCCGGCCGCGCGGCGGGCGCGCTTTTCATCGCTCACGGGCTGGGCGGCTCGGTGATGGAGCTGAGGCAGGTCGCCAACGCGATCGAGACCGACAACGCGGTCTACGGAATCGAGGCCCGGGGGCTGGACGGCCACGCCGAGCCTTTCGACAATATCGAGGATATGGCGCGCTTCTATGTCGGGGAGGTCCGGCGGATTCAGCCGCAAGGGCCGTATCTCCTGGCCGGCTTCTCCTTCGGCGGCCTTGTCGCGCTCGAAATGGCGCAGTTGCTGCGCCGGGAGGGGGAAACGGTGGAATTTTTGGCGCTGCTCGACAGCTTCCCGCACACCCGCTATTGGCCGCTGCGCTCCCGCATCGAGTCCTGGCGCCGGCTGGCGCGGTTTTCCGGTTCCGGGGCGACGCTGGCACGGCTGATCGACTATCACCGTGACGTCCTGCGGTCGAAATCGGCCGGCGCGAAGGTCGCCTATCTGGCCAGCAGGGCCTGGCGGGCGCTCAAGCTGTCGATCGACATTTTCCGTCTGGGTGCCTGGCTGCAGCGCTTCGCCGACTTCCCCGACGCGCCGAACCAGGCCGCCTCGCGCACTGTCGCCATTCCCGACGCCATCCACCGCGTTCAGCGGGCAGGGGAGGTTGCCTACCGGAAATACCGGCCGCGCTTCTATGACGGCGAGATCACCTTCATCAAGGCGCAGGCCGAGGTGCGGATCCCGTTCGATGCCACGCTTCTGTGGGGCGCGCTGGCGCGGGCGGTGACGGTGCAGGCGATTCCCACCGACCACCAGAATCTGGTCAGGGCCAGCGCCGCCACGCTTGCGGCCCAGCTGACCAAGAACCTGCGGGCGATCGCAGGCCAGGCCTGACCCTTCCCGTGGACGGCATCCTCGATGCAGCCCGTGTCGGTCCCCTGGCAGGGGGCAAGCCCGACTGCCTCATCGTGCTGTGCCATGGCATCCATGCAGACGGCGGCCAGCTCGGTGCGCTGGCCGAGGTCTGGCGTGGCGCCTTGCCCACCGTATCGTTCGCCTTGCCTCACGCCCCCTGGGCCCGGCGGCGCCTGGGGCTCTTCCGGCGGAGGCGGCGGGAATGGTTCAGCATCCGCGACAAGAGCCCGGCGGCCTATGAGGCCGGCGTACGCGCGGCCGCGGCGATGCTGGATAATTTCATCGATGCGGAGCTGAAACGGCTCGCCCTGGAGCCGCATGCCTATGTGCTGGCCGGCTACAGCCAGGGAGCGATGACGGTGCTGTTTACCGGCCTCCGCCGTGCCGTGCCCCCCCGCGCCATCGTCGCCATCGCCGGGTCGCTGATCGGTCCCGACCGGCTGCGCGCCGAGATCGCCAACAGGGCGCCGGTGCTGCTGATGCATGGGGTCGATGACTCAGTCGTGCCGGCGCAGTCTTCGCGGTCGGCTGCGCGAGTACTATCCGAAGCAGGTGTCCCAGTTGAGACGGTCTATCGGCCTGGCCTGGCGCATGATCTCGACGAGGTCGAAATAAGAGAAGGCGCACTATTTCTGCGGCGTATATTCTTTAATAACAACTGGTAAGGGGCTATTTTCTAAAGATCTTTAGTCACGAGATTTCGATGTGAAACCGTATATCGTATAGGTAGTGTTACCTATCTCAGCATGGTTTCTCTGGACAAATGACACAAAAAGGCCATATTGGGAGGACTAGGCTAATTGGAAACGCATATGTCCAGTGGCACCGACATTCCCGCTTACGGCAGGTTCAGCGCTTTCTTCGTCCAACGCTCGCTACGTAGCGTAGACGCGCCCTGGTCGCATAACGCGAAAGTCCTTCTGTGGGTCGGCTTGGCTCTGGCAAGCTGGGCCGCGGTGATCTTCGCCGGCTATTTCGTCTGGTCCGCGCTCTGATCGCGGGCTGACCGCCTCTCTTCCAACATTCGGTTTCTCGATCGTTTGCCGTGGCGCGTTACCGCGCTTCGGCGATATTCGCGCGTGGCGGGCGCAGCGCTTTGCCAGTCGTTTTGCGTTGCACTGGCCGATTTACTGCAGTTCATAACCTATTCTTAACGCCAAAAGCCGGGTTGGCGCGGAAATTAAGTAGTCCTACTGATAGGACCGAAATTCACCCTAATCTATCCCGTCCCTCGACCAAACGTGATCGGGGGATCAAGGAATGGGCGGCAAGGATTACCAGGCTGAAGCGCGGCCAGTACGTAATTATACGTATCGCGGACTTAAAAGCAGCAAGAAGTATTTTGGGGTTCTCGCCGCCCTTGTTGTCATGATGACAGCGTCCGCCGCATCGGCCGGATGCCTTACCACCGCCAAGACCAAATGCTCCGCGGCCATCAATGCCGAAGGGCTGGTGGGCCGCACATCCTATACCGCGATCCCGTTCGTCAGTTCCGTCTACCAGATTTCCTGGGGATCTTCGCCCGGCCTGGCGCCGGTGAACCTGTTCTGGCAGTCGGGCGCCTACTTCACCAACCTCATCACGATGACGAACGCCCGGATCGCGGCGACCGCGCTGACGCTGCAGGGCATCGTCGCCTCCAGCGGGGCACAGCGCTGGGAGGACACATACGAGGCGTCGCGGCCCGCCTCCGAATTCCCCGGGGAGCCGGGCTGGATCGCGCAGGATCGCCAGCAGATCATCGACAAGCCCGAATTCCAGGCCTGGGCCGCCTGGGAGAAGGCCCACGAGAACCTGTTCATGGTCGGCGCCGACGGCGGTCAGGTGGCCCAGGAATTCCGGGAATGGAAGGGCAGCTGGGGCCATATCAGCCCGATGATGCCGCTGCCCCAGGCCGATTGGCCTGCCGGCATGACCAACGCGACCTACGGCGACTGGTACGCCTATCGCTGGGGCCAGACGGCGGCCAAGAGCGGCGCCTATGCGATCCAGCTGTCGGACTTTTCGGACAGCCAGCCAGCCCAGCCGAGCTGGACCGAGGGCTTCAATCCCGAGATCACCGCCGCCTTCGGCAAGTCGATCGGCAAGGCCATTCCGGGCACGACCGTCGCGGCGAAGGCGGCCTATATCAACGCGCACTATACGCCGCAGTGGAACGACTTCCTCGCGAACGGCTATGCCGAGTTCTACAAGTCGCTGTCGACCCAGCTGGGCAACGCGACCGGACAAGCGGGCCTGGTGATCGACCAGTGCGGCATGTGGGCGAGCGCCCGCCGTTTTTACGGCATCGACGAAACGACGATCGCCAATGTGGTCGGCACCGAGCACTATATCTGCATCTGGGACGACCAGACGATGCAGGTCGGCCGCAGCGGCGAATCCATGATCTGGGGCATCGGCGGCATGGTTCTGGCCGCCGCCCGCGAGCCGGATATCCGCAACGGCGCCAATCTCAGCGCCGACGACGACCAGTTCTGGCAGGCGACCGCGGCCTTCTGGCCCAACCTCAGCGCGGCCGATCGGCATGAGCGAGGCTTGAAGGAGCTGAAGCGGGCCTGGCTGGAGACTGCCTGGTCGCAGGTCGCCACCCGCGAAGGCGACAGCCGCCGCGCGATGGCCTTCCTGTCACGCGATTATTGGGACGGCGGCAAGCTGGACGCCAAGGTGACCCAGCTGATCCGGACCGTCGTTCCGAGCAAGCCGTTCGGCTTCGCGCTCTACTATTCCAACGCCGCCGAGCGGGTGAAGGAGGCCAGGGTGCCGGTGAGCGGCGACCTGAACGCCAGCTACATGAACCCCGAGATATTGATGCATTTCAAAAACGGGGGCGGTGCGGTGAACTACTATGTCGCCACTGCTGGTCTGGCCAATCTGCAGGCAGCCTCGAAGCCGGCTGCGTGGCTGGTGTTGGATACGGGTGTTCCGGCGGCCGAACTCGCCAAGCTGCGGACGATCGCGCCGGTCCTGACATCGCTGGCCGCGGCCAGGACCTTCGCCAATGCGCCGCTCAGCTATTCGGCGGGCCTCACCGGTATCGGCTTCTTCGATCAGCGCAACCGCCTGATCGTGACCGCCACCAACCAAGGGCCTGGCGCGATCAACGGCAACATCACGCTGAAGAGCCTGCCGGCCGGAAACTACACCGCCACCGACCTCATCGCAGGCGGGGCCATCACGTTCACCGTCGGCGCCAATGGTGGCGTCCTTCCGTTGACCGTCGGGCGATGGGACACGCGGGCTTTCGCGATCGCGAAAAGCTGAACCGGTTTGCAAAGCGCCGTCAGATGGCCAGATCCGGCTGAATAACAATGTGGCCTAAATCGAAAAGGCCCGGCGTTTTGTATCGCCAGCAAGAGATGCGGTGCTTTCCCCCGAGGCCTGCATATCTTGCTGGCGAAATTTTTTCTGGATCAGGGTGACGTTATATTCAGGTTATTATTTTAATACGTATCCGTTCTTAGTAAATATCCCTAGCGATTTTAAGTAAATATCCGGATGCACTGGATTTATTGTGGAGATTAATTAAGCCTCATCTCAACGACGGGGTGTCAAATGAATATCGCGATCCTGCGGAATATTATTCCCGCTACAGTCAATGGCGCTCGCGCCGTATCGAAGCTGAATTACCTGGGAGTTGCCGCCGTGGCCGGGCTGCTTGCCTCCGCCTCGGCCGCATCGGCGGGCTGCCTCGCCACCAACGGCGGCAAATGCGCGGCCACGATCAACAGCGCCGGCACCGTTGGTCAAACCTCCTACGCGACGCTGCCCTTCGTCAGCTCTGTCTATCAGATCTCCTGGGGCGCCTCGCCGTCGCTGTCGCCGGCGAATCTGTTCTGGCAGTCCAGCGCGAACTTCACCAATCCCACCACGATGGCCAACGCCAAGATCGCCTCCAGCGCGCTGACCGCGCAGGGCATCGTTCCGGCTTCGGGCTCGCAACGCTGGGAGGATACCTATGAGGCTTCGCTGCCGCCCTCCCAGTTCCCGGGCGAGCCGGGCTGGATCAATGAGGACCGACAGCAGATCATCAATCAGCCCGAGTTTCAGGCCTGGGCCGCCTGGGAAAACGCCCATAAGAACCTGTTCATGGTCGGCGCCGACGGCGGGCAGGATCCGTCCGAGTTCCGCTCCTGGGGCGGAAGCTGGGGCCATATCAGCCCGCTGATGCCGATCCCGGCGGCCGATGCGCCTCCTGGCATGACCAATGCCACCTACGGCGACTGGTATGCCTATCGCTGGGGGCAGACCGCCAAGCTGACCGGGGCCTACGGCATCCAGTTGTCGGACTTTTCCGACAGCCAGCCGTCGCAGCCCTCATGGCTGGAAGGTTTCAACCCGGAGATCATCCAGGGCTTCTCGGCGATGACCCACGTCACCGTTCCTGGCGCGACGATCGCCCAGCAGGCGGCCTACATCAACGCCAACCTGACCAATCTTTGGAACGACTATCTGGCGGTCGGCTATGCCAAGTTCTTCTATTCCCTGACGAGCCAGTTGAGCTTCAATACCGGCCAGACCGGGCTGGTGATCGATCAGTGCGGCATGTGGCCGAGCGCCCGGCGCTTCTATGGTATCGACGAGACGACGATCGCCCGGACAGTCGGCGCCGCCAACTTCATCTGTATCTGGGACGATCAGACGATGCAGGTCGGCCGCAGCGGCGCGTCGATGATCTGGGGCATCGGTGGCATGGTGCTGGCCGCGGCGCGCGAGCCGGATATCCGTAACGGCGCCAATCTGAGCGCCGACGATGCCAGCTTCTGGCAGGCGGCGGCGACCTTCTGGAGCAATCTCAGCCCGGCGGCGCAGAAGGAGCGGGGGCTCAAGGAGCTGAAGCGGGCATGGCTGGAGACGGCCTGGTCTCAGGTCGCCACGCGTCAGGGGGTGTCCCGCCGTGCGATGGCCTTCATGTCGCGCGACTATTGGGATGGCGGCGCTCTCGATCCGCAGGTTCAGATGCTGATCCAGACCATTGTTCCGACCAAGCCGTTCGGCTTCGCGCTGTACTATTCCAATGCCGCCGAGCGGGCTCAGGAGGCCAAGGTGCCGGTAAGCGGCGACCTTAATGCCAGCTATATGAACCCGACTATTCTGATGAACTTCAAGAATGGGGGCGGGGCGGTGAACTATTATGTCGCGACTGCCGGGCTGCCTAGCCTGCAGGCCGGGCACAAGCCGGCAGCCTGGCTGGTGCTGGACGGGACCGTGCCGCAGGCCGAGCTCGATCAGCTGAAGGCGGTCGCGCCGGTGCTGACCTCGTTGGCGGCGGCCAAAAGTTTTGCCGGCGCACCGCTGGCGTACTCGGCCGGCCTTACCGGCATCGGCTTTTACGACCAGAACAACCGCCTGATTGTCACCGTCACCAATCAGGGAACCAGCACGCTCAACGGAAAGGTTACGCTGAAGACCTTGCCCACCGGCACCTATATGGCGACCGACCTGTTCACGAATGCGACCGTACTCTTCACCGTTGCCAGCGGGAGCGGTGCGTTGCCGGTCTCAGTGACCCGGTGGGACACGCGGGCCTTCGCGATCGTACCTGCCACGTAAAGATGAGGTTCGACGATCCACGCGGATCGTTTCCCGAAAGCCGGCGGACGCAAAACCGCCGGCTTTTTTATAAGCGATGTTAATTGGGCAAGTAAAAAGTGGAGAATCCTGTGGCTTATCGAATCGCAGTCACAGATTTCCCACAGGTGTCGCGGTTTTTAACAGTATCATTACATTTTGTGGAACTTCGTTCCAGTCACTGTGACCAATCTAGGTCATTCGACCAATATTAATTGTAAATCCACCTCAGTCACATTATCCCCAAGAATGATGTTGTTCCGTTAAATCTCCAAAAAACAACTAACAGAATCGTTTCGTTGTTTTTGGGCACTGTAAAGCGCCACCGTGACATTTTGGTTGCACCGCAAAAAGCCGTGACGGGGGTGGAACCTTGGCTGTCCTGGCTGCGTTCTAGCGCACGTAAACCTTGGCTAACCCCATGAAATAAGGCGCTGTTAAAATTAAAGGTAATTTAAATTCAGCGCCAATCGCGGCTCAGTCTCTGGTGAGTAAATCCACAAGAGAAATGGGCGCGTACACTGGTAACTGCATGTATTTAACTGAAGTGCGGGCCTCAACGTAACGCTTTCTGGAATCCATCATGGTCGAAGACAAGATATCGCTGTCACCGCCGATAAAACTTACGGGTACCGGGCAAGCCTCCCCGGCCCAGGGGCTGCGCCGCGTCATGAAGACGATGCGGGCCAAGCTCACTTTTCGCGAGTTTGCCGTATTCGGCGGCCTGATGTTCGCCTATTTCCTGTCTTCGAAAAGCTATCAGGCGTTCGTGACGCCCTACAGCGATCTGTGGCCCGCGGATTTCAAGCTGGTCGCGGTGCTGCTCATTATCTCGCCGGCCTTCCTGCTGGCGGCGCGGGTGGTGTCCGGCGAGAAGCCGGGCGGGGTTTCCCGGCAGGCCGGCCTGTGGATGCTGGCGGGCGCCAATATCCTGTTCATCGCTGGAATCTCCATCGTCGGTTTCTGGGGCGCGCCGCCCCAGTCGCTGGACGACCTGCGGGCCGTCGGATGGGCCGCCCTGTGGATGGTTGCGCCTTTCGTCATCCTCGAGATTCCCCGCGCCTCGGCCCGGGCCATGGCCCGGCTCAACGCGCCCCGGGCGGTGATCCTGGCAACCCCGGGGTCGGTCGGGCGTCTGCGCCGCGATGCAGCACCTCTGGCCGCTGCGTTCGATACGGGCAATGTCTACGGCCTGGGTGAAACCGCCGCCTTCGCCGACACGGAGGTCAAAGGCGGGCTGGACGACCTGATCGCGTTCGGCCGAAGCCGCGGCGTCAACAAGATCGTCGTCGCATCGCTGAAGAGCGAGAGCGAGGTGGTCTCGCGCGCTGCCGATCAGCTCGTGCCGCTCGCCGCCGACATCTATGCCTGCGCCATCGACGAAGGCGACGAAGCCGACCAGGTGCTGAAGTTGGTCGTCCGCCGTCCGATCGGATCGGGCGGGCTTGTGCTGAAGGCGCTCGAAGACTTCTGCCTGGGCGCTACCCTTACGTTCTTCTTCGCGCCGCTGATGGGCTTCATCGCGCTGGCGATCTGGATCGACAGCCCTGGCCCGGTCTTCTTCAAGCAGAAGCGCCACGGCTATCGCCACCGCGAGATCGAGGTGTTCAAGTTCCGCACCATGCGGGTCGAGAAGCTGGATCACGATTGCGCCCAGCAGACCCAGCGCGGCGACCCTCGCATCACCCGGGTCGGGCGGTTCCTGCGCAAGTCCAGCCTGGATGAGCTGCCGCAGCTGCTGAATGTCGTCCGAGGCGAGATGTCGCTCGTCGGTCCCCGGCCTCATGCGGTGAACATGCGCACGGCGCAGAAGCTCAGCCACGAGATCGTACCGACTTATGCTCACCGCCATTGCGTGAAGCCGGGCATCACCGGCTGGGCCCAGATCAACGGCCATCGCGGTGCGCTGGATGCCGAGGAACAACTCGTCAACCGTGTGACTTACGACATGGATTACATCCGGAAGTGGTCGGTCGGGTTCGATATCGCGATCCTGTTCAAAACCATCTTCCACGTGGTCGACACCAAGAACGCCTTCTGAGCTTTACGGGGATCGCGCCGACAAGGGCGATCTCCGAGGGTTCTCCGAAATCGTGGACCTTTGTGAATCTGGCAGTGTCTGGAGTTGTCGATGCGCGTAGCTGTTATTCACGATTGGCTTTACATCGTCGGCGGTGCCGAGCGTGTTCTGCAGTCGATCCTGCGCTGTTATCCCGATGCGGATGTCTTCTGCCTGTTCGACATCCTGCCTGCTCAGGATCGCGCAAAGCTTGAGCTGCCGCCGAGCAAGACGACCTTCATCCAGAAGCTGCCCTTCCTGAAGAAGCTGCACCGGCAATATCTGCCGCTGATGCCGCTGGCGATCGAGCAGCTCGATCTGTCGCGGTACGACCTGATCATCTCCTCCAGTCACGCCGTCGCCAAGGGCGTGCTGACAGGGCCGGACCAGATCCATATCAGCTATGTCCATTCGCCCATGCGCTACGCCTGGGACCTGCAGCATCAATATCTGCGTGAGTCAGGCATGGTCAGCGGCATCAAGAGCATGCTGGCCCGCACGTTGCTGCATAAGATGCGCCTGTGGGACACGCGGACGGCCAATGCCGTCGACGAGTATGTCGCCAACTCGCGCTTTATCGGCCGCCGTATCCGTAAGCTTTATGGCCGCGCCGCCTCGGTGATCTATCCCCCGGTGGACGTGCCGGACAGCTTCGAGCCGGTCCGCAAGGAAGGCTTCTTCTTCACCGCCTCGCGCCTGGTTCCCTACAAGAACACGCGGGCGATCGTGGAAGCCTTCAGGCATATGCCCGACGACCGGTTGCTGGTCGCCGGCCGGGGGCCTGAGATGGAGCGGCTGAAGGCTATCGCCACACCGAACGTTACCTTCCTCGGCTTTGTCGCGGATGATCATCTGGCGCGGCTGATGGCCGCCGCGCGGGCCTTCGTATTCGCTGCGGAAGAGGATTTCGGCATCGTCGTGGTCGAGGCGCAGGGCAGGGGAACGCCGGTCATCGCTTACGGCAAAGGGGGCGCCCGCGAGACGGTGGTGGCCGACGGCCCAACCCCTACCGGCCTGTTCTTCGACCGGCCCGAGCCCGAAGCGATCGTTGCCGCAGTCGAAGAGTTCAAGGAGCGCGAGGCCGAGTTCACGCCCGAGAATTGCTACGCCCATGCGCGGCGCTTCAGCACCGAACGTTTCGACCGCGAGTTCAAGGATTTCGTCGAAAGCCGGGTCGCGGCGCTGCAGGACGAGCTTTCCATCCGCCCGATCGGCCAGCCGAACAAGCCCAAGGTCGTCAAGCCGGCCGTCGTCCACACAGCCGCCGCCTGACCTAGCGAGGATTTGTCGCCATGGTAATGAATATTCCCGACTTCCGAAGCCAGACGCCGTTGCTGTCGGGATGGCAGCAACCGGCGCCATTGCTTAACGCGAACCGTTCTACGCCGATGCGGCTGATTATGCGCTCGAAGTGGCGCATTCTGGGTTTCGCGGCGGTGGTCACGCTGATCTCCGGCGTCGTGATCTGGCATCTGAAGCCGCGCTATTCCGCCGAAGCGACGGTCGCGATCGATGTGCGGCAGGTGCATGTGGTCGGCCAGGAAGCGCTGCTGTCCAGCCCGATGCTGGACGAATCGCTGGTCCGCTCGGACATGGAGGCCTTCGGCTCGATCAATCTCGCCCGCACCGTCGTCAAGGCGCTCAACCTCAACAAGAACCCTGAGTTTTGCGGCAAGGCGCCGAACTGCGATGCGCCGGTCGACGAGGTGGCCAAGAAGGTGATGGGCGCGGTGAACGCTACCAATGACGGGCGTTCCTACATCATCCGCATCCGCGCCGAGACGGGTACCGGGGAGCTGGCCGCGGCTATCGCCAACGCCTATGCCACCGCTTTCGTCGCCCACCGGCAGGAGATGCGCGCCGATGTCGCCAAGAAGGCGACGACCTGGCTTGCATCCTATGTCGATCAGCTGCGCGGCCAATCCATGGCCGCCGACGCGGCGGCAGCCAAATACCGCAATGACCATCACCTGATCGCTCTGCGTGGCGAGACCACCGCGGTCCAGAGTTCATCGGCGCTTAATGGCGAGCTGGCGACCCTGGCGAATGAGATCGCCCAGAAGCAGAGCACGCTCGACCAGGTGGCGAGCATGCAATCCTCCGGCGGAGATGCAAGCTCGGTCGCGCCGTTGCTCAACTCCCCGCTGATCTCCAGCCTGATGGACAGGCAGGCTCAGCTCGAGAACAACGAGGCCGAGCTGAAGTCGCAATATGGCAGCGCCTATCCGGGCGTTCAGTCCGCCAAGGCGCGCACTGCCCAGGCGCGGGCCCAGGTGCACAGCGAGATCAGCAAGGCGGTGACCGGGCTGGGGCGTGAGGTCGCGGCGCTGAACCAGCGCAAGGCGATGCTGACCCAGCAGCTCAATGCCAGCCAGACCAGTGTCGGCCAGCAGGGCACCGACGATGTCGGCCTGCAGGCGCTGGAGAGCAATGCCACTTCGGCGCGCAACGTCTATCTGAGCGCGACCACGCGTCTGCGCGAGATTGAGGCGGAGCAGGGGATGGCGCAATCGGACGCCACCCTGGCGACAGAGGCGATCGTGCCGGACAAGGCGGACTTCCCGCACAAGACCGTGATGCTCGCCGGCGCGTTCCTGGGTTCGCTCGGCCTCGGCACCATCGCGGCTTTCGCCATGGGGCTGCTCTCCGGCGTGTTCCGCGATGCCGACCAGCTCGAGGAAGAGACCGGCCTGCGCATGCTCGGCGTGTTCCCCAGGCCCGATGGCAGCGGGGCGCCGGAGGACATGGCGTCGGGCACGCCGCTGTCGCTGCATGGCGAAGCCCTGCATTCGGCGCTGGTCAATATCGCCGGGGCGATCCCGACGCCGCATGACGGGTTGGGCAAGGTGATACTCATCACCTCAGCCATTCCAGGCGAAGGCAAGACCTCGTTCTCGCTGGCGGTCGGCCGTTCGGCGATGCGGTCGGACCTGTCGACCATCCTGCTGGATTGCGACCTGCGCAGCCCGTCGGTCGACCGGATGATGCGCAATGCCAACCGCACCGAGATTGCCCCCGACGGTGAGCTGGGCTCGGTCGGCGGATCGTCGGTCCGCACACTCACGGTAGACCGCACCACGGGCCTGCATGTTGTCCCGATGCGGACCAAGAATGCCGTGAACCAGATGCTGAGCGGCTCGGTCATCCGCAACATGCTGCAGCATCTGCGGCATCACTACGACCTGATCATCCTCGATCTGCCGCCGGTGCTGGCGGTGGCCGATGCGCTGACCCTGGCACCCATGGCGGACGGTGTCGTTCTGGTCGTCGATTTCCAGCGCACGCCGCGCAAGGCCTTCGCCGACGCGGTCAAGATGCTCCAGCGCAACGGCGCCTTTATCGCCGGAACGGTCTTCAGCAAAGGCCAGCTTCAGAAATACGCCCTGGCCTATGGCCGGTACGGCAGCCTGATGGAGCAGCAGCCGGAAGAGCGGCGCGCCATCGCGGTCGGCGAGTAAGGGGCGCGTATGCCCGCTGAGACGCTCTCGATCGGTGTGCTGGTCTGCTCCTACAAGCGGCCGGCCGACCTCGAAAGATGCCTGGAGGGGCTTAAGGCGCAAACGCGTCGGCCCGACGATGTGATCGTGGTGCGCCGCGACACGGACGATGCCACGCGCGAATTCCTGGACGGCCGCCCCGATGACGGTCTGCCGGTCAGGGTCCAGATCGTGAGCAGGCCGGGCATCGTCGCTGCCCGCAATACCGGGCACGATGCCTGCCGCACCGACGTGCTGGCCTCGATCGACGACGATGTCGTGCCGCATCCGGAATGGCTCGCCCGCATGGAGCGGCATTTCCTGGCTGATCCGGCGGTCGGCGGCGTCGGGGGGCGCGACCATGTGCATGACGGGGAGCGGTTCGACGAGCGCCTGGCCCCCACGGTCGGGCGGCTGCAATGGTTCGGCCGGCCGATCGGAAACCACCATCTGGGCTATGGCGGCCCACGCGACGTGCAGAATTTCAAGGGCGCCAACATGGCCTTCCGCGCCGAGGCGATGGCGGGCATCCGCTTCGACACGCGGCTTACCGGCCGCAAGATCGAGGCGCACGAGGACCTGGCCTTTTCGCTCGCGGTTGGGCGCCGTGGCTGGAGGCTGATCTACGACCCGGCGGTGCTGGTCTATCACTATGCCGGCCGGCCGGAGAAACGCGCCTATAGCGCGGTCAGCGCGGCGGTCGATCCGCTGGAGATCCAGGACGCCGCCTACAACATGGTTGTCGCGCTGTGGGACGGGCTGACGCCGTTCCGGCGGATCGCCTTCATCATTTGGTCCCTCCTTATCGGCACCAAGGTGGAACCAGGGCTCGCGCAGGCGGTTCGGTATACGCGTGCGCTCGGGGCCGAATCCTGGCGGCGTTTCTTTTTTGCGCAGAAGGGACGATGGGCGGCATATCGGGACATGATCGCGCAATCTACAGCCCGGACGAGGTACAAGATCCTCGACCGGCGCATGTTGAGGGCCAAGTTATCGATGCCTTTGCGCACCGAAGACTGAGCCCGTTGCGCGTAGCAATTTTTCACACCTCCCTGCCGTCCGCTGAGCGGAAGATCGGGGGGGTGGAGGCGGCTGTGCATCGGCTGGCCTCCAGCTTCGCGGACCATCCGGCCGTGGATGTGACGGTACTGACCTGCGACAGCAAGCCGCCCGGCGCGCGTTACGGCTATCGCAGGATTTATCCATACGCCATGCGCAACCGCTGGGCGCGGCTGTTCCTGCTGCCGCTTCTGCTGAACTTCATGGATTTCCGCAAATACGACGTCGTCCACATGCATGGCGACGACTGGTTCTGGTTCTGGCGCCGCGTGCCCACGGTGCGGACCATGCACGGCTCGGCCCTGCGCGAGGCGCAGAGTGCGACCAAGCTCAGGCGCAAGCTGATCCAGTATCTCGTCTATCCGCTTGAGCAGATTTCGGTCTGGCTGGCGTCGCGCTCGGTCGCGGTCGGGCGTGACACCGAGCAGCTCTATGGCTGCAACGAGATCGTGGGCAACGGCGTGGATCTCGACAAATTCAAGACACGGCCCAAGGCTGCGGCGCCGACGATCGTCTTCATCGGATTGTGGAATGGGCGCAAGCGCGGCCGGTTCGCCCACGATGTCTTCGTCAACACCGTGCTGCCGCGCTTTCCCGACGCCCAGCTCCACATGATCAGCGACAAGGCGATCCCGCATCCCAACGTCACGCTGCATGAACATCCCGACGACGCCGCCCTGGCCGCGTTGCTCGCTGAGGCCTGGGTCTTCTGTTACCCCAGCGTCTATGAGGGATTCGGTATCCCTTATATCGAGGCGATGGCGGCGGGCACCGCCATCGTCACCAGCCCCAATGCCGGCGCCGGCGAAGTGCTGCAGAACGGCCGCTACGGCATCATCGGCGACGACGATCGTTTCGCCGACAAGTTGCTCGAACTGCTGGAACGCGAGGATCTGCGCAGGGAGTTCGAGACGCGTGGCCTCGAGCGCGCCCAGGAGTTCAGCGCCGACGCCATAGCCGAACGCTATCTCCAGATCTATCGCAACGTGGTGCAGTGATGGGCGTCGAAACCGCGTCGCCGATCGATGCCGAACGCGAAGCAACCACCCCCGTCGCGCCGCCAGATATCCGCACTCTGCAGATCGGCATGCGCTGGTTCGGCAGCGGCTCGGGCGGTCTCGACAGGGTGTTCTATGATCTTGCCAACGCGCTGCCGGCCGAGGGTGTCGCGGTGCAGGGGCTGGTGGTCCAGCCGGCCGATGTCGCCGCGCAAACCGGAGGCAGGATCCAGGCCTTCGCCGATGACGGCGCCGGCCTGCCCAATCGCCTGCTCGGCGTGCGCCGCGCCGTCAGGCACTATCTGCGCAGCGGCGATGTCGATCTGGTCGCCGGCCATTTCGCCCTCTACCTCGCGCCGGTGCTCGACGTGCTCGGCCGCACGCCGCTGGTCATGCATTTCCATGGGCCGTGGGCCCAGGAGTCGGATGCGGAAGGGCAGGGCCGCCGGGCGATCCTTGCCAAGAAGGCTGTCGAGCGCCTGGTCTATCGCCGGGCCGACCGCTTCATCGTGCTCTCCAACGCTTTCGCGGACCTGCTGATGCGGGAGTACGGCGTCGCGCACGGCCGTATCCGCGTCGTGCCCGGCAGCGTCGATCTCGATCGGTTCACCGACCGCTTTTCCAAGGACGTAGCGCGGGCTGCGCTCAGATGGCCGGCGGAGCGGCCGATCCTGCTGTCGATCCGCCGCCTGATCGCCCGGGTGGGGCTGGATCGGCTGATCGAGGCGATGAAGGCAGTGACCGAGGCCGTACCCGACGTGCTGCTCTGCATCGCCGGCCGTGGGCCGCTGGAAGGCGCGCTGCGCAAGCAGATCGCCGAGGCCGGGCTCGCGGAGAATGTCCACCTGCTCGGCTTCCTGCCGGATGAGGACCTGCCGGTCGCCTATCGCGCCGCGGACATCAACATCGTTCCGACGGCGGCGCTGGAAGGTTTCGGCCTGACCGCCGCCGAGGCGCTGGCTGCCGGCACGCCATCGATGGTGACGCCGGTCGGTGGGCTGCCGGAAGTGGTGTCGGGCCTGTCTCCCAACCTGGTTTTCGCTTCCTGCCGGACGGACGATCTCGCCGCCGGCCTGATCGCCGCATTGCGTGGCGGCACCGCCTTGCCCGGCCCGAGCGAATGCCGGGCCTATGCCGAAAGCCACTTCTCCACCGGCCTTGCCGCCGCGCGCACCGCCGCAGTCTACCGGGAGCTCACGGCATGAGCCCGCGGATCCTCTTCGTCAATCACACCGGGGAGCTGGGCGGGGCCGAGCTGACCCTGTTGCCGATCGCACACCGATATCGCGATCGCTGCGCGGTGGTCCTGCTCAAGGATGGGCCGCTGCGCCTTCGTCTCGAAGAGCTCGGCGTGCAGGTGATTCTGCTGCCGGGCGGGGAAGGGATGCTGGGCGTCAAGCGTCAGGGCAGCGGGCTGCGGGCTCTGGCGTCCGCCCCGGCGGTGCTGGGCGCGGTGTGGCGGCTGGCGCGGCTCGCGCGCGGCTTCGACGTCATCTACGCCAACACGCAGAAGTCGGCGATCGTCTCGTTCCTGGCAGGCATGCTCACCGGCACGCCGGTGGTCTGGTACCTGCACGATATAATGTCGCCGCAGCACTTCGCGGGCGTTCAGCGCAAGGCGGTGATCGGGCTGGCCAACTGGGCGGCCCATTCGATCATCTGCAATTCGACCGCCAGCCGCGACGCGTTCGTCGCCTGCGGCGGCGACCCCAGGCGGATCACCGTCGCGCCGGCGGGCGTCGACCCGCATCTGTTCGAAGAGGTTCCCGGCAGCGAGAGCGGTGCCATCCGGCGCGAAACACATGTCGGCGATGCGCCCCTGGTCGGCATGTTCGGCCGGCTTGCCCCCTGGAAAGGGCAGCATGTGCTGATCGAAGCTCTGCCGCAGATGGAGGGCGTGCACGCGGTTTTCGTCGGCGACGCCCTGTTCGGGGAGGAACGCTATCGCGATGAGATCCAGGCGCGGGCGCGCGCGCTCGGCGTCGCCGGCCGGATCCACTGGCTCGGCTTCCGCGACGACATTCCCCAGCTGATGCGTTCCTGCGACCTCGTGGTCCATGCCTCGGTATCGCCGGAACCGTTCGGCCGGGTGATCGTCGAGGCGATGATGGCGCGCCGTCCGGTGATCGCCTCCGCCCATGGCGCGTCGGCCGAGCTGCTGGGCGCGGAATACCCGTTTCTCGTCGCGCCGGGCGATCCGTCGGCCCTGGCCGAGGCGATCAACCGGGCGTTCACGACGCCGCCGCTGGAGATGGGCTGGTGGATCGCCCATAATCACGAACAGGCGTGCAGGCGCTTCTCGACCGACACGATGTTCGCCGAGATCGACCGGGCGCTGGCGGCATGAAGAACGTCCATGCCTACGGCGCGGCCTATCCCGCCCTGGTCGCCCCCGAGATCAACCCCGCCACCGCGGTGACGCGCCAGGCGCTGGAGGTGGCCGCGCTCGTTGGCCTTGTCACGGTCCTGGCTGCCGTGCATCTGGCCGCCGTGGCCCGGCCGCTCTTCGTGCTGGGCGCCTTCCTTCTGGCCGTACGGGCAATCCGCAAATCGCCGTGGGAGTATCTGACCCTATCGCTGTGGATCTGGTCGATTGCCGCTTTCGTCCGGCGCCTCATCGATTATTACGGCGGCTTCCAGGGGCAGAGCATCGTCCTGCTGACGCCGAACGTGCTGGCTATCCTGATGGTGCCGAGCCTGCTGTTCAGCGAACGGCTGATGAAACGGCGTGAAACGATCCCCGGCCTGCTGTTGTTGACGCCGGTTCTGGCCGGCCTGGCGGTCAGCTTCTTCAAGGGCGAGATATTCCCCGGCCTCATCGCCTGCATCGATTGGGTGATCCCGCTCCTCTACTATTTCTACCTGATCGAACAGATTCCGCGCGTTCATGAGGCCGAGGGTTATTTCAAGGCCTTCGTGCCGCTCAATCTCGCCGTTGTCGGCCTGTACGGGGTCTATCAGTGCTTCGACGTACCGGCCTGGGACATGGAGTGGGTCATCAACGTGAAGATGTTCACGATGTCCGGCTCGGCGGGCGGCTTCAAGATCAAGCCGTTCAGCATGCTGAACTCCCCGGGCACCTGCGCCGCCTGGGTGTCGACCCTGATCCTGCTGTCGCTGCATTTCCGCAACAGGCTGTCGGTCGTCGTTCTGCCGGCGTCGCTGTTCTTCCTGGTATTGACCCAGGTGCGCGCAGATCTGGGCGCTGTCGTGTTCGGGCTGGCGATCGCCGCCTTCTCCGGCCAGAAACAGATCGTGAAATCGCTGCTGGTCTTTGTTGCCGTGGTGGCGATGGTGGTCGGCATTATCTCGGCGCTCGATCCGCGCATCGCCGATGAACTCGCCGGACGGTTCGGGTCGGTCGGCAATCTGGGTGAGGACCGCAGCGCCCAGGCGCGCGAGGAACTCTATCGCAGCATGCCCAAGCTGCTGGAGGAGTATCCGTTCGGCCTGGGCATCGGCGGCGTCGGGCATGGCGCCGTCGCCGGCAACAACGGCAATACCGACGCCGATTTCGTCACCATCGACGGTGGGCCGATCGCGATCTATCTGGCGCTGGGCTGGGTGGCCGGCACGGTCTATCTGGTCGGCCTGTTCGCCGTGGTCGGCGCGGCCCTGCTCGCGGCCAAGCGCTCGCGCTCGCCGCCGGCACTGGCACTGGCGATCACCGCGCTGGGTGAGCTCGCCACCTTGCCCTTCACCAATCTGGTCGGCTTGCAGGGGATCATCATCTGGCTGCCCGCGGCTTACGCCATCGCCATCGGCGGGGCGCAGGAAACCGCGGTCGATCCGTATTTCGCGCCGCGCAAATCGGCATACCCGCCGGTCCTGACCGCAATGTCGCCAGGAGTGCGCGGGCCGTGAAGCCGGGCAGGGACAAGTTCGAATCGCTGGAGATGGTGCGCGCGCTGGCGGCGTTGTCGGTCGTCTTCTTCCATACCCAGATCATCTTCACCGGGCGTACCGGGATCGTGCCGTTCGGGGGCGTGTTCGGCGCCGGCAGCCGCGGTGTGGACCTGTTCTTCGTCCTCTCCGGCTTCATCATCGCCTATATCCATGCCGGCGATATCGGCCGGCCGGGCAGGGTCGGGCACTATTTCTACGCCCGCTTCGTCCGCATCTATCCCAGCGTCTGGATCACCACGCTGCTGGCGCTGACGGTCTATCTGGTCGGCTTCGGCGGCCCGGACAAAGCGGACAAGCTGCAACCCTGGAGCATCGGCGCCAGCTTCCTGCTGCTGCCGCAGCATGGCGATGCGCTGGTCAACGTCACCTGGTCGCTGAAATACGAGATATTCTTCTATCTCCTGTTCGCCCTGGCGATCCTGCGCCGCGGGGTCGGATTGTGGCTGATCCTGCTGTGGCAGGCCGCCGTGCTGGCCGTCTATCTGTCGGGCCGGCAGCTCGAATGGTCCTGGGCGTCGTTCTATCTGCGGCCGATCGTGCTGGAGTTCGGGCTCGGCCTGATCTCGGCCTGGATCGTCATCAACCGTACGCGCTTTGCGCTGCTCGACAGCCGGCGCTTCGTTACGGCCATGCTCGCGCTGGGCGTTGCGGTCTTCGTCGCCGCCGACCTGATCCAGGCCTATGAACCGGGCGTGCTGGAGGCCGTGCCCGATTTCCTGGTCTTCGGGCTCAGCGCGGCCGCGATCGTCGTCAGTCTCGCAGTCACCGACATCCAGCGGCGCTATACCGTGCCGCGCTTCCTGGTAATGCTGGGCGGCGCCTCCTACTCGATCTACCTGGTTCATTTTTCGACGATAAGCCTGCTTGCCGCCTTCCTGACCAAGGGCAACCGCGTGCCGATAAACGATGCGGTGTTCCTGGGTGTCGCCCTCGTCGGGATCACCTTCGGATTATTGTTCCATCGATGGATCGATCGGCCGGTTCACCGGTTCCTTCGAAAGCGGGAACGGCGGGCGCCGCCACCGGCCATTGTCGCGGAGGAACCTGCTCCTCCGGCTCTTTTCGTCACCAAGGATGCTGCACCGATATGAACGTCACCGTTTGCATACCGACGCGCAATCGCCCAGATGACCTCGCCGAATGCCTGGACTCGATTGCCGCATCCGGCGTTCCGGTGGCGGAGATCGTCGTTTCCGACGACAGCACCGACGATCGCACGCGCGCGCTGGTGGCGGCGCGCTATCCGCATGTGAAGTACGTCTTCGGCCCGCGCAAGGGTCTGGGGCCGAATCGCAACTCTGCGATCTCCGCCGCCTCGAGCGACTGGATACTGTTCCTGGACGACGACGCGCGCCTCGGCCCCGATTTTCTGACCGAGATGATGAAGGCCCGCTATGCCAATGCGGACAACAAGCTGATCTTTACCGGCATCGAGAAGCAGGTGAAGGGGCTGGTATTTCCCAACGACCAGGATTTCCTCGGCTTCCAGAAGCGACCCTATGGGTCGGGGAAGATCGTGAACACGGTCGTCATCAACGCGACCCTGTTCCCGGCTTCCCTGTTCAAGGAGATGCTGTTCGACCCGCGCCTGATCTATGGCTATGACGAGGTCGACATCGCCTCGTGCGCGCGGGGCGGCGGCTATCGGATCGTGCTGGTGCCCTCGGCGGTCAACCTGCATTTCCCCTCACCGGTGAACCGCGATTATTACAGCCCCCACACCGAGGCCGCGCGCATCTACGTCACCTTCAAGCGCTATGCCGCGTCCGAGCGCCGTCCGGTGAAGGCGCTTGCTTTCCTGGCCTGGAGCTTCGTCCATAGCCTGGCGCACCATCTGCGCCGCTTCGGCCTGTCCGGCATCGCGGGTGCTTTCAGGATGCATCAGGCGGCCATCCGGAACATCGCGCTCTGGCTCGGCGAAAGCGGCCGGGCACCCAGCCTCGCGCACGCCGCAGCCCAGCCGCAAAGCTTGCGAAAGTGACGCGCATCGCTGCGTTTCTGGCGCGGATCGCCCAGAACCGGCGCCTCAATTCGGTGGTTCAGGTGATGGCGGTTCGCGCCATCGTCCTGGCGACCAACCTGGTGACCGGAATGATCTCCGCCGCGATGCTGGGGCCGCAAGGACGCGGCACTCAGGCCGCGCTGATGGTCGGGCCGCAATTCGTCGGCCCGGTATCGGAGATGGGGCTGCACGCCTCCGTCATCTACAACTCCAAGGCCGAGCCGGAGCGGGAAGCCGAGTATCTCGGCTGCGCCCTGGTGCTGGCATTGGGGGCGGGCCTGATCGGCATGATGGCCAGCTGGGTGATCGCGCCCTATTGGCTGACCCAGTACGACGCCCAGACGCTGCACAATGCCCGGCTGATGCTGACCATCGTCCCGGTCGGCGTCGTCATGCACATATTGATGTCGGGCCTGGAATCGCGCGGAGAGTTCAGGCTGGCGAACCGGCTGATGCTGGTGGCGTCGCTGATCACGCTGGGGGCGCTGGGGATATTGGCCAAGCTGGACAGGCTGACGCCGGCGACCGCGGCGACCTCCTATCTCTTCGGCGTGGTTCCGATCGGCATCGCCATGGCCTGGTTCGTCTTCCGGATGATCCATCCGGTGATCAATCTGCGCGGCCGGATCATCCGCCGCCTGATGCATTTCGGCTTCCGCTATTACGGCGTCGATATATTGGGCGCGCTCAGCCAGTATCTCGACCAGCTGCTCGTCGTGCTGTTTCTGGCGCCGTCGGCGCTGGGCATCTATGCGGTCGCGGTCAGCGCGTCGCGCATCCTCAACGTCATCCCGACCTCCGTTTCCACCGTGCTGTTCCCAACCGTGGCGGCGCGTTCGCCTGAGGAGATCGTCGAGCTTGTCGGGCTGGCGGCGCGGGTGACGACGGTCATCGCCGGGGCCGCGGCCGTCGTGCTGTCGCTGCTCGGTCCGTTCCTGCTCCACACCTTCTATGGCGCGCGTTTCGATCCCGCGGTGGTGCCGTTCCGCTGGCTGCTGGTCGACTGCATCATCGCCAATCTCGGCCGCATACTCTACCAGGCCTTCACCGCCGGCGGCCGGCCCGAGATCGTTACTGGAATCGAAACGATCGGCGTCGCCACCTCGGCGATGGCGATGGTTATATTAGTGCCGACCTATGGAACAATCGGGGCCGCTTGGTCGCTTCTATTTGCGTCAAGTGTCCGTCTTGCCTGCGTAATTATCGGCTACCGGTATATTATACGCCAACAGGTCCCGCGCATCATCATGACCCGTGGAGACCTAGCCAGGGTGCTACCACATTGAGAACCGCAACCGCAGAGCTCCCCCTCGATCGCATGCGTTCCTTGCTTCTCGACAAGGATCGCGCACCGCGGCAGCAGCCGCAGAAGGCCAAAGCTGTCTCACCTGCGAAACCGGAGAAGCCGAAGGCCGAGCCGAAATCGGACGCCCTCATCCCGACCATCTTCCATGAGCCGTGGTGGCTGGACAAAGCCACCGGCGGCCGATGCGAGCAGGTCGATGTCGAACTGGGCGGGGTGACCGTCGGCCGGCTGCCCTATCTCAAGTTCCGTGAGAATGGCCTGACCTCGATCGGCATGCCCACCTTGACCCATTTCCTTGGGCCCGCGATCGATTTGGGCCAGGGTAACAGCACGACGCGCCAGCTGAGGGGGCTGTCGATCGCCGGCGACCTGCTGGCGGCGCTGCCCAAGGTGTCGGGCAGCGTCTGGATCAAGCTGCATGCCGGCATCACCGACACGATCGCTTTCCAGGAGCACGGCTTCCGCACAGACGTTCAGTTCACGACCGAGATCGCGCCGGACGCCGAGGATGCACTGTGGAGCCGCATGCGCGACAAGACGCGCAACGTGATCCGCCGTGCCCAGGAACGCTTCACGATACGGGAGGAAGACGATCCCGAGCGCTTCCTGGCCTTCTACCTCGACAATCTGCGCCAGCGCGGCCTTCGCAATACCTATCACATGCCGTCGGTGAAAGCGGTGATCGCCGAATGCCTCCGGCGCGGCCGTGGCAAGATCCAGATCGCGCTGGACGAGGGCGGCGGCTACAACTCCGCCATCTTCACGGTGTGGGATCGCAGGGCCCAGTATTACCTGATGTCCACCCGCTCGCATGACGCCGGCAACGGCGCCACCAGCATGCTGCTGTGGGATGGAATCAAGAACGCCGCCGGCAACAATCTCGTGTTCGATTTCGATGGCGCCCGCCACGGCGCCGACGCCAAATTCTTCGCAGGGTTCGGCGGCACGTTCCGCCCGCGCTATTGGGTGTGGAAGAGCTCAGTGGCGTCCCGCGCGCTCGGGCTTCTCGCCACGCTGGTCAGGCGTGGAGCGACGGGCGAGGGCTAGCGGGCCGCCGGAAGAGGCGCCGCAAGGCGCCCAGCTTCCGGATGACCGTCCTCGACAGCCGCTCGAGCGGGCTGAAGCCGACGATCACGTAAGTCTTGCGCAGCGTCTCGGTGATGTCCCACGTGCCGGTGGTATCGGCCGGAAACCACACGGCGTCTCCCGCGCGGATGTCGAAGGGTTCGCCATCGTCAGGGATGAAGCGCGCGCGGCCGGATACGAAATGGGCGAATTCCCGCTCCATGACCTGACGGCGCCAGCGTCCGGGCGTGCATTCCCAGACCCCGACCCGGTCGTGTTTCCCGTGCTCGCTGCCGCGGATCTGGGCGATCAGGCTTCCGACCGGCACCTTGGCCGGTCCCCAGTCGTCGAGCGCGCCGGACGCAAGCTGTTCCGGCGCTGCCAGGCGGATGGGCTGCATCAGGCCGGGGTGGCAACCAGGAACACCTGGGAATTGAAGTACCAGGGCAGGCCCCGGAACGGGGAACAGTCGATGCGCCGGACTATGAAGGTCTCGGCAATGATCCGCATCAGCCAGCGGAAATCGAAGCCGGTATGGGTATGGCGCGGATCTTCCGGCCGCTCGATCGGCAGGCCGAAGGTCGAGCGCACCAGATCCTTGAATCGGTAGGCGGTGTAGTTGCGGCGATAGAGCAGGACCCGATTGACGAATTTCGGCAAGGTCGCCGCGCCGTACATGACCGGGACGGAGATGATCAGTTTTCCATCCGATGTCAGCGTCCTGCGGCAATGAGCCAGGAATTCGCGGATTTCATGCTCATACATATGCTCGCAAACCTCGAAGGCGCTGATGACGTCGAGGGTCTTGGGCTCCACTGCCGTGAGGTCGGGCACATAGGTGATGGTGCCGGGATGATAGGGTGTCTGGAACGGCTCGATTCCGAACAGCGTTGCATCGGGCCGGCGCTTGCCGAATTCGGACAGCAGAAGCCCGGTGCCGGCGCCGAAATCGGCGAAGTGGCCGCCGCTGGGGAGATATTCCCCGACGATGTCGATGGACTTGCGGATACGGGCGCGATGGGCGAAGCGCGCCAGGGGGTTGGGACTGTCTACGGTCTGCTTCTCGTAGGAGACGACAACCAGATCGGCAGCCGCCGTGTTCTCAACCATTTTCCAGCCTCTCCCAAACCCCAGACACCAAGTGTGGTGACGCGAGTTCAACAGACGGACCGCAGCCTTTGTTCCGCAGCCTTTGCCGTCGTGGAAAGACAATTTTCCATGGGATCGCAAGCGTTTGCCTAATCCGGCGGCGCCCCGGGAACGTAGTGCCGGGCAGGGGGCGCAATAGGCCGAAATGCCGGGTCGAAAAGTCGATTTCGACACAGGGTTTTAGGGAACAACTCGTCACGTAGAGAGCTTATTTACGCGGATATAGTGGCGTTTTCGGATTCTGTCTCCTTGATCGATCCGTTCGGGCGTATTGAGATGAAACTTCCACGGCGGGCTGAAGCACCAATGGGCGCTGCGGGACAAGTTTCGGTGGCAGCTTGTTTCGACAGTGGCAGACCGGCCCATGTCTAAGGGATTCGTCTATATCGTCGACGACGACTTCGCGATGCGCGATTCGCTCGAAATGCTGTTCTCCTCCCATGGTTACGACGCAAAGCTTTTCCGCGACGGCAGCGAGTTCCTGACGGCCGCGCCTTTCCTTCAGTTCGGCGTCCTGCTCGTCGATCTGCAGATGCCGGGCATGGACGGGCTCGAATTGCTGGCTCGGCTGAAGGAACGAAAGATCAAGTTCCCGGTCGTCGTCATCACCGGCTTCGGCAACATCACGGTAGCCGTGCGGGCTATGCGTGCCGGCGCCATCGATTTCGTCGAGAAACCGTTCTCCAACGAAACCATCTTCGCCAGCATAGAGCTCGCGCTTGCCAGCGAGACCGCGCCGCCGGAGGGCGGCGTCAAGCGTGAGGTGGTAGCGCAGCGCCTGACCCGGCTTTCACGCCGTGAGCATGAGGTGATGACCCGGCTGGTTGCTGGAAATTCCAACAAGGTGACGGCGCTGACCCTGGGGCTGAGCCCCCGTACCGTCGAAATCCACCGTGCACGGGTTATGGAGAAGATGCAGGCGCGCAGCCTTTCCGAACTGGTGCGCCTGGCGATTACCGCGGGAATTAACCCGGAAAGCTAAGCAGACTTGGTGTGCTGCGCGTCCCAGGGCGTGGAAAGTGCATGACGGACCGCATCCAGTATGACCTGGTGCGGCGTCGGCTTGCGCAGCACTTCCAGCACCCCGGCAGCTTCGGCGCGTTTCTGGATCATCGCGTCGGACAGGCCGGTGATCAGGATCGTCGGATAGGAAAAGCCCCGGCGCTTCAGCTCGTTCAGCAGATCGATCCCGGTCATGTCCGGCATGTGATAGTCCAGCAGGAGGCAGGCCGTTTTGCCCTGGAAATTGCTCTGCAAAAACTCCGGCCCCGAGGCGAAACATTGCACGGAAAAACCGTGCGCCTCCAGGAGGGTGCTGACCGAATCGCGAACCGCATCATCGTCATCTATGACTACTATAAATCGGTTTTTCATCAAATCACCGCGCAAATAACGGTGCTATCTACTGCGAGGCGGGGCATTTTATTCCGACCAAATAGTTGTGAGCTTGTGCTGGATTCTTGGGTGTCCTGACAAAAGAACGGCATCGTTCGGTTCAAGTTCCGGACGTGAGTAGCCGGACTGTGTGCCAATTTGCCATGGGGTGGGATTCTGGCGCTGTGACAACGACGTGACCGTCGCGTGCGCGTCAAAAGATGGCCTCGTTCGGGCCTGGAACCGTGAAGTGGAAGACGGCTCCGTCGTTGGGCGGAGATTCCGCCCAGATCCGACCGCCATGGGCCTCGATGATCGACTGGCAGATCGCCAGCCCGACGCCCATGCCTTGGGGCTTGGTCGTGACGAAGGGCTTGAACACGTCGCCATTGAGTTTCGCGGGCAGGCCCGGGCCGTTGTCGGCGACGCTGATCTCGATCGTATCGGGCGCGGTCAGCCGGGTCTCCACGGTGATCTGGCCGCGGCCGCCATCCATCGCCTCGATTGCGTTGCGGATCAGGTTCACCAGCACCTGCTGGATCTGGATCCGGTTGACCGTGGCCCACTCGGCGGCGTCCGAAAGATGCGTCTGGATGGTGGCGCCGCGATGACTGCCGAGCTGCGCCAGCGTGATCGCGTCCTGAATCACCAGGCTTAGATTCTCCGGTTTGCGCACCGCGTCGCCCTTGCGGACGAATGCGCGCAGATTGCCCACGACGTCACTGGCCCGTTCGGCCTGCAACGCGGCCTTCTCGAACGCGCCGCGGCCCTTGGCTACGATCTCCGGCGTGTCGGAATCGAGCATCGTCAGGCCGGCACGGATATAGTTGCCGATCGCCGCCAGCGGCTGATTGACCTCATGGGCGAGCGTCGACGTCATCTGCCCCATGGCCGACAGGCGCGAGACATGCAGCAGTTCGTCCTGCATCTCGTGCATCCTTGCCTCCCCGGCTTTGCGGTCGGTGATATCCTGGGCGGTTCCGATCAGCTTGTGCGGCGAATCCTGGCTCGTGATGTCGGCCCGCTCATGCATCCATCGCACCGATCCATCGGGGCACAGGATGCGGTGCTCGAAGTTCAGCATGCCGGTTTCGGTGCAGAGGTCGACCGCCTGGCGCAGCAGGTCCCGATCCTCGGGATGGACGAACTGCAGCAGAGCGTCCTCGGTCAGGCGCATATCGGCGGCCTTCAGGCCGAACAGTTCGGCGACGTGCGCGGAAAGCCAGATATCGCGGCGGGCGCGGTCATATTCCCAGTGCCCCATATGGCTGATCCGCTGGGCATCGACCAGGCGTTCCTGGGTCTGCCTCAGGTCGACGACCAGGGCCTCGCGCTCGGCCCGGGCGCGGTGCTGCTCGGTGATGTCGTCGCCCGAGCTCAGCGTCCCGGTGAAGATGCCCTGGGCGTCGGTGATGATCTTGGTCCGCCAGGCGATGATGCGCTCGTCGCCGTCCCGGGTGACGACCGGGTACTCCTCGAAGTCGAGAGTGGTCTTGCGCCGATGCTGGAAGCCGTGGAAACGACGACGCTCGGCCTCACGCCCGTTTTCGGCGACGAAGCAGTCGATCCAGTTCTTGCCAAGGATTCCCTGCGGACCGTCATGGCCCAGTATGGCGCAGCCGCGATTGTTGATCAGCGTGACCACACCGTCGGCGTTGAGCGACAGGATCATGACCCCCGCGACATCGAGATAGCCTTGGGCGGTATCGCGCTCGCGGCGGATCTCCTGCTCGGACTGGATGCGGGCCGCGACCTCGGCCTGGAGCGCGGCGTTCGCCTTTTCCAGCCGGCGTTCGGTCATCATCAGCATTTCCGCGGCCCGGCGCCGTTCCAGCGCGATCTGGATGGTCGCGTGGAGCTCCCGCTCCGAGAACGGCTTCAGCAGATAGCCGTAAGGCTGGGTCTCGCGGGCGCGCTTCAGCGTCGCTTCTTCCGATGATCCGGTCAGATAGATCACCGCCGGATTCACTGTTTCGGGAATCCGGGCGGCGGTCTCGATCCCGTCCATGCTGCCGCTGAGGCGGATATCCATCAGTACGGCGTCGGGCCTGGTGTCGGCGATCTGCTGAAGCGCCTCCTCCCCCGACGACGCCGTGCCGACGACTTCGTATCCCAGCGTTTCGAGCTGCCAGGACAGGTCCAGGGCAATGGCTGCGCTGTCCTCTACGACCAGTATCTTTTCCGCGTTCACGGGTGCCCTCGTGGCTGGCGAATTCCAGGTCCTAGCCGTTGATCGGAATACTTGCCTTTCAAGAACCGGTGGGGCGCGGTTTGGTTCGCCCTAACGATCCGCTTTCCACAGTTCGGCCTGGTCTTTGACCCGCTGAAGCGCGACAGCGTGCAGAACGCCCTGCCGATCGTATTCGCCGCGCGCCTGATAGGCCCGCCCGATGATCGGCAGATTCTCCGTCTCGTTTTTCTTCGCCACGGCCGGATCGACCGTCAGGTGCTCACCGCTGCGCGTCTCCAGGGTCAGCGTCGTGCCCTGGACGGCGATCAGCTTGCCATAGACGACATGGCCGGGCAGGGCGGGCGCGGCTTCCTCGATTGCCGTTGCGACCTGCGGCTCGGCTACGGTCCTGGCCGCCGTTCCGGCCTTGGCCAGGCCGAAAATGGTCAGCTGCTTATAACTTGCGACATAGACATGACCGTTGGTCACCATCGGCACCAGGTTGGCGTTGCCGTCGGAGTCCGGCCACACCCCGGCATTGCCGATAAAGATGGTCTTGGCCTGGCCGCCGCCCGCATTGGGATCGAATGCGTAGAGCTGGATCGCCGACGGGTTCTGCCGGTTCGGCCGCGACAGGCCCCAGATCACCTGGCTGCCCGCCGTCGTGCCATTGGACGTCACCGAGGTGAAGAAGCCGCTATCCTGCCCGCTCGTGATCGGCGGCGATTCGCTTTCCTGAACGAGCTGCGGCGCGCCGGTCGGCGAGGTAACGATCTTCCAGACCTTGACCTTCTGGCCGCCGCTGCTGATCACGCGTCCGACCCCGTCCGCGCCCTGATAGTAGGACGGGCCGCAATAGCATTGGCCGATATCCACCGTCTGCAGCACGTTGTCTGAGCCGTTGGTATAGCCGCCGAGCGAGAGCTGGTTCATGAGGTACATCGTGCCGACCTTGCCGGCGGCGACGGCCAGGCGCGGATACTTGCCCGGCTGATTGGGGATGATCATCGCGCCGCCGGCGCCGAAATCGAGATCGGACTGATCCAGCGCCTGCCGCCCCGTCGCCGCCGTGCCGGGGGTGAAATAGCTCGCCACGTGGGCCAGGTCGGGCGTCAGCTTCACGACGCTTTCGGCCAGGTTGTTGGGATAGAATTGTGTATTGGTCGGGTCCGAATTCCCGGTCACGAAATAGATATTTTCATATTGGTCGGTGGCCAGGCCATAGCCCGACATCCAGATCGTGCTCAGGAAATAGGATTTCGGCGAGGTCGCCAGCTTGTTGGCGATCATGCCGCTGTTCGGCTTCGCCGTCCCGGTCTGGAAGCCCAGAATCCAGCCGCGCGTCTTCGACGGTATGTTGTCGCAGAAGCTGGTGAAGGCGGCATAGACGGTCTTGTGGCTCAGCAGCAGGGCGGCGCGCTGACGGTTCGTCGCGGAGCTGAACGGGAATGCCGTGCCGTCCGTCAGGGTTGCCGAGCCGGAGGCCATCTTGCGCGCGACCTTGTCCTTGAGCGTGCTCAGGTCCAGGGCGTGGAAATAATATGTCGGCTGCTTGGTGCCGTAATTATAGGTGAGGACGTAAAGCGTGCCGGCGGCCGGGTCGATCACCGGGGTCGAATTGATGCCGACGCTGCGGACGTTGTTCGGGCATCCGCCCGGTATCGCGGACAGCGGCACAGGCACACCGAAATTGCGGTGGAGCAATATAGTCCCGGTTTGCGCATCGATGGCGTAGACCGAATTGTTTTCCGTCGCCACATAGACCGTGTTGTGGACGCCTTTGCCTTCGATCGGCTGGCGCGCGACATAGAGCGGCTGGGCGTCGACCTGTTCGTCCAGCACGACCGTGGCCAGCTTCTGGAACGACGTGCCGGCGACCGTCGTGGGGGTCAGCAGGCTCTCCTGATTGTTCCAGCCAGTACGCTGCCGGTCGTTGTGATAAGTCGTGACGTCGGGATTGCCCGCCTGCGCCAGAGACACCGTCGTCAGCAGCGCTGCGCCGAGGGTCGAGAAGAATTTTCCGGGCTGGGATGGTGCAGTATGTCCGAGAAGGGATGTAATACGCATCGATGGGGACAAGCCTTTAGCTTCGGGAAAACTACGCTTCGGACACAATGCTGCACCGCGGCCGGCGGTTCCTCTCCCGGAACCGGTTAGTTCCCTGGTCACAAAAATGACGCCGAACCGCGGGGTGGGGATTTACTGGATCAGCCGCATCAGATCTTCGTCATGCAGGGCGTGCACGCCGTTGGCGGAGGCCATCTGCTGGGCTGCGCGGGTGAATGGGGCGTGGGTGACGATCGCGGCGATGTCGACATGCCGGCGGTCCTTCAGCGTATAGACCTGCTGCACCGCCTCGACCCCGACCGGCGCGCCGCCGCCCTTGCACTGCAATAGCAGCTTGCGGCCGTCACGTTCCGCGAAGATATCGACGGCCTTGCTGTAGGCCGCCGGACTGGGATCGGTCGTCCAGCCGGCGCTTTGCAGTGCCGAGGCGCAGCGGGTGGCATAGTCGGAGAGTTCGGGGTCGATCGCCTCATGGTCGGCGCCGTTGAGATATCCCGTTCCGGCAGCTGCCTCCGATCGCGAAGGGTCGACCAGAGCGTTGGCGCGGCGTTCGATCTCGGTGTCGATCGTCGGCAGCAAGGCCGGCAGCAAGTTCCCGTAACCGGCGTCGCGCAGCCTGGGGGCGATACGTGAATCTATGAAAGTGGCCTTTTCACGGGCCCACCCGTCCTGCCGGACGGTTCCATAGCGGTCGGCATGCGTCGATTCCGATTTCGCCGCATGCAAGGCGGCTGTCTGCGCCTGGATTTCGCCGAGCGCGATCTCCAGCGCCGGTTCGTAATTCTGGGTTTTTCCGGTCCGTCCGCGCAGCGCCGCATAAAGGCCCAGCGCGGCGACCACCAGCGCCAGGCATATGGCCGGAACCCAGATCTGCGAGGAGGAATCGGGGGCGCTGGCCGGTGCGCTGTTGTCCGGCGGCGGCGCGAAGGATGGTGGGGCGGCGCCGGCCTTGTCGATCAACTGGTCGATCGATTTGCTGGGCGCGGCCGTGCTCGCCACCTGCGGCTGAGGCGCGGGAGGGATGATGGTCGGAACTTCTGGCGCTTTCGCGGCGGCGCCCGACGGTTGCGGTGCGACGATCGCGTCGCCCGAGGAGCTGCTTGCAACCGGGTTGGCATCGACATCCAGCTCGCCCGGGTGCTGCCCGTTGGCGTCGACCAGCTCATCCACCTTGAGATAGTAGGAACCCGGCCGGCCGATGGTGCCCGCATAGGACATCATCGCAACGTCGTTTTCCCGCCACAGATACGACCATTGGCTGCGTGGTGTGATGGTCACGCAGTGGCCGCTGGAGCGGATTGAGCGCAGACGTTTCGTATCGGCCTGCGCCGTCTCACCGGGATTGGTGAGCAGCCTGACGGCGGCCGGATTCTGGCAGCCGGTCGTGACCTGCTGCACGTGATAGTAATGCTTGGAGATGTCCTGCGCGTGCCCGGCGAGCGAGGCGGCCCAAAGGCCTGCGCCGAGGGTTGCGAGCAATCCCCGGCGGCATCGCGATTTCGACCATGCCGGCGTCATGGCGTGCGCATCGTCTGGTTCACACTCGACAGCAGTGGATATTATACGCTCGTTGAACCCTCGGTGACGTTCCGATGTTCCTAGGCTGCGTTCGCGTGGACGTCTTTTCGCGCCCGCCCGATCACGTCCTGGACTGTGATCTTTTTGAGCTGCCTGGCCCAACGCTGCGCCAGGTCGCGGCACAGCGGCTGGACGACCTCGTTGCCCAGCCGGGTGGCTGGGGCCTGGTCGTCGCGGGAACCGCGGCTTTCGGACCGTTCGGCGACGGCCTCGATTTCGGCCAGGTCGATCTCGTCACTGTTGCGGCCGAGCCGATAGCCGCCGCGTGGACCGCGGATACCGCTCAGGATGCCGGCCCGCACCAGCTCTTGCATCACCGGCTCCAGATAACGATTGGGTATGCCCTGCCGCTCGCTGATTTCGCTGCTGCGGACCGGCTTGTCGCCCGCGTTGCAGGCAATGTCGAGAACAGCCTCAATGGCGAACAAGGTCTTTTTCGACATGATCAGCATGGTGGCTCCTTCCTAACGCAGACAATCGCTTTGTTCGAAAACCGCTTTTTGCCGTCAGTGTTCCGCGTTGCGGTATTTTGCCTTTCGACCCCAATCGCCATGTAGGGGCTGACTTCGCTGGACGCGCCGCGCGCGGTGCCCCAGATTGCTGGATGACGCGGGGCGAATATCCATGGAAATCGAGCTGAAATTTGCGCTGTCGCCGCAGCGGCAGCGCAATCTCGACAAGCTGCTCGGGAAGTTGGCCCGCACCGTGTCCAAACCCGTGCGCCAGCATCAGATCACGCAATATTTCGACTTCGCCGACGAGGCGCTGCGCGCGGCGGGCTTCGGCCTGCGCGTGCGCCAGTCGGACGACGGCTATGTGCAGACGCTGAAGGCGCTGACCGGCGAGGGCGGGGCGGCGATGGAGCGGTTCGAGCGCGAATGGACGTTGATGCGCAACCGGCTGGATGTCACCAGGCTGGCCGGCACGCCGATATCCCGGCTGATGGCGGCGCGGCGCGAGGCCCCCATCCGTCAGATATTCACCACCGACATCGCCCGCGTCACCTATATGCTGGCGCTGGAGGACGACGCCGTCGTCGAGGTGGCGGTCGATAACGGCCATGTCCGCGCCGGTGAAAAGGCGCAGGCGATTCACGAGATCGAGTTCGAGCTCAAGGCCGGCCCGGTCGCGGCGCTCTATCGCTTCGCTGCGGCCTTTCACGAGGCACGCCGGCTGTCGATCAGTGCCGACAGCAAGGCCATGCGCGGCTATCGGCTGGCGGCGGGCCGCGGTTTCGAGGCCCGGAAGGCGCAGGCCCTCGACTTGCCGCGGGACGCGACGGTTGCGGAGGGCTTCCGCCGGATAATGGGCAGCGGGGCCGCTCAGTTCATGGCCAACCTGCCGTTCTGCTCCACCGACAATGCCGAGCCGCTGCATCAGGCCCGTGTCGCCGTACGCCGCATCCGGTCGGCGCTCGCCTGGTTCGAACCCTATCTGGAGCCCGTGGCCGCCGCCCGCTTCGAGGATACGCTAAGACGCTTCGGCCGGATTCTCGGCGAGGCGCGCGATCGCGATGTGTTCATAGACGAGCTAGCCGGCGAAAAAGCGGAGGACGGTCAGAACGGCACCTGGCTGGACATGGTCGGGCCTCCGATCGAGGCGGAACGGCGGGCCGCCTATCGTGGGGTGCAGGCGCTGATCAACTCGGGTGAGCCGACCGCTTTCATCCTGGCGCTGGCCGGCTGGGCCGAGAGCGGGCAATGGCTTCGCCCGGAGTTCGGTCATCTTGGCGATGCGAAGTTGACCGCCATCGCGCCGGAACTGCTGGACAGGCTCGCATCCAGGGCGGACAAGCGCGGCCGGCGCCTGAGGGAGCGCTCGCTGGACGAGCTGCACTCGTTGCGCAAGACGCTGAAAAAGCTGCGCTATTGTACGGAATATTGCGAGGCGCTGTACAAGCGCAAGCGGGTCAGGCGCTATCAGGAACGTGCCAAGGAATTGCTGGAGGTTCTGGGGGCGCTGAACGATACGGTGGGCACCGACGCGCTGCTGGATACGCTCGACACCAAGGATGCCACCCTGACGCCGGGCATCGGCCTGATCAGCCGGGCATCGATCGCGAACAGGGAAGTGGCCTTGAAGCAATTGCCCAAGGCATGGAAGGCTTTCGCAGCGGAAAAGCCGTTCTGGAGTTAGCCCCTCTCGCTACCCAGCCGGTCCAGCCGCAGGCGGTGGCGGTTGTCGGTCAGGCGGTAGGCGCCGCCCATCACCGCCGCCACCGCGCCGATGCCGGTTCCGCCGGCGATCAGGAACATGATCAGGATCTGGTACTTGACCGCCTGCTCGGGGGCCACGCCGCCCAGTATCTGGCCGGTCATCATGCCGGGCAGGGAGACGATGCCCGTTGCCGACATGCTGTTGATGATCGGCATCAGCGCGCCGCGCAGCGCCTGGCGGATCACCGGCGTCATCGCCTGCCGCCGTGTCGCGCCCAGCATCAGCTGCGCCTCCACTGCCGCCCTGCGGGCGGTGAGGCCGCCGACGAGGCCGGAGATGCCCAGTGCGATGCCGGTCATGGCATTGCCCAGGATCATGCCCAGCACCGGAATGGCATAGCGCGGATCGTACCAGGGGTCGGCGCGCAGAACCGTGGTCAGCGCAAAGACGGTCACCACCATCGGCCCGATCATCATGCAGACTGTGCCCAGCCCATAGGACCACCATCCGCCCAGCGGCCGGTCCTGCCGCGCCGCGATCTCCCGCCCGGCGAACAGCACCATGCCCAGCGCGGCAAGGCTGGTCCAGAACGGCGAGACGACCGCGAACAAGGCGGTGAGGATCAGCCCCATGATGGCAAGCTGGACCACCATCCGCGCCCCGGCGATCAGGATGCGGTTATGCACGCCCAGTTCCAGCGCGACCGACAGGCCCGCATTGATGAAAATGAAGACGCTGCCCAGCGCCAGGTCCCAGTAGCTCAGGACGAGATAGTCGCTCACAGCGCATCCTCCCGCACCTGGCCGGCCTCGACCGTCAGGGTACGTTCGGCGACGCGGCCAGCCTGTTCGGGATTATGCGTGACCCACAATACCGACATCCCCTCGGCGACGCCTTCTGCGACCAGGGCCTCCACGGCGCCGGCCATGGCCGCATCCAGGGCCGCGGTCGGCTCATCCAGCAGCAGCACCTGCGGCCTGAGAGCCAGGGCGCGAACCAGTGCCAGCCGCTGCCGCTCCCCGGTCGAGCAGCGGACCAGCGGCCACGTCCTGACTTCTCCCGTCAGGCCGAGCCGTTCGACCAGCGGCAGGGCGGCGGCCCAATCCTCGTAATGCTCGCCGACCGTCTCGGCCCACCAGCCGGGCTCAGCCGGCACATAGGCAACGCGGCGGCGCCAGAGCGGGGCAGGGATCGCGCCACGGTCCTCGCCGTCCAAGGTCACCCGGCCCTCGTTGGGATCGAGATCTGCGATGGCCCGCATCAGCAGCGTCTTACCCGCGCCGGACGGGCCCCTGACCGCGATGCAGGTACCCTCGGGCAGGGAGAACGACGCTGGTCTCAGCCCGACGCGCTGGAGATCGGTGACTTCAAGCAAGGGATGGCCGAAGGTTCGAGGAGCGGGAAACCTAGCCCAAAGCGCCGTGCCTTTCAGCCAGTTATTCCGAGGCCACTCGTCCGCCGATGATGCGAGGCTCTTGCACGTAGTCGAAGCTACCGCTGCCCGGCCAGGCACGTCCGTCAGGGTAGCGCAATTCTATTCCGGCAAGATCATCCTCATTCGCCAGGCGCATATTGACCCCCAGCTGGACGTTCCCGAACTTCGCGATCGCGCTCGCGGTCAGAATGAAGTGCGTCGTCGAACCGCAATTTGCGCAGAACTGGACTTCCGCGGCCGGGTCGTCCTTGTCTTCCCGACTGTAGCCCTTCGTCATTCCCGCGATGACGACATCCGAGGGATGGTAATAGGCCCAGCGTGCACCGGTCTTGCTGCAGAGCGTGCAGTTGCACTCATTGATGAAGTCCGGATGTCTTGTGGCCTGGATGCGGACCTGGCCGCAGTGACAATGGAGCTTCAGCATTCCCGTGTCATAGCAGGAGAGGTGCCTGCCCGACAGCAGCCTTCCGGTTCCTTGAAATCGAGATTCAAACCGACCCGCTGCCGTGCGCGGGGGGTGCGGCGTCGCTTTGGGCACGGAATCTGTCGGGAAATCGTTTCGTTGCGCCATTAACTGCATCCAATTTACATAAGACACCGTATAGAAAGCGATTGCCGAAACGGGCATTGCCGGTGGGCGAAATTTTCCAGTCGCTTCCGTGGCTTGGGATGCGCAATTATACCGCATGGGCAGTGTTGGACCGTCCGCCGACAATTCGTGATGGACCAGGATTAGGGATACCCGATGCCGAGTGACCAGAGCCAAGCGATAGAGTACGGAAAAGGGCTGGAACCCGGCACTTTCGACTTCACCGCAGGCGACGCAACGGCCTCCCTCAAGCGCGCGCCCAATGCCTTCCTGACCAAAGTCCTTTCCCGCCTCCAGAAGGGCCGGATCATCGTCCAGACCCCGGCCGGCGATTGCGTCGGCTATACCGCGACGGGAGCCGGGCCTGAGGCGACCATCATCCTTCACAACTGGCGCCCGGTGCGCTGGCTCTTGTGGAAGGGCGATCTGGGCTTTGCCGAATCCTATATGGAGGGCGACTGGACCACGCCGGACCTCGCCGCGTTCCTGGAACTGGCGGCGTTGAACGTCGATAGCCTGGATGCCGACATCACCGGTTCGTCCTTCGTCCGCGCGCTCCGCCGCTTCAAGCATTCGCGCTCGGCCAACACCAAGCGCGGCAGCCGGCGCAACATCGCCTCGCATTACGACCTGGGCAACGAATTCTACACGCGCTGGCTCGATGCGGGCATGACCTACTCCTCCGCCCTCTACACCCAGGCGCATCAGTCGCTCGAGGATGCGCAGACCGCCAAGCAGGACCTCGTGCTGGATCGCCTCGCGCTCAAGGGCGGGGAGAAGGTGCTGGAGATCGGCTGCGGCTGGGGCGGCCTGGCCGAACGGGTGCTGGATCGCGGCGCCGGCGACATCACCTGCCTGACGCTGTCGACCGAGCAGCATGCCTACAGCCGGGACCGGCTGGAAAAGGCCGGCCTGGCGGCCCGTGGCGATATCCGCCTTCAAGACTATCGCGACGTGACCGGCAAGTTCGACCGGATCGTGTCGATCGAGATGCTGGAGGCGGTCGGGCAGGAATACTGGTCGACCTATTTCGACTCGCTGAATGCCCGCCTGACCGATGACGGCCTCGCCGTTCTGCAGGTCATCACCATCTCGCAGGCTCGCTACGACAGCTATCAGCAGGGCGTGGACTTCATCCAGCGCTATATCTTCCCGGGTGGCATGCTGCCCTCGAAGGAGATCATGGCCGAGCAGATCGCCCGGGCCGGGTTCGAGATCCGGTCGCTGGAGAATTTCGGCCATGGGTATGCCCAGACGCTGGCCGAATGGAACCGCCGCTTCCAGGACGCCTGGCCAGCGATCCAGACCTTCGGCTTCGACAAGCGCTTCAAGCATATGTGGGAATATTATCTCGCCTATTGCGAAGCGGGCTTCAGATCGGGAATCCTCGATGTCGGCCTGTATTGCATAGGCCGCCCAAGCTAGAGCGTCATAACAAGAGGCCGTCTGGGTGAATATCAGCCGCCGCAACCTGCTGATCGCCGGGGGAGCATTCCTCTATACGCCCCGCCTGTTGGCCGAGCCTGAGAAGCCGGGCCAGCTTTCGACGCCGCCCGGCAAGTCGCTCGGCTTTGCGGTGATGCGCAAGGGCGACAAGATCGGCGAGCACCTGCTGACCTTCGATGGCCAGGGCGGCAATCTGAAGGTCGAGGTCAATGTCGAACTCAAGGTCGGCCTCGGCCCGATCGTGCTCTTCCGCTACAAGCACCACGCGACCGAGGTCTGGCAGAACGGCCAGCTCGCCGCGCTCGACACCGAGACCAACGACGACGGCACCCACCACAAGGCAACCGGCCGCTATTCTCCCGAAGGCTTCAAGGTCGAGGGCACGAAGACCAAGCCCTATATCGCCCCGCCGGATGCTCTGCCGGCCACCCACTGGAACCGCAAGCAGCTCGACGGCCCCTGGATCAACACCCAGGACGGCCGGCTGCTGCGCCCGACGATCACCCCGATGGGCAAGGCGATGATCCCGGTCGCCTCAGGCAGCGAGATCCCGGCCGAGCATTTCTCGCTGACCGGCGACGCGATCCTGGAGACCTATTACGACGATGTCCGCAACTGGGTCGGGCTGAACTTCAAGGCCGGGGACGGGTCCGAGATTTTGTACGAGCGGGTTTAGGGCAAATCGGCCGCGGCCGGTTGCAGCGCCGGCAAGTCTGCATCCGGCGCGCGATCGTGCATTCGAAACATCGCCAGCATCAAGGCCAGCACCGCGAGTGACGTTGCGGCCAGGGCCGGCCCAGCGAGGCCGAAGCTGATGACCGGTGCAACCGCGGCGGTGGCCAGGGTTGTGGCGCCGAGTATCGCGATCACCACGGCGGCCGCACCGCGTGCATCGTCTCCACCGGCCGCCACAATCGCGGCGTGAAAACCCGGCGGCCCGCGCAGGCCGAGCCCACCGTTCACAAGCATGAACATGCCGGTGATGATCACCGCTGAGTGTCCCCGTGCGGCGCCATAGCCGGCGAGCAGCACCGAGCCGGTCAGCATCAGCATCCCACCCGCCAGGATAACCCGCCGCGCGCCCCAGCGCCGCACCAGACGCCCGGTAAGGTTGGCGGTCAGAATGAAAACCGCCACACCGCAAACCTGCATCCCGATGAAATCGGCGATGGAGCCTTGCAGCGGGCCAGCGAAAAGGGCCGGCGCGGCGAACACGATCGTCAGCAGCGCCGCCAGCGCGCAGGCATGGGAGAGGGCGAGAGCAATGAAGCCCTTTTTCTGCACCAGCGCGTGATAGCTGCCGGCGGCGCGGACCTCCGGCCGGGGGAGGCGTGCCGCGAGCCGCATTGCCAACAGGGCGAGGAGTGCAGCGAGGATTGCCAGCAGGCCGAAGCTTCCACGCCAGCCGAAGAACGGCAGCAGCGATGCCCCGAGTATCGGCGCGAGCGCCGGCGCCAGGGCCTCGATGCTTCCGAAAAGGCCAAGCGCGCTGACGACTTTGTCGCGATAGAGGAGCCGGAGCATTCCGGGTGCGATGACGGCCCCGGCGGCGCCCGTCGCACCCTGAACGAACCGCGCCAGGATCAGCGCGTTCAGCGACGATACGAGCATGCAGAGGAGTGAAACTGCGGCGAAGAGCCAGAGAGAGCCGGCGAGCAGGCGGCGCTGGTCGAACCGAGCGCCCAGTTCACCGAACAGGATCAGACCGGCGGCCATGCCACCCGTGAACGCCGCGAGCACGAGCTGCGCCCGCTCCGGACTGCCGCCCAGCGCGGCCGGTAGGGCAGGGATAGCCGGCAGCACGAGATCCGTGCCGGCCAACCCGACCAGCGTTCCGCCGACCAGCAGAAGGAAAGCGATACGTGTCGAAGCAGCGCTCAGTCGAGCACCCGCACCGCACCTCTCGACGCGCTGGTCGTCAGCGCCGCATAGGCGCGCAGAGCGGTCGAGACCTTGCGCTGGCGGGTCTTGGGCTTCCAGGCGTCCTTGCCTTTCGCCTCCATCGCCGCGCGGCGCTTCGCAAGCTCCTCATCGGAAACGGCAAGCCGGATGACCCGGTTGGGGATGTCGATTTCTACGATGTCGCCGGGCTCGACCAGGCCGATCATGCCGCCTTCCGCCGCTTCCGGCGAGACATGCCCGATGGAGAGACCGGACGTTCCGCCGGAGAAGCGGCCGTCGGTCACCAGGGCGCAGGCTTTGCCCAGGCCCTTCGATTTCAGATAGCTGGTCGGGTACAGCATCTCCTGCATGCCAGGCCCGCCGCGCGGCCCCTCATAGCGGATGACGACGACATCGCCGGCCTTCACATCGCCGCCGAGGATCGCGGCGACGGATGCTTCCTGGCTCTCATAGACCTTGGCCGGTCCGCTGAAGACGAGATTGTTCTCATCGACGCCGGCCGTCTTCACGATGCAGCCGTCCAGCGCGATGTTGCCCTTCAGAACCGCCAGGCCGCCATCCTTGCTGAAGGCATGCTCGGCGCTGCGCACGACGCCGGCCTTGCGGTCCAGGTCGATATCGTCATAGCGCTCACTCTGGCTGAAGGCCTCCATCGTCGGCACGCCGCCCGGCGCGGCGCGGTAGAAGTCGCGGACGCCTTCGCTGCTGGTGCGGACGACATCCCAGCGGTCCAGCGCGTCGCTCATCGTGGCGGCGTGGACGGTCGGTAAATTGCCATGGATGAGGCCGGCGCGGTCGAGCTCGCCCAGGATCGCCATCACGCCGCCCGCGCGGTGGACATCTTCCATATGCACGTTGGCGACGGACGGGGCGACCTTGCACAGCACCGGAACGCGGCGCGACAGGCGGTCGATGTCTTCCATGGTGAAGGGCACTTCGCCCTCATAGGCGGCGGCCAGCAGGTGCAGCACCGTGTTGGTCGAGCCGCCCATGGCGATATCCATGGTCATGGCGTTCTCGAACGCCTGGAAGCTGGCGATGCTGCGCGGCAGGACCGAGTTGTCGTTGTGCTCGTAATGGCGCTGGGCCAGGTCGACGATCAGATGGCCGGCCTCGACGAACAGGCGCTTGCGATCGCCATGCGTGGCCAGCACCGAGCCATTGCCGGGCAGCGACAGGCCCAACGCCTCGGTCAGGCAGTTCATCGAATTGGCGGTGAACATGCCGGAGCACGAACCGCAGGTCGGGCAGGCCGAGCGCTCGATGGTCTTTACTTCCTCGTCGCTGTAGCTCTGGTCGGCCGCGACGACCATCGCATCGACGACGTCGACCGCATGCTTCTTGCCCTTGACCACAACCTTGCCGGCCTCCATCGGGCCGCCGGAGACGAACACGGCCGGAATGTTGAGGCGCAAAGCGGCCATCAGCATGCCGGGGGTGATCTTGTCGCAATTGGAGATGCAGACGATGGCGTCGGCGCAGTGCGCGTTGACCATATATTCGATGCTGTCGGCGATGATCTCGCGGGAGGGCAGGCTGTAGAGCATGCCGTCATGGCCCATGGCGATGCCGTCATCGACCGCGATGGTGTTGAATTCCTTGGCGACGCCGCCGGCGCTCTCGATCTCGCGCGCCACCAGCTGGCCCAGGTCCTTCAGATGGACATGGCCGGGCACGAACTGGGTGAAGGAATTGGCGACGGCGATGATCGGCTTGCCGAAATCCTCTTCCTTCATGCCTGTGGCGCGCCAGAGGCCGCGGGCGCCGGCCTGGTTGCGGCCATGGGTGGTGGTGCGGGAACGATATTGCGGCATTGTCTCGGGCTCCTGTCGGGCCCGCCAAAGCCGTCTTATTTTCCGATGGCTCCCGATCCGAGGGAAACCGGCTGTTCAGGGCCTGGCGGACGCTCGGTTATCTTCACCCCCTTGAGCCAGAGCCGCAAGGCCTCCCAGTGAATAGCTACGATGACTTTCAGGGTGAGCAGGGGATGGGCCAGGAATGCGCCGACCATCGCCCCGTCCGAAAACGCCTTCCGCTTGCCGCTGAGGGCGGTCGTAATCAGCAGGCCGCGCGGATCCAGCGCGTCGATGCCGACCGCGATCGTTTCACCGGGCGGCAGCACCTTGAACTGGTACGACATCTCCATGTCGTTGAACGGCGACACGTAGAGCCGCTTGGGGCAGGACTGCTCGATCATCCGCCGCCCGTTTGGTTCGACCGGGATCAGATAGGAGTGGCGCTGCCCGAAGGTGTTGTTCACCTCATAGAGGATCGCGTTCAGCGTGCCGTCCTTGAGGTAGCAGAAATAAACGCTGATCGGATTGAACACATAGCCCAGGATGCGAGGCAGGCAGAGCAGGCGGATCGGCCCGCCGTCTGCCGCAATCCCGGCTTCTTTCAGATGACGCTCGACCCACTCGCGCAGCGGCTTGCCGGAGCTGTCGCCGTGGTCGCGGTCATGGAAGCTGAACAGGTTGAAACGGTTATGGGAGAAGCGCTTGAAGGACCGGTCCAGCGCCGGCAGCTCGTCCAGGTCGAACAGCATCCAGAAGGCGCGGTATTTGAGGAAATGCATCCGCGGCCGCAGCCGCCTGTGCGCCACCGTTCCGCTATAGATGGCAGAGGCGAGGCTCATGCCGCTTCTTTCAGCGTGATCTGGATGCGGCCGGATTCGTCGGGCACGCTCCAGGGCCGGCGTATGCCGCCCAGCGCTTCGGCGACCGCCAGCCCGGCCTGCAGTCCGTCCTCGTGGAAGCCCGACCCGAAATAAGCGCCGCAGAACCAGCTGCCCCGCTGCCCCTGCAGGCTCCAAAGCTTGCGCTGGGCACGGATCGCCCCTTCGTCGAACAACGGGTGCTCATACATCAGGGTTTGGATCACGCTGTCGGGTCGCGGACGCTTCACGGGATTGAGTGTAACAAAAAGCGGATTGCTTTCGGGGATCGATTGCAGCCGGTTCATCCAATAGGTGACGCAGGGCGGGCCGGCTTCTACACCGCTGCCGGCCGAATAGTTCCAGCTCGACCAGATCGCTTTGCGCTTCGGCATCAGCGATGCGTCGGAATGCAGGATGGTCTCGTTCAGCGTGTATTGGAACGCGCCGAGCAGCGCCCGTTCCTCCGCGCTTGGATCGGCCAGCATCGCCAGCGCCTGGTCGGCATGGCAGGCGAAGACCGCATGGTCGAACCGGGCAGTCTCGCCGCCGGCGTCGGTGATGGTCACGCCATCCGGTGAACGGGTTACGTGCCTGGCGCCGCGCCCCAGCCGCACCCGGTCGGCATAGGCCGCCGTCAGCCTTTTCACATATTCCCGGCTGCCGCCGTCCACCGTCCGCCACTCAGGCCGGTTATTGACCTTCAGCAGCCCGTGATTGTCGCAGAAGCGGATCATCGCCGCGGCGGGATAGTCGCGGACGCGGCCAGACGGCGTCGACCAGATCGCGGCCGCCATCGGCAGCAGATGATCCTCCTGAAAGGCGCGGCCATAACGGCCGGCATCGAGATAGTCGCCGAGGGAGGTGACCGTGTCGCCATCCTCACGAAATGACGGCGCCTCGCGATAGAAGCGCAGCAGGTCGCTCAGCATCGACCAGAAACGCGGTCGGATCAGGTTGCGCTTCTGCGCAATCAGCTGGCCGAGGGTCGTGGTGCCGTATTCCAGCGCGCCGTCGTCCACCGACACGGCGAACGACATCTCCGACGCCTTGGTCGGCACCTTCAGATGCTCGAACAGTGCGACCAGGTTGGGGTAGTTTCGGTCGTTATAGACGATGAAGCCGGTATCGACCGGCGTGCCGCCGGCGCCCGGCGCCTCCACCGTATTGCTGTGGCCGCCAAGCCGATTGTCCTGCTCATAGACGGTTACGTCGTGCCCTTGACTGAGCAGCCAGGCGGCCGACATGCCGGATATGCCGGTGCCGATCACGGCGATGTTCAGGCGGCCCTGGCCGGCGCTCGTCACCATGGTTGTAAAACGCTCATATTTCGGGAAGATTCCGCGGTCATCGTGTTTTAGGTCCGAGTTTTTATACGGTGGCCTGGAGGGTCCGGATGTCTGATCTAAGCCGCTCCCCTTGTCGTATGGATGGTGAGAACGAACAAGCCTCCGCGTCGATGCGGACGGCAAAAGGACCCGCCTTTTCATGATCCTCCCGATCCTCGCCATCGCGATTGGACTGTCGGTCGTGATGATGCTCGCCTGGGCGTGGCAGCGCCGGGTGAACAATGCTGGCTGGGTCGATGTCTTCTGGACCGCCGGGCTGGGCCTGGCAGGGGTCACCGTGGCGCTGGCGCCCATTCCCGGTACTGCCGGCCCCAGCGAGCGGCAGGAGCTCATCGCGATCATGGTCGCGGTCTGGGCGATCCGGCTGGGCTCCTATCTCGGCATCCGCGTCGCCCATCATGCGGAGGATGTCCGCTATAACAGTTTCCGCAAGGCGTGGGGGACCGACTTCCAACGCCGTATGTTCTGGTTCCTGCAGGCGCAGGCCGCGGCCTCGATCCTGCTCGCGATCTGCATCCTGGCGGCGGTGCGCCACCCCGCGTCCGGCATCCGGCCGGCCGATTGGGCCGGCGTGGCGATCCTCGCCATCGCCATCATCGGGGAGGGGATCGCCGACAATCAGCTCAAGCAGTTCAAGGCCAACCCAGCCAACAAGGGCGGGGTCTGCAATATCGGCCTTTGGCGCTGGTCGCGGCATCCGAACTATTTCTTCGAATGGCTGGTCTGGACCGCCTATCTGGTCATGGCGGCGGATTTCAGCGGCACCTACCTGTGGGGCTGGGTCGCGCTGATCGGGCCGGTCTCGATGTATTACTTGTTGGTCTATGTCTCCGGCATCCCGCCGCTGGAGACGCTGATGCTGAAATCGCGCGGCGATGCCTATCGCCGCTATCAGGCGGTTACCTCCGCCTTCTTCCCGCTGCCGCCCCGGCGGCAGCCAACCCCTGCCGAGACTGCCTGACCCATGAGCATGATCACCTCTGCGATCAACGCCTTCGAACGCCTGCCACTGCCCGACGCCCTCACCGCCGCCGGCATCACCTATCTCTGCGACCGGACGCGCCGCTCGCTGGTCGATTATCAGCCGGCGCTGGATGCGCAGTTCCTTGAGGAAATGCGGGTGCGCCCGGTGGCCGAGCACACCGATGCGGCGAACGAGCAGCATTACGAGATTCCGTCCGAATTCTTCACGCATATCCTGGGCCCGCGCCGGAAATATTCCTGCTGCCTGTACCGCAGCCCGAACGACACGCTGATGGATGCGGAGGAGCATGCGCTGGCCGAAACCGCCAAACATGCCGATCTTGCCGACGGCCAGGATATATTGGAGCTCGGCTGCGGCTGGGGCTCGCTGACCCTATGGATGGCGCAGCATTTCCCGAATTCCCGTATCACCGCCGTGTCGAATTCGCACGGCCAGCGCCACTATATCGAGGACCAAGCGGCGAAACGCGGCCTCGGCAACGTGAAGATCATCACCGCCGATATGAATGAGTTCACCCCGACCGGCGCGTACGACCGCGTCGTCTCGGTTGAGATGTTCGAGCATATGGCGAACTGGCAGCCGCTACTGGAGCGTATCCGGGGCGTGCTGAAGCCCGAGGGCCGGCTGTTCCTGCATGTGTTCAGCCACAAGGCCGCACCCTACCGCTTCGACAGGGCGAACAAGGCCGACTGGATCGCCCAGCATTTCTTCACCGGCGGCATCATGCCGAGCCACGGCCTGATCCGGCACTTCGATTCGATCTTCACGGTCGAAGCCGACTGGCTGTGGAACGGCGTGCATTACCAGCGCACGGCCCTGGACTGGCTGGTGAATTACGACCGTAACGCGCCGCAGATCGCGAAGATATTACAGCAGGTCTATGGCGACGACTGGGTGCTGTGGCGCCGCCGCTGGCGCCTGTTCTTCCTGGCGACCGCCGGCCTGTTTGGCAACAATAACGGCACGGAATGGGGCGTCAGCCACTATCGGTTGGCTCCGGTCAGCCAGTAGTCTGTGCTGGATAATCAGGGGTGGCAGTAGCATATTACGCCTATGAGACAGGTGCTGAGCGATATCCAGGCTGGGAAGGTGACTGAGGAGTTGAGGCGGCGGGGAGTTCCGCCCGAGCAACGCCTGCGTGTCGTCGTTGAAAGTTTGGAAGATGAATCCCTGCCGATGGCCGCGATCAATGCTGCCGGCGGCGCATTTGATTGGTTGAGCGAGGAGCCGGATCTTTATAGCGACGCTGATCTGGTCGAACGCTATCGGGAATGAGCGATATCCCGTTTGGCACTAGCGTTCTGACGGACTTCCCGTTCACAGATTTGTCGTCCGTAAAGCGCCGCCCGGCGCTCGTCGTTTCCACCGATAATGCGCGTCGCACAGACGTGATCGTTGCTTACGTCACCTCCGTGGCGCGCAGCGAACCAGACGCCCTGCCGATCGCGCCTTCGCCAAAGAACGGGCTGAAGGTTTCGTCCATGGTTCGCTTCGACAAGATCGCAACAATCGACAAATCGATCATAGCGGGTCGTCTTGGAAGTGCCGATTCGGATTGGCTGGCGAAGCACCGCAGCGCTTTCTTCGCCGTATTCGGTTTCGGCCTGCCGGTCAGCCAGTAGCTATTCCCCGGCCGCCATCGGCGAAGCCAGGGCCAGAAGGTCTGCCAGCATGTGGTTGGACCGCTGGGCCTTGGTGTAGAGATAGTGCAGGTTCTCCACGGTCGGGGTGCCGGTAAGCGGCTGCCGCTCCACCACCTCGATCCCCGCAGTGCCCAGCCCTTCGATCTTGTCCGGATTGTTGGTCAGCAGCACGATCCGGCGGAAGCCCAGCTTGGCCAGCATCGCCGCCGCGTATTCGTACCGCCGCTCGTCCGGCTCGAAGCCCAGCACGCTGTTGGCGTCGATCGTGTCGAAACCGTCATCCTGCAGGCTGTAGGCCCGCATCTTGTTGCCGATGCCGATCCCGCGCCCTTCCTGGTCGAGATAGAGCAGCACGCCGCCGCCGGCCGCGCTCAGCCGGGCGATGGCGTTGCGCAGCTGGTCGCCGCAGTCGCAGCGCAGCGAGCCGAACATGTCGCCGGTCAGGCAGGCGGAATGGACGCGTACCGGCACCGGCTTGGCCGGGTCGGGGCGGCCGACGATCACCGCTACCTGGTCGCGCGGGGCCGGGCCGCCGCGCATGACGACGAAGCGGGTCTCGATATTGCCGGCCAACGGCACGTCGGCCTCGGAGACGATCTCAAGCTCGAACACCGGGGAGGGGGACCGCAGCCGATCCAGGCGGATGCGAAACAGATCCGCCGGCAGGGCAGCTTCGCCTGTCAGCTCCAGGCTGATCACCGCCGGCAGCAGCAGGGCGTATTTGCACAAGTCCAGCGCGGTCGAGGCGGCATCGCTGCCGGGCTCCCAATCGGCCGGAGTGGGCACGTACGGCACGACGGCGAAGTTCTGCGCCGCCTTGCGATCGAAGCTCCGCAACGGCAGCGCGACCGAATGATCGATCTTCAACCCCAGCGTCTGGGCGCGCTCGGCCGAGATCACCAGGCGGGCGCCGCCGAACTCCCGGAATAAGTCATAGATATGGGGCGTCACCCCATCCAGGGCCGCGACCAGCGTGGCGCCGTCGTCGCTTTCGATGACGATCGGCCGGCCGGTACGCAACTCTCCCGCCGCGCGCTCGAAGGCGATCTCGGTCGCGTCGCCCAGCAGGCCGGCGAAGGGGGTGGACAGGGTGCTCACGTCAGCGGCTCACATCATACGGCGGTTGCAATTGGAAACACTGTGGATCATAGCGACGCGGAAATTTCGAACATTTATGCCGTTACCCTCTTCCTCTATCTAAAATAATCGCTCTAGCCAAATCGCGAAGCCCCCAGGTGGGTAGTTTCGGGCAATTTTGCCGCCGATCAGTGGAGTAGCCGGTCATTTCGAATAGCATCGATCCCGCGGAAGAAACCTTCTGGTCACAGCATTTAGGGCTGGCTGCCGGCCACGACATCGTCCGTCCGGCCGATATGGATGCAGGACAGGTATTCTGGGAGCTTTATTCCCCGATCGCGATGGGCAACGGCCGCCGTCCCTTCGTGGTCGGCCAGCTCGGCCAGTCGCTCGATGGGCGGATCGCAACCCCGACCGGCAGCTCCCGCTATATCAACTGCCCCGAGGCGATCCTGCATCTGCACCGGCTGCGCGCGCTGGTCGATGCCGTGATTGTCGGCATCGGCACGGTCATCGCCGACGATCCCCAGCTGACGGTTCGCGAGGTCGCCGGGAATGACCCGGCCCGGGTGGTGATCGACCCGAACGGCCGGCTGCCGCCCGATGCCCGCGTGCTGGCCGAGGATGGCTGCCCGGTCTTCGTTATCCAGGGTGAGGATCGGCCGAGGCCCTATTGGGTGACGCCGATCACGATCCCATCGGAGGGCAATCGGATCGCGCCCACGGCCATCGTCGCGGCATTGGTGGAACGAGGCTTTCGCCGGCTGCTGGTCGAGGGCGGGGCGGGGACCTTGTCCGGCTTCCTGGCCGCCGGCGCGCTCGACCGGCTGCATCTCAGCGTCGCCCCGATCATCATCGGTTCCGGCCCCGTCGGCATCAGCCTGCCCCCGATCGACCCGATCGAAGACGCGCTGCGTCCACGCGCCGCCATTCACCGGCTGGGCAAGGACATCCTGTTCGACTGCATCATGACGCCGGCCCAGGTGCCGGCCCCGACCATCCGGGAGCTGCTACTCGACAGCGTCGAGCGCTGATCCGATCCGCGCGGCGGTATCGCGCCATTGCGCAAACCGCCCGGCGGCTGCGCGGGCGCCATCGGCATAGTCCCGGCGCACCGATGGGTTTTCGATCAGCCGGCGAAGGGCGTCCGACAGAGCGATAGGATCGTCGGGTGGTACGAGGATGCCCGCTGTCTCGGGCACCACTTCGGGAATGGCGCCGACGAGGGTGGCGACCACCGGAATGCCGTAGGCCAACGCCTCTGCGATGGCCATGCCGTAGCCCTCATAGCGGCTGGGCAGCACGAAAATGTCCGCCGTCTCGTACAGGCGGGTCGGATCGGCGATCTCGCCGATGAGATCGATCCGGCCGCCCAATCGGCGGCGTTCGATCTGCCGCCGCAACGAGGCGACGGTGTCCGGTGCGCGCTCCAGGCTGCCGGCGACGGTGCAATGCCAGCCCAGGCCGGCTATGCGGGACAAGCCGGCGACCAGAACGTCATGCGCCTTGCGGGGCGTCACGGTACCGACCGCGAGCAGCCTTGGCTCGGGATTGGACGGCGGCGCCCAGGCGGCGGCGGGCCGGTCGATCCCCGGCGTCGCCACGGTGATCCTGTCGTGCCGTACACCGAACTCCCGCACCAGCGTTGCCGCGGTCATGTCGCTGGTGACGATCACGGCACGGGCATGCTTCAGTGCCTCTTGCTCCGAAACCCTCAGCCGGTTTGCTGCGTCGGCCGGAAGGCCGGATTCCAGCGCAAGGGGGTGATGGACCAGCGCCACCAGCCTCAGGCGTGCCGCCTCGGCCGCGGCCAGTGCGGGCATCGTGCCGAAGGCGAGGCCGTCGATCAG
>Ga0105238_10000298_pt1 | contig 54379 bp, 93 predicted proteins | sample KBSC34metaG_FD_81526 | JGI IMG/M metagenome (GOLD analysis project Ga0105238, IMG submission 81526) | Corn rhizosphere microbial communities from Kellogg Biological Station, Michigan, USA - KBS C3-4 metaG | ecosystem: Host-associated > Plants > Roots > Rhizosphere > Soil | place: Michigan, USA...
ATTTCGACCGACATGGACAAGCCGGGCCAGGAGGCTGCTGAGGCCATTGCCTCGCGTCTTGGTCGACATAGGTGCTTCCGGGTATCTCTGCCACTTAAGGACGCGAACGAATGCTTGGTAGACGGCCGTCCGCAGGATTTCATGGATGCTGCGATTGCGGGGGCGTCAAATCTGGACCCCGAAGGGCTCCGTAAGGCCGCTCACTACACCGACGCGGTGATCCGGCTGTTCTGGCCAACGCAGGGCGAGCACGTCGGCTATTCATGCCCCTACGGCAAGTTGGACGACAAGCTCATGTTCCGCCCCGGCGAGGTCACTCTGTGGACCGGGGCTAGCGGAGCGGGAAAGTCACAAATCCTGTCGGACTGCTCGGTTGATTGGATTGCGCAGGGATCTAGGATTTGTCTCTCCAGCCTCGAGATGAAGCCGGCGCAGACTCTCAAGCGCATGGTGAAGCAGGCCGGCAACCTTGACCGGCCCAGCGAGCAATTTATCGAGCGCATTTTGTCCTTCATCGACCAAGGACTGCTGATCTACGACCGAGTGGGGAAGGCTGGCGTAGAAGGCCTTATTGCTGTTTTCGACTATGCCCGCGCCAAGTACGGCTGCGACCAGTTCATCATCGACAGCCTGATGCGTCTTGGCATCGCCGGGGACGACTATTCTGGGCAGGAAAAGGTCATGTTCGCGATCGTGGACTGGGCCATCAAAAACAACGTCCACGTCCACATGGTAGCGCACGCTCGAAAGGGAGAGCGCGGTGTTGGCGCCCCGGAAACAGAGGACATCAAGGGCGCAATGGAGATCGGCGCCAACGCCTTCAACATCATTTCGGTTTGGCGCAATCGCCGGCACGAGGAAGACTTGAAGGTCGCGGTCGAAGGTTCCGCGGAGTGGCGCGACCTGATCGAAAAGCCGGGCGTCTTGCTCAACGTCGCGAAGCAGCGCAACGGGGATTTCGAGGGCAAGGTTGGGCTTTGGTTTGACCAGGCCAGCTATCGCTACGCCAGCTCGCATGATCGCGGCATTTGGAATGCGCGTCGGTACGATATCGAGCCACAGCGAGACGCAGCATGACCCTCATACACAAGCAGAAGGCAACGGAAGGGAAGGGGAGCGATGTACGGCTGGTTTGATTTCAGCGGCGGTAGCAACGCTGGCATTTTCGGCATCGGCATCTATGGCGGTCGTATTGGCCGCAAGGACTGGTGGCGAGAATGCCTGGTTAAGCCCGTCTGGCGGGTAGGGCATGCGGCCCACAACGCCAAATGGAAGGTGCTGCACAGACTCCATCCGGCGCATAGATATCACATGGTCGATACCGGACTGACGCCGGCCTACTACGACGTTGATACCCTGATGCTCAACGCCTGTTTTACGCTGCTTTGTCGCTATGTGGAACGCGAGATGGGAGGCGCGGAAGAGATCGAGAAATTCAACCGGGAGCTAACGCAGTCTCCCGACCCGAATGCTCCTGATGGTTGGGAAAACGGCCAAGTCGATCGTCAGGCTGAATCCGTCAAGCTGTACCGCTGGTGGAAAACCGAGCGCCATGCTGATCAAAAGCGTTGCGACGAAATGCTTACCAAACTCTACGGTCGAGCACGAGAGACGGTCAAGATTAATGGCGTCTGGACGTCACGGGTGGTGACGCCGTGGAGCGAAGAAGACGAGGCGTTGGAGCCAGTTTTCCGCGCCCTGGAAAAGAAGATCGACGACGACGAACAGCAGATGCTTCATCGCCTCATCGACATTCGCCGGTCGCTTTGGACCTAGCCTCCATTCCACAGAAACAGAAGGGGACGCGATAGATGCTGACGCCGTTTAAGCGCTTTGAACCTTCGCAGGGCTGGCAGTTCATTTTGGACTACGACATCTCAGCCGATGGCTACCGGCTCTTTGTCAAATACGGTGCTGACTTTGCGCTGCCGATGGCCTTCACGGATCCCATGGCGGTCGGTGCGTTCCCGCCCCCGCGCGAACCGTTCATTGCAAGCGCTTCGCGCCAGCGTCGAGACGATAACCTGCCGGACCCGAATGGCCAAGACTTCCTACGCGCCGCTCTAAACGCTGCATGGGAACTTGGTATGAGGCCCGACGGCTTTGACGACACACGCGAAAGCATGAAGGCGACCGCTGCGCACCTCGAAGATATGCGCGCCATCGCCTTTCACAAGGTCGGAGCGCCGGTTCCGCAGAATGGGACGAGATGAGCACGGCTGGCGACGGCTCATTCGAGCGAGACGAAGACAGCTCCGGCGACTACCGCATTTACAGCGCCGATGCCGGCAAATGCTGGCGCGCCATGATCGATGCCGCTCTCGCCTCCAATGAACCACAAGCGGGATAGGGCGAGATGGGGCGCGAGCGCATAAAGCGGCAAAAGCAGCGGCTATTCATCGAGCAGGACGGTCGCTGCTATTACTGTGGGTGCGAGATGGTCATGCCGGAGGGCCACACCAAGCGTCAGCCCGCGAACCTAGCGACGCTCGAACATTTGGACGACCGGTTCTCGCCACTTCGAGGCAAGATGTTCGGTCAGCGTCGCCACGTCTTGGCCTGCGTCACCTGCAACGGCCAACGGGGGCGCGCTCGCGAAATCGAAGTCGGCATTGAAGTGCTGCGCGAGCGATCTCGTCACGCAGCCTAACACCGACTATCACACTAAGGGGCATACATCTTGGGAAAACGCGGACCCAAACCACAATCCGGGAAGAGGCAGCCGAAGACCGGTCGCCTCTCTCAGGCTCTAGAATTTGAAAAAGCTCGCGTGAAAGCCAAAGGCGACCGTGAGCAGTGGAACACTATGTCGACCGCGTTGATGGCGAGAAACCGAATGTACGGCCTCCCGTTCCACGCTGAGAAGCAGGCTGGCCAGAAGCCGAGGCCAACGGCGCACGATCAGAACGCCGGCTCACTTGTCGGCCGCATGGTCATGCAGGGGGAGCTTTCCAGATCCCAGGGTGATGCGGCGTTCCGGTATTGCGAGGATGTCGACAATTACCGCAAGGCGATTTCGGCTCCGAAAATACCAGGGGCGGTGAACCTTAATGCGGTTCGTGGCGCTTCGGCTGATAATGCGGATCATGAGGCTTTCGTTCGTCGGGCCACCCTTCGCTATTTAGGGGATCGCGAGAGGGGAATTACCGGATCACGAGGCGCTGTATCGGCCTGTCAATGCGAGCCATCCAATCGCGGCTCAAACCTATTCGCAGCGCTCGACTATATGGTCCTGCGCGACGAGTATTTTAAGCACATGATGGGCGATCTGAGGATTGGTCTCAATGCCTTGGTCAAGTTTTATCGGTTCGTGGACGAGAGCGAGGCGGCATGAGCGAATTCGCCCCAGTTTGGCGTCCGCCTGTTCAACAGCCGGGCGTAAACAAAAGACGTATGGTCGCAGAAATCGAGCAGTTACGGCAGGAATGCTTCGCACTCGCGGCGACACAATGCGAGGAACCGACCGTCGGCGAACACGGGACGTTAGTCTGCCTCCGTGTCAGATCGGAGCGCCACAAGACGCTTAGCGACGCCGAGAATGTGGCCCGCGGCTATGCCAAGTTGGCGAAAGAATGCGAGGCTGCGGCCACGCCTCAAATGGCGGTCTACCACAGAATCTATCAGGACATCGCGAACGCTATCGCAGACGATATCATTGCGCTTGATGCTGACGTCAAGTCAGGAGGCTAGCCGATATGTTTTGATAGAAAATATAAGCAAAATCATGATGTTGATAGCGACGTCAACCTGAACGAAATCGAAGAAATTGGAGGACGCAGTTGAGTAAGGCCGGAAACAGAATGATCGAAGCTGCCAAAGAGGCCGTTGGGATAGCGCGTGGAGAAATCCCCGCCGCTCGGGTCACGATGCAGGGCTTCCATTACGTGCCGGTGGATGACGTCGACGTGCTGGGCGCCATCCGAAAAGTTCAACGCTACCTGCGCGACGCGTACATCTCAGACAGTTGTCGCGATCATCCAGTGATGGGCTGCATGTCGTGCGAAGCGATCGAGATCGAGCGGCAACTAGAAAAGCTGACTCTCGATATAGACGTCGACGGTAAGACCGCAGGCGACGACAAATTGCCACCAGGTAAGGTCGTAAAAGGGGCCAGAGCCCGAGCTGGGCTATCGCAAGCCGAGTTGGCCGAGCGAGTTGAGGCTCACTGGATTACGATCAGCAAGCTCGAACGCGGCGAAATGGAATTGTCCCCAAAGTGGATTGGTATGCTCGCACCTCATCTGGGCGGCGCAAAGTTCGTGATTGATTGCCGCGACGCCATATTCCGCGAACTGCTCATCATTACACACTGACGAAAGGCAACCGTCACTATGCTCACTGGTCCTCGCGTCTCGAAATTTACCGAGGGGTGGGCGCTCCCCATCATGTCGTGGGGCGTCGCGCACTATTTTAAGCGAGATGGCTTGGGCCCGGCGATAGCGCTCTGCAGTGGTAAGTCGATACGCGCTGGCGGCCTTTTCGAAGCCGGTCTGCGGCCCAGATGCAAGAATTGCGAAAAACGCTTACGGATTGCTGAAAGAGGTTTACACTAATCTCGTTATAGGCTAATCACCGGCCAGTAAACGAGAATAAGGTGTCAATAATGGCAAACCGTATAGCGGAAATCAGAAAGATGCGAGGAATTAGCCAGCGGCAGTTGGCCGAGCGTCTAGGGACGCACCTAGTCAGCGTGTCGAGGATGGAGAGGGGAATTACGTCGATGAGCGTTGAACGACTTGGCGAAGTAGCGAAGGCACTTTCGGTGCGCCCTTCCGATTTGCTGGATGAGAAAGCCGGCACTCCCTCTTCGAATGACGGAGTCGGCGCCCCGCGTCCAATCCTGATGTACGCTGGCCTGAAGTGGGTTCTCGCCGACGAACACAACGCATCGCGGCCGATGGTGGAAATCGATCTTGGCGACGGCCAGATCGTGACGCGCGAGGCGAGCGACGAGGATATGCTAGACGCGCGGCAACCCCATGAACGGTTGCGCGAGGCTCGCGGTAAAAGCGGCTTCCGTACGGCGCGCGATGCCTCCAACTACATCGGCATAAGCTATGGCGTCTACGCAGCGCATGAGAACGGTACGCGTCCGCTAAAGGCGTCTATCGCTGCAAGGTACGCAGAGATTTTTCGCGTTAGCGCTGCGTGGATTATGTTCGGAGAATCTGGCGGTCACTGAGCCATTTCGACCGCTTGATAGTAGGCACGTCGCTCCTACTCGGGAAAATGCGACCAGCCGGGAGGTGTTTGCTGCCGCCTCCTGGCTACAAATTCAGCGCGGTTCCAAGGGATCGGGAGTTCTCGGTCGCGAGGTAACGTTGCAACGCCGCGCCGGGAGCCTGAGTTGGATATGGGGCCTTTCGCGTCCTGTATCCAACTCAGAAATATACATGTCGGCGGAACGTGCATAGAAAACGGGAAGATTTCGACAAGTGACCACGACGCTGCACGACCAGATCAATGACATCCTCGGGCTTCCTGATTGGACGCAGGAGCGCCTTTCTCATGAGTTAACTGTTTCGCAGTCAACGGTTCACCGCTGGACGCAGGGTGCCGAGCCCAGAGGAAATTATCGGGATGACATTCGGGCATTGTGGGGCCGATTGTTCGGCACTGTCCTGTCGCCTAGCCCAATCTGGAAGGAAGTCCTCCACAAAGCTCTAGCCGCCAGCAGTTGGAATATGAAGACTGCTTCACTAGCCGCAGGCCTTAATGAGACATACCTACGCGACGTATTGGAACGAGGCCGCGTACCAAGCATAGAGGGCTACCTAGCACTGGCTCGCGTTCTTCACGTCGACGTCATTTTCAGAACAGACGCAGATCGCGCAGGATTCGCTCGGCCAAAATGAGCCGTCAGAGCCTACTGGTGTTGGCCTGCTACCGACAAGCTTCCGCTGCGACGAGCGCCGCTGCTGCGCGATATTGGCGTGATGAGCCGGGCGGCAATCTGGATAGCCGCGTGACCTATTGGCAGAAAATGCAAGCGCAAGGAGCAGCCGCAGCTCGTCTGGTTTTGTGGCGCGCGTTGTGGCCGGAATCGACTGGTCGCGACGGAAGAGTGCGAGCGCGGTTTACCGTGACGCAACCCTAAAGTTGCCTATTGACGCTTCCGGCCAAATCACCATACAACGAGTTTCCAGTATCGGACGTGTGTCCGTAGAGGCCGCCAAGCGCGGCCTTTTTGATTCCGAGGTCAACGGTTATGAACAGCGACAGCTATTATCGCGGGACGCCTTCCCGCGCGCGGTCTGTAAAACCGTTGGCTATGAAATCCGCGGGCGGTGCCGAGAGGTTCGACTCCTCGGCGTCCCACCAATTCATTCGATTGCCGTTAGCGCTCCTCAACATCTGAGCGCTGGTAGCCCAACGGTAGAGGCAGCGGCTTCAAAACCCGCATAGTGTCAGTTCAAGTCTGGCCAAGCGCACCATTTAGGCTCTCTAGCCCAATTGGTAGAGGCGCTGGTCTTAGAAACCAGGCGGTCGGAGTTCGAATCTCCGGAGAGCCACCAAATTAAGCAGGACCGAAAATGTCATCGTCATCTAGTAGCTCCGGATGGGTGGCAGAGCGGTCATTGCAGCGGTTTGCTAAGCCGTAGGGTGTAACAGCCCCGCGAGTTCGAATCTCGCCCCATCCGCCAAGTTCGGAAGGTTGGGCGAGTGGTTGTATGCCAACGGTCCCGAAAACCGTCAGGCCCGTGATGAGCGTGGTCCGTGGGTTCGAATCCCACACCTTCCGCCGAATTCCCCGCGAGGCGATTTGTTCGACCTCTACACCATTGCAATTTGCTCTGCAGTGATCGGCTTCATTGCCGGTCGTTTTATATCCGTCCGAAAGGAATCCATCATGGCCAATAGCGCTGACAAGCTCACCGCGGCTTTCGATAAAGTGTCCGCTGCGCTCAAAGCAGAGCAGGCGAAGAACGCGGACCTCACTGCGCAGATCGCGGCCGTGGACCCGACTGCTACCGCTGATCTCGCCGCAGATGAATCTGCAATCGCCAACGTTGTATCGCAGGCCGATGCTCTCGTGCCCGATCCGGTGAGCTAACCGCTATCCAAATTGCCAAGCCTGCCCAACCCGCTTCGGCGGGGTTTTGTTTGTCCGAGAGGATAGCTGATGCGCACGCCGATTTCGCAGAGGGTCTCGACGATCCCTGCCGGGACCGAATGGATTCCGGTAGCGGCATCTCAATCGGCAACAGCGTTGAGCGCAACTGGTGCCGCAGGCGATATTCTGCTGCGCGTTGTTTGCGTTGTGGCAACTGCGGCAACCGCTCAGGTTCAGATTCAGGACGGCGCGAGCGGCACGCCTCGCACCATCCTGCCAAACTCACCAGGCGGCGGCATCGGCACCTATTCCGTCGAACTCGGCGTCCAGTCTTCTGCTGGCGGCTGGTACGTCATCACTGCGGCCGGCGTCTCGATCATCGCCATCGGTCAGTTCAGCTAACTCCATCCATTCAGTTTATGCGCTCGCGGGGCTGACCCACTGCCGCCGAGAACTCGCACGTCTGTTCGGGTCGTGAAAGGAGCGCAAGCTCATGGCCAATCTGAACGTCATCACAGAAAGTCAGTTTACTCCGGGGCGCGCCCTTCAGGACGGCTCCAAGCTCAACAATATCTTCAACCGCATCAACAAGGCCTTCGGTTCGGCCACTGGTGGTCCCGCTACCACAGCGTCATGGCCGATTGGCAGCACGGCTGATGGCCTCACAGCCACGCCAAGCGGCAACCAGTCGACGGCGCTCGCTCTCACCGCACAGATCAACCGTATTTCTACTGTTGGGACGGCGGCCGACAGCGTGAAGCTTGTTCCTGCCTCTCCCGGCATTTGGCAGGTCGTCATCAACGATGCGGCCTCCAATTCCATGCAGGTCTATGGGTCCGGTACGGACACCATCAATGATGTCGCGACGGCCACGGGCGTTGCGCAGGCCGCCGGCAAGACGGCCACTTACTACTGCTCCGTCGCGGGCAAGTGGTACCGCAATCTGTCGGCGTAATCCGCAGCAACCCCTCACACACCTTCGAAAGGATACCCAACCAAAATGGCTGGTCTTATCACCAATGGTCTTCCTCAGATGGCGCAGCCGACCGGCGCCGAACAGACGTATTTTGACACCAATCTGTCTCAGGGCTCGGCGCCGCAGGACGCGATGTCGTCCCTGTCGGAACTCGCCATCATCCTGCGCCAGCAAGGCTCGAGCATCGACAAAACGACGGTTGCCGGCACTCGCTATTACCGCTCGGTCGTTATCGGCAGCCAGAAGACGCTCACCGGCATTTCGGTACTGGTCGGTGGCACTGGTGGTACTGATAACTGGATTGTGGAACTCCACGATGTCAACGGCAACCTGGTTGCGACCTCGACGACTTCCGGTACCGCAGCTGGCACCGCCAATAACTGGCAGCAGATCGCCTTCACTGCGACCTATACCGCGGTTCCGGGCACCTACTACGTCGCCGTCCAGTCCAACGGTACTACGGCCAAGTTCGCAGTGCTCGATAGCCCGGTGTCCTCGCTGACGGCGGGGTCTGCCACCGGCACATTCGGCACTGGCGCTGCCATTACGCCGCCCACGACCTATACGGTCAATCTGGGGCCGATGGCTCTCCCGTACTGATCGGGCATCACAACATAGACCTGCAAGAGGCCTCCTTCGGGAGGCTTTTTGCTTTCTGAGGGGCGTTGAATGGGTAAAAGCACGACAACGTCGAACAACTGGCTCAAGCTCGTCTTCAACGCCACCGCAATTGCGAACATCGCGGACAACGCTGCGAGTTCGCCCAACACCCAACTCTTCGTCGCCCTTCACACCGCCGATCCGACGGCAAGCGGCAACCAGTCGAGCAACGAGGTCACGTACACCGGCTACGCCCGCGTTGCCGTCAATCGGACAACAGGCGGATGGACGGCCTCCTCTGCGGCATCTACATCGCCCGTAGCGGCCATTACCTTCCCCGCTGGGACTGGCGGCTCGGGCACGGCGACATTTGCCTCCGTGGGCATGCTGACGAGCGGTGCTGGTATCATTCTCTACAGCGGGCCAATTACGCCCAACATAATCACCGGAAACGGGATCACTCCCCAGCTTACCACAAGCTCAACCATCACGGAGTCCTGACAATGGGTTCGGATGATGACGGTTCGTCGGTTGTGGTTGAGGCGGTTGCGTCAATGACCGCGCATGGTGAGCAGGGGACTTCGTCTGCCGCTGCTGATCTCAACGCCAAGATACAGGCCGCAATGGTCGCGGCAATTGTTGATGCGCAGGCTCGCGGCGTCACCGACGTTGAGGAGATGCGCGCTGTCCAGTTGGCGGCTCGTGACAAGGTGTTGGCCGAATAAATGGCGGGCCCTCTTTTCTTTGATCGCGTGCAGGAAAATTCGACCACCACCGGGACCGGCACATACACGCTTTCCGGTGCTACGACTGGCTATCAGGCTTGGTCGGTCGTCGGTAACGCAAACACCGCCTACTATATGGCGACGGACGGCATTGGCTGGGAAGTCGGGTTAGGCACCTACACGCTCAGCGGCACGACGCTAGCCCGCACGACGATCCTTTCGAGTTCGAATGCAAATGCAGCGGTAAGCTGGGCTGCTGGTACGCGAACAATTTCGCAAGTCGATCCGGCGTCATGGCTCAGCGGACTCGCGACGCTTTCGTCTCCAGCCCTCACCGGCTCGCCGACGGCGCCGACGCAAACGGCCAACGACAACAGTACCAAGCTCGCGACGACCGCCTATGTAGATTCAAAGGCCTCCGGCCAACCAATCCCATCGAGCACCACGTTCGCGATTGGCACGTTTATGTTGCTTGGCGTGGGTGCAAGTTCAGTCAACGCCGGTTCAACTATAGCCGGATCAAATCTTAGAATGTACCAGAATAACTCAGGTACGCTGATAATGACTGCTAACGCAGTGACTGGAACGTGGATGAATCTGTCATCCGTTAATCTCGGAACGTCGAGCCCGAACGGCGGCTACTTCGTGAGGACGGTATGAAGCTTCTCTCCGTCCTTTCTGCGTCCGAGACCACTACCGAGTGTCTTGAGCTAAACGTCGCCTACCTTGATGACGCCGGAGCATCTCAAACCGTGCCATATGGATGGGCGCCGGGTGATCCGCATGGACTCGGACCGCAAATTGACGAGTGGATGGCGGCGGATCATCCCGGTTTAGTGGTGTCCAAATATCAGGCGAGCCTTCCAACCGCTGAGCAGAACGAGGCCGAGAAGGCCGAACTACTGAAGTCGGTGGCTGCTGGAGTCCAACGTCTACGTGAACTAGGCGTCGATCTTTAGGACATTATAGATGCCCAGCTTCGGCCCGATATCGTCGGCGCCGATAAGCGCGCTTCCATCCACAGGAACGGTCATCGTTACAAGCGTCCTCGCCGCTAGCGGGGCAAGTGCACTCAGCGCAGTTGGCGCGTCTACTGCGACGAGCACGCTGGCGTCTGCTGGTGTTGGCGCAGGTTCGTTCGTCGGGATCGGACTCGGCATTGGAACGCTTACGGCGGCTGGTTCTGGCGTCGCCTCGTGGGTTGGTACGGGTATCAATTTTGCGACGTGGTCTGCCGCTGGCGCAGGCTCGCTAGCAGCGGTCGGCCGCAGTACAGCGGCAACGATTTGGGCGGCGAGTGGGGCAGGGACTCTCGCTGGCGTAGGGGCTGCCACCGCCGCAACCATCTGGTCATCGGTTGGCGCAGGAGCGCTCGCTGCAGTTGGTGCAGGAACCAGCGCAGCGACATTCGTTTCGTCTGGCGCGTCAGCGTTTGCAGCATTTGGTGCTTCAACGGCTGCGTCGCTCTGGCGCGCGATCGGCGCGGCGGTTGTTTCGTGGTTTTCAGTACCACCGACACCGGCGAGCCGATCGGTCACTGTCCCCTTCGTCAGCCGAGTGCTCGACGGCGACGCGTACGACAGAAACCAGGATGTCCCTGACGTATCTCGGGTTCTCGAACTCGTTGGCGTTTCACGCTCCGATGATGCCGCACTGCGCCCCCATCGCTCGGTTGAGCCGGACTTGATCTCTCGCGTGATTGTGCTGACCCAACTCCCTCGCGACCCGTCTGCCTAAAGGAATAGCCCAATGGCACTGAACTGGCCCCAAGAGACGGTCGGCGAGCTGCTAGACTACTCGATCAATTGGGCAAAGGCGCTCACTACGGACACGATCACCGCCTCGTCGTGGACAATCTCCGACCCGAGCCTCGTTGAGGATCACGCAACGTTCGCGCCCAGCGCCACGACCATCTGGCTTACTGGCGGCACGCCCAACAACACCTACACCGTCACCAACACAATCATGACGGCAGGCGGCCGCACCTTCGTTCAGGCTGTACTGATCAAGGTGGTGAGCGCATCGTGAGCGACCGCAAGTGCGAATATTTTTCTATCGCCTTCGATGCCGTACTTGCGACCTACGCAGACGGTAGGCAGGGCTGGCTGCAAGCTAGCGGTCTGCGCAAGCGCCTACAGCGCGGCGCGCCCAAAGGGACTTGGCGTTACGACCGCAAAGAGCGTTGCTGGTTCCGAACCGATGGAGCCAAAGCATGACGGTTCCCATCGTCCTCGGCGCTCTCGTCATCATCGCTTTCGCAGCGCTCACAATCTACCTCGCAAGGATAGACTGAACGGTATGGGCGTCCTCCCTAACAGCAAGCACGAGCGTTTCGCCCAAGCCATAGCAAAAGGCGAGACTGCGGACGCAGCGTATGTGAGCGCCGGCTACAAAGCGAACCGCGGCAATGCAGCTACGCTTAAAGCAAATCAAAGCGTTTTAGACCGCATCACAGAGATCCAATCGAAGGCAGCAGCAAAAGCGGTTTTGACCATTGATGACATTGCCCGCCAGCTCGACGAAGACCGACTCTTTGCCAAGGAATGCGGCTCTGCCTCGGCCGCTGTGGCGGCCACCATGGGCAAGGCAAAAGTGCTCGGGCTCATCGTCGATCGCAGTGAGTTGAGCGGCAATCTCGACATTACCTCGCACGAGGCCGCGCTAGATGAGCTTGACGGCTAGAGAGAAGGGAATCCGACGCCGATTGCGCGACGATTTCCCCCACTACGCCGTCAAGTGCCTGAAGATCAGACCGAAAGACCCGCGCGGCGGTCCGCAGCCTTTTGTTCTCAACCATGCGCAGGAGTATTTGCATCAGCGCTTTGAGGCTCAGCGCGAGCGAACTGGCAAGGTGCGCGCTCTTGTTCTTAAAGGGCGCCAGCAGGGTATCTCCACCTACATCGGTGGAAGGTTCTATCACCGCGTCACGCACACCAAGGGCGTTCGTTGCTTCATCCTCACGCATGAGCAGGACGCTACCGATAATCTGTTTGGCATGGTCGATCGATACCATGAGCATTGCCCGGATTTAGTTAAGCCAAGCACTGGGGCTTCGAACGCGAAGGAATTGTATTTCGATAAGCTGGAGAGCGGCTACGCGGTCGGCACCGCTGGCACAAAGGCCGTAGGCCGGTCGCAAACAATTCAGTTATTCCACGGCTCCGAAGTCGCCTTCTGGCCTAATGCTGCGACGCATTTTGCTGGGGTAGTACAGGCGATCCCTGATCTTCCTGGCACTGAGATCGTGCTGGAAAGCACGGCTAACGGGGTTGGCGGCGAATTTCATGAGCGCTGGCAGCAGGCTGAAGCCGGCATCGGCGATTACGAAGCGATCTTCATACCTTGGTTCTGGTCGGCGGAATACGCAAGGGAAGTCCCTGCCGGCTTCGTCCTCGACGATGAGGAGCGTGAATACGCCGCCCTTCATGGGCTCACCCTCGAACAAATGGCGTGGCGTCGCAACAAGATTGCGGAACTGAAAGACCCGCTACTGTTCAGGCAGGAATACCCGGCTACCGCTGCCGAAGCATTCCAAATGACCGGCCATGATAGCTTCATCAAGCCGGAACTGGTCCTCAAGGCCCGCAAGGCAACGATTGAAGCGGTCGGCCCACTTATCATCGGCGTCGATCCTAAGCGCGAAGGCGCAGACAGATTTGCCATCGCGTGGCGGCAGGGCCGAAAGCTAGTCAAAGTCGAGAGTGACCCATCACCGATCGACACGCTGCGCGCCGCCACTAAACTCAAGGAAATCATCGACGCGGACGAGCCGGCGAGGATGTTCATAGACGCTGGCGGCGGTGGCGGCATTTTCGACGTTCTGGTGAGCTGGGGCGCTCCGTACGGCGACATCGTCAGGCTCATCAACTTCGGCTCGTCGCCAATTCATCCGCCGAAGAACGACAAAGACGGCAAGCCGATGGCTGGTCCGCTCAACAGGCGCGCGGAGATGTGGTCGCTGTCCCGAGACTGGCTCGAGGATGATGCCGGTGCCGACATCCCTGACAGCGACGCGCTGCAGGCGGATGCGTGCGGTCCTGGCTATCACTACCACCCGACCACCTCGAAGCTGATCCTCGAAAGCAAAGAACACATGCGCGAGGTGCGAAAGGTTCGATCGCCGGATGAATGGGACGCCGTTGTCCTCACGTTCGCCGAACCTGTTGGGCAGCGCCGCGCGCCGCTTAAGAAGCCGGTGTTGCGGCCTCCGTCGAATCTCGGTGCTCAAGGATGGATGGGTCGATGAGCGGCGAGACCGATGATGACGAGCTCGACCCTAAGGCCGACAAGGAAGTCCTGAAGGAAGCCCGCACCAACTTTGCCACCTGCGAAGGCTATTACTCGCATGCCTATTCAATGTGGCGCGAAGACTACCGCTTCGGCCATGGCGATTCCGACAACCAGGCGCAGTGGCCAGACGCCCTGTTGACTACGCGTGAGATCGACCAAAAGCCCACGCTTACGGTCAACAAGACGCGCATCCACTGCCTGCAGATCATCAATGACGGCAAGCAGAACAAGCCGGGCATTGTCGTCCATCCTACGACCAATGAAGCGACCTACGAAGCCGCTCAGGTCTATGAAGATGTCGTCCGCCACATCGAATACGCCTCAAAAGCCCAGCAGGCCTACGACAAGGCGATGGAGAACCAGGTCTTTGGTGGCCTCGGTTTTTGCCGCATCTACACCGAGTATGCGAGCCCCAACGGCTTCGATCAGGAAATCCGCATTGGCGGTGTCCGCGACCCGCTGACCATCTATCTCGACCCCGACGCGAAGGAGCCGGACAAGTCGGACGCTGAGTATGGCTTTGAGTTCGACGACATGTCGATCAAGGCGTTCAAGCGCAAGTTTTCAGGTCACGAGGATGCCATCACGGCGCAGCCCATCGAAATGTCGGGCTACGACACGTGGATGAGCGAGAATCACATCCGGGTCGCGAATTACTGGCGCAAGAAGCACAAGAAAGTGACGCTGGTTTCGGTCGTTGACCCGAACACTGGCGAGCGTCGGACAGCGCCGAAGAAAAGCATCAGCACCGCGCTCTTGCGACAGATCAAGAAAGACCCGCAGTGGGACTATCGCGAGCGCGATAGCGACATCGTGACGGTCGAGTGCGTCAAGATCGCCGGCAATACAGTGATCGATCGTTACGACTGGTTGGGGAAGTACATTCCGCTAGTGCCGTGCTTCGGCGAAGAGGTGGTCATCGAGGGGCAATTGGACCTCAAGGGTCACGTCCGCTACCTCAAGGACGCCCAGCGGATGTACAATTACAACACCTCTGCGGAAGTGGAATTTGGGGCACTGCAGACCAAGATTCCGTTCCTTGGCCCGGCGGAAGCCTTTGAAGGATATGAGGAATATTACGCCTCCGCCAATCTGCAGAACCTTGGCTTCCTGCCCTTCAAGCATCGCGACGAGAACGGCAATGAGATCCCTGCGCCGCAACGCCTAGACCCTCCGCAGATGTCGGCGGTGTTCCTCAAGGGCCTCGAGGTTGCCCAGCAGGAAATGATGATGGCCTCCGGCCAGTATCAGGCCCAAATGGGCGAGAACGAGAACGCCAAGTCCGGCAAAGCCATCGCCGAGCGCCAGCGCCAGGGTGACAACGCGACGTACGGATTTGTCGACAACCACGCCATAATGGTTCGCGGCATTGGGCGACAAGTTGTCGACCTGATCCCCAAGATTTACGACACGAAGCGGATCATGCGCATTCGTGGCGACGATGGGACTATGAAGAACATCGTTATTGATCCGCAGGCTCAGGCCGCGGTGCAAAAGCAGCAGGATCAGGCCAAGCAAGAAGCGCAGATCATCTTCAACCCGAATATCGGGGAGTTCGGTGTCGAGGTCGATATCGGGCCGAGCTACGCGACGCGCCGTCAGGAAGCGTGGAACGCTATTGTTCAAATCCTCACGCAGTCACCGAACCTTATTCCGATCGTGGGCGACCTGTTGTTCCAGAACGCGGACTTCCCCGGCGCTGATGAGATTGCCCAGCGTCTCCGTCGTATGGCTCCGCCGCAGGCCCTCGGCGATGGACCGCCGCCGCAGGATCAGGCAATGCAGGCCCATATCGGGCAACTCACCAACTTGGTGGCCGAGCTCAATCAGAAGCTGGCGAGCAAGGACGCCGACGCCAATATCAAGGCCTTCGAGGCTTCGGTCAAAGCGTTCGATGCCATGTCGAAGCGGTTGCAGGTTATCGGCAATGCCGGACCGATCGTTACGGCTCAGCAGGAGCAACCGCTGATCGCTTCGACGCTGAGCGGAATGGAATCGCAGCCAGCACCGGCGCCGATACCGCAACTTATGCAGCAGCCCCCGCAAATGCCGCCGCAGCAGGGTCAAATGCCCAATGCCGGCTGAGGCGGTTACGGCAACGCTGTTGCACCCGACGGCCAAGTCCATTCGCGACACGAAACTTCAGATGTGGCGCGATTGGGAAGAGGCCACCGGCGAGCCGGGCGAGATACGCGTCTATCGCGTCTATGACCTTGAGCGCGACTGTCCGAGCGCAGTGATCGTCGTGCGCTCGTCAGTACCGCGCGGATTCCGATGGGGTAAGCAGTGAAATATCTGACTGGAAATGCACCCGCGGGCCGTTCGACAAAGCTGGTGCGCGACACCGCCAAGGGTATGGCAGGGGCGTTCTTTGACGGTCAAGACATGTTCCGCGACGGTCGCACCGAACGCAGCGTGTTGTTCCGCATCAAGGCCCGCAGCCAGGACGAGTTCGTTCGCACCTACTGGCGCGACTTTGTCCCGCTCGCCCGGCAGCAGTTGGGCAAGATGCTGTCCATGCCCGGTGTAACGCAAGGGGACAAAGACCAGATTTACGACGCGTTGCTCAAGGAGCGCGGTGCGGCAACCGATGCCGATCTCGCTGCCCCTTCAATTATGAGGATGAACTGATGAACGTACTCGGTGCAATTGATGAAGCTGGCGAACTCGGAACTCCGGAAATCTACGATCTGAGCATCGATCAGATGCGAGCCGCGACGCAGGCGGACATCGACCGCTTGCTGCTCGGTTCAGAGGCGCAGGGCCTCTTCCGCAAGGGCGTTCGCCTCCTTGAGCATGTGTGTTCCGATACGTGCCGCGGCGACGTCTCCATCCAACAGATGCGCTCCATCGTTGGCGCTCTGGCGCATGCGTATACGAGCCCGCAGGCGCAGCGTGACGAGCAGGATTTGGCCGCCGGCCGGATGCTGCGCGAAGAGCGCGATCGGAAGGCCCGTTCATCCATCAAAGTTGTGGAGTGACGAGCATGGCTAAACTTACCGCTGCCGCCCGCAAGAAGATGCCGAAAAAGGAATTCGCCGGCCCGGGCAAAAGCTACCCGATCGAAAACAAATCTCATGCTGCGAATGCGAAGGCTCGTGCCTCGCAGATGGAGGCCAAAGGCAAGCTGTCCGCGTCCGAGAAGGCCAAGATCGACGCCAAGGCAAACAAGGTCCTCGGCGAAAAGGGCGGGAAGAAGCGCCCGAAGAAAGACGCCGTGAAGGTCGAACGCTCAAGGATGACTCGCTAATGGCCAGCAAACCAAAAGGCCCCGTTGTCGAGGTCGCAGAGAACTCGATGAACTCCGAGCGCGAACGCAAATGGCGCGCTGAAGATGGCCTGCGCACTCTCACCGAAGCCGAGCGCATCCGCGGCGACAAAGCCCTGATGGGCGATATCGAGAAGGCCCGTAAGGCACGGATGAAGGAACTCGAAAGCATCAAGTGTGAGGTCTCGCCACGCACGATGGGGAAACGATGACGCCTGAAGAGCGCATCTGCCGCGCACCGTGGCGACACCCGATGCTGCCCGCCGAGCGTCTTTGGGATCATCCGACCCGCGCGCCCTATTCCGGCTCTTTCTCACAGGGTCGCGCCTTAGTTCGCAGCGCTCTCTGTGATTGGGACGCCATCCTCGCTTTCATCGAAGAGCTGGCGGCCAAATAATCCCGAACGGAGGCGGTTCCTCCGAACTCCCATACCCTGAAAAGGTGAAAAGCATGACGCCTGATAATGAAGGCGCAGCCGCTGTTGCGGAAGCGCATCCGTCTGATTCCGTGCCTGTTGATGTTGGTGAAGCCGCCCCGCTTGTTGTGGCCAAGGAACCGCCCGCTGCTGACGGTGGCGATCCCGCGGTTCCGGTCGCGGACGCCACTGCAGCCGATGCACCAGGCGCCGATGGCCAGCCCAAGCCCGGCAAGCCGCCGAAGCTGCCCGAATACGCGCAGAAAATCCTCAATGATCTGGCGGCCGAGAAGCGCATCGCGGATCGCGAGAACAAGCGCCTCGCCGACGAGCTCGCCGCTCTCAAGGCCCCGAAGCCCGAACCAGCCCCTGCCGCCGCTGTTCCCACTGCCGCTGATGCTGCGGCCGTCACGGCTGCTGCCCCGCAAGGTGGCTTCCGCTCTGATGCAGACTTCAATGCTGCGGTTCAGGCTGAAGCGACCAAGCGCACTGCACAGGCGGCTTTCAACAAGAGGTCCAATGACGCCTTCACCGCAGGCAACACCACGTTCGGCGAGGAGAGTTTTAAGGACGCGATTGCCAATCTGCACCAGGTTGGCGTGCTGCCCTATGCCGATCAGTCTGGGAACGTCTTCAACAACGAAATCCTCGAAATGGTCCTGGCGACGGATGATCCGTCAAAGGTGCTGTACGAACTCGGCAGCAATCCCGACAAGGCTTCCTCCATCGTCAGCATGACTCCGGCCGCGCGGGCCATCGAAATCGCCAAGCTTGCGGTCTCGCCGCAGGCCAAGGGAGCGCCGCCCCCTCTCTCCAAGGCCCCCCGCCCAATTCCTCCCGTCGACGGTAGCGCCCGAGTAAATGCGGCGCCCAGCGATGCGGACGATGACGACACCTTCTTCGCCAAGCGCGAAGCTGAACTTGAAGCCTCCGGGCGCTGGTAACAGCGCCGCCTAGCCTGCCCGACGCGATCCGGAACTGATCGCTGAATAGCTCGACCAAACTGTGCGGCCGACGAGCACCGCACCGCTTACCGAGGCGTCACCTCGAGACTGGCCCGCTTTCACCTCGCTTACGGGCGGCGAGAACTCACCGGCACTGCACTGAGCATAACCCATCCGCCTAAGCAGCGGACGCTCCCTGTTGTGCCTCGAAAGCAATCCGGCCACTTCGAGGTAATTCAATGGCTAACGCTCTTCTCACGACGAGCCGTATCACGCGTGAAGCTGTGATGCTGTTCGTCAACTCCAATGCCCTTCTTGCCAACGTCGACCGCCAGTATGACGGCGATTTCGGCAAGGCCGGCGAAAAGATCGGCTCGCAGCTCCGCATTCGCCTGCCGAATGATTATGTCCCGGTCAAAGGCCCTGCGGCATCCGTTCAGGATACCACGGAACAGCAGACCGTTCTCACCATGGCCACTCAGGCTCACGTCGACGTGTCATTCTCGACCGCCGATATGCTCCTGAGCGTCGACGACTTCCGCGATATCATCCTCAAGCCGATGATGAACAACCTCGCGGGCCAGGTCGCCGTCGACGTCATGGGCGTCTTCGAATACGGGTATATCCCGCTGCCCGTGGTCAACGGCTCGAACCCCATTGCGGCCCCCCTCTCGGCCACGACTGGCGGCTCGTGCAATATCGCTCCGAACTACCAGAGCGACAACGTCACGCTGACCAGCCCGACCAGTGGCACCATGCTTGATGCGCGCGCCATTCTCGCCAACAATTCGGCGCCCGGCGACAATCGCAAGCTCGTTTTCGATCCGCGCACCAATGCTCGTATCGTCAACTCGCTGACCGGACTCCTCAATCCCGCCACCAAGATTTCGAAGCAGTTCGAATCTGGCGAGATGATGAGCGGTCTTGGCTATGCGGCGATCTTCGAAGACCAGACCACGATCAAGCACACCACCGGCACCTTCACCGCCGGCACGGTGTCAGGTGGCAACCAGACCGGCTATACGCTCACCACGGGCGCGATTACCGGCACCCTCAACGTCGGCGACATCATCACGATTGCCGGCGTGAATGCGGTCAACCGCGTTACCAAGGCTACCACTGGCGAACTTCGTCAGTTCGTGGTGACGGCCAACGTGGCGAGCGGCGCGACATCGATCCCGATCTATCCGGCGATCATCCCTCCGGTGAATGGCAACGCGGTCCAGTACCAGACCGTGACGACTTCTCCGCTCACTAGCGCTACGATCACTCTGATCATTGCGCCGAGCACGACCTACCGCAAGAACATCGCGTTCGCCCCTCAGGCGCTCACGATGGTCAGCGGCGATCTGCCGTTGCCTAAGAACGTCGATGCCGCCCGCGCCAAGTACCAGAACGTCTCGATGCGCATGGCCACGCAGTGGCAGGTTGGTACGGACCAGGAAGTGACGCGTCTCGACACCCTCTACGGTGCACTCATGACGCGTCCTGAGTGGTCGGCAATCGTTCCTGACATCATCTAGCGGCCACACGATTTACGGCAGGGTGCTTCGGTGCCCTGCCTGTCTCCAACGCGAGATTCTCCACATGACCGATCGAGAATATCCCAGGTGGATACACCGCGAGGGACGGCCGAAGGATTCCGTCGTCGCTGAGACGGCAGAGGAAGAGGCGGCCATCCTTGCCCGCTGGAAAGCGGCTGACCTAGAGGCATCGCGCCCGAACCAGCTTACCGGCCTCACGAAGCCGCCCGTGGCCCCGAAAGGGAAGGGTGGCTGGCCGAAGGGTAAGCCGCGCACCTCTCGCAATGTCGCGGTGAACTAACATGGCTGGTCTGGCGATCAGCACATTCGGGGATCTGATTACCCTGGCGCTGAAGAACGCAGGCATTATCGGTGTTGGCCAGACGCCGGCCGCCGAAGACATGAACGACGCCGCTCAATTGCTCAACCTCATACTGGCTGAGTGGCAGCGTCTTCGTTACCTCGTCTATCACCTCGTCGAGCAGAGCGTCTCCTGCACGGGAGCGCAGAGCTATTCGCTTGGGCCGGGCGGCGATTTCTCGATGACCTCGCGGCCGTCGATCGTCAATTACGCCTTTGCGCGGCAGGTGATCGATTCCAACCCCAACCAGATCGACTATCCGATTCAGATTTTGCCGTCGCGCGAGACCTATGCGCGCATTGCGATGAAGTCGTTGCAGTCCTTCCCTCAATGGGCTTGGTATGACGCGGATTTCCCGCTGGCGAACCTGCTCGTCTATCCCGTCATTACCTCGCAGTTCTCGCTCTTCATCGGGTATCCGGCGCTTCTCCAGTCTGTCGACTCGCTGACCACGACCATCAACATGCCGCCCGAATATGCCGGCGGACTGATGTACAATCTGGCCGTTGATCTGGCCGGCGCCTACCAGCTCACGCCCAATCCGCGGGTGGTCGCGAAAGCCTCGTACTTCCTGCAGACAATGCGGGTCGCGAACGCTCAAATCCCGCAGATGACGATGCCCCGTATTCTGAACAACGGGGCGCGTTACAACATCTTTAGCGATCGGGCTGGACCGGGCAACTACTGATGCATCCCTTCCAAGCGCTTGAGCATATGGAGATGGGCCTCTCGACCCGGCTCTTTGACGCGGCATGGCCACTCACCGGGCACGAGACGAATTCCCAAGGCGCTGACATCTGGTACTGCGCTCCCCCACCGTATCGCCGCGGCTTTCTGTGCGCGCCGTCTGAACAAGGAGTCACGGCACAGCGAAGCGCTCTTCGAGCGTCGCTGATCGACGGCACCAAATCCATTCCTTGGTGCTAGCGCATGCCATTGGTTCCGTTGCTCGGAGGTAACTACGAGGGCCGTAGTACCCAAGCCTCCGCACGCAACCTCGCGGTCAACGTCTATCCCGAGCGGAACCCGCCTGACGGCCAACCTCTAACGCCCGTCACCTACTACCAGACGCCGGGCCTTCTGTCCGTCGGCGTTAGCCCGAATATCGAAGCCGTTCGGACGAGCTACCGGGCCACTAACGGCAATCTCTATGTGATCGTCGGACCAACCGTCTACGCAGTCTCGAACACCTTCACATGGACGATACTCGGCACGGTCGCCGACGCCACGACGCCGCTCAATGTCACCGACAATGGACTGGCCATCGTTCTGGTTGACGGCTCGACCACTGGCTACGCCATCGACATGGGGACCAATAGTTTCGGGGTGATTACCGATCCAAGTTTTCTTGGTGCTCTTTCTGCCGCTCAGCAGGATGGGTTCTTCATCTTCAACAATCCAGGGACCAACCAGTTCTACATCAGCCTCGAGAACGTCACATTCGCCATGCTGACGGGCGTAACGGGGCGCATCCTGTCGTCCTCAATAGCCGCGCCAGGTACGGGCTACGTCAATGGCTCCTATACCAACGTGCCGCTCACTGGCGGAACCGGTACCGGGGCCACGGCCAATATCACCGTGGCGGGTACGGCGGTCACCGTTGCTACGATCGTCAATCCCGGCACTGGCTATGCGCAGAACGATACGCTCTCGGCCTCGAATACCAATCTGGGCGGCACAGGCTCAGGCTTCGCACTCGCGGTTGATGAAGTCGCGACGGCCTTCGATCCGCTCGATATTGCGACCAAGTCTAGCTCGGCTGATCCGATTGTCGAAGTCGCGGCCATTCACGGCGTGCTCTGGCTCATCGGGCAGTTGACCTCTGAGATTTGGGCGCCGAGCGGGGCGGCCGACTTCTATTTCCAGCGCATTCCCGGCGCTGTGATCGATCACGGGAGTGCCGCCCCTTATTCGCTGTCCCAGCAGGACGTGGCGCTGTTCTGGCTCTCTCAGGACCGGCAGGGACACGGCATCGTTGTTCGGGGGCAGGATACCTCAATTCAGCGTATCTCGACCAATGCGATTGAAGAGGCGATTCAGACCTACACCACGATTTCGGATGCGATCGGCTTCTGCCATCAGGTCGAAGGGCACAGCTTCTTCGTCCTGATCTTTCCTTCGGCTGATGTGACGTGGGTCTATGACCTCTCGACGGGGCAGTGGCATCGCAGGGCGTCTATCGACGGGAACGGCGTTCTGCATCGCTGGCGGGCGAACTGCTTCGCCTTCGCCTACGGCATGAACCTCGTCGGGGACTACCAGAACGGCAAGCTCTATGCGCTCGACTCTACGTTCTTCACTGATGACGGGACGGCAATACCGCGCATCATCAGCTTTCCGCACATGGCCAATGGCGGGAGGCGCTGCATGTATAACCAGTTCCAAGCGAAAATGATGGTCGGCCAGATCGATAACACCGAGACCGATGATCCTCCGCTTGCCGCTCTGCGCTTCAGCGATGATGCCGGGCAGACCTACAGCAACGCGGTGACGCAATCGATCGGCGCATCCGGGCAATATCTAACCTCTCCGCAATGGCAAAGGCTTGGCATGGCGCGTGATCGAGTGTTCGAGCTCTCGTGGTCGGCGAATGCTGACATCGCCCTGGCAGCGGCTTGGGTCAACTTCCGCGTGGCTCAAACCTAGATGGCCCAGCAGACCTTTCCAACCGCCGCAACCCCGGCGGTCGCGCAGCAGAACGGCTCGTGGTTCTTCACCAACCCGTGGATGATCTGGTTTCAGCAGCTTGCCAGCCAGCCGGCCGCTCCGTTTTCTGTCGCGCCGACCGGTTCGCCGTTCAACTACACAGCATCGGGGAAGGGCTCGCTAGCGGTCAGCGGCGGAACGGTCTCGGCGATAACGCTTACGCGCGGCGGTGAGACTGTGCCGATGGGCAACCTCATTCCGATGGTCAACAACGACGTGGCGACCATCACATATTCTGTCGCACCAACGCTTAGTTTCGTGCCGGGCTAGCGCTTTATGGCGTTTCCGAGCCTTTCCGTCTGCCGTGAGTTCGCGGCCGAGAACATCAACGCCGTCTGTAATCATCCTGATGTACGGCCCTGGCTTGGTGGCGGCGTCGGTCCGATCGATCTAGCCCCGCTCGTTGCCAATCCAGCACATTGCCTCTTGATGGGGAAGGGGGGCGGCGTTCTCTTCCAGTGTCTCGAGCCCGGTCTATATGAGGCGCATACGCAGTTCTTACCTGATGCGCGCGGGGCATCATCGGTTCAGTCCGTCAAGGACGCGCTCCGCTGGATGTTCACCCGCACGGATGCGGTCGAAATCGTCACCAAAGTGCCAGAGGGCAACAAGGGTGCCCTCGGGTTAGTTCGTGCAATCCACGGGCAACTACAGTTCACACGTGAGAATGTCTGGCCGATAGGCAATCAAATGGTTGCGGTTGGCCATTACGCGCTCCCGATCATGTCATGGGCCGGCAAGTGCGAGGAAGTCGCCGCGTCGGGCGAGTGGTTTCACGGGAAACTCGAAGCGGCAAAGGCAGAAACAGCCGGCGCGGCACCGCTCCATGACGATGACGAAGCCCATGATCGGTATGTCGGCGCGACCGTCGAGATGATCGCCGCAGGCCAAGTCGCTAAGGGTCTCGCGTTCTATAATCGGTGGGCGAAATTCTCGGGCTATGGTCCTGTCTCGCTCATCGCTACCAATCCAGTCGTGATCGACATCGGCGACGCCATTTTGGCCGTTCGCGGCGACGATTTCGACGTTCTGCTCTGCCGCTAAGGCTCTCCTAGACATCTGAATTTGCGAGGTATCACGATGCCTGTGGGCGCCGCGATCGGTATCTCTGGCGTCGTTGGCGCCGGAGCAAATCTGCTTGGGTCATCCCAACAGGCAAACGCGGCAACTAACGCCGCCAACCTGCAAAAGCAGCAGTACGAACAAACCCGTACCGACCTCATGCCCTATAACCAGGCGGGGCAGAACGCGACCAATATGCTGACGGCACAATTGCCGCAGCTCACTGCACCAGTCTCAATGGACGAAGCCACGCTGCGCACGACGCCGGGCTACCAGTTCAACCTTAATCAGGGCCTCAAATCGGTCCAGAACGGCGCGGCGGCACGCGGGCTCGGCTCGTCCGGAGCGGCGTTTAAAGGGGCCGCCAACTACGCCACTGGCTTGGCGGATTCGACCTATCAGAACCAGTTCGCGAACGCCGTCACCAACCAGACGAACGCCTATAACAGATTGCTGGGTGTTGCCGGCCTCGGTGCCAATGCTGCGGCTCAAAGCGGACAGATCGGCGTGCAGGGCGCGGCGAATGCCGGCAACTCACTCATCGGGGCAGGGACGGCACAAGCGGCTGGTCTGACGGGTGCGGCAAACTCGCTCACCAACGCCGCTAATTCCTATGCCGGCTACACGTATGCCAATCAAAACAATCCGCTCATGGCGCCCGGTCTTTACGGCGCTGGCGCGTGGGGAGGCTGACCATGGCTGGTCTTGATACCTCGTTTTACACCCAGGCTCAGCCAAATGCGCTTCTCGGTACGGCATCTGAAGCTATCGGCGTCCGCAATGCGCAGCAGCAAAACCAGCTCTTGCAGACGGCTAACCAGCAGTCGCACATGGATCTGGTCAAAAACCAAGTGGGATATCTCACCAGCGGGTTTGGGGCTCTCCTGTCGAAGCCCGATCTTTCGGCGCAGGACTTCTTGTCATTCGGCCAGCGGGCTCTGCAGGAAGGCATTATCTCACCGCAGACCTACCAGGCTGAAGCGGCCAATGTGCAGGCGGCCGGCAATGACCCGGTGAAGCTCCGTGGGCTGGCCCAGCAGTATATCGCTCGAGCGAGCGACGCGGCGCAGCAGTTTTCCTTGGCGACGGGCTATTCCCCCGCGGCGGGTGCGGCTCCCGTTCAGTACACCGGACCGACCGGGGCTACTGTAACGACAACGCAGGCGAATTTTGCAGGCGCAAATGGCAGCAACCCGCTAATGGCGCAGCCTCCAGCGTCATCGCCCAACCCCTTGGCGCCGCAGCAGACCGGTTCTGGTGTCCCTGCGAAGCCCAGCACGCCTGTCCCGCTGGCACCGCAAAAATCGAATGCCGGCGCGGCCGGTGGTATTGCCGGACCCACTCCGCAGCAGCAGGCACAATTCACGGCGTCGGCGCAGCAACAGCAGGAAGACCTCACTTCGGACGCCAATTACACGTCCAACATTGTGCCTATCCAGAAGGTTATTTCTCTTCTGCCCAAAACGCCGCTGTTTGGTTCCGGGGCCGAGGTTCCGACGCAAGTAGCCAAGGTGCTCAACACCTTTGGCATTCCGATCGGCTCGGATCAGGCCAAGAACGCTTCTGAACTCGACAAATACCTGACCCAGCTCACGCGCTCGTCGGGTGCGGCGCCGAACTCAGATGCGCAACTCGTCGCTGCCTATTCCGCCAATCCCAATATGACCACGGACAAGGCCGCAGCGACCGATGTTATCAAGACCATGATGGCGCTTTCCCGTATGCAGCACGCCAAGGTGGCCATTGCTCAGTCTCAGGGGGTTGCTCCTGAGCAGTATTCGACGTTTGCCTCGCAGTGGGGCGCTGGCCAAGATCCTCGAGCCTATGGCTTCGACTTGATGGACCCAAACGCGAAAGCGGCCCTCAAGGCGGAATTGAAGGCCAATCCCGCAGAAGCGCAGAAGTTCATCAACTCGTACAACACTGCCCAGCAGGCCGGCATCTTCGGGCAGGCGCAATAATAGCCCATGGCTGACAACGGCGATGCAGTTTACCAAGGCTTGATCGCCCGCGGCTTTAGCGCGCCTCAAGCGGCGGTGCTTGCCGGAAATGCTCAGCAGGAATCGTCATTCAATCCGAACGCGGTAAACCCGACATCGGGCGCCTACGGCCTCATGCAGTGGCTAGGACCGCGCCGCACAGCGCTCAATAATTACGCCCAATCAACGGGACGTAGTGCGGCTGATCCGAACGCCCAACTCGACTTCATCGCAACCGAGATGAACGGACCGGAAGCGGGGAACGTCAAAGACTTCCTGACGGCGCCTGACGTGTCTTCAGCGAACGCGGCGCTGAAGCAGTATCTTCGCTACGGCGCCAATGAGGGCGGCAATCGCCTGCAATACTCGATGGCCTTTGCGAACGGCGGACAAGGAAACAGCATGGCTAAATCGCCTGTCCCGCTGGCGCCGCCTGACACCTCGAAAGCTCTGGACGACATTTTTGGCGCCACATCTAGCGCAGCGAGTACGTCGTCGTCGCAGCCAGTAGACGCTGCGACGGGGCAATCTCTTAACGCGATATTCGGGCCCGACACAAACGCTTTCGGCACGACATCGAAGCCTGGGACGCCGCAATTCGCGCAGGACGCGATCGCCTATGTGAAGGCGGGGAAACCAGCGCCTATTCCTGCGTCCGGGCCTCCTCCCGAAGCATCGCCACAGGGTGATGTTGTCCCCGGCTGGGCACGTGCGTTCAGCGAAAACGCCGTCAACTCGGTACCGATTGCTGGACCGGCTATCCACACGCTGAGAAACGACCTCATGGGGCCGTCGGGCGGCGCTCAGATGGATGCGCTTGGGCAGTCTGCCTTGGCTGCTAATCCGCTGGCGGCGGGGGCGGGAAGCGTCTTTGGCACGGTCGCCCCGTTCCTCGCGGTTGGGCCCGAAACGCTCGGCGCGAAAGTATTGGGAACCGCAACCGATTACGGTCTAGGGACTGTTGGGAACCTTGCAGCTCGCACAGCGGCTGATGGGCTCTCTGCCGGCGCAATTGCGGCAGGCGACACGCTGGCGCGCGGCGGGTCACTCGAAGACGCCAAGCACAACGCTCTGGTTGGCGGCATTGTTGGCGGCGCGGCAGCGCCAGTTGCTTCCGCGCTTGGTTCTGTCGGTGGCCTCATAGGGAAATCCGCTGTCGGTGCCGGCGCGGGCGCCGCACTCGGCGGCGGTGCAACGCTGGCCAATGGCGGCTCCCTGCAAGACGCAGGACAAAATGCGCTGATCGGCGCTGGCGCAGGTGCCGGAGTGGGTGCTGGAGCCAGTGTCGTCGGAACGCTCGCAAATCGTCTCATGCAAGGCGGCATCGCGCCGGACGCGGCGGCTTTGGCTGACAAGGCAATCAATCAATTCGGCATTCCCCTCGGTGCTGCGGACGTAAGCGGCAACCCAATGGTGAAAGTCGCCAAGTCGGTCGTGGACAAAATGCCGTTCAGCGGCGGCACGACCTCCAACGCAGCTCAGAACGCGGCGTTCACACACGCCGTGGCGAACGAGATGGGCACGGACGCGACCGCGCTAACGCCGGATGTAATGTCGGCCACTCGCGACCGTATCGGGAAGGTCTTCGACGGCGTCGCGACCAGCGTCCCCAGCATCCCGGCCGACACGCAATTCCAGAACGACGTTTTGCAGGCAATGCAGGACGCCGAAGGCTCTCTTGGCGCCGACAAGATGAAGCCGTTCAACAACCAGGTCGACAACATCCTCAAGACCTTTGGTGGCGGCAATGCGATCACCGGCCAGCAGTTCCTTTCGCTGACCGACAAAAATTCGATCTTGAGCAAAGCAATCGCGAATGGCGGAGATCTAGGAAACGCCGCCTCAGGCCTGAAAGATGCGCTCTATGGCGCGATGGAACGGGCCGCCCCTCCCGATGTTATCCCGGCGCTGCAGCAAGCCCGTTATCAGTGGAAAGTAATGCGCTCGATCGAGGACAATGTTGCCAAATCTACAGATGGCGTCCTGAGTCCGCCAACGCTCATGCAAGCGGTGGTCAAGAACTTCCCCAACATGGCCTATGACGGCGCTGGAAACATGGGCGACTTGGCACGTATCGGCCAACGATTCCTCAAGTCGCCCGGCAGCTCGCAGACCTCGGAACGGGGCGTCATCAACAACCTGCTCACCGGCGGCGGCTTGGCTGGACTCGTGACAGCGCCGCACATCGCTATTCCGGCACTCGCTGGCACGCTTGGAGCTTCTACGGCGGCTGGTGCTGCAATGCGCAGTCGTTGGCTGGCAAACAGCCTTATCCGGCCCCAGACTTATGATCCGACGATGAACATCTTCACGCGGGCCGCGGTGCCTGCCGTCACGCCGCCAGTTCAGAACGCGTTGCTGGGGCCTGCTCAGTAGATGTTTTTGAGCCAGTTCGCAGCTGTGATGCCACCAAAGAACGCGAACAGGCCAGTCTCGGCGAAAAGCATGTCTCGCGTTCCGGTGTCGCGCGTAAAGAAGATGAACGCCAGCAGCCCGATTGCCACAAACGTCATGTTGCGCATGAACTTAGGCGAGTAGTCGCGGACCATCTTCCCGGACCGCTTGTCGAAGCGGCTGTACTCGTGTGGGCCTAGGTCGATCGGATCGGGCATTCCCGCAAAATAGGTATCTACCCATCCTTTGTCCATTGGCTCGCTGAGAAGCGGGCCTTTTTCTTTTCGTGAGGGCCGCTAATGGCGACTTTGCTTCCTCTTCCCGAACAGCAGTGGACCGATGCAAACGGCAATCCATTGGCCGCCGGCACGGTCCAGACGCTGATCCCAGGAACGTTTGTCGCGAAACAGACGTGGCAGGATTCCGGAAGCACGATCCTCAATTCCAACCCGATCACGCTCGACGCGGCTGGCCGCGCCATCATCTACGGCAGCGGCTCTTATCGCCTGATCGTTAAGGATTCGGCCAGCAACCTCATCTACGACCAGTTGACGGCTGACACGGCGGTCGGTGGCCTCTCGTGGGGTGGCACATCAACTGGAACCGCCAACGCTCAGGTTATCGCGGCTTCGAGCTTTTCGCAGCAGGACGGCCAGCAGATTTCTTTCCTCGTCGGGGCTGGGCTGACCAACACGGGTGGCACCACGATTGCGCCAGGCGGCGGCTCTGGCATCGCCATCCTCAAAGATACCATAAACGGCCCGACGGCGCTGACTGGCGGCGAGCTCGTCGCGGGCAACGCGGTAACGTTGATCTACGATCAGGTCCGCGGCGCTTTCCATCTGGTGGACAATCCCCAAGTCATCAACTTCGGGGGCCCGCTGACCACGATTGCGAGCGCCACGACCACGGACCTCGGCAGCGTCACATCGCACAACATCAATGTAACAGGCACAACGACGATCACGAGCTTCGGATCGTCAGCCTCGACCAATAATCCGCTCTATCAGGTGGTCTTCGCCGGCTCGTTGTTTCTGACCTACAACGCCACGTCGATGATCCTGCAGGGTGGCGCGAATATCCTTACCGCCGCAAGCGACACGGCCGTGATGCTGTATCTCGGCTCCGGCAACTGGCAGATGCTGAGCTATACTCGTGGGAATATAGCTCCGAATGCCAGTGCGGGGATTTCGGGCGGCTTCCGGAACATGGTTGTCACTGCAACAGGAGCCACTACTGCCACTGTAACAGCCGATGGCATGACGCTCTACAATGTGGCCGGCAATGCGGTCTATCTGTCCGCCGTAAGCCAGACGAACACGAACAGCGGCACGGGCGCGGGTGGCCTTGATACCGGCACGATCGCGACATCGACCTGGTACTATATCTGGGTGATCTACAACCCCACGACGACCGCCGTTTCGTCTATCGTTTCGCTCTCGTCCTCTGCTCCGACAATGCCGAGTGGCTATACCCATAGATTGAGGGTAGGAGCCCTTCGTAATGCAGCCAGCGGCGGCTATTGGCGGACTCTGCAAAGCGGGCGCCGGGCGACAATCACCCTCGGCACGAATCCGACGGTTGTTCCCATCATTGCGTCGGGCAGTGTAGGCAATGTGTCAACGCCTACGTGGGTAGCGCAATCACTTGTCAACTTCGCGCCCTCGACGGCAGCGTCGGTCTTGGTGATCGCCTCTAAGGGCGGTGGAAGCACGGCTATCGTGGCTCCCAGCAATTCCTACGGAGCGCTGGGTTCTGTCACAAATCCTCCCCCCATCGGCTTAAGCGACAACGGCGCTGGGGTCTTCGCGCAGAACATCTCAGCGTGGATCGCCCTAGAAAGCTCAAACGTCTATTTTGCTGCGGGGGGCGGGACTAGCTCACTTGGCATAACTGGCTGGGAAGACAATCTATAGGTCTTGACGCGTGTACCCAAAGCGCCTTGAATCTACCGCATGCTCGATGCAGCAGCCTATAGTAGCCAGTTTGGTCAGGATCGTCTCCTCGATACCATGCTGTTCGAAGGCATGCGCGACGGCGTCTTTTTGGACGTTGGCGCGAACGACGGCATTAAATTCAGCAATACGCTGTTCTTTGAGAGAACTCGCGGGTGGTCTGGCCTTTGCATAGAGGCCGATCCGGCCAGTTTTGACGCTCTGGCAAAGAACGGACGGACTGCTGAATGCCTGAATATCGGGGTCGGCGTCGCTGATGCCACACTCCCGTTCCTTCAGGTGGACGGCTACCACCAGATGCTCAGTGGCCTTCTGGCGACCGCAGATATGAAGGCGGTAGACAAAGCCATTCGCAGGAACGGCGGCACAAAGCGGATCATTGATGTGCCAGTGCGGCGCCTGGGAGACGTACTCGCTGAGCGGTCGATCAGAGAGGTTCACTACCTCAGTCTAGATATCGAAGGCGGTGAGGCGAACGTACTCCGAGGCGTCGATTTCTCTCGCGTGATGCTTCATGTCGCAACAATCGAATGCAGCTCACCAAAAAACCTAGCAGCGGCGCGCTCGCTTACGGCCGACGCCTTCGAGGCCGTCGGCATGATCGAAGGTGATCTGTTGGTGGTGAACCGCCGAAGCGGCGTCAGTCAGAAAGTTGGCCTCTTAGCCAAACATCTTGCTGACGAACATCTGCGCCGTGTCGAGGCAATTGAGACCGACCGCGAGCAGCGGAATAAGGGCCTTCGCGGCCTTATCGTTCGCCCGCTAATGCACCTAGGACGACAAGCCTCTCGCTGGTAGTCCGTAAGTAGGTCGTCCTTTTCAGGGGCGCCCCTTTCCCTACACAATCGTCCGGAGTTCCCATGCAGCAGCTTTCGTTGCCGTCGCTAAAGCACGTCGCGAGCCCAAACTTTTCCAGCCGCAACGGCCGAGCAATCGACCTCATCGTTTGCCATGACTGCGAAGGGAGCTATGCGGGCTCTATCTCGTGGTTCTCACAAAAAGCCTCTCAGGTGAGCGCTCACATCGTGCTCCGCGAGGATGGTGGCGAGGCGACGCAGATGGTGGATTTTGCCGACAAGGCATGGCACGCCATGGCCTTCAATTCCCGCTCCATCGGTATAGAGATGGCCGGCTATGCCGCGAAGGGTTTTGGAGCATCTGAGTGGCAAGAAGCGGCTGATATCGTCGCCTATCTACTTCACAAGTTCCAGATCCCTTGCGTCTGGTCGCAGCGTGGCGCTGTACCGGGATTTTGCTCGCATTTCGACCTTGGACAGGCTGGGGGCGGCCACAAAGACCCGACGACTGATCCGGTCGTCTGGTCACACTTCGCGGGGCTCGTGAAGACCTCTTACCTGCTTACGCCGCCCGCGTCGTGGACGCCTGCGCCGTTCGTGCCGACGCCAACCGTTCGCAAAGACTAACTCCAAGGAGAAATCATGAAACTGCTCAAGCCCCTCGCGGGGATCGCCTTGCTATGCCTGCCGCTTGCCGGCTGTTCGAGCCTCGGCACGGCAATTAGCGCCATCGGCACTGCCGAGACAGCCGTCAGCTTCGCTCAGAAAACATGGTCGAAGGCTGGTGTAACGCTGTTCAGCGTCGAGGCGACCTACGGCATTATCCAGACTGCCACAGTCAATTTTGAGAAGGCCGAGTGCCCGACCGCATCAGCGCATAGCTGGTGCCAAACGCTGCATGACCAAGCCGCGAAGGCCGACGGCGTCGTGCGCCAGAAGTTCGCCGATGGCGAGACCTTCATCAAAAGCAATCCAACCCTTTCGCCGTCTGCTGCAATCGCTGCTGCTGAGGGCGCGGTTAATGCCGCCGCCGCCGTGGCCGATTCCTTCGGAGTGAAACTATGACCGACATTGTCCAGAACATCGAGGCTGGGGCGCAGACTATTGGCACCGACCTCCAAGCCTTTCTCACCGCTGCCGGCAACCTGATCGCCGCTGGGGTTTCAACCATCGCCACGGCCCAGAAGCTCGTCGCCCTGACGGCTAGCGTCATCGAGAAGGGCAATCCTGAGCAGGCCGATTGGGACGCGCTGCACGTCATCCTCGACGCCAACACGGCGGCGCTGAACACGCCGCTCGCACCATAAGGAGCACGCTATGACTTTCCCAAATTTTCAGCTTCCGAACCAGAAAGAGTGGGGCGCTGGCATTGGCGGCATCCTCGCTTTCCTCGCGATTGCCGCGCTTCAGTATTTCCACATCAGCTTCGGGTCGCAGGGGGACGCCAGTATCGACGGCGCGTTGCTCGTGTTCTTCCCGTGGCTCGTGGCGAAACTTACCCCTGCGTCGGACCAAGACACGCTCAAGAGCGTCAACGACACGATCGCTCAAGCCGGAACGATCCTCGGCAAGCTTACGCCGGCCAGTGACAGCACGGCGCCCGTCACCCCGGCCGCTGCAAGTCTCGCGGCGAAAGCGAGTTGATCAAGCGGCTCCCCAACGGCGATTGCGTCACCGCCGGAGAGCCTTCCACCATCTATGACCAAAAGGACTTGGCCACACATGACGGCGATCCCAACCTGCCTTCAACCTGTTGCGGAGGCGTAAATGAGCACAATACGAAACGCCGCAGACAGTACGTTTGTCGTCGTCACAGCCAGAGCGGCTATGTTCGTCACGCCGTTCCTGTTCGGGGCCGCAGTCTATTTCGGTGGCCAATGGCTCGATGGTAGGTTCGACAAGATCAGCGATGCCGCAGCCGCCGCGTCGCTTGCCGCATCTGACGCAGCCAATACCGCTGACTCTGCCAAAGACAAGGCTGCGACCGTCGCCAGCGATGTTGCGGTGATCAAGGCGACACAGGCCGATAACGCCGCGACACAGGCTCATATTGCCCGTCAGGTGGACAAGCTCACCGACGTAGCGACCACGACCTCGATCCAGGTATCGGCGATTAGCGCCACGCTCGACTCGATGCGCAGTACGGGGCCGATAGGCTCGTTGGACCACGTTCGCTGATCTAGCCGTGATGCTCCGGCTCGCCCGTTTGCTGGACGGCCACAACGCCGTGGAATAGTCGCCAGAGCGGCGTTGCGACCATCAGCCATCCGATGATGGCGAAAAGGGCACCAATCCCCCACGTCAGCCAAAATTGCAGTGTCGACGGATCGACAAAGCGAGCCTGAGCGGCCGAGACGGCACAAATGCCGAAGATAATCGCAAGCAGTACAACCGTCGTCCGACTGAACATCCAGAGCGGCAGCGGCAAAAGCAGCATCAGAAATGCGAACCAGACACAGGCGAAGACGGCCACTGGTATCTGATGCAACGGGAATAGCCCGGTCATAGTGAAGACCAAGCCAACGTTCGGCCAGAACGTGACGAGGCCGAAGATGATGGCGATCACAAAGCGGGCGAGCGCCCAGCGAAATCCGCGCATGTTGCCTCCTCGATAGTAGACGCGGGAGTAGCCGTGACCACTCCCGCCGCCGTTGATGTGATGATGATTACGCACCGAACAGATTGTCCGAGAGCAGCCCGAAGATGACTGCCAGCGAACGCACGACCGGGAGAGGCACGCCGTTGCCGGTCAAGGTGCCGGAAGCATCGACGTGGCTCGGCGTGTCGGTATCCTGACCGTCGACCTGAACCGTGACGTTATCCGAGTTCTTCTGAAGAATGACGCCCTGAATTCCGGGGACTTGCGCGAAGAGATCGGAACTGGCGAACATCGAATTGTTGCCCGTTGTGTCCTGCGTCGGGAGTGCCAGATTGAGATTGTAGGTCATCTGGTTCGACGCGCCCTTCACCGCCGCCCAAGGCATGTTTCCCTTGAGGTCGTACTTGGAGCCGTTGCACGTGCCGGAAAGGTCGAGGAACCACGAGTTGGTCTGATATGCGAAGACCATCTTACCGTCCCAAGTGCAGCCCTTGTCATCGGGCCAGCCGGCGGATGGGATAAACAGCCCGTCGAGGGCGACCGAATCCAGGCGCTTGTCGATGGTGCCATTAGCAGCGGCGCTGTCGAGTTGCAGCTTGTCGTAGACGGCCTGCTCGACAGCATCCATGCCCGTGGCGCTGAGAGACGCTTTGAGCTTCAGACGGCCACTGAACTGCGTTGCTGAGGCCGGCGCATTGCCGAGCGACAGATAGTTGATCGACATCTGCTCGGCTTCAGCCGAGCCGGCGCTGCTCACGTCATAGCCGCCGAGGTACTGCGTCCGCTGATATTCCTGCTTGTTGGACGGATTGATGACCGAACCAGCACCGCTAACACCGCACACCTTGTCCTTATGGAAGATGAGCAGGCTTGATCCGCCCGGGGTGCAGGTAACCGTCATGGTGAGGTCGACCTGACTGTCAACGATGCCGACCTTGAAGGTGTTCTTCTGGTTCGGGTCGGTGAGTCCCGGCATGTCGGCAATATCGGTGAACACGACCGACGCCGCAGTCGCCGGAGGCGTCGCTGCCTGTTGTGCATAAGCCCCGGTCGTCAACACGAGCAGGGTCGCAATTGCCAATTTGATCATTGGCGAGTCCTTTCTCAGTGGGAGAGCGGGCAATCGAATGTGCCCCTATCGTTTACAAAAATAAACGTAAGGGTTACGGTAGCCAACGTCAAGATAAAATAACCGCAGCGGTTATCGGAGTTGGTGATTTGGATATTAGCGTGCTACCAGCGGACATGATCACGGCGGCTCAAATCCGCGCCGCGCGCGCGCTTATCGGATGGAAACAGACCGATTTGGCCGTTGCTTCTGGTCTTTCAGAGATGAGCATCAAGAACATCGAGCGCGACGCGACCGACCCGCGCGCCAGTACGCTGCTCAAAATCCAAGAAGCGCTAGAGGCGGCTGGAGTCGTCTTTCTCGATCCAGGCGTCCATCTCGACGGCGGCCACGGCCTCAGGCTGCGCCGCTAGCCCAACCCCTCAACGACATCGCTGCGCGTCTGGCCTCGTGCCAGCGTGCTTTGTCGCGTCTGCCAATGGAGGTGCTATGACCGCCCGACAATGGTTCGCCCTCATCTTCGGAGCTGGGCTTATATGCTTCGGCATGTGCATTTGGATAACGCATGCAAAGGCGGGGGAGTGTGGTATTGCGAGCTGGTACGGTCCAGAAAGCGGTCACCGAACGGCCAATGGTGAGCCGTTCCCCACCCGTGAGGCTACTGCAGCTCACCGCTCACTGCCGTTCAATTCCCGCGTGCAGGTAACGGATCAGCGCAGCGGTCGCTCTATCATCGTCCGCATCAATGATCGCGGGCCTGCGGCATGGACGCATCGGATCATTGATCTTTCGCCGGCAGCAAAGCGAGCACTCGGCATGAACGGGTTGGCCAGCGTCTGCCTTTCTCTAGCGCATTGACTCCCGCTCCGAAGTGCTCCTAAGTTCCACGTGGAACAAATGCGGAACAAAGATGAGCGTTTTCGAATACGGCGAGTTTCCATTTCATGTGGTCGAACTGCTTCCAGGCGGCAAAATCTATGACCACATAGCGGTGTGCAAGAACTTCACGGCGGCCCGAGCGGCATTCTTTGCGGTGCTCCCGGAGCGCAAAGGGCGTGATATCGTGTTGAAGCAGGGGATTCGATATATCCTTGAGGCAAAAGAGTTCGGCTATAGTGGGATCGATCCGCTCAGTGAGCCGAGGCGCAGGCCCTAAGCTGGTGCTGGTGGGGTAGGGGCTAGGCCTTGCGCCAGTGGATTGTCGACTGTTCGGGGTCGTGTGCGTTGGCCCATGACAGCGCCTCGTCCTCGGTGGCGAAGGCGAACTCAGAACGCGCATAAGCCATGACCGCCGCATCAACGTCCTCGACGGGAGGATAATGCGCCGCGCCGATCCACGTTTCGGCTTCTCCGTCGGTTGATACGATGGCAAACCAGCCGTTCTGATCGAACTTGCTAAAGCCGACCCATCTATTTCCCCCCATTATCTTCTCCTCATGTGCTTGCTTAAGCAGCAGCGGCGTGCGCTTTCCGCTTAAACCCGAAGTCGCGTCCCTTGATTTTGGCCATGCGCCCGTCAGGGTGGTGGAATACGATGCCTTCCAGGTCCTTCCCGTCGATATAGGTTCGGATGCCGTCGAAAGTGCGCTCTGGCCCTTCGCCCATCAACAGGCTATCCCCGTGATGGGCAACGAGCACATGAAATGCGGAATGCTCTGGATTCCCCTGCACCTTCGGTCCTACCAGCTCGTACGTCCCGTCCGGCATTGTCGGATCAAACGCTTCCAAATGCCAGCGGTCTTCCGGAGCATCGGTCACGGGCACCCAGCCAACCACCTTTCCGGTCGCGGCATCGCGGTCCGCGCTCTCGAAGCCTTCGGGCACGCGGTCCGCCAAGTCGCGCTCTGTAATCTCTCGGCGCTTGAAAAGCTTGCCTCCACGAATAAGGCAGCACGTGCCATCGATCTTTCTGGTGGCGATGCCTTCGCCATTGAAGACCCATGCGGCTTCGGGATTGATCTGATCGACAACGCGACTACGGTCGCCGTTCCAATCACGCTCGAAAATCGTCGGAATTTTCCTCAATTTCTCTCTCCTTGGAAGCCAATGGGGGCTAGCTCGGCCGGCGCCGGAATTCGCATGCGATCCTTCACCGGGATCATTGACGTCATGATCTCCAAAACGCGCTTCTCGAGATCGTCTTCCTCTGGCGGCGGTTCTTCCTCATCCTCGCAGCCAAATACCCATTCGCGCAGCGCGTAGGGGACAATTGCCCTAATGTCGGCCTCGGTCAGATAGGCTTCAGCTTCGAACGCCTCGACAGCTTCGTCGCCGATCCCAGGGTGCGCGTCGCAGAAGTCCTCGACCTTGTCGTCGAGGCATTCCCAGAAGTCTCCCATCAGAGAGTCGAAGAAAACGCTCTCCGGATACCACTCTCGCGCAATGCGGAGAGGTCTGAGCATTCGATGCAGGAGTTTCTCTGCCTCGAGACTACAACTCACCTCGTCGCGAAGCGCGAGTTTGTCTGGATTGCCGGTTTGAAGAATTGCGAGGCGAGTCCTCGTGTTGATGGCAAATCCGAGCTTGAAAGCCTGTTGGCCGGCCGAATGGATTTGGTAGAGCGAGCCGATGTCTTCTATGCGCTCACGACGCTTAGCCATTTCCAATCCTTGTATTTGTCGCCCGTTTGCCGGAGATGCGTATACCGCTTGAGCGAGGTCCAGCTTCGGTGTCCGCTGACAGGCGACACATGCGGGATATCCTTGCCCATCTCGAAAAGTCGGCTCACGCCGTCATGGCGCAGATCGTGGAAGTGCAGCCGCTCGTCGTCGGGCATTTCCGGGGTGTTGATCCCGAGCGTGTAGCAAGCCCGCGTAAAGGCAGCACCGATTGCATCCGAGGTGTAGGGGAATATCTCGTCGGCCGTCTTCGGCATCGACAAAGCGATAGCCAACGCCTCAGGCGGTAGATCACACCACACGTCATTGCCGATCTTCTGGCCGGGGTGCTTCATGTCCTCGATCAAGAGGCGCGAACCCTCGGCGTCGAGGTGTTCCCACTTGGCTCGTGTGATCTCGCTTTCGCGCCGCGTGGAGAAGATCGCAAAGGCGATGATCTTGTGCATGGGGGCCGATTCCGGAGCCCGTCCCTGCCTCTCGACAAAGAAGGCCATCAGCTTGTCGAGTTCCGCCAGTGTCGGACGCCTGTCTCGCTCCTGGCTCTTGGCTGTCACGCCCAGCCGGCGCAGCACCGCGTGCGCGTCCTGCACTGCCTGACGGTTGAGATCGTAGCCCCAAGCGGGCTTGGCGATCGCAAAGATTGCTGCAAGGTGGGACAGGTAATTCCCCACCGTCTGCGGCTGCATCGTCTTCGCCAGCTCCTGCGCGAACGACACGATGTGCTCGCTTCCGATCTCAGCCACGTCCATCTTCGCGATGGCATAGCGCTTGATCGAGCGAAGCACCTGCGCCTTGGTGCGGCCAATCTCCCTCAGACTCTCATCGACATAGCGGTCGATCACGTCGGCCAGCGTCACCTTTGCCTTGCGCTCAAGGGCGCCGGGCTGCGATAATGCTTCCTCGCGCTTCCGCATCCACGCCACTGCCGGCTGACGCCGGTCAAAGGTCTGCGTCTCACGATGGACAATTTGCCCACCCTTCTTGATGACGATCTGAGCCGAGTAGCCCACGGTTCCGTCCTTCCGCTTGCGCGGGATAATGCTGCCCATCGGTACGTCGCGGCCCCTCCAAAGTACGTCGCCAACGTACCGGAGTCGCCAAAACAAGCAATAATGAGCACAAATATAGAACAAACGAGCGGCGTTTGGAATGGCTGAGACGGCTGGAAATCGGGGAAAGTCGATTGTTTCCAATGCCCGTCGGTTCGCCATAGCCCCGATGATGGACTGGACGGACACACTGTAATCATTGATGTTTTCGGCGCGCGTCGCGACCATGACGTACCTATGAGGCTTTCAGTTGCGCAATTTCTTTCTGCGCAGCGGCCCGGCGACGATCAATGTAGTCAGCAAGGTCTTGCAAATGCACACCTTTTGCACCCTTCTGGCTTAGCTCGATACGGACCAGGGGCAGGTCGATTTCTCCCTCACCAATCTTGCGGGCCAGTTTGTCCGCCGACAGGTGAGAAAAATAATCCCGACACACCCATTCGATCGGGATCACCGCGGTGCCGTTGTACTGCGCCATCAGCAGAAATGCGGTGTTCATGGCGTCTGTCCTTTCACCACAACAATCCCCGATAGAGATGAGGGAGGGTCATGCTGAGCGCCTTCCAGCAACGAGATCAGCAATAAGCCGATCTGCTGCAGCGATAGTTAGGTCGGCATTCCCGTGCTCAGGCAGTTCGTATTCCTTGACGACCCCCGTAGCCGACTTGGGGTCGTCGGTCTCGATCCGAAGCGTCATGCGGTCAGGGTAGTGATGAAAATCCCACCAATAAGACGGCGCGCGATATCGTTTCATCACCGTTCCCCACCGGATGGGGATTGAGGACGGGCGGCGAGCATGGCGCGGTAGCGGATAGTGGCCTTGTATTCGGGTGTCACTGGAACGCCGCGCTCGTGGCCCTTGTAGTTGAGCTTCGTCTCCGCTGGCAGCGATTTGATGTGGTTGCCGAGTGCGTGATAGCTCGCTGTAAGCATCGCTTCGGTGGGCTCTTTCGGGGCTATGACGAATCCGGCAGCGTCGAGAGCGGCGATGGCAGCGCGTCCGCAGTGCAACCGTCCGTCAACCCAATCCGGGTCTTTGTCGTCAATCGACCAGGGCGATGGCTCGCCCATCTGAGCGGCCTCTTCCCTGTCATAGGCCCTCGCGATAATCTCCTCTACCGTGGGTGTCATTTGTCGGCACCTGTAAGGGAGAGCTTGGCGAGGAGGAAGGCTTGGCAAAGCGCTAGCGCTGCCGTGCGCCCGTGGCAGTATTCTTCCGGCCCGTAGGTTTCGGAGCCCGTGACTGGCTTGTAATAGGCGACGTGCGCCATCCAGCCGACGGTCACGCTGTTGTCAGGCCGGGCACGCGGATCATAGTCGCTGTCATCCGGCGACGACTGGTCGGGGAAAAGCTGACCGCCAGCAAAGAAACCGCAGATGACCTTGCGGCCCCACTCGTATTTGTCCTCGTGGATCAGCGTCACGATGGCATCGATGCTGCCCGTCAACTCCGGCACTTCTCGCTTGTACCAAGGGTCCGGCGCATGCCAGTAGACTGGCTCATCGCCAATGCATAGCGCTCCGAGATACGGAAGGCCACGCTGCGCCCACTTGAAGTTCGCGGCCATAATATCGGCGTCGATTTCCCGGTCAGGCGCTTTTGCCGCCTTCACCCTCTCCAGCAGAGCTTCGATTTCACCCCTTTGCATCAATGGACTCCTTGGTGAGAGCGCGGGCCGTGCGGAACAGGTGAATTTTGGCGATTGCGTAGCTCGTACCGGCGTTCGATAGTCTCGGCTGTTCTTCCGCCCGTTTGGCGCGTCCGTATTCGACATCGGCCCGCTCGAAAGAACGGATGCGTTTCCGCAGTTCGGCGATCACTGCATCCTTGTCGGCGTTTTCTTTCTCTAGGCGAGATAGGGCGGAGGCGGCTTCGTCCACAAGTCTGCGACGCGGACGGGTAGCACGGGGATCATAAACCTTGCCGCCAATTGTCGGATGCGCTTCACGCTGAAGCCGCTCGATCAGGTCTTTGATGTCAGGCATTGGGCTTCTCCTGGATCCTTGGCGGATTGACCTCAGCGAGATATGCCTTGTTGGTGATTAGGCGGCGGTACTCCAGACGCGATCCTTGGTCCACACCTAGTTGCCATGCTCGGTGAAGCGAATGTCGGCCGGCGACGATTAGGAACGCCTCGTAGAAACGCTGGTACCAACGCGGCCACCCGCGCCGATTACGAAAAATGGTCCAGTTGCGATTGTCGTCGCCCATCACACCTTCTCCTGTGCTAGGGCTCGGATGAGCGACGGGAGAGCACGCATGCGGCCTTCCATGTAAGCCGCAGCGTTCAGAGCGGTGAAACCCTTGAACGCTCTGGTGCCGTCCTCTGCGGCTTCCTGCGCCACCTTTGCCGCTTCTTCCAGAGCTTGGAGACGCGCGGAGGCGAGGGCCGAAATGGCATCGTCAAGGACTGATTGGCCGTATCCGCCGGCGGGCAACGAAGCCTGCACGGCACGCATCCGCTCCACCAGTTCATTCCCTGCTGGTGCGGCGCGGAGGGCTCTGGGATTGCTGCGCGCCGCTTCGCGTTCGGCATTCCGCTTGAGAATGCCTTCAAGATATTCGTCAGTCATGGCATCCCTCGGCTATCTCTTTGAGGCGTTCGGTGGGGATCATGGGGAGGGCTCCGCAGTCCATTTGGGCTTGAAAAGCTTGCCGTCCGGCTCGGTATCGACAGATAGAAAATCGCCGTTCTTGGCCTTCTCGATTGCCTCTCGTGGCGTGCGAGCGAAGACCTTCATCGTCGCCGCCGTGCGGTGATAGCCATGCACCGTAAACATTCGAGGGAAGAACTGAATTTCCTCGTACGGATTGCTGCCCATTTATTCCCCTCCCTTGTGGGTGGGGGCGGGCTCGGCTGCGTTCAAAGCAACACGCATGAAATTGACGACTGTCACCATGTCGCAATCGTTGGGGTTCCACGTCCGAGGCCGCATACGCATCATCAGCCGAGTGAAACCAGGTATGCGACGTTGGCTCGGTCCGCCGAACAGTTCGTAAAACTCGAATGTTGATGCGGGTATGCCACCATGGGCTAGCGTCAGATTGCTCTCATAGTAGAACTCGTTCGGCTCCGATTGCGGATAGCCGGGGGGCAATAGGGCCAGTAGGGTAGTGGTTGGGCGGTTCCAATCTTCAGGGTTGAAAAGTTTAGCAGCAGGGACCGAAAGGGCCGCAAAGCCGCCAGAATACGCGGCAAGGATGGCGTCGGGCCACTTCGCCCTCACCTTGTCGAAGTGTCGCGATAGGATGCTATCGGGTAGAGCGGTTGAGGCTCTCATTTGACGCCCTCCAGCTTGTCGGCTACATCGCGCATGACATCGCGAGCGCAATCTAACGTGTGCAGCGCGTCGCCGAGTTCTTCTTCGGCCACTAGATGAGTCGCGTTAAACCGAAGCGTCTCGATAGCATCCGAGATTGCCGTCGCCCCACTGGTGGAGGAGAGGGCGGCAATCCGCAGCAGATCGGTATAGGAAATGCGAGACCATTTGCTCGTCAGCGGGACACGCGCATCATGCCCGGCGTCTTCACGCCTAGCGATCTCATTTCGCGCCTCCTCTGGAGTGGGGCCAATCACCTCCGCCCTTGGCTGGGATAAGGGTGGGGAGGCGAGGGCTGCCAGATCGAACTCGTGCGGCCGAAGCTGGACGTATTTCTTGCCGGCTTCCCAACCCGCGTCATAGATCGCCTTGTCGTGCGCTTCGACTTCCTCGCTCCCCCGCTCAGGCGGTAATGGTTTGAGGTAGAGGGGTTCGATCACATGGCGACGCTTGGCGGGAACTGTCTTGTTTTCTGCATACAATGCATCAGCTGCTGATTGGCTATATGCGTGCTTCCACGCGCCTTTCCCGTGCAGCAGGTAGCGCCACTCCACCGGCTCTGCGCCCACTTCCGGTTTGAGGTAGAGGGCAGACCTGATGCGAGCATAATCAGCCTGCGCAACCGCCTTGGCGCCTTCCAGTGTTGACTTCCATCCCGGAAATGCAGTGCCATTTTTGCAGGTCGTAAACACGATTTCGGAGAGCCGATGTACCGTGTACAAATCGCCCGCCGCAGAGCGTGCCTCGCCATGCTGCCAGTCCAATTCTGTCGGCAGCGCCTTGACGCCCACTTCACCCTTATCAGGGACCAGATGGGGAAGGGCGGCTTCGATTGCGGTTTTTACGATTGCCTTGGTTGACTCGGCGGGCGGGAGAGTTTCGTTGTTGAACATCTTCGCGACCGCTCGTGCTGCAGCCTCAACCGCTTCGTCCATCGTCACCTTATTCATTTCGTCTCTCCTGATTGGAGGGCCTTGCGGCCGGCGGTGGAACATTCCCAATGATAGCCGTTGGAGTTCAGGTACTCAGTTAGGAGACCGCGGCGCACCAAACTTTTCACAGTGCGGATGTTGACACCGATCACGGCCCAAAAGTCCCTAGAGACGAGCCGATCTGAAGCCTCGCGAAGCGCGTACGCTTGGTCTTCGCTCAGGCGAACCGCCCCATCCTTGCTATTCATCGGTCGGACCGCTTCATCGGGGATGGGGGTCATGGGGATGCTCCCACATTCGACGCCATATTTTCGGGCGAGAAGTTGGCGACGAACGAAGGGTAGTAGTCATCGTTATTGTCGGTGCCGACTACCAACACGACCTTGGCTGTTTGGGTGTCGATCAGCTCCAGCAGATCGCATGAATTGTAACCGTTTCGCTCACGGATGACGGCGAGAACCTGAATGGCCGGGAAGACGTTCACCGGCTTCTTGCGCGACCGCACTATCTCCCGCATGCTACTGCGGTAGCCGTCGCTCGGGTCTTCGACGACGCACCATACGGTGCCATCAAGTCGGAACCGGCAGGTGTTGGCATCTTCGTTGTAGTCGGCGCCTTCATAGGCTGGGAGGCTGACGTTCTCGAAGTCAACGGCGTCGAGCAAGTGAAGGCCGATCAGGTCTTTCAATTGCGTGCTCATCTGGTTTCCTCTTCGAACTGGCCAATGTGTTTGTGATGGGGAGTCGTTGCGCGGTGTTGAGGTTTTGGCGGCGGGAATCCGCGGCTTTGGAATGACGAGCTGCGACCGGTTTCCGGTCGCCAGCCAGCGGTCACGAGACGGTCGCGCTTGGCCTTTGATTTTGCGTCCGCTGCGTCTTTTTCCTGCTTGCAGCTCTCGTGCGACGGCCACAGATCGGCGTCGTCATCAGAGCCGCCTTGAGCCAAGGATTCGGGATGCTCGATAAACCACTTTTGGCCCTGACGGATTTGCTGACGGCAGTTGAAGCAGATGCCGTTGCGAGCGAGGAAGATGCGAGCCGCACGGGCCTTCGTCATCTTCCGTCGCGGCGTATGGGCGATGAACTCAACGGGCATGGTAGCGATTGCCCCCGTCTGTCACCTCAACGACCGCTCGCTTTTTCTTCACGAGGGCATCGAGAACATCAGTCATCAATTGATGCGCGTGGGGCCGCAAATCGTCATGGCCGATCAGAACTGACCCCTCACGACAGAGGATCAGATAGGCGCCTTCCTCAAGTTCTGAGAGCTTGCGCATTATGCCGCCCTCGCAGCGTGCTTTTCGACGGTGCCAGGCGCAGTGCCGAGCAGCGCGTCGATGAACTCCAGTACATCGCTCTTGCTTTGCTGGAACTCGCCATTGCCGGGCATTGCGGCGTGCGATTGGCTTTTGGCCGTCCAGATGCGGACAACACGCCCGCGCGTTTCGATGATGGCGTAGGTATCGAGCGGTCGTATCGTCGCGGCAAGCCGGAGCGCCTCGGCATCGCTGCCGCAAACATGCTCGCGTTCGTCTCGGTATCCCTTGCGGATCAGCGCCTTTTTGCGAAGGTGTTCGGAGGTCGGGTAAATCTCGCGCAATTCGTCGGGAAGATTTTCGACGGCGTCGGCAATGGTCGCGAAATAGTGGTTGTGGCTGACCTTTGACCGCCCGCCTACCGGCTCCATAAGGTAGGCCTGACCGACAACGAATTGCTCATCAGCTTTGCGGGCAAAGAACGATCCGTCAGGCACCATTGCCTCGCCAGACCAGCGGAATTTTACGGGAGCGGTACTCATCACGCACCTGTCCCGCGACCGAGATATTCTCGGCGCTCTGGCAGAAATCGCTCAAGCAAGTTGACGCGCTCGACCTTATTGAGCCGCTTGTTGGTTTCTATGGTATGCTGGACGCGGCTCAGTTCTTCCAAGCCGTTCGTGTCGGCGATCCGGCGCTTGAACATGTCGTATGGCGACTGCGACATTCGATTGATCCAGCCGGGCTTGTTAGGCGCCGGCCGGTCCCATTTATGCGGCGGCAGCCGCTCGGAATTGGTTTCGTGTGTTGTAGAGGGTCGATAGTGACGCGAGCTTTTCAGCCAGTTCGGCGAGGAAGTTGACAACCTCGCGCTCAAGCTCGTGGATGTGCTGGTCGTCTCGGGAGACGCGCTTGACGAACAGCCGCATTTCCTCCGGCATCCGAGGATCGAAAGACGCGAAATCGCACCAGGCGCGGCCCGTGCACGCCATCTGCCATTGCATCTGCGTCAGATATTTCGACGGGACAGTGCCGCTGAGCAGCGTGTCGATATGAGTTGCGGTGTTGGGGCACTTGATTTCTATCAGCCCGTCTTCCCCGACAAGGCCGTCAGGGCTCGCGCCAGACTCGGCGATCGACGGATGAGGCACAAAACCGACCTGCAGCACCGAGACGTCGCGGCGGAACTCGTATGCGGCCCGCGCTTCGGGCTCCGTCTCGGTGCCATGCACCATTGCGGCGTTCGTGAAGCTCTCGGCAACGTCGCCGGTCAGGCGCTCCGCCACAAGCTGCGCGAGATAGTTGGCGCGCGAGGCGCTTGGGCCGCTTTTGGTCTTGGCGATGATATCTGCGACACGCGAGGCCGTGACCTTGCCGCAGCGCTCAGCGAACCATTCCGTGGATCCCTGTTCGGTCATTTCTGCGCCCTCTTGGAGTTGAGGGAAGCAATTGCACGGTCGTATTGCGCCGCTGGCAGATCGGGCAGGGCGTCGATTTTGAAGTAGGCGCAGAAGCGGGCCACATCCGACTTGGTTTCCTCGATCAGCGCCCGCAATGCGGTGAGTTGCGCTTCGGAAATCGTCTCAGCCATCCCGGCCGCTTTGCCGTCGTCGTCCTCACCGCGCGTGGTGATGTTGAGGAGGGCCATGGCAGTGTAGCGCTTGCCGTAGCTCGTGCTCGATCCGATCGCCTGCACGTTGTTTTTGCTGCCGGTCGAATCCATCGGCAGGCTCAGCGTCGTCTCATCGAAGTGGCCTTCGCGATGAGAAAGGACGCCGGTCACCTCAACACGGTCGGCCTCTTTCTTGACCCGGAACGACAGCGCGAACCCGTACTCGGCAAGCAACGGACGGATTGCTTCGTTGATATCCTCCCAAAGCGCGTAGGGAGTGTCGTGTCCCGTTTTGCCGTCCTTCGCCGGGACGCTGATCATGCCACGACGCCCAATCACGGGTAGGCTGGGCTGCATTTCAGCGAGGGCGGCGGCGAATGCGCTGCGCGCCTGGCGCTCCGTCAGCCGCTCGTGCATCTGCATAAGCCGCTCCATCTTGTCGATATCGACGGTAGGGTCGGACGCAGCCCGGCTGATGACTTGGAGCAGGGTGGTGCTGTCGTTGAGAATGACGATATCGCCCTCGGAATTACGCTCGGCTACGGCTTGTGCGTTCATGGCGATTTGCTCCAATCTTCGGCCATGCGAAGCGCTTGCTCGCGGCCTTCGGGTGATGAGTTGAACAGGGCGACGAGCGAGCCATCTTCGATGCGTTCGAGCGTCAGCTGCGGGCGATCAATGACGATCTCAACGCTCTGCGGCGTGGATACTGCCCTCATTGCGGAGGGAGGGGATTCGATAGTATCGAGGGTCATTTCGACCTCTCGGCAAGCATGGCATCTGCGACGGCATAGGCCGACTGAGCCCACGCCTTGATCTTGTCGGCTCCGGTCGTGAAGTCCGACCAATCGCGAAGCGGGAGGGAGGCTAAGGTTTGGCCCGCGAACCAGTCGCGCAGCGTCATGCCATAGAAACCGGGGTAAGCATCACCTGACGGTCCGATGGCTACGAATGTCGGGAACGCCGGCTCCATGCCAGCCTGCGCATCTTCGGTACTCATAGCCCAAAACCTCCGAAGAACCACGGAACGACAGAGACAGAAGCAGCTACGAGAGCGAGAAGGGTAAAGACGGGGGTCATTCTTGTTCTGCCTTGAACTCGGATGACGACCAATCCTTCAGGGCGTCGTCATAGCTGGTGAAGGGATGGCCGTGGGTGCCGCATGCTAGGCAGGCGATCTGCACGTCCTCCCAATTCGACTTACCCGGCTTTGGGTCGGGAAACGCCCAATTGAGCGCCATTTCGTCCTTGCAGCCGCATACGGGACAAGGCTCGGTAATCGCGGGCGCGCTGAACGGGCTCATGCTGCAGCCTCTTCACGTTCTGCCGGCGCTTCGATCTTCTCGATGCGATAGCCGAGGGAGGCGGCAAGCTTGCGGAATTGATCGTCGCCGGCCCTTTCCTTGAATGACGTGACGTGGCTGGACGCTCTGCCGACCCCGAGGTAGTAGGCCGCCGTCAGGCTGTCGGCGCACAGCCTTGCGTGCGTCATTGCGTCGAGTAGATTTGGTGTGCGGCTCATTCGTGTATCCCCATGGTTGCCCGGGTATCGGGAGGGCTTAGGCGGCGGTTTCGGGGAGACCGTCGAGCATGTTCAGCACCATGGCGCGGGCCTGCGTGGCGTCGAGGAGGTTGGTGCCGCTCGGTTCGCGTTTGTATTCGTGCTGAGTGCCGGCGTTGCCGGTTGGCTCGAACTTGACGCCGCCATCCGGATGGAAATCGTAGGGCAGCTTCCACGAGAGGAAGCGGTTCACCATGTAATCGATCTGTGCTTCGGTAAGCATCCTCGTGCTCCTTTGGGTTTGCTATCGGGGGAAGGGGTTAGCCTTCGAAGCCCATTTGCAGCTTGCCGCCGCAGTCGGTCCCCTTGCAGACTGTAAATTTGGTGTGATCGACGCAGGCGCGATTGGTGTAAGGATCGCGGCCTCGGTGGATCACCTCTTTGACGGTGAACCCGTCCTTCGGGTCAGCGGAGCCGCAATAGTTGCACTTCGGGTGATCCGACTTGTCGGTGCGGTCATAGTGTCCCATCGTCTTCCTCTTTCCTTGTGCGGGGGTTAGGCGCTCGCCGGAACGTCGACGTATTCGCTCTTTGGCGTGTAGGGAAACGTCACCGGGACGCGGCTGTCGTAGCTGGTGAAGCAGACGCCGTTGGGTTCACGAAAGATGCGACCATTGATGTCGTAGGCCTCGCCATTTTTCTTGAAAACGTGCGAGCAACGCTTATTCTGAAGCGTGCCTTCGCCGCCGATTTCGGTCCACTCGTCGTCATCGCCGGTAAGCGGAGTCAGCGGCTCGAAACGGGCGACCTTCTCGAACATCGAGATTGCCATTCCAGCACTGAAGCCTGAGTGACCCTCGTCGGCGAATTGCTCGACCATCTTCATGACGGCATCGCCCAGCATCCCGCCATAACTGCTGTCCTTGTCGAACATCCCAGCTTTTGTCAGTTCGAAGCGCGCGTGTTCGGTCAAATTGCTCATGTGCGTATTCCTTTTTCCCGGCTATGCCTGAGCGGATGTGCGGTTGAGTGGTGTGATCGGCGGCAATGCGGCGCGAAACTCGCGCTCAAGCCGCTTGCCGAAGTTTTCGCGGAGGTAGTAGGGGAGTGTGTCGATGCCCGGCACGTCCTCAAGCGCGTATTGAGCCATGACGTATTCGCCGAAGGTTTTGGCACCGACCACGGCAGCAGTGAGCCGCGTTGCTTCCTCGCGGAACATCGGCGACACGCCAGCGAGATAGCGCGCAATCCGATCATCTGTGGCGAAGTTAGCAGTCATGGCTGCTCAGCCAGACGCTTGACGGCCTTCAGCTTGAAAACGGTGTCCACCGTGTCGCCAAAAGCCGATGTGTAGTGCTCCTCGTACGAGAGCGCGGCGAGGTCTTTCACCTCGGCGATTGCCTGCGATGACGTGACGGGCGTTTTGAACGTCGCCCTGACCAAAATGTAATGAACCTTGGATTTCATCTCGTCGGCCCCAGTTCGATTTGCTGAGGACGACAATACACCATGTATCGGACTTGGCAATACGAAATGTATCGCAGTGATGCAAAAAAAATCACATAGGCTCGAATTTGCCGATCACGACGCCTTCGATTCGAACGACTTCATCGGAATCCGAGCTATCCAACATCACGGGTTCTTGATAGCGGGGATCGTCGGAGCAAGGCATCAGGAAGGAACCTTTGCGCGAATAACGCAGCTCCTTGATCGTGTGTTCGACGAGGCCGGAGCGCTCGCGCACGACATGGACTAGCTGGCCGTGTTGAGGGCCACCAGGGTAACGGTCATAGCGCGCACAGATTGCGAAAGCCCCATCCGCTATACGTAAATTAACGCTTGGCCCCTCAACCTTAAGACAGTATTGCGCGCTCGCCGGAATATCGGGGCGAGGCACCGCAGGCACCAGAATCTCCATATCTTCTAGCGCGTTCCCTTCCCGGAATACGCCCGCCGAGACAGTGCCAACTAGTGGCACTTTTATGACGTGGTTAACGACTTCTACGGTCGCCTCCCCGTTTTCACCCGCCAAGATCATCTGGGGTTTCACGCCATAGGCGAGAGCATAGCGCTGCGCTGCGCCGTAGGGAATGTTCCGCGTGCCGTTTTCGTGGCTCCGGTAGGTGACCTCGTTCCAACCGAAGGCGTCGGCCGCGTCTTTCGCCGTCTCGAAACCCTTTGCTTCTCTTAGCCTTTTGAGGCGGTCGCCCGCTGTCCGGTTCATGGCGACACAAATCGCACGCTATACGATACATTGGGTATTGCGTGGTCCCGATACTTTCTGTATCGTAAACGCCATGCTGACCAAACCCCAGACATTCGACGAACTGCTGGCGCTCTGGGCGACGCCCAAGGCGCTGAGTGAGGAGGCCGGGCTTCCATACGTCTCCGCGCAGATGATGAAGCACCGCAAATCGATTGGCTCAGCGCATTGGCAGTCCTTGATCGACTGCCTTGCCGGGAAGGGGATTGAACTCACGCTCGAGGACTTCGCCAGGATGCAAATCCGTCGGCAGTCCGAGCGCCGCCAGCGGGTGGCAGCGTGAACAAGCTGAGGAATGTCTATTTCGCCCGCTGCTTGACGCCATTCGGAACTCCGCTGGGAGCGATCAAGATTGGCTGCTCGTACGGCCACGAGCTGCGGCTGAAGAACATAGCATCTAACCAACCGTACAGCCTGGAGCTTATCGGCGTGGTTCCGGGCCAGATGATCACCGAGGCCATGTGCCACATTTACCTTAAGCGTCACCGGATTGCTGGAGAGTTTTTCTATGAAAACCCGGTAGTGATGTCGTTCGTGGATAGCGCCGTCGAGCGCGGGCGTGCTTTCTTTTTTATCGACGAGGCGGGCACTTCCGACTACTTGCCGAGCCCCGCGCTTGAGGCGTTTATGAATTATCACGGGATCACCGTTGATGATGTATGCGCCTTTCTAGAGCGCGATCCGGCGGCTTACCGTGGGAAGCTTAATGAGCTTAAAAATCGGCGGTTTATAGCCGCTGCGCTGATCGTCGCACAGAGAGCCGACGGGCCCGGCGGCCGGTTCGTTTCTTGGCCGAATGACTGCGTCCTTGGGCTGATCGGCCAGCAACACCGCAACGTGAAGCAGCTGCCGGCGCCTTCGATGAAGGAGGCAGCATGACCCGCGCTCTCGGCTACCTCATTGCGGCTGCGTTTGCTGGCGTCTTCATTGTCGGCGTCGCCTATTTCACTGCCAACATGGTTTCGATGGCCTTGCTATCTCAGGCGCTCGGCAAATGAGCGCGTTCCGGGTTGGGCAGAAGGTCGTGTGCGTGGATGCGTCCGCGAACCCTATGATCACGAACCGTCCGCCCTTCACAGAAGGTGCGGTTTACTCGGTCGCGGCAGTTTACACCTCTCTGCTCGGCAACCTCATACTCGACATTGCCGACGTAGCAAAAGGCGGCGGCTGGTATGCGCGCCGGTTCAGGCCGGTTGCCTACCGACCACAATCCCTCGAGCACGACGTAGAGGCCTTCCGCAAGATAGCTGCTCATCTCCCGGCTCCCGAAAAGGAGTCGGCGGAATGATTGTCATTGGCGGCAAAGCGTGGACGCACCCCGAGCGCGGGGGCAGCGCTCGCTGTTGGACGGATGCGTCCGCGTTTCACCGTCGGCGGTCGGACAATCCACTGATCGCCGCTTCTCGATTTCTTCCTTCCCGGCGCCGCGTCGTTGTTGACGCTTCCACGCGGCAGTTGACCTCCCTCAACGCCGGGCAACTCGGCGTCGGCTTCGGCCGGCGTCGTTTTCTCTCCCTCGGGCGCGCCATTTCCGGCTGCTGCCAGCGTCTTTCCCATGTCGCGCATCATGTCCTGCAAGACTCGTCCGATGCTCGTCATTTCGTTCCGTCGTTCGCCGCTCATGTGTGCCGTCCTTTCGAGGAACACCATGGAGCAAAACATGTCGGAAGTGCCCAAAGTCTCGTCGGAGTTTTCCAAAATGTCGACTGCTGAGTTCGCGCAATTCGCGATGCAGAACCGTCTCGCGCCGCGCTCGATGGGGCCAGTGCTCAAGGTGCGACTTCCGCACGCCGTACGAGCGCTTGCGAAGCGCAATTGGACGGCCAACAGGGTGCGCGACACTTGGTATCGAGACGCGAGGGCTTCCGAACCGACATGGGACGAAATCAGGGATTTGGAGGAGCTGACAGGGCTCCAATACGCGCGGCGGGAGCTCCATGAAGTCGACAACCTCATTCACAACGCGGATCGCCTCCTTAACGGCACCGATCCGGATTTTCACCGCCCGTTTGTTGCTGCGCTCCGCGCGCTCTTTGGCGCTCCGGATCGCTCCCGAACTGGCGACTGAACCTCAACCCTCCGACGACTAGGGGCAGATCATGGGGCTTCTACAGCGCATTTTCGGCAAAGAGCGCCGGGTGTTCAGCACCCGCGCTTCATCGCGAGAACAGGCCAAGGCGCTTCGGACGAAAGACGAAACGACAGCCGCTCTCCGAAGCTACGTGGCGAAGCGCAAAACCGCTGAGCTTATGCAGGCGAGGGGGCGGGGGTTGCTGACCAAGCACGCGGTCAGGCTGGGCTCGTCAAATCCGGATCGTCTCGCTTGGGCGAAGATCAATTTGTCTGGCGGTCCGCCGCATGATCCGCCAATCCCTCCCCACCAAGCGCGATAGAGCGGAGTCCCAGTAATGGCTGATTGCGTTTTGGGTGTGGACCCAGGCCTGTCTGGTGCGATCTCGTTCTACTTCCCGAACGAGCCTGGGTTGATCACTGCCGAGGACGTTCCGGTTGCCGGCGGCGAGATCGATGTCGCGACGCTGGCGCGTCGTCTTGAGCAAATGCGGCCGACCGTCGCCATTGTCGAGCGGGTCGGAGCGATGCCGAAGCAGGGCGTCGCTTCGACCTTCAAGTTCGGCATGGCCTTCGGAATGGTGCGCGGCGTCATCGCCTCCTGCGGCGTTCCTATGCATCTCGTCACGCCGGCCGTGTGGAAGAAACACTATCGCCTCGACAGCGACAAGGAAAAGGCCCGCGCGCTGGCGCTGAGGCTCTGGCCGTCGTCGGAGGCGTTCGGTCGCAAGAAAGACCACGGCAGGGCTGAGGCGGCGCTGATCGCGCGCTACGGCGCCGAAATGATCGTGAGAGCGAAATGACTCTGCCCTGGACAGATGAGCGCATCGAGACCTTGAAGCTCCGATGGCGCGAAGGTTTCAGCGCGTCCGAAATCGCTGCGGAGCTTGGCGGCTCGTCCCGCAATGCTGTGATCAGCAAAGTGCATCGGCTGAATCTACCCCGTCTGGCTCACAATCTCGAGCGCAAACGGCTCGTCGCTGCCGATCGTAAGAAGCCAGCGGTCAGCCGCATAGCGAAACACAAGCGCCGTCCGATTGGACCGCCGGCCGATCTGCCAATCCCGCCAGTTCCGTCGGTAGGGCTTCTCTCGCTGCTGCAGTTGACCGAGCACACCTGCAAGTGGCCGATCGGTGATCCGAAGCTGGCCGGTTTTGGCTTCTGTGGGTCGGTGTCAGTTCCCGGCAAGCCGTATTGCGCTGACCATTGCAGTCAAGCGTATTCGCGAGTTTCCACGGTCGTCGGCCATATCGGGGAAAACTCACTTTCTGCGGGTCATTTCCAGCGAACCACCGCATCGTCGCTTCATGTGCAGAAGGGAACGCAAGGTGCCTAGAAGAGCGGCGAAAGCGAGCTTGGACATTCTGGAAGCCGGCATCGATGTCACCTCGATGGTCGGCGCTCAGCCGCTAGCCGAAGAGCGCTATCGCGAAGCGTTCGCAGTCGCGACCAGCAATCCAACTGTACCGAATTTCAGGGCGTGTGTCGTCGCTTACGACGACCTGATCCGAATTATTGAAGGGGCAACTTATGGCACGAATCCGGAGCATCAAACCCGAGTTCTGGACTGATAGCAAAACCGGGATTTTGTCCGAGTTTTCTAAATGTCTTTTTCTCGGGCTCTTGTCTCAAGCTGACGATTTCGGGGTGGTGGAGTGGCGCCCGATCGAATGGCGCGCGAAGATATTCCCGTACCACTCCGACACTACTACCGGAACGGTTCAAGCTGCCTTGGTGGACGAGTTATTGCCAGCGGCGCTCCTTCAAATTTTCTATCGGCAAGACGAGGATGGTCTGACCAAGCAGTACGCATTCATCAGAAATTTCGGCAAGCATCAGGTTATCAACAAGCCCAGCCTTCCGCTGCTGTTTGGCTGGAAAAAGAACGACACACCAAGGAGTTACGCAAATAGGAATGGAGATGATTTTGACGAAATCGGCGTTGCTTCCGACGGGATAACCCCAACTCCCCCTGAGGGCTCCCGGAGCACTACGGTAGTACTACCCTCTGGAGAGGAAAGGAAAGGAGAGGAAAGGAACAGTTCCGAAACTAACGTTTCGGGCGCCGAGGCGCCGGCAAGCAACGTTCATCCGATCGACGCGAAGACGGCGCTGTTTCGCGAAGGACTGACGGTCCTGTCGGAAATCACGGGCCGCAATGTCGGTAGCCTGCGATCCGAGGTCGGCAGATGGTAAGCTGACTGGCGATGATTACGCCACAGTGCTGGCTAGCATCAGGCGCGCTCGAGACCAGGGCGTGATCGGCCCTATCGCGTGGATCGAAGCTTCGCTCAAGCCGAAAGATCCTGACGCCGCCATCTACCGCGGGGTGCTGTGATGGCCGACATTATCGAAATCAAACGGCTCTTGGCAGCATCGGCGCAAACGGTTGCCGAAATGCTTCTACCCGGCGGCCGGCGAGAGCAGCAGGAATGGCGAGCTGGGTCGACTGCCGGCGAAAAGGGACAATCGCTTGGCGTACACCTATCTGGACCGAAAGCGGGAATTTGGCAGGACTTCGCGACTGGCGAGGGCGGCGACCTGATCGACCTATGGTCCGTGTGCCGTGGCGTTCCCCTGGCGCAGGCCTTGGAACAGGCTCGTTCGTGGCTCGGCATTGAGCGTCCACAGGCGTATCGCCAGGACGAGCGCCAGACGTACACGAGGCCGCCGAAGCCGAATTGCACTGCTCCTGTCGGCCGCGTGATGGACTACCTGACGCAAGACAGAAACATCCCTGCTGAGATTATCGCTCGGTACAAAATCGCGGCGTTCGGCGATCAGATCATTTTCCCGTACCTTCTACCCGACGGGACGCTGGCGCTAGCCAAGGCACGCAAGGCCGAGGCAGGCGCGTCACCGAAGCCGACCGCGGCGAATTGCGAGCCGATCCTGTTCGGCTGGCAGGCGGTGCCTGACGATGCGCGGGAGGTCGTAATTACTGAAGGCGAAATCGACGCGCTCTCGTGGGCCGCTTATGGCCGGGTGGCGATGTCGGTCCCGTTTGGGGGCGGTTCAGGCGGGAAACAAAACTGGATCGA